>Ga0268299_1000110_pt1 | contig 323134 bp, 314 predicted proteins | sample NOBtaG_FD_193484 | JGI IMG/M metagenome (GOLD analysis project Ga0268299, IMG submission 193484) | Activated sludge microbial communities from bioreactor in Nijmegen, Gelderland, Netherland - NOB reactor | ecosystem: Engineered > Bioreactor > Aerobic > Activated sludge | place: Netherlands...
TGGCCGACGTGGTCAGAGAGGCGCGTGCGACGGGCCGACGGGTCTTCATCGCGTCGTATCTGTTGGCACAAGGTCTTTTTCAGCAACGTCTCGCGGAGTGCGGTGCCGACGGCGTCGCGCAACCGCTTGGGGTACACCCGCAGATCGTGGATCTGCTGGTGCAGCGCTTTGCCTCGGTCACGGCGGCATCGGGTGAGCTAGAAGCCGTGGCGGACGTCGCGTAGCGCGATTCGCCCGTCCACGGCGAGCACGCCCTCGGCCCTGAGCAATTCGAGCTGACGGGTCCGGATATGCGGCGCGGGGCGGCCGCTCGCGCCGATGACGCGATGCCAGGGCAGGTCCGCGGAGTCGGTGCGCATGATCCAGCCCACGATTCGCGCGCTGGCAAGTCCTGCCGCATCGGCGATATCTCCGTATGTGGCTACTCGCCCGGCCGGTATGGATGCGACCAGCGAGCGCACCAGCTCGACTTGTTCCTCGGTGACTGCGGCCATGTTTACTCCAGGTGCGACCGTATCGCGGCGGCGGTTTCGGCGGGCCGGGATTGTGACACCATGTGGTCGCAGTCGATGTCGATCAGCTCGAATTGGCTGCCGAGCGTGGCCTGGAGTGCGTCCAGAAGCTTGGGTAGCACGTAGGGCGGTGAGGTGCGGGTCGCGAGTAACAACGTGGTACGAATGACGTTGACAGGTAGGACAATATCGCGAGCAAGTTCACTCCATGCGGTGACCACCGCGGGTAGGTTCATCCGCCAGCCGCACCGGCCGTTGGATAACTGGATCAGGTGCTCGTCCAGTTCGGCTTCGATGACATGGTCTGGTACGTCTGACCATGCCCCGGCTACTTTGTCCGATTTCGCTTCGGCCCGATCGGTGTAGTCCGGATAGGTCACCATCTGGTCGGCGATCTGACGCATCCAGTCCCCGTCCAATCCAATTGCCGGGTCCAGCAGGACGAGCGACTTCACCAGGTCTGGTCTGCGCGCCGCGAGGTGCAGTGCGATGGCACCACCAAACGAGTGCCCCACCACCACGATCGGTCCGGTCTCGGCCGTGTCCAGCTCGGCAGCTACCGCATCGGCGTGTGCCTCCAACGACCAGGGTGCGGTCGCGGGGGAGCGCCCGTGTCCTAGCAGGTCGGGCGCCAGCACCGGCACATCGGCGAGGTACTCGTCGAACAGCGGCGCCCAGCGTCTGCCGTGTCCGGTCAGTCCATGCAACGCGAGCAGGCGTGCGGGTTCCACTGGGCCGTATCGATGGATGTTCAGCGTCGGTGTCACTCGCCGAATCCTGCCATCATTCGCCCACCGCCTCATGACGGGTTCCCAGGTCAGATCTACTTGTCGGACCCTCGTGCTGTGATCTGCACATGTCGGCACCGCCCCCCTCGAGCAGATACTGGGACGGTGCTGCCGCATGCCTGCTGGATCCCGACCGCACGGGCCGGTTCGTGGTCGTCGGTGGCAGCGGCACCGGAAAGACAAGCCTGCTGGTCGATATCGTGGCGGCCCACACCGCAGCTGGCGTGAACCCGGCCTCAGTTCTCGTGCTCACCGGTTCCAACAGGGCCAGCGCCGAGCTGCGAAACCGGATCTCGGCGGCGGTGTTCGAGCGCTGCGCCGGTGTCGCTATCCGCGAGCCCATGGTCCGCACCGTGCATTCGTATGCCTTCGCTGTTCTTGCCGCCCACGCGGCGTGTCAAGGGAATCCGCCGCCGCGACTCATCACCGCGGCCGAGCAGGACAGCATTGTGCGGGAATTGTTGTGCGGCAACGCGGAAGACAACAGCGGATCGTGGCCCGCGTCACTGCGGCCGGCCTTGGCCACGGCGGGCTTCGCCACCGGTGTGCGCGATCTCATGGCTCGATGCACCGAGCGCGGGGTGGACGCGCGCGAGCTACGTGCGATCGGGCGGCGGCACAACCGCCCGGAGTGGATCGCGGTCGCTGGTCTTGCGCGGGAGTACGAGGAAGTCATGCTGCTACGGTCCGCGGTGGGCATGGCGGCACCGCAGGCCACAGTGCCCGCACTGGGCGCCGCGGAGCTGGTTGGATCGGCGCTGGAGACCTTTGCCGTGGAGCCGGGAATGCTAGCCGCGGAGCGTGATCGCATCGAACTGCTCCTCGTGGACGATGCTCAGCATCTTGATCCGCAGGCGGCGCTGCTGGTCCGGCTGCTCGCGGAAAGGGCCGGTTTCTGTGTCATCGCGGGTGACCCCAACCAGACCGTATTCGGATTTCGCGGTGCCGATACGCAACTGCTGCAGGTCAGTGCGGACAGCAGGACCACCATGATCGAACTCGATGGTTCGCATCGCTGCGCGGCACCAATCGCCGAACTGGCGAACTCGGTGGCTCGGCGGCTGCCCGGGAGTTCGCCGGCTCGGGTAATCCACGGGGTCGAGAACGGGCCGGCCGCCGTTCGTCTTGCCGCCGTACCCACCGAGACGGCGGAGGCGTCGCTGGTCGTGGACCTACTGCGGCGCTCTCATTTGATAGACGGCGTGCCATGGTCGCGCATGGCGGTCATCGTACGTTCGGTGCCGCGCAGCGGAGCGGCCCTGTGCCGGGCCCTGCAATCGGCTGGTGTTCCCGTGCATGCGGAGTCATACGATGGCCCCGTCGCCTCGGTTCCCGCTGTGCACGCCTTACTGCTGGCAGTGTCGGCCGCTCAGGGCGGTGTGACACATGAGGACGCGGTGACACTGGCGACGGGTCCGCTCGGGCGGGTGGATCCGGTGGCGCTCAGGCGGTTACGACGACAATTGCTGCGCGCTGAGGAAGCCGCGGGCGGCGAAAGGGGCAGTGCGGAGCTGCTGCGTGCGGTCCTGGTCGAGGCCGATGAGACGCATCTCGCGGCGCTTACCGACATCCAGGCCGCGCCCCTGCGGCGGGTGCGGGCGGTGATCGGGGCCGCCCGCGAGGCCACCGCATCCGGTGCGAGCGTTCTTGACGTGCTGTGGGCCGCGTGGACGCGGTCCGGCTTGCAGCGGCGCTGGGATGGTTTGTCGCAACGCGGCGGCCCATTGGGTGCGCAGGCTGACCGCGATCTGGACGCCGTATCGTCGTTATTCGACCTCGCCTCGGAGCATGTGGCACGCACACCCGGCATCGGCGTCACGGGCCTGATCGACCACATCCGGTCATTGGCGTTGGTCGGCCAGCGCACGACGCGACTCGAACCCGATGCCGTCGCCATCGTCAGTGCGCACGCCGCGGTGGGGCGTGAATGGGATGTGGTAGCGATTCCTGGTGTACAGGAAGGCTTGTGGCCCAATACCGCGGTGCGGGGCGGCGTGCTGCGCACCCAGGAACTGATGGACGTGTTGGCCGGTATCGAGCACGCCGCCCATGTCGACGGGTCTGCGGTGGCACTTGCCGAGGAACGTCGGCTATTGCTGTTGGCCGTGGGTAGGGCGGCACGCCGCGTGCTGATTACCGCAGTCGAGAACGAAAACGCAGACATGGGCGGTGGGCCCGCGATGGCATCGCGTTTTCTCACCGAACTCATGGCCGCACACCCGGAATGGGTGATATCTGAATATCGCCCGGGTGCGGCGCAGTCACGAGTGTTGACCGCCGCGAACCTTGTCGGTGAACTGCGTGCAGTCGTCACGGCGCCGGTCGAAGCCGTGACTGATGCTCGTCGCCGCGCCGCCGCCCGGCAACTGGCCCGGCTCGCGGCTGCCGGAGTGCCCGGCGCCGACCCGGAATCCTGGTATGGCCTCGGCGATGTCAGCGATGAGCGCCCGTTGTGGCTGGCCGAAGATGGTCCGGTCCGAGTGTCGCCGTCCAACGTAGAGACTCTGATGGCCTGCCCGCTGCGCTGGATGCTGGAGCGGCATGGCGGCACCGACCTCACCGATCCGCGTCGGGCACTGGGCACTTTGGTCCATGAGCTGGTCGGCGTCCACGCTGAGGATTCTGACGCGATGTGCCGGGCGCTCGACAAGGCCTGGGAATCAATGCCATTCGAGTCGCAGTGGTACGCACGCAACGAGCTGCGACGCCATCACGAGCTGTTGGAAGCGTTCACCACGTGGCGTGCGTCAACGCGTGGTGAGCTCACCGAGGTCGGTCGCGAGATCGGTGTCGATGGAGTTCTTTCCCGCGCTGGTCAACCGCAGGTGCGCCTGGTCGGCCGCATCGACCGCCTGGAACGTGACGCCGAGGGTCGTCCGGTTGTCATCGACATCAAGACCGGGAAAAGCCCTGCCACCAAAGACGATGCGCAACAACACGCTCAGCTTGCCGCGTATCAGGTCGCGGCCGCCGAGGGGCTCATCGAGGGGGAACCGGCGGGTGCGCCCGGTGGTGGCCGCTTGGTCTACATCGCCAAGCCCAATCTCGATGACGGCGCGACGCAACGTCATCAGGATCCGCTGACCCCGGCGGCCCAGGATGCCTGGCGCGAGAGCATCCACAACGCGGCGGCGAGCACACAAGGGCCGATATTCGTCGCGCGGGTCAACGATGGCTGCGGGCATTGCCCCTTGCGGACGTGCTGCCCGGCCCAGACCGATGGACAGGCAGTGTGTCAGTCGTGAATGCATACTCGCCCGCCGAGCTATCGAGGGTTTTGGGGCTTTTCGAACCCACCGATGAGCAGGCGGCCGTTATCGGGGCACCTCCCGGCCCGATGGTGGTGATCGCCGGCGCCGGTGCGGGTAAGACCGAGACGATGGCCGCTCGGGTGGTGTGGCTGGTGGCGAATGGCTATGCCACCCCCGGTCAGGTGCTCGGGTTAACGTTCACCCGCAAGGCCGCGGCCCAGTTGCTGCGCCGTGTCAGATCTCGGCTCGCCCGGCTGGCGGGAAGCGGGATCCTGGCTCCCGTCGCCGCCGACGAGCCCGATCCCGTCATTGCCACCTATCACGCCTATGCCGGAACGTTGTTGCGCGAGCACGGGCTGCTGCTGCCCATGGAACCCAATGCGCGTCTGCTGACCGAAACACAGTTATGGCAGCTGGCCTTCCGGTTGGTCTGTGATTTCGATGGAGACCTGGACACCGAGAAGACGCCCGGCGCTGTCACCGCTCAGGTGCTGGCGCTGGCGGGGCAGCTTTCCGAGCATCTGGTGAACACCACTGATCTGTTGTCATCGCACGATGAGCTCGAGCGGCTGATCCTCACGCTGCCTCCCGGCCCGCGCCAGCGTGAGGGTGGGCCGAGCGCCTGGCTGCTGCGATTGATCGAAACACAGCGTGAGCGAACGCAGCTGATGGCGATCGTGGAGCAGCTGATTGCGCTGATGCGTACCCGCGGTGTTCTCGATTTCGGTGCACAGATGGCGTTGTCGGCGCGGTTGGCCGCCGATCATCCCATCGTCGGACAGACTCAGCGAGAGCGCTACCGAGTGGTGCTGTTGGACGAATACCAGGACACGGGGCATGCCCAACGCATCTTGTTGTCGTCCTTGTTCGGTCGGGGCGTTGACCCGGACCTGGCGTTGACCGCCGTGGGCGATCCCATCCAGTCGATCTATGGCTGGCGGGGTGCGTCGGCGACCAATCTGCCCCGATTCACCACCGACTTTCCGCTTCCGGATGGATCACCGGCGCCGACCAGGGAACTGCGTACCAGCTGGCGCAACCCACCCGAGGCCCTGCACCTGGCCAACTCGGTCTCGGAGGAGGCGCGTCGGCGTTCGGTGGCCGTCCGGCCGCTGCTGCCCCGGCCGGACGCCGCCTCCGGGCGTATCGCGTGCGCATTGTTGGGCGACATCGCTGCCGAGCGAGAATGGGTCGCAACGCAACTGGCCGCGGTATATGAGCAGGCACATCGCGAGGGGAACCGCCCTCCGTCGTCGGCGGTGCTGGTCAGGCGAAACAGTGACGCCGCGCCCATGGCCGAGGCTCTTGCCGCCCAAGGTGTTCCGGCCGAGGTGGTCGGACTTACCGGTCTGCTCGGACTTCCGGAGGTCGCCGACACCGTGGCCATGCTGCGTCTTGTCGCCGACCCGACCGCTGGCCCCGCCGCCCTGCGCGTGCTGACCGGACCCCGGTGGCGTCTTGGCGCCCACGATCTGGTGGTGCTGTGGCGGCGGGCGACGGGATTCGGTCGCGGCGGCGCGCCGGCGGTCGGCCCAGACGTGGGAGAGGAAGCCGATATTCCGTGTCTGGCCGATGCCATCAGCGATCCCGGTACGCCCGATGAATACTCGCCGGAGGGCTGGAAGCGCTTGACCGCACTGCGACGGGAACTGTCGGCGTTGCGCGCGCGACTCGGGATGCCGCTCACCGACCTGATCGCCGAGGTGCAGCGAGTGCTCGCCTTGGACGTCGAGCTTGTCGCAGGGCGACGCGGTGAGGGCCTGGATCAGCTGCGCGCTTTCACCGACGTTGCGGCGGGATTCGCCGAGTCCGCCGACCAGAGCGATCCGGTCGGGGTGGTCTCCGCGTTCCTGCAATACCTGGACGCTGCGTGGGAGATCGAAAAAGGCCTCGCGCCTGTGGAAGTGGCGGCAAGCCCGGGCCGGGTGCAGATTCTGACCGTGCATTCGGCCAAGGGGCTGGAATGGGATGTGGTGGCCGTCCCGCATCTGAGCGCCGGGGTGTTCCCGTCCGGAGTGGCCGCACCGACCTGGCTGACCAGCGCCACGGAACTGCCCCCGCTGGTCCGCGGTGATCGCGCCAGCCAGGGAGATCAATTCGGGGTGCCCCAGCTGGACACCGAGGGCATCACCAATCGCAAACAGCTCGCCGACGCCATCGCCCGGCATAAGGACAGCCTGGCCACGCGCCGGATCGACGAGGAGCGGCGGCTGTTGTACGTGGCGGTTACCCGTTGCGCTGAGCAGCTTTTCGTCTCGGGGCACCATTGGGGTCAGACCGGGCTCAAACCGAAGGGGCCGTCGGACTTTCTGGTCGAACTACGCGATGTCATTGAGTCCGCTGCCGCCGAAGGCGTTCCGTGCGGAACCGTCGAACGGTGGGCCCCCGAGCCGCCAGCGGGCGAGCGCAATCCCATGCTCGATGAGACCGTCGAAGCACAGTGGCCCGCTGACCCGCTCGCGGGCAGACGCGATGACATTGAGGCCGGCGCCCGGCTGGTGCGCGCAGCGCTCGCCGACGGGGCGGCCCTGACCATGGAGGACGATGACGATACCGACGGCTGGGAGGCCGATGTCGACGCGCTGCTACGGGAACGCGAGCAGGGCCATCGCCGCCCGGAAATGACCCTTCCTCAGCACCTTTCGGTGACCAGTTTGGTGGAGCTGCGGCAGGATCCGCAGGCCCTGGCCCGCAGGCTGGCTCGCCCGCGCCCCACCCGTCCGGACCTGGACGCTCGTCGGGGCACCGCGTTCCACTCCTGGGTGCAGCGTCACTACGGGTCGGTGCGGCTCATCGATTTCGAAGACTTGCCTGGCGACGGCTACGGAAGTTTCGAGGACGCCGAGGACCTGGCGGCGCTGCAGTCGGCGTTCCTGGAGTCCGAATGGGCCGACCGAACCCCGGTAGAGGTTGAGGTGCCGTTCGAGATTTCGGTGGCGGGGATCGTCGTGCGTGGTCGCATCGACGCCGTGTTCGGACCCGACAGCGCCGAGGACACGTGGACGGTCGTGGACTGGAAGACGGGTCACGAGCCGGCGGGTGATGAGATGAAGGCCGCCGCGCTGCAGCTGGCCGTGTACCGGCGCGCGTGGGCGTCGTTACGGGAAATCGATCCCGCGCGGGTGCGTGCCGTGTTCCATTACGTGCGCTCGGGTCGTACGGTGGCGCCCACAGAGCTGCCCGATTTGCCGCACGCGGAGGAGCTCGCGGAGCTGACCCGGGATTGATATTCGCTCGGACTTCCCGGCTATCTCGCTGGCCAACGCGAAGCCCGGCCGCCCTATGAGTAGATTGACACCCGTGCAACCGGTGACTCGGACGCGATCGGCATATGGCAGGTAAACTCCGCCAGCGGTTTCGCGGTATTGATCAGGCGCTGACAGCACAGCCAGACCACGCGTTGGTCGGTGTGCTGCGCATCCCCGAAAACGCGGCCAGCCCATGGCGGGCCATCGGCAAGCGCATCCTGATCGCGGTCGGGACACTCTTCGCCGCCGTGCTCGTGGTGTACGCGGATCGCAGTGGCTATCGCGATGTCGCATCGACGCCGGAGGAGAGCGATCCGCTCAGCTTCCTGGACTGTTTCTACTACGCCACCGTGTCGCTCTCGACCACCGGCTATGGCGATATCACCCCATATACCGAGGGTGCGCGGCTGGTGAACATCCTTGTGATCACGCCGCTGCGCCTGCTGTTCCTGATTGTCCTGGTCGGTACCACGGTGGAAGCGCTCACCGAACGTTCACGTCAAGCACTGAAGATCCAGCGATGGAGGGCCCGCGTGCGCAACCACACCGTTGTCGTCGGATACGGCACCAAGGGGAAGACCGCCGTGCAGGCGATGCTCTCCGACGGCGCCGCCCCGTCCGAAATCGTGGTCGTTGACGAAGACCAGATGGCCCTGGACGCTGCGGCCGCCGCCGACTTGGTGACCGTGCGTGGCAGCGCCACCAAATCTGATGTGCTGCGCCTGGCTGGGGTGCAGAACGCCAAGTCGATCATCGTGGCCGCGAACCGGGATGACACCTCGGTGCTTGTCACACTTACCGCCCGCGAACTGGCTCCCAACGCCAAGATCGTTGCCGCGATCCGCGAGGCGGAGAATGTGCATCTGCTGCGCCAGTCCGGTGCCGACTCGGTCGTGGTGTCCTCCGAAACCGCGGGGCGGCTTCTCGGCATCGCCACTACGACACCGCGGGTCGTCGAGATGATCGAGGACTTGCTGACTCCGGAGGCGGGATTCGCGATCGCGGAACGCGAGGTGGAGCGCAGCGAGGTCGGCGGCTCACCGCGCCATCTGTCCGACATCGTGCTGGGGGTGGTGCGCGACGGCATCCTGCACCGGGTCGACGCCCCCGAGGTAGATTCCATCGAGGCAACCGACCGCCTGCTCTACGTCCGCAACGCCGGAGCCTGATATGACCTTCCGCCTTCGCAACATTCCCTTGCTGTCGCGCGTCGGGCTGGACCGTGCCGATGAACTGCGTTCAAACCCTGAGGAATTGGCCAAGGGCTGGGCCGAGGCGGGCCTGATCACCCTGGATGTGCGTGGCCGGGTGAACATCGTCGACGGGCAGGTGGTGATCGAAGACGCCGCCCGCATCGGCGATCAGCCGCCCGAGCACGCCGTGTTCCTCGGACGGATCCCGGGCGGCCGTCACGTATGGGCGGTGCGCGCCGACCTCGACGAGGACAGCGCGCCGCTGCTGGACCTGCGCCGCTCCGGTCAGTTGTTCGACGACACCAGCGCAGCGCTGCTGGCCACCGCCATGGCCATGCTGGCCTGGCATGACAACGCCGGCTATAGCCCCGTCGACGGATCGCCGACCATTCCGGCCAAGGGTGGTTGGGTTCGGGTCAACTCGGCCACGGGGCAAGAAGAATTTCCCCGCACCGATCCGGCCATCATCTGTCTGGTGCATGACGGCGGCGATCGCGCGGTGCTCGGCCGTCAGAAGTTCTGGCCGGAGCGGATGTTCTCGCTGCTTGCCGGATTTGTCGAGGCGGGCGAATCACTGGAAGCATGCGTGGCCCGCGAGGTGGCTGAGGAAGTCGGCCTCACTGTCACCGATGTGCAGTATCTGGGTAGCCAGCCGTGGCCTTTCCCGCGGTCCATCATGCTGGGCTTCCATGCGATCGGCGATCCCTCGCAGCCCTTCGCGTTCAATGACGGCGAAATTGCCGAGGCAGACTGGTTCACCCGTGCGGAGGTGCGCTCCGCCCTGGAAGCGGGCGATTGGACCACTGCGTCCGACTCACGGCTGATGTTGCCGGGGTCGATCTCCATCGCCCGGGAGATCGTGGAGTCCTGGGCGTATGCCGGCGAGGAGCCGCCTGCGGGAAGACCGTAGCCAACGATTAGAGGCCGAGCTTGGCCTTCACCTGGGCTAGCGACGGATTGGTCAGCGCGCTGCCATCCGGGAACTTCACGGTCGGCACCGTCTGGTTGCCTCCGTTGACTCCACTGACGTATTCGGCCGCGGCCGGGTCTTGTTCGATGTCGACCTTGGTGTAGTCGATGCCGGCCGCCTTCAGTTGCGTTTCAAGCCGACGGCAGTATCCGCACCAGGTGGTGGAGTACATGATGAGGCCGGTATCGCTCGCTGTAGTCACATTGGCATTCAACGTCATACCCCGAGGGGGTGTTCCGCCGGGGGTGTGAGATCTGTCAACAGCGGGGTGCGGGCGGTGTGTTGTCGGCCGTTGCTGAGAGGATGGCTGGGTGGCGCGCTCTCTTCTCGATGGTCTCGATGACGAGCAGCGTGCCGCCGTCACCGCTCCGCGCGGCCCCGTCTGCGTGCTCGCTGGGGCCGGAACAGGCAAGACGCGCACAATTACCCATCGCATCGCCTATTTGGTCGCATCCGGCCATGTCGCCGCGGGCCAGATTCTGGCTGTCACCTTCACCCAGCGGGCGGCGGGGGAGATGCGGGGTCGGCTGCGTGACCTGGGTGTCGGATCCGCGCAGGCCGTCACATTTCACGCGGCCGGTCTGCGGCAGCTCCGGTATTTCTGGCCGCAGTTGGTCGGCGATACCCGCTGGGAGCTGATCGACAGCAAGTTCACCCTCGTCGCGCAGGCCGCGAACCGCGTCAAGGTGAGCACCACCACCGACACCGTGCGTGACCTCGCCGGTGAAATCGAGTGGGCCAAGGCGTCTTTGATCAGCCCGGAGACATATCCGGCCGCCGCCGCCAAGTTCGGCAGGGACGCGCCGGTGCCGGCCGAACAGGTGGCCAAGGTCTACGCGGGCTACGAAAAACTCAAGGCCCGGCCCGATGGGTCCACCCTTCTCGACTTCGACGACCTGCTGCTTCATACCGCGGCCGCCATCGAGAACTCGGCAGCCGTCGCCGAGGAGTTCCGGGACCGTTATCGCTGTTTCGTCGTCGACGAGTACCAGGACGTGACCCCGCTGCAGCAGCGGGTGCTCGACGCGTGGCTGGGGCCGCGCGATGACGTGACGGTAGTGGGCGACGCCAACCAGACCATCTACTCGTTCACCGGTGCCACTCCGCAGTACCTGCTTGGCTTCTCGCGCAGATTTCCCGATGCGACGGTGGTCCGTCTGGAACGCGACTATCGTTCGACGCCGCAAGTGGTTTCGCTGGCCAATCGGTTGATCTCGGCCGCGCAGGGCCGGGTGGCCGGCAGCAAGCTGCAACTGATCGGTCAGCGGCCACAGGGGCCTGCCCCCAGGTTTTCCGAGCATGACGACGAGGCGGCAGAGGCCAAGTCTGTTGCGAAATCCATTGCGGCACTGATTGAATCCGGAACCCCCGCCTCCGAGGTCGCGGTGTTGTACCGCATCAACGCACAGTCTGAGGTGTACGAGGAGGCGCTGACCGAGGCCGGCATCCCGTTTCAAGTGCGTGGCGGCGAAGGGTTCTTCACGCGGCAGGAGGTGCGGCAGGCGTTGGTGGCGCTGCAACGCGCAGCCGGCCGTGAGGATGCGGGAATGCCTGTGCCAGAACAGGTGCGGGAGATTCTGGAACCGTTGGGATTGTCGCAGGAAGAGCCGCACGGAACCCAGGCGCGCGAACGGTGGGAATCGCTGCGGGCACTTGTCGAACTTGCCGAAGAGGAGTGTGCTCGTCAGCCGGAGCTGGATCTGCCCGGGCTCGTGCGCGAGCTGCGGGTACGCGCCGAGGCGCGCCATCCACCGACCGTGCAGGGCGTGACGCTGGCGTCGCTGCACGCGGCCAAGGGCCTGGAATGGGACGCGGTGTTCCTGGTGGGGCTCGCCGACGGCACCCTACCCATCTCGCATGCACTGTCGCGCGCCGGTGATATCGAGCCGGTGGAGGAAGAGCGCCGCCTGCTGTACGTGGGAATCACTCGCGCCCGTGTGCATTTGAACTTGAGCTGGGCGCTGTCGCGCGCCGCCGGCGGGCGTAAGTCGCGTAAGCATTCACGATTCCTCAACGGAATCGCCCCGACCGCGCAACTTCCCGCTTCTGCCACGCCCAGGCGCCGCGGCGGTGGCGCGCGCTGCCGTGTCTGCAATGCGGCGCTGAGCACGCCCGCCGCAGTGCTGCTGCGGCGCTGCGAGAGCTGCCCGTCCGATATCGACGAGGAACTGCTTGTCGCACTGAAGGATTGGCGGCTCAAGACGGCCAAGGAAATGAAGGTTCCGGCGTTCGTGGTCTTCACCGACAACACGTTGATCGCCATCGCCGAACTGCTTCCCGGCGACGATGCCGCTCTGGTCGCCATTCCCGGGATCGGTGCGCGCAAGCTGGAGCAGTACGGCCCCGACGTATTGCGTCTGGTGCGTGCCAGATCCTCGTGATCGCTTGTTGAACACGTGTCTAGCGCGGATCGCGATCTCGTCCTAGGCTCGGCCCATGGCCGATGATGACCTCCGCGATTTCGAAGCAGGCACCTTCACTCACGAGGGTGAAACCAAGATCGTATTGCGAAAGGGCAGCGGACCGGCGGTGATCGTCATCGCCGAGATGCCCGGAATCAGCCCCAGGGTCGCCGACTTCGCGCGCAAGGTGGCTGATATCGGTTGCACCGCCGTCATGCCGCACCTCTTCGGGAATCCCGGCCAAAGCGTCGACCCGAAGGCCGATGGTTGGCTGCGTACCAGCACCTACATGGCGTCTTCGATGTTCCGGGGATGCGTGAGCCGCGAATTTACGGTGCTGGCGACGGGGAAGACCTCGCCGGTGATCAACTGGCTGCGGGCGCTGGCGCAGAACGAACATGAGCGCAACGGCGGCCCGGGGGTCGGTGCCATCGGCATGTGTTTCACCGGTGGATACGCGCTGGCCATGGCGGCAGACGACAGGCTGCTCGCACCGGTGCTGTCGCAGCCCTCGCTACCGTTCGGCCTCAGTAAGAAGGCCCGGTACAACATCGATATCTCTCCGGAGGACCTGAGCAAGGTCAAGCACCGCTGCCAGCATGAGGGGCTCAAGGTGATCGGCATGCGCTTCACCACCGACAAACTGGTGCCCGCCGAGCGTTTTCAGTTCCTGCGCGACGAACTGGGGGATGCGTTCATTGCAATCGAGCTGCCCGGTGAGTCCGCTCGTCCTGGTTCGCCGATGCCGCCGCACTCGGTGGTGACCGAACATCTCATCGATGAGCCCGGGCAGCCCACACGGGCGGCCCTCGACCAGGTGTTGGATCTTTTCCGCTCGCGGCTGCTCACTTCCGTGTAGAGCCCAGTATGTCTAGATCGACGTTGTGCAGGGAAAGTGTGAGTGCGCATCTGCACAACGTTGATTTCGGTGCCAGGGTGGGCCACCGCTGATCTTCGGCCATGTCTCACCGAGAAAAGATGCCAGTTCGACGAAACTGGTTTTGAAGTATCGCCGCAGGTCAAAAATAACTTGTCAACCGATAGGTGACCTTTTACTCTGGGCTTCAGGAATTCGCGAGGATTCCAAACCAAGACCTGTTCACGTGCGAGTAGACGGAAGGAGGAGCGAAATGAACACACCCACCAATTACGGAGACACCTTGTGGCGTGATGCCCATGGTGCCTTTGTCGTGTTGCCGATCGCTCCGCCGTCGCTCCAGACGCGTGCCGCCGCCAAGCCGGCGGTAGCTGCCGTGTTGATGGCCGGCTCGGCTTCCGCGATTAAGCACCGCGCCGCCGTCGCAGCCGCGAATGTCGCGTCCGTGAATAGGGGATACATCTAGGTATCCCCACAACCGCCTCCCAGGCCACGGACCCGACACCACCGGGATCCGTGGCCACATTTGTTTGAGCCCCAAACCTCAAGCGTGGTTCCGGATCTCGATCGATAAGACACCGATACGAGACCAGCAGTTTTACGAGGAACCGAAGAGGAAGCAGGTGAACGGACACATGATGACCGTTGAAGTGGAGGCCCGAAGACTCGCGCTGCCGTGCCACGTCGCGGACGCGGACCTGTGGTTCGCGGAAAGCCCCGCCGACCTGGAGCGGGCGAAGGCGCTGTGCGCGGACTGCCCGATCCGGTCGCAGTGCCTGGCCGCTGCGCTGGACCGCGCAGAGCCGTGGGGAGTGTGGGGCGGTGAGATTCTTGAGCAGGGGACCATTGTGGCGCGCAAGCGGCCGCGTGGACGCCCGCGCAAGAACCCACTGCCCGACGCCGACACCGCCGCGGCATGACGCCGCCGGCCAAGAAGGTTGTAGGGCCTGATAACCATTGCTCCCCATCGTCATTCGGCGATGGGGAGCAATGCGTTTAGGCCGATGTGGAGTTAGGCGGGAAGAATCCCGGCATCCATTGTTCGGCGATCGCCGCGTAGTTCACATGCGCATCGAGTTGCACCAGAACCCCGATCATGCCGCCGAGAGTGCGCAGCAGCATGACGTAACCCGGCGGCACCGTCATCTGACGCGCCAATTTGAATCGGTCCGCGAATCCCTCGTCCAACAGGTCGGTCGACGCGACTGCGGCCTGCTGGAACCACTCGCGGGTGAAATGGAACTCACCCGCGCGCAGCGGATCGACATAGGGCCAAAGCGGTCTGATGTAATCCATCACCTGATCCCCGGACAGCTGAACGTCCGGCGGCATGAAGCCGAGCTGCTTGATCAGACGGATCACCTGGTCCCACTGCTCATCGCGCGCCCAGCACAGCACCTCGCCGAACTCCGGCGGAATGCCGCCAGGGTGCTCCGAGACCGCACCGAAATCGATGATGCCGAAACGTCCGTCGGGCAACAGCATGAAGTTTCCGGGGTGCGGATCGGCATGCACCAGCCCCACGCTTTCCGGTGACTTCACTGTGAATTCGAGCATCAAGGCGCCCGCGGAGTCACGCTCCTCGCGGGTGCCCTCGGCGATGATCTTTGAGATCCGGCGTCCTTCCATCCACTCGGCGATGATCACCTTGGGAGCGCTGGCGACAACCGCCGGTACAAAGAACTTCGGATCGCTGGCGAAGACCTTTGCGAACGCGCGCTGATTGGACGCCTCCAGGCGATAGTCCAGCTCGGCTTCGATGCGGTCGCTGATCTCGGCCACCAGCCTGTCGATATCTGCCTTGGGCGCAATCTGTTTGGCCAACGGTGTCATCCGCTGAATGAGTTTGAGATCCGCGCGTAAGGCATCGTCGGCGCCCGGGTACTGGATCTTGACGGCCACCTCGCGGCCGTCCTTCCATACTCCCTTGTGCACCTGGCCGATGCTGGCCGAAGCGACGGGAGTGTCGTCGAAGGATTGGAAGCGTTCGCGCCATTTGGTGCCGAGCTGTGCGTCGAGCACGCGATGCACCTTGGGTGTCGGCAGCGGCGGTGCCTCGCTCTGCAGTTTCACCAACGCCTCGCGGAACGGGTCGGCGAATTGGGGCGGTATCGCGGCCTCCATCACCGACAATGCCTGCCCCACTTTCATGGCGCCGCCCTTGAGTTCGCCGAGCACCTTGAACAGCTCGTCGGCCGCCTTCTCCAAGAGTTCGGCGTTGACCTCGTCGGCCGACGTCCCGGTCAGCCGTTTGCCAACACCAAGGACGGCCCGTCCTGCCATGCCGGCGGGCAGGCTTGCCAGTTTGGTCATTCGGCTGAGTCCGCCGCGGCGAATATCTGCCATGTCACCTCGTACCCTCTCGGTCCGGCATCGTTGCCGTGACGTCCTCTCGGAAGAGTAGCCGTGCCGATGCTGTGGCGTGAATACGCTCCCGGTCAGGACCTCTTGTGTGGCGGGGCAGACTCGCCGCGGTAGGTCGATCCGGTAGGGGTGTTGCCGGACGGGGCAAGAGGCGGGCAGCGGATAGCGCCGCATGTAACTAACTGTTTATTGACAATACTGGCCCCAGTAGGCAAGCTCGGTGTCGTCAAGGGGCACTTCTGATACCTCTGAAGGGAAATGCATGTCGAAGAAGATCCTGATCACCGGTGCAAGTTCTGGGTTTGGCCGAGGGGCTGCCATCGAACTCGCACGCCGTGGGCACCAGGTGGTTGCCACCGCGGAGACCTGGCCACAGGTACGCACCCTGCGCGCTGATGCCGCTGAGGCGGGTGTTGATCTGGAGGTCATCAAGCTCAACCTGCTCGATGAGATCGACATCGCGCACGCCGCCGGCTACGACCCTGACGTACTGGTGCTCAACGCAGGGGTGATGGAAAGCGGTTCGATCATCGATATCCCACTGGCGCGTGTTCGGGAATCGTTCGATATCAACGTCTTTGGACACATTCAGCTGGCACAGGGCATTGTTCCGAAAATGGTCGCACGCAAATCAGGCAAAGTGGTGTGGACGTCTTCCATGGGCGGAATCCTGGTCATTCCGTTCGTCGGGGTGTACTGCGCCACCAAACACGCCATCGAAGCGATCGCGGGTTCGATGAAGGCCGAGCTGGAACCGCATGGCGTCAAGGTCGCCACCGTGAATCCCGGTTTGTTCGGTACCGGCTTCAACGACACCGGTGCCGAGAGCCACGTGCAGTGGTACGACCCCGAACGTGCCGTGGTGCCCATGCCTTCGTTCGGAGACACGCTCGCCGATCAGTTCGATCCGCAGGAAATGATCGATGCGATGGTCGAGATCATCCCCGCCGACGAGCACCTCTACCGCACCATGCGCCCGCTGGCCACGATCGACGTCGCTAAGGGCTGGCAGGAAACTGAGTGGACGCAAAATGCCTGATATCACCTTGGAGCACGCGAACCAGCTGGTGGCCCGCGGCCTCGCGGCCGCGGAGAAGGCCGGAATGAAAGCGGTTTTCGCGATCCTGGACAGCGGCGCCAATCTAGTCGCCTTCGCACGCATGGATGGAGCTTGGCTGGCCTCCAACGAACTGGCCATCGCCAAGGCGCGCACTTCGGTGATGTTCCAAGCTCCTACTGAGGGCCTGGCCGCACCACTGCAATTGGGCCAGCCCGCACTACATTTCGATCACATCCACGCCGGCGGACTACTCCTGGTCGGCGGCGGAGTCCCGCTGTTCGACCAAGCCGGCGCGTTGATCGGCGGGCTCGGAGCTTCCGGTGGATCGCCCGAACAGGACGCCGAACTCGCTCGCTTGGCGAGCGCCTAGCGGGTGCAGTTAAGACCGAATGCCCCCGGGAGCCACGGGCATTCGGTCTTCATCCTCGCGGAAGCCGGGAACCCAGTCGCCGATGATTCGCGCATAGGGGATTGTCGCGTCGAGTTGGGCCAGAATGCCGGACAGGCTGCCCAGCACCCGGAACATCATCAGGTAGACGGGAGGCAGGTCCAGATGCCGGCCCGTCTGGAACTGGGCGCCGCGCACATCGCTGGATTTGGCAGCCACCCGCTGCATCCATTTCCGGGTGAAGTGGAACTCATCGGATTTGAGCGGATCGATGAATGGCTTGAGGTACTCGTCGATCTCCTCGGGGGACACCTCGGTGTGCGGCGGGATGAATCCTTCCGCACGCATGAGAGGGATCAGTTCATCCCACATTCCGTCACGTTCCAGCCGCCAGATGGGCCCCAGGTTGGGCGGGAATCCACCCTCGTGGGTGGCGCAGGCGCCGAAGTCCATGACGCCGAGGCGTCCGTCGGGCAGCAGCATGAAGTTTCCAGGGTGGGTGTCGGCGTGTAGCAGTCCGCAGCGATAGGGGGAGCTGACGGTGAACTTCAGGAGCAGGCGTCCGCACTCGTTGCGCTCGTCTTCGGTCCCACTGCTGATGATTTCGGAGAGCTTCCGGCCCTGCATCCATTCACTGATGACGACCTTGGGGGCCGAGGCCACAACCGGTGACACGTAGAACTCGGGGTCGCCTTTGAATGCCTTGGCGAAGGCTCGTTGGTTGGTGGCTTCGATGCGGTAGTCGAGTTCTTCCTCGGTGCGCTCGATCAGCTCATCGATGATGCTTTTGACGTCTGCGCCGGGCACGATCTGCTTGAACAATGACGAGAGCCGCTGCATGGTCTTCAAGTCCGAGCGCACCGCCTCGTCGGCGCCCGGGTATTGCACCTTGACGGCGACCACGCGCCCATCGCTCCACACGGCGCGGTGCACTTGCCCGATGCTGGCCGAGGCGACGGGCTTGTCGTCGAAGGATTGGAAGCGTTCACGCCATTTGGTGCCGAGCTGCGCGTCGAGGACGCGGTGGACCTTGTCCGCGGGCAGCGGTGGGGCGTCGCTTTGCAGCTTGGTCAGGGCCTCGCGGAAGGGTTCGGCGAAGGCCGGGGGAATGGCGGCTTCGAACACCGACAGCGCCTGGCCCAGTTTCATGGCCGCGCCCTTGAGCTCGCCGAGCACCTGGAACAGCTGTTCGGCCGCCTTCTCCATCATCTCGGCGTTGACCTCGTCCTTGGACTTACCGGTCAGCCGTTTCCCGACACCGAGTGCGGCACGACCGGCAATACCGGCCGGAAGCGATGCGAGTTTTGCGGCGCGCGCGGCGCGGCCACGACGAATCTCAGCCATGAGTTACATCATGCCGGGGCCCGGATGATTCTGACAACGCAGGTTTTCCCTTTGGGTTAGGTGCCGGCCGGGGCCTTGCTGTCCTCGTGGAAGCCGGGAACCCATTTGTCGATGATGGCCGCGTAGTCCACGGGGGCATCGAGCTGTGCGGCGATACCGATCAGGCCGCCGAGGACCCGGAAGAACATCAGATAGTTCGGCGGCAGATTCATCTGCCGGCTGGTCTTGAACGACTCCAGGAACTCTTCACTGCGGAAATCGGTGGCCTTGGCGGTGAGCCGTTGCAGCCACTTGCGGCTGAAGTGGAAGGTGTCGTAGTTGAGCGGCTCGATGTACGGCTCGAGGTAGGAGTTGACTTCCTCATGCGATACCGAGGTGGCGCTGGGCGGGATGAAGCCCTCCGAACGGAGGACCTCGGTCAGCTCTTCCCATTTCTCGTCGCGGGCCAGACGCAGGATCGGCCCGAAGCCCGCGGGCAAGCCACCCTCATGCGATGCGCAGGCGCCGAAGTCCATGACGCCGAACCGGCCGTCCTCCAACAGCATGAAATTGCCGGGGTGGGTGTCGGCGTGCAGCAGTCCGCAGCGGTACGGGGAGCTGATGCTGAACTCCAGCAGCAGGTGGGCGCATCTGCTGCGCTCTTCCTCGGTACCGCTGGCGATGATCTCCGAGAGCTTCCGGCCCTGCAACCACTCGGTGATGATCACCTTCGGTGAGGACGCGATTACCGAGGGCACGTAGAACTCGGGATCGCCCTTGAATGCCTTGACGAAGGTGCGCTGGTTGGTGGCTTCGATGCGGTAGTCGAGTTCTTCCTCGGTGCGTTCGATGAGCTCGTCAACGATGCCCTTGATATCGGCACCGGGCGCCACCTGCTTGAACAATGACGAGAGGCGCTGAATGGTCTTGAGGTCCGAACGGACGGCCTCGTCGGCGCCCGGGTATTGCACCTTGACGGCGACAACGCGTCCGTCTTTCCAGACGGCCTTGTGTACCTGGCCGATGCTGGCCGAGGCGACGGGCTTGTCGTCGAAGGATTGGAAGCGTTCACGCCACTTCGTGCCCAACTGGGCATCCAGGACGCGGTGGACCTTGTCCGCGGGCAGCGGTGGGGCGTCGCTTTGCAGCTTGGTCAGGGCCTCGCGGTAGGGCTCGCCGAATTCGGGTGGGATGGCTGCTTCCATCACCGAGAGCATTTGGCCAATCTTCATGGCCGCGCCCTTGAGTTCGCCGAGTACCTGGAAGAGCTGTTCGGCGGCTTTCTCCACGAGTTCGGCGTTGACTTCGTCCTTGGATTTCCCGGCCAGGCGTTTCCCGACACCGAGTGCGGCGCGACCGGCAATACCGGCCGGAAGCGATGCGAGTTTTGCGGCGCGCGCGGCGCGGCCACGACGAATCTCTGCCATGCGCACATCATGCCCGCTCGTGATGAAGTTAACAAAAAGTGGTGCTTCGTCAATTTCCGGCAAAGTAAGCGCCACAGGGGCATAGGGGATGGGCGGTCCAATGCCGGGCGGTCAGCGCGTGGGTGTCCAGATCGAGTTCGAGCGTCGCGTTGAGCGTCGCGAGTGGGCCGGGCGGCTGTCCGCGCATCGCCGACAACACCCGGTCGATCTGTGCCAGCGCCACCGCCACGGTGCCCAGTACAGTGGCCGGCGCGGCGACGCCGACGGTTCCGGTGAGCTGAGCCGCGACCGCGGGCCACTGTTCGTCACGGTCGTGCCGGTGACGGTCGGCGCATTCCAGGCAACTGGTGATACCGGGCAGCACCATGGGCCCGATGAGGCCGGTGCCGTCGCGGGCGCGGACGGACAGATGCGGCACCTCGGCGTCGGCCAGCATGCGCAGCAAGCGGGTATCGGCGATCAGGTCATCGGCCAATACCGCCAAATCCACGTGCTGCCAGGACTTTCCGTGGACCGAATGTGTCGTGTGCTGGATGCGTGCCGAGGTATGTCGCAGTGCTTCGGCGAGGGCGTCGGACAGCGGGCCGCGGCCGACGAGCCTGATCACCGGTGAGGCTGGGTTGGTGGGCCTGATGCGGCGGATGACGGCGCCTGCGGCAACCAATTCCTCAAGAAGTGAACGGATGTCATCGGGATCACGAAAGTCCTTGGCACACCGCAGGTTGACGATCTGTTCCCAGCTGAGCTCATCGCTCAAGGAGCTGAGCAGCTGTCGCACCGCGTGCGTGGGCGCGGCCGAGCCGGTGTGCACCACCACCGCGTGACGGGGCGTCCAACCGATCTGGATGCCGTCGTCGGGGCGGGGCAGCACGGGACGAGCCGGGTCGAGGGTGAACGTCGGCTCGCTGGACATGACCCACTGTGGCATGCCCCGCGTGCCTGACGGGCGGCCGAATGCCGTTTATCCACAGCCCGATTCAGGCCCTGACCAGCGATGAATGGTCGCGCGGGGAGTTTCTCAGTCCTCTGTCGGGGGAGTGCCGGGATCGAGCTTCTGGATCTGTGCGATCGGGTCATCGACGGCATCGGTGTCGCCGCCGATGATGCGATCGATGAATGCCGCCGGGTTGTCCAGATCGCTGGCATCGGGCATCAGGTCGGGGTGGGCCCAGACCGCGTCGCGCTTGTCGACGCCGACGGCATCGGTCAGCCTGCGCCACAGGTCCGCCGCCTCGCGCAGCTTGCGCGGGCGCAGCTCCAACCCCACCAGGGTCGCGAAGGTCTGTTCGGCCGGGCCGCCGGTGGCGCGGCGCCGGCGCAATGTCTCGCTGAGGGCCGCAGTCGCCGGGATGCGCTCGCCGAGCGCGTCGGTCACCACGGTCTGCACCCAGCCCTCGACCAGAGCCAGCAGGGTTTCCAGCCGCTCCAGGGCCTGTTCCTGCTGCGGTGTGGTTTTCGGTTCGAAAATACCTTGGGACAGAATCTGTTCCATCTCTGATGGGTCGCCCATCGCGGCGGGGTTGAATCCGCGTGCGGCCTCTTCGATGGCGCTCATATCGATGGAGATACCCTTGGCATACTGCTCGACGGTGTCCATCAGCCGGATGGTCAGCCAGCTCACGCCGCTGAACAGCCGATGGTGTGCGGCTTCGCGGGCGGCCAGGAAGGTCATGATCTCGCCCTTGGACTGTTCCAGGCCCTCCGAGAATGTCTCGATTGCGGCAGGCATCAGGGCGGCGGTGCCCTTGGGGCCCAATGGCAGCCCAATGTCTGTGGAGGTCAACACCTCTCGGGATAGCTGACCGAGGGCCTGGCCGAGCTGAGAGCCGAAGGCCATGCCGCCCATCTGAGTCATCATGCCCAGCAGCGGGCCGGCCATGCTCTGAGCCTCCTCGGGGAGGTTTGCCGCCCACATGCCCGAGATCTGTTCGGCGACAGGGTCGACGAGCCGCTTCCAGTTTTCCAAGGTGTTGTCCACCCAGTCCGTCGCGGTCCAGGCCGCGGTGCGGGTGGCACCGGCAGGCAACGAGGTAGCGCCGTCGAGCCAGGTATCGGCCAGGTGCACCGCGTCGGTGATCGCCGATGTGGTGCTCGCGGTGATGGGGGCAACGAAACCGATTGAACTTGAGGCCAGTTGCCGGGCGATGTCGTAGTTCACCGGGCCCGCGGGCTGGCCACTGGCCGCGCCGGCGGCCGCACCGCTGAACATCTGGCCCAGCTGCGTGAAGATCTGGCCCAGGTCGGCGGGATTGAATCCACCAGATCCGAAGCCGAAGGGGTCCGCGCCCGACGAACCGGAGCCCGACGAGCCGCGTCCGGCATCGCCCCGTTCACGGTCGGGGTCGTCGCCAGCAGCGAATCCAAAGGGTAGGTCGGCCATATCTCCACGGTACCGCTGGTAGCGGCGGCCGGATCACGCTGACGGCGTAATCGGAGAGAACGCCACTCACTTTTGCCTGATTTAGGCCAGGAAGCGCGCCCGGACCTCGGGAGGCGGCACCGGGCAGGTGTCGTAGCGGCCGAACACGCGATACCGGGTGCGTGCCACGAGCCGATACAGCGCGTCACGGATCGGGCGCGGGACCAGGCGCCCTATGAGGGAGGCCCGTCGCGCGCCGCCGAGATAATCGATGACGCGGAGCACGGCATCGGATCGGATGTGTGTGCGTTCGTCAGGCCCGCCCGGGTTGTCGACGATCACGAAGGAATCGACCCCGGCGAGTTCGGGGTGCCGATCTATCACCTGGGTGCCGTACTCGCTGTCCAGCGCGGCGAACCGCATCGACCCAACCTTGTCGTCACGCAGGATCTTCTTGACCGCCCCGTTGCACAGCGCGCATACGCCGTCGTACAGCAGGACAGGGGCTTGCTCGTTCATCGAACCTCCGCCTCGGAGCCTACCGGCGGGGTGCCGATCGCCGGTTGCCATAAGGTGCAGGCATGAATCGCCGCGTTGCGACGTTGCTGGTCGCGCTGATCCCGATTGTCGTCTTCGGGTTGTTGATGTCGGTGATCACCGTGCCGTTCGTATCCCTGGGGCCGGGCCCCACCTTCAACACCCTCGGGCAGGTCGAGGGCAAGGAAGTGGTCGACATCAAGGGCACCAAGGTCGACCCGGTCTCCGGTCACCTCAACATGACGACCGTTTCGCAGCGCGACGGCCTGACCTTGGCCGATGCGTTGCGGTTGTGGGCAAGTGGCAGCGAGCAGCTGGTGCCGCGGGATGTGGTGTACCCGCCGGATCGGTCCAAGGATCAGGTGGACAAGGAGAACGACCTCGAGTTCAAGAAGTCGGAGGAGAGCGCGGAGTTCGCGGCGCTCGGATATCTCAAGTACCCCGCCGCGGTCACCGTTCTCACCATCAGCGACGACGGGCCCTCCAAGGGCAAGCTGCAGCAGAACGACGCGATCACGGCGGTTAACGGTCATCCGGTGGCGACGTTGGACGAATTCACCGGACAGCTCAAGCTGACGAAGCCGGGCGACGAGGTGATGCTTGATTACAAGCGAAAGAACGCACCCAACGGAACGGTGAAAATCACGCTCGGCAAGAACGGGGATCGTGACTACGGATTCCTGGGGGTCGGCGTGGTACAGGCGCCGTGGGCGCCGTTCACCATCGACTTCAACCTGGCCAATATCGGCGGGCCTTCCGCCGGTTTGATGTTCAGCCTCGCCGTGATCGACAAGCTGACACCCGGCGAATTGGATGGTGGAAAGTTCGTCGCCGGAACGGGAACCATCGACGCCGAGGGCAAGGTGGGGCCCATCGGTGGTATCACGCACAAGATGTTTGCCGCCAAAGACGCTGGAGCGACGGTATTTCTGGTGCCCGCGGCCAACTGTGCCGAGGCGAAGACCGATGGTGGGCAGGGGCTCACTCTGCTCAAGGTGGGCACCCTGACCGAGGCGGTGGATGGACTTAATGCCCTCAACCGCGGTGAACAACCGCCCAGTTGTTAGCGAATCTCACCACCATCGATGCAGGACAGGTCCGGCCCTTCTGCGGCTACAGTGGGGCCTGGGTTTTCTATAGCGAATATTGAGCGGTTCGACACTCTCAGTAACACTCGACGAGGAGCGTAGCGACGTGGGAATGCGGCCAAATGGGGCTCTGCCACGATTGACCCGACGGAGCCGGCGACTGGTCGCCGCGTCGTTGGTGATTGTGGTGTTGTTGTTGATCGGGCCGCGCCTGGTCGACACCTACATCAACTGGCTGTGGTTTGGTGAGCTCGGCTTCCGCGGTGTGTTCACCACCGTGCTGCTGACTCGCCTCGCGCTGTTCTTGATCGTTGGAACACTGGTCGCTGCCGTGGTTTTCGCCGGCTTCGGGTTGGCGTACCGTGCTCGCCCCGTGTTCGTGCCCGCCAAGGGGCCGGGTGACGCGCTGGCGCAGTACCGGGCGCTGATTCTGTCGCGGGTGCGGCTCTTCCTCATCGGTGTTCCCATACTTATCGGCGTACTGGCCGGTGTTGTGGCCCAAAGCTATTGGATGCCTGTGCAGCTGTTCCTGGAAGGCGGGGACTTCGGTATCAAGGATCCGCAGTTCGGATTGGACCTCGGCTTCTTCGCCTTCGACTTGCCGTTCTACCGCTTCGTGTTGACCTACCTGTTCATCGCGGCGTCTATCGCGCTGATCGTCAACGGCTTGGTGCACTACATCTTTGGCGGCATCCGGCTCTCCGGGCGCTCTGGAACCCTGTCGCGTCCCGCCCGCATCCAGCTGATTACCTTCGCCGGAATCCTGGTGCTACTCAAGGTGGCCGCGTACTGGCTTGACCGCTACGAGTTGCTGTCGCACACGCGTGCCGGTAAGCCGTTCACCGGTGCCGGCTACACCGACATCAACGCGGTGCTGCCGGCCAAGCTGATCCTGCTGGCCATCGCCGTGATCTGCGCGGTCGCCGTGTTCTCGGCGCTGGTGTTGAAGGATCTGCGGATTCCCGCGATCGGCCTGGCACTGTTGCTGCTGTCATCGCTGGTGGTCGGTGCCGGGTGGCCGCTCATCGTTGAGCAGTTCAGTGTCAAACCCAATGCGGCGCAGAAGGAGAGCGAGTACATCGCGCGCAGCATCAAGGCGACGCGGGACGCGTACGGTCTGACCGATGACGTGGTGACCTACCGCGACTACAGCGGCACGGCCTCGTCGCCCGCAGGCAGCCAGCAGTTGGCCAAGCAGGTCGCGGCCGACCGGTCCACGATCGCCAATATCCGGGTGCTGGATCCGAACATCATCAGCCCGGCCTTTACTCAGCTGCAGCAGGGTAAGAACTTCTACGCCTTCCCCGATGCGTTGTCGATCGACCGCTATCAGGACAAGAACGGATCGCTGCGCGACTATGTGGTCGCGGCGCGCGAGCTGGATCCGGCGAAACTTCGTGACAACCAGCGGGACTGGATCAACCGGCACACCGTGTACACCCACGGCAACGGATTCATCGCGGCTCCGGCCAACACCGTCCGGGGAGTGGCCGACAAGCCGGACGAGAACGGCGGTTACCCAGAGTTCTTGGTGAACGCCGTCGACGACAACGGCAAGGTGCTCTCCGACGGCCCGGCGCCGCTGGCTCAGCCCCGCGTCTACTACGGCCCGATCATCGCCAGCGACACCAACGACTACGCGATCGTCGGAAAGAACGGCAATGATCGTGAGTACGACTACGAGAACAATGCCGGGACCAAGAACAGCACCTACACCGGCAGTGGCGGTGTTCCCGTTGGCGGTGCGCTGGCGCGCACGGTCTTCGGTCTTAAATACGCCGAACGGAACTTCCTGTTCTCCAACGTGATTGGGGATAACAGCAAGATCCTGTTCAACCGTGACCCGAGTCGTCGGGTGGAAGCGGTGGCTCCGTGGCTCACCGTCGACAGTGGCACCTATCCGGCGATCGTCGACAAGCGGCTGGTGTGGATTGTCGACGGCTATACCACGCTGGACAACTACCCGTATTCGCAGCAGACGTCGTTGTCGGAAGCCACTTTTGACAGCCAGGTCGGCAGGACCGGGGGAGCGCTGCCCAACCAGCAGGTCTCGTACATCAGGAACTCGGTCAAGGCGACGGTGGATGCCTATGACGGCACGGTGACCCTGTATCAGCAGGACGAGAAGGACCCCGTGCTCAAGGCATGGATGAAGATCTTCCCGGGAACGGTGAAGCCCAAGGCTGATATCTCGGATGACCTCAAGCGCCACCTGCGCTACCCGGAGGATCTGTTCAAGGTGCAGCGGACGTTGTTGGCCCGCTATCACGTCAACGATCCGGTGACGTTCTTCTCGACCAGTGATTTCTGGCAGGTGCCTGATGACCCGAACGCACCTACCGGGTCGCAGCCGCCGTACTACATTGTGGCGAAGGACATTACGAAGAACGATAATTCCGCGTCGTTCCAGTTGACCAGCGCGCTCAACAGGTTCCAGCGTGACTTCCTGGCCGCTTACGTCAGCGCCAGCTCCGACCCCGAGACCTACGGCAAGATCACGGTGCTCACCGTGCCGGGGACCGTACAGGGACCCAAGCTGGTGAACAACGCGATCACCACCGACAACCAGGTTTCCTCGCATGTCGGCATCATCAAGAACCAGAACATCCTCAAATGGGGCAACTTGTTGACGCTGCCGGTGGCCAACGGCGGGCTACTGTTCGTCGAACCGCTGTATGCATCGCCGGGCCAGGGCGATCAGTCCTCGTACCCGCGCCTGATCCGGGTGGGCATGTACTACAACGGCAAGGTCGGCTATGCGACCACCGTCAGGGACGCGCTCGACATGGTGTTCGGCCCCGGTGCGGGTGCGACGGCGACCGCTCCGGCTGTGGAGCCCGGCGCCATGCCGCCGGCTCCCCCGGGTGGCCAGAACGTCCCCGTGGTGCCGCCGGTGGCGCCACCGCACACAGGGTCCGCCGAGCTGTCCTCGGCGAAGGCAGCGGCGCTGCAGGAGGTTCAGCGGGCCATTGGCGAGGTGAAGGAAGCTCAGAAGAGCGGAGACTTCGCGCGGTACGGGCAGGCCCTCAAGGGGCTGGACGACGCCATGACGAAGTTCACACAAGCGAGGTAGAAGGGCCGGTCCCTGCCACCGTGTGAAAGCGCAAGTGGCAGGGACAAAGCCACCGCCGGGCGCCGAGAACATGCAGGCCAGGTAAACGATTTGGCGCTAGCGCACTGCGCCCGGTAACCTCGTGTTCACCGCCGCGGGGTGGAGCAGCTCGGTAGCTCGCTGGGCTCATAACCCAGAGGTCGCAGGTTCAAATCCTGTCCCCGCTACTAGGTACGTAGGCCAGAGACTACTTTCAGTCTCTGGCCTACGTCATTTTTCGGACCTGAGACGGCTCACTCGGGGCAGACGGGGCACCGGGGTGTGCTCCCTGATGCGGACTGGAGGCGCGGCATCGTGCGTCGGCGCCCGCGTCCAATCCGCTTGTGATCGCCGATATCAGTGCCGATGCTGAGCTCGGCTCTACTTGCGGCGCAAAAACCGTCCGGCGGCGGCGCCCCAACGCCGCAGGCGACCGCGCGAATTCTGCAGTGCGGCTTGGGAAGCACCGAGCACACCGAAGTCGACGTGGATTCCGACGGGCTGGTTCTTGGCATCGTAACTGGCCACAATCGGGTGACGGGCCTTGTCGATCACCGTTTTACAGGTGATGACCGTGGCACCGCTCGCGGTGTGGACATCCGAATAATCCCGATCGCTTTCCCACGCACGCTCCCAGCTGCGGTCCAAAGCCTCGAACTCATGAGGGGCAAGCGCTTCGGCGTCGTGGAGCAGAATCATGCCTAGGTCGGTCGAGACACCGATTCCGTATGGGGGAGCAGGTGTTCCATACAGGTCTTCGGGGAAGTCGATTCGTCTAGGCGGCGCGTCAGAGAGTTGGATCGAGAGATACGCCGGCCGAAACAACGGGCCCCTGGGGTTTGTCCGCAGATCGAGCTCGGTGGACCACACGCGGTAGTTTCCGGGTGCCACGTTCAGAATTACTTGCGGGTGATCGCGGTCGTAGACGTCCCGAATCGCCAGCCGGCCAGAGGAAACCTCGACCCGACCCAGCTCGACGTTCCGGAACAGGGGAGGTGGGCAGTGCCAGGGCGCGAACCGGGATGGGTCAACAAGAGACATCGGCCGGGCCCCTCCACTGCTCGCACCGAGGTAGGTGATGTCCTCGGCCTCCACAATCCTTTGATTCGTCGGTAATCGTGACATAGGCCGAAGCCCCCAATCACCACGGGCCAGAGACAATTCAGTCTCTGGCCCGTGCCCGTGAGGCGATTAGGTCGAAGCTACCGGCACCGCACCCCAGGGTTGTTGCAGGATTTTCCGATCCCGTTGCTGTTGCGGGCGCCGCCGATGTTCTGCGGCTGACCGTTGATCTGTCGGGAGTCCGGCGTGTAGATGTTCATCGCGTCGTTTCCGGTAAGGAACTCGACCTCGTCGTCCCAGGGGTCCGCGCTGTAGGTGACGGCAGGCTCCTTGCCGCCCGGGATGTTTGTGCCGTCCATGAGGTCCACACCAACGGCGGCGGTCACACCCAGGAAGGCGAATATCAGTAACCGCGCGCAGGCGGACTGTGTGCTCATCGGGATTGCACCCCACTTCCTAAATTCAATTGATGGGACTTACCGCGACACCGCAACGTTCCTTGAAGTCGGTCACCGGCTGGCGGATGCCGTCGAGGTCTGCCTTAACGTCGGGGTTGGCGGCCATGTATCCGTCAATCGCCGAACGTATTTCGCTTCTCGATTTGCCCTTGAAGCCGTTGAAGAAATCATTCACCTCGGGGTGTGTGTGCAGGTAGACCGATTCGGAGGCCGCCACACCGGAGGTCACGCCCAGCAGATCTGCCGGTGTGCAGTTGGGCGGGTCTTCCGCCGCGGCCAACGGCGCACCAAAGGTGGACACACCCAGGGCAGCGAGGGCAATCCCTGTATAGGCCACAAATCTTGGTATGGACGACATGCCGACTCCTATTCGTGAGTAACAGACCCTGCATTTGGTTTACATCGCTGTTGGCCACATTGCCATACGGTGCCAGGGTATGGCAGTGCGCGGCAGGGTGCCGATCAGACAGCCCGGAATGCGTTGTTCGGGAGGGTTGACGGGCCTGCCGCCGGGGCATGAAATGGAGTGATGCAGAAACGCTCGATCGACGCAGTGATACGTCAGCTGTTCGAGCGTGCCGACAACGGCCATAACGCCGCGGACACGGTTGTCGGCGGGCATGAACGGATATTGCGCCAGACGGTGATTGCCCTGCGTGAAGGCGCCGAACTGGGTGAGCACGAGAGCCCGGGTGAGTCCACCATCTACGTCATCCGAGGTTCGGTGCGTCTGGTGGCAGGCGCCGAACATTGGGACGGTCGTGCGGGTGATCTGATCGAGATTCCCGATGCCCGACACTCGCTGCAGGCCCTGACCGACTCGGCGGTCCTGCTCACCGTGGCCAAGCGCCGTGGCTAGCACTGACGGCTAGCGCCGCGATCTAGCCGTGGCAGGTGGCCGTCGAGGCGTGGCCGGTGGTGGTGTCCTCGACCTTGACCTTGCCGTTGACGATCAAGCGGCACGTCACGGTGGCGCCAGCGGATTGAGCGCTGACGAAGTACGGCGGGTTCGCCACGTCGCTGGTAAAGGTCCAGGTCCAAGTGCGCTGGGCGCCGTCAACCGGCTGATCGCGCATGTGGCCAAGACTGTCTCTCCAGGTGATCGCCGTGATCGGCCGATCCGAGCTGATGACGTAGAGGACAGTGTCCGGGGGCTGTGGGGTGATGGCGAGTGAAGCGCCGAATGCAGTGGCACCGACGGCGGCGGTGCAAGCGGTCATCAGAGTTGCTGTGAGTGCCATCGGTCAGCCCTCGCAACTCTGTTGGATCGAAACCGTGAGCTTCATTGCCCATCCTTTTTTCTTGTTGTGCTGGGCAAACGGTACGTCGAATCAGCCTCTCTTCGTGGTGTTTTGGTGGATCTTCTGGTGCGGAATCCCTCCTCGTCGTGACCACGGGCCACGCCTGGCCGCATTTCCGAACGCCGTGTTCACGAATGTGGAAGCAAAGGCGCCAGCCGATGCCCGGTTGCGGCCCTTCACGGAGTTTGGCCGCGAGTCGGGGGCGGGTTGTGAAGTCGACAGTGGAGCGCGTGAAGTCCGCCGGATCGGTGTGCACCGTGCGTGCCCTCGCGCTCTGCCGGCGGCTGGGCGATGATTTGTTCATGGGTCTCATCTCGCTGCCTACTGCCGTGCTGTCCGACGCCGATATCGCCGACGCCCTGAGCCGGGCAGTCCGGGTGATCAACCCTGTGCTTACGGTGCTGGCGCAGTCCGACCCATTCGGCCTCAAGGAACGCACCTACGAACTGGGCGCCGGAGAAGGTGTTGTCGACAAGGCGCTGGACGCTCTGGCCTGCGCGCTGAATACCGCTACCACTCCGGGCACAAAGGCGTGGGACAAGCTGGACACCCGGGGGAAGACTCATTGGTGGGTGCAGCGCGTCGGTGCGGTCAACACTGTATTCGTAGCCTTCCCAGGGATTTTCGGCGCGCTCGCGGCGCGGCTGCCGGTGCAGGACCTCCTCGGTTTCTCCAACCAGGCCATCGTGCTGGTCGCCATCGCCCGTGAGCTAGGAATCAACGATCATCGCGAGCAGGTCCGCCTGTTGGCGAAGGTGTTGTGCAATCGCACGCTCGGCGATGAGGCGCTGGTGGGCGCCGACGATCAGGCCCCGGAGACGCCGCGCAATTGGTCGCCGTTCGCACTGGCCCGCACGCTGTGGCACCTCGCGGGCATTCTGCGGGCGATCGGCGACGAGCTGGAAAAACGCCCACAACCCAAGCCGATCTTCCGGTACCTGGGCATGCTGCCCGCGGTGGGCAGTGTGGCTGGGTATATCGGTGAATACGGGGCGCTGCGACGGGCCGCGAGCGCCGGCGAACGAAGCATCGCGCAGTCGCGACCTGTGCGCACCTAGTCGCCGAGGTTCTCGTCCAGGTGTGCCCGGACGTTGTCCCACAGGTCGAGAACATCGACGCTGAGCCGCTCCCATATCTGGATGATGGTGGGATCCGCGGCGTCGACGAGGCCCAGAAGTAGGTGCCCGGTGCAGATCTCCGTGTGCCGCCTGCTCTCCGAGGCGGTCACGGCCAGTTCAAGTGTGCGTTGCGCGCCTGGCGTGAACGACATCTTCTCTGCGGGTGGTTCCTGGCCCAGCGGGACGAGTTGCTGAATCACCCGTGCCCCGTTTTCGAACCGGACGCCCGCGGTGGCAAGCAGACGGGCGCCGAGCCCGGTCCCTTCGCCCACCAGACCCAACAGGAGGTGCTCTGCTCCGAGGTAGTTGTGCTGCCGTTCGCGCGCTTCTTCCTGTGCGATCACGATGACCTGCCGAGAGCGCTCGTTGAACAGATGGAACATGACCCTCCCTATCGCCGCCTCGACGTACATCTTGCCCGAGCGGATGCGGCGATGAGCTACTGTCACGGCATGACCGCTCTGAAGGTGTTGGCTGGAACAGGTTTCGCGGCAGTCGCGCTGCTGGCGGGCTGCTCGGGTGTCGTCAATCTGGGCGGCGACACCAAGTGCAAGGACTTTATCGCCGCCGAGGAACAGAAGCAGAACGATGCGGTGAGCAAGATGGTCAAGGACGAGCGCGGGCGCGACGCGTCGAACCTGGAGATCTCGGCGACCAGGACCGCGGTCACGATGTACTGCAAGACGCTGGGGAACGACAACAGCAAGATTCGCGAAGCCCCTCACATCTAGGGGGATCAACCGGTGGGCTCCCCACCGTTCCGATTGCCCCAATTATCCTGGGCGCAAAGCTAATAGGCGGGGATCCCGTTTGCCGTGGCGCCACTCGTGCCCGCGGTGGTCGGTTTCATCACACGCCGAGATCCTGTCTCGGTGACATGGCTCGGTAGCTGTGCCCGGCGGCGGAAGATTTGCCACTCAGCGGTGCCCTGTCAAGGTTGCGGGCAACTCGTCCGGGCTGTTCTCGGCTATCTGATCACGCCAGTGATAAGAGCCACATTAGATCCTGGGCAGTGATCCGTGTCATCGGGTACGCTCGCGCGGTGCATGACCGAAAACCCCAGGTAGGACTACTATTATGGTCGCTGATGTAATTAGTTGCGACAAGTTGCTCAGGCACCCACGCGGGTTGGTGTGGGAGCTGATCAGCTCACCTGACATGTACCCGATGTTTTTTACCGGCGTCGGTTCCTGCGAGACTCTGATCGAGAGCACCGAGGCCGGGCCCGACCCCGAATACGTGGTGTTGTCGGCCAAAGTCAAGGCGCGTGTTCGGCTGATTCTCAGCAACACCAAGGAGAGCCTCGCGATCGAGGGCGTCGACAACGACGGACTGATCTCCGTGCGTTTGTTCGAGGAGCGGTCCGCGCAGACCCGCGTCCGAATCACGGTGTTGCGGGCGGCATCGGTTCTGCCCGCGGGAATCAAGAAGCCGAGTGCGGCCGTCAACCAATGGTTGATGGATGGGCTGGACAGAATCGATGACTACCTGTCCGGCGCGCCTACTTCCACCGTGTCCAACTCGGGTGACAACGGAAATCTTCAAGTCAGCATCGCCAAGCTGATGGTGAGCGTGGGTGTGGTGCGCATCCCGCGCCCCGACCGCGGACTTCGCCAGTTGAGTTCACTGGCGAGGTGGGGATTCACCCTGCAGGGTGGTTATGCGGCTGCGGCGGCGCGTGCCCCCAAGCAACTCGCGATTGCCGACGATGCCGGGCAACTGACCTTCGAGCAACTTGATCGTCGCGCCGAGGGGCTGGCCACCGGTTTGATGCGCGCCGGCATCACTGAGACGTCGAAAATCGGCCTGCTGGCCCGCAACAACATTGCCATGGTCGAGTGTCTGATTGCCTTCGGCATGCTCGGTGTGGACGTGATGCTGCTCAACAACGCACTCGCAGCAACTCAGATTCAGATTGCTGTAGCCCGCAACGGTCTTACCAAGGTATTCGTCGACGACGACCTCGACGAGCTCGTCAGGTATGTGCCGTGGGAGGTCGAACTCGTCAGCACCGGTCGGCGCAGTGCCATCAATGGGCGCCGGGGGCTGGATGACTTCGTGGTAGCCGACAAGCCCGGAGTGTTGCCACCCACCCGCCCCGGCCATCAGGTGGTGCAAACGTCCGGAACCTCTGGGACGCCCAAAGGCGCGTTGCGGCCCACGCCGCGCGGGTTCGCCGTGATCGCGGCGATGCTTTCGCGGATGCCGATGAAGATGAACGAGACCATGCTCATCTCGGCCCCCATCTTCCATGCCTGGGGGCTGGGCTGCCTCCAGATCAGCACACCCCTGCGAGCCACGGTGATACTGCAGGAGAAGTTCGACCCAGAGGAGTGCCTGCGTGCCATCGCCACCCGCAAGGTGACCACGATGATCGCCGTGCCCGTCATGCTGCAGCGCATCGTCGACCTGCCCGCCAAGGTACGGCAGAAGTACGACACTTCGAGCCTGCGGCTGGTCGCGTGCAGTGGTTCACCGCTGAACGCCTCACTGGTACAACGGTTTACCGAGGCATTCGGGGAGGTGCTCTATAACTTCTACGGATCCACCGAGGTTTCCTGGGCCACCATCGCCGATCCGGAAGACCTTGCGATAGCACCCACCACCGTGGGCCGTCCGCCGCTGGGTACCACCATCGCGATTCTCGACGCCGATCGGCGCCCGGTGCCGCGTGGTGTCACGGGCCGGATCTTCGTGGGTAACGAGATGTTGTTCGAGGGGTACGTGGCGGACCCGTCACCGGCGTCGGTAAATGGTCTGCTCGATACCGGCGACCTGGGCCATCTGGATGCCGACGGACGTCTGTACATCGACGGCCGCGACGACGAGATGATCATCTCCGGTGGCGAAAACGTGTTTCCCAGGCCGGTGGAAGACGCGTTGGCCTTCCTGCCGCAGGTATCCGACGTCGCGGTTGTTGGGACCTCCGACGATAGTTTCGGTCAGCGGCTCTCTGCATTCGTCGTGCTGAACAAGGACGCGGGTCTCGACGGAGACATGGTGCGCGCCTTCATCAAAAACCGACTCAGCAAGTTCCATGTGCCGCGTGATGTGTACTTCGTCGAAGCACTGCCGCGCACCTCCACCGGCAAGGTCATCAAGCGGTTGCTGCTCGCGGACTGCGAGCGCGACGGGGTCAGGCCCCAGTAGCTGCCGCCCACCCGCTCCAGCGGGCGATGCGGGTTAACACCATAGGGCCGGATGGCGGAGCCTGGCGATACTGATGGTATTTGTTGGCCAGCAACGCGATCCACCTCGGATCGGGATTGTCGAGTATGTGTGCGAAGCCGTCGGCGCGGACCCACCACAATGTGGTCCATTCTTCGTCGTAATGATCTGCCAGAAAGCTCACCGCGGGATTCGCGGCGATGTTTCGCACGCGCTGTAAGTCATTGCGTGACTTGGGCTTGTGATCTACTGCCCAGCAGATCACGTCGTCGTCGACGGCAAAGGTAACCGGAACCAGATGCGGTGCACCGGATTTGTTCACCGTCGCCAACCGTGCCACCGCCGCCGCTCGGAAGCGGTCGCGTGCGTCGGCGGGTTCCAGGCGCACGCCTAGCGCCGGCCTCCGTTGCAGATGTTCGAGAGCACGTGGAAGTTGTTGGTGCCGTCGAACAATAGGCCGCCAACCGCGCCCCCGCGATCGATGATCTCGGGGGAGGAGCGCACCTCGGGGGTGGCCGCCAGCCACGCTCCCGCCAGGTCGTAGGCGCCGCTGAGGCCGTCGGCGTAGGCGGTGAGCTGCTGGCGCGCGCCCGGCTCGGTGACACCGTCCAGATTGGCTCGCACGGCGTCGTTGTTGCGTCCCCACATGTCTCGTGCCTCGCTGATGACCTCGACCTGACGGTCCAGGCCCGAGTAGGCGGGATTGTCGGCACGTAGATACATCAGGGCCTCGGTGACAACCGGGCCGTTGTTGGCCGGGTCGTCCACCACCTTCGACATCTGATCAATGGCGGCACAGGTCGACTCATCCGCATTGGCAACCGGAACGCCGGCTCCGAGCGGAACGAGGGCACAGCTCGCCAGCACAAGCCGAGTGAGCAGACCGGACCGAACCCACATATGTCCTCCCTTGAAGTGATGCGCTGCATCGATCGAAACGGCAGCTTAGCTGTATTTGTTGCTTCGTGCTCAATGGGCTCGACGAAAAGGGTGCGGCCCCTCCGGAGAGTTCCCCGGAAGGGCCGCAATGGATCTTGATCAGTGCGTCACTTGAGTTCTGCGGAGCTCAGCCCCAGCAGGCGGCGCGCCACCACCAGCTGCTGAATCTGCTGGGTGCCCTCGAAGATGTCCAGGATCTTGGAGTCGCGGCCCCACTTCTCCAACAGGGTGCGCTCGGAATAGCCGGTGGTTCCGGCCATCTCGACGGCCTTGAGGGTGATGTCGCTGCCGACGCGGCCGGCTTTGGCCTTGGCCATCGAGGCCTCCATCGAGTTGGGCACGTTGTTGTCGGCCTGCCATGCGCTACGCAGCGTCAGCAGGTACGACGACTCCCAGTCGGCCTCCATCCGCAGGAACTCGGCAGCAGCCGCGTGCTGCGCATGCGCCGGCCGGTCATAGGAGATCTCGATGCCCGCGTCCTCGAGGATCTTGCGCAGCTCCTCCAGCGAGGCCCGGGAGACACCCACGGCCATGGCGGCCACGATCGGGCGGGTGTTGTCGAAGGTGCTCATCACACCGCCGAAACCCTTTTCGGTGTTGATCTCCGGATCGGACAGGATGTAATCCTTGGGGATCCGGGCGTTGTCGAAGCGGATGACGGCGGTGTCCGAGGCCTTGATGCCCAGCTTCTCTTCGAGGCGCTCGATCGTCACGCCAGGGTGTTCACGCGGCACCAGGAAGGACTTGATGGCGGGGCGGCCCTTGGTCTTGTCCAGCGTCGCCCAGACCACGATGTGGGTGGCGCGGGAGCCGGCGGTGACGAAGATCTTTTCGCCGTTGATGACGTACTCGTCACCGTCGAGCTTGGCGGTGGTCGAGACGGCTGCCGAGTCCGAGCCGAAGCCGGGCTCGGTGATGGCCATGGCCGCCCAGATCTTGCCGAAGCGGTCACCGTCTTCCTTGCTGGTGACGCTCGATACGGCGGCGTTGCCCAGGCCCTGGTAGGGCACCGTGAGCAGCAGACCGACATCGCCCCAGCTCATTTCGAGGGCATTGAGCAGCGCGGACATGTTGGCGCCGTTGACGTTCTGCTTAGCGGTGTTCTCTTCGGCGCGGAAGGCCTCGGCGCCGGCGAAGGCGAAGGTGCCGGCCGCGGTGACGCCCGCGAATAGCGTCTCCAGGGTCTCCAGTTCGACGGGGTAGGCGTGCTCGGCCAGGTCATACTTGCGAGAGATTGGCCGCACCAGCTCGGCAGCGCCCTGATGCCCCTTCTCGACGATGGCCTGCAACTTCTTGGGGAGTTCCAAATTGATTGCCATGGAAAGACTTTCGTTTAGTAGATAAGACCGGGGAGTGGATGGCTACAGGACTACGACGCCTTCGGCGACACCGATGGCGCGCAGGTTGCGGTACCAGCGCTCCACCGGGTGCTCCTTGGTGAAGCCGTGGCCGCCGAGCAGCTGCACACCGTCCAGGCCGATCTGCATGCCCTTGTCGGTGGCGAGCTTGCGGGCCAGCGCGGCCTCGCGGACGAAGGGCAGGCCCTGCTCGGCGCGCGAGGCGCCGCGGAGGGTGACCAGCCGCAGGCCGTCGAGCTCGATCGCGATGTTGGCGCACATGAAGGCAACGGCCTGGCGGCGGGCGATGGGCTCGCCGAACGCCTCACGCTGCTTCACGTAGGGGATGACGTAGTCGAGCACGGCCTGGCCGGTGCCGACCGCGAGCGACGCCCAACCCAGCCGGGCGAGGGCGACGGCCTCGGAGTAGGTAGCGAGCGCCGTGTCGCTGCCTTCTTCTTCGCCGAGGATGTTGGCGGCGGGAACCGCGACATTGTTGAGGTTCAACCGGCCCAGTGCCGCGCCGCGGATGCCCATGCTCGGGTCCTCCTCGACGGTGATGCCCTCGGTGCCGGACTCGACGATGAACAGCGTCGGGCGGCCGTTGTAGTTGGCGGCCACGATGAACAGCTCGGCCTGCGCGGCGGCCGGGACCAGCGACTTGGTGCCGTTGAGGCGGAATCCGCTGGGGGTGCGGGTGGCCGTGGTCTTGAGGCTGAACGGATCGAAGAGGGCCTGCGGCTCGGCGATCACGACCGAGGCCTGCGGCACGTTCTCGCCCGCGAACTCCTTGAGGTAGGTGGCCTGCTGGTCGGCACTGCCCCAGTTGGTCAGCGCGCTGGCCACACCCGAGGGAGCCAGGATCGGCAGGGCCAGGCCCATGTCACCGTACGAAAGCGCCTCGGCGACAAGTGAGTTGGTGACGGTGGAGCGCTGCGAGGCGATGCCGTCGAAATCCTCGGGGATGTTGATGGCGGTGACGCCCAGCTCGGCGACCTTACCCAGCAGGTCGGCGGGGTAGGTCTTGTTCTTGTCCGACTCGTAGGCGGCCGGGCGGATGACCTCGACGGCGAATTCCTTCACCGTGTCGGCGATCATCTTCTGCTCGTCCTCGGGGTTGAGGTCGAAGTAGTCGGCGTTCGCCTTGTCGAGGCGCTTGGGTCCGCCCTTGCTGCCGGTCACCTTCTTGAAGGTGCGGTTGGCAACGCCGAGGGTGGTGAACAGGCCCTTCGTGCTCTCGAAGATGCCCTTGTTGAAGGCTCCGCGCAGGTTGTACTTATCCAGCAGCTCAGAGCCCGCGATCGGGGTCAGCACCGCGATGAGGATGTCGATCGCGCCACGCTTGTGCTTCTGGAGGCCGACGCCGGTCTCGTGCTTCGCCAGGCTCTTGCTCTTGGCGGCCTTTTTCTCGTCGCGCGGGGTCAACGTGTTGGTCATGTCACCAGCCGTTTCTGGGGTCAAAGGGGTTCTGCCGGAGTATCTGTTCGTTACCTTACTCCGAAGTAAGAACCGTATCTTACTAAGCGGTAAGATCCTCAGGAAACGAGGCGCATGTCACACCCGCTGATCCGTCTGCTCGCGGGTAACGCGGGAGAAGTCGGCTAGGACAGGGCCTTGAGCACCTCCTCGTGCAGCAACCCATTGGTTGCCACCGCGCTGCCGCCGTGGGGGCCGGGCTCGCCGGCCAGATTTGTGAACCGGCCGCCCGCTTCGCGCACGAGGATGTCCAGCGGGGCCAGATCCCACAGCGAGACCTCGGGCTCTGCGGCGATATCGACCGCCCCCTCTGCCACCAAGCAGTAGGAGAAGAAGTCACCGAACCCGCGAACGCGCCAGATCTCGTCGGTCAGATCGATGAACCGGTCGCGCTTCCCGCGGTCCGCCCAGCCGGACAGGCTGGAGAACGACAGACTTGCCGACGACAGCTGATCGACCGCGGAAACATGTATCGATCGTTCCTCTTCGGATCCCACGCGGCTATGTGCGCCGAGGCCTTCGGCTGCCCACCACCGGCGAGACAGTGCCGGGGCGCTGACAACGCCGACGACGGGAACGCCGTCTTGGAGCAATGCGATGAGGGTGGCCCAGATGGGGACGCCGCGCGCGAAGTTCTTGGTGCCGTCGATGGGATCGATGACCCATTGCCGGCCCGTGAACGTGGCCTCGCCGCCGTACTCCTCGCCCAGCACCGAATCGGCCGGACGTGATCGATGCAGCAACGAGCGCAGGACGGTTTCTACCGAGGTGTCGGCGTCGGTCACCGGAGTGAGGTCCGGTTTGGTATCCACCCGAAGGTCAAGGGCGCCGAACCGGGACGTGGTGATTTCGTCGGCCGCGTCGGCCAATTCGAGTGCGAGTCGACGATCTTCACGCAAGGACACGGTGGGCGTCATGTGTGCAGTCCTACCATGACACTGTGTGGGAATTCTTGGTGCTACTGCTGATCGGCGGCTCGCTCGCTCTCCTCATCATGCAGATGCGGCGTGGCCGACAAGCTCAACCGGGTATGAATGCGGTGCAGGGAACCCTATTGGTGACCGGAGTCAGCCCCCGTCCGGAAGGGGTGACCGGCGAGCAACTGGTCACGATCACGGGTGCGCTCAATGGCCCGACGGTCGCCGAATACATCACCTACCGGCAGATCGTGCGCGATGTCAACGATTGGCCGCGCATCGGCGATCTGATCCCGGTGCTGTATCCGCCGAAGAATCCCGACCGGTGGAACATACTGCTGGCGCCGTTGCCGGGCCCGACGCCCCAGCAATACCCGAGTGGGCCCCCTCCCATGGAAAATATCGACCCGTCGCCGCCCCCACCGCCCCCACCGCCAGGACCTGTCGAAGGGCCGCCCTCAACCGGGGATCCGGCCAAGAAGCATGAGCCGCCGCCGCGGTACTACGAGCCGCCGCCGCTGTAACGGGGAGGCCCGAACCACCTCTGCAGTGCGCCGTTGAGCCCGGCAGTTGTGCCGTTGCCGACCCAGGCGACGTAGCCGTCCGGCCGGATGAGCACCGCATGCGGAGCCTCGACCATCCCGATCACCGGAAGCTCGAAAGTGCCCTCGGCGTCCAGGTATTCGGCCTCGACGACATCGACCCGATGCGACCAGCCGGAGGCGCCGGTGATGGGTGTACCCAGGTTTAGCAGCACCCCACGGCCTTCGCGCAGCAGTGTGAAGACACAACGGGGCCCCTGCGCAGTGCGCACCTCGAGATCAGGCATCCGCCGTCCGAGAAGGGGGTGTCCAGGTCCCAAGTCGTAGTGGATGTCCAGTCCGCTCATCATCGCCGCGATCCGGCGCCGCGGCATGTCCAGGGTCAACAAGTCAGACATGATGTCGCGCAACGCATCAACCCGCTCGCCCGGGCGGATCAACGCTGTTTGCGCCATGGTGTTGTGGAGCACTCGTGCGGCCACCGGGTGACGCTCGGCGTGATAGGTGTCCAGCAAGTTTTCCGGTGATGTCCCGTTGACGACTTGGGCAAGCTTCCAGCCCAGGTTCACGGCGTCCTGCATGCCGGTGTTCAGCCCTTGCCCGCCGATTGGGAAGTGCACATGGGCTGCGTCACCGGCAAGCAGTACTCGCCCCTTGCGGTATGTCGCGGCCTGCCGGGTCACGTCGGTGAATCGGGAAATCCATGTGGGACTGTGTATTCCGTAGTCAGTGCCGCGCGCGGATAGTAATGCCTCGCTGAGATCGCGCAGTGTCGGCTCCTCCCTTCGGCCGAGTTGCGCCTCGGTGACCAAGACCCGGACCGGGCCGTCTTCCTCGAATTTGAAGATGGAATGCAGCGCGCCCTGTCGGTGGATGCCCCATTCGGGCTCCTCGGTCATCTGGACATCGGCGACCAGGCAGCTGGTTGATGGATCCCAGCCGGGGAAGTCGATCCCGGCGATCTTCCGCGTCAGGCTGCGTCCACCGTCGCAGCCAACCAGATACTGCGCCCGTAGCGTGGAACCGTCGGAGAGCTCGACGCGAACGGCGTCATCGGACGAGGTGAATCCGGTGACCTCACGACCGCGATAGATGGGCACTCCATGCTCGCCGACCCATTCGGACAGGGTGCGTTCAATGCGGTACTGCAACAACGCCAGCCCGAAGGTGTGTCTCGTCGGCTGATCCGTCATGTCCAAGAGCAGCGCGGAAAAATGCGCTACCGGTGCCGAGAATCCTTGGGGTGTGAAGCGGTCGAGGATGCCCCGTTGATCAAGTACTTCCAGGGTGCGTGAGGTCATGCCGGCGGCGCGCGAGCCGTCCAGTTCGTGCGTGGTGCGCCGCTCGACGATCGCGACATCGGCGCCCGCCAGCGCCAGCTCGCCGGCCAGCATCAGTCCCGTTGGCCCGCCTCCGGCAATAACCACCGCATGCTCGGTCATGGGGACGACGCTACCCGAAAAATAAGTAAATTAAGATATCTCTAAGGAGATGCTAAGGAAGGATGCGCCTCACGGCTCGCCGTGCCGTCCGGTCGCGGCAAGCAGGTCGGGGACCGTTTCGAGTTTTACGCGGGGACGTCCCTGTGGTTCACCGGTGGCGCGCTCATGGGAATCGATGGTCAGCCAGTCGGACTGGGACACGATGTGGGGCTCGTGCCCCAGGAGCCATTCTTCTAGGGCCGCGACATCGGGTGCGTCTCGTAATTCGGCAGTTGCCAGATCGGCGAGCAGGGTGTCAACAGTCTCCTGCGAGTCGCTCTTGTTGGTTCCGATGACGCCGACCGGCCCACGCTTGATCCAGCCCACCACGTACTCGTTGTCCCGGCCCTGTATGCGCCCGGCCTCGTTGAGGATTACCCCGCGCCGGGAGTCGAACGGCAATCCGGGTACCGGGACCCCCCGGTACCCGATGGCGCGTACCACCAGGTGTGTGGGCAGTGTCTGCCTTTCGCCGGTGTCATGGGCGACGACGTATCCGTCTTCCTCGACTAATTTGTTGCGGCCCACAGTGATTGACTCGACCACGCCCGCGCCGGCGCTGTCGCTGTGCAGCTCGATGGGGGAGGTGCGGAATCGGAACACCACTCTGCGATGGCCCTCTGTGTGTGGCCGCTCCGAGAACTTGCGCAAGGTCTCGATGTTGGTGCGGGTGGGCTTGGGCGCGGCGGCCAGCTGTTCGTCGGTGATATCGGCCAGATCCTCGGGATCTACCACGACGTCGACGCCGGGCAGTTCGCCCATCTCGCGCAGCTCCAGCGGGGTGAAGGTCGCCTGTAGCGGTCCACGCCGCCCGATGATCACAACCTCGCGGATCGCATTGTGGTCCAAGGAATCCAGTGCACGATCGGCGATGTCGGTGGTATGCAGTGATTCTGGATCCATACCGAGGATGCGCGCCACGTCCAGTGCCACATTGCCATTACCGACAACCACGGCCCGCTCTCCGGACAGGTCCACCGACACCTTCTGGTAGGTAGGGTTCGCGTTGTACCAACCCACCACGTCGACGGCCGCGATGCATCCGGACAATTGGTCGCCCGGGATGCCCAGGGGCTTGTCGGATTGGGCGCCGACCGCGTAGATCACGGCGTCGTAACGCGACGCCAGTTCCTCGGCGGTAATCTTCGCTCCCACCTCGATGTTTCCGAAGAATCGGAAACGCGGGTGCGCGGCTGTCTTCTCGAATACCGCGCTGACCGACTTGATCTTGGGGTGATCCGGCGCTACCCCGGATCGAACTAAACCCCAAGGGGTGGGCAGCATTTCGAGCATGTCCACGTGGACGTCGAAATCGGTGTGTTTGAGCAGCGATCCGGCGGCGAAGAACCCCGAGGGGCCAGCACCGACGATGGCGACGTGAACGGCGCGCACCCTCGTACATCCTTATCTGCCCGCCAGGGCGGCGGCTGTCGTCGGCTATGGGCTGGCCGACAGGGGGCTGGCCGCGGTCCTGTACGGGCGGGTTACCCCACCGATGCTAGCGACGGATCCGAGGGTGCGCGGGTAGACCTGCGGACTAGGCCCGCATTTCGTATGCGCCGGACAGCGCCTCGACCCGGTTCCAAATCTCGTCGAAGCGTTCGGAATTGAATACCGGTTCTGAAATGACTGCCTTTGCCCACTGGCGCTGGCTGGCCGTGGCCTCCCGCTTGCCCAACAGGTCGACCGCGTAGACAGAGAAGTCCCGGTTGAGGAACTCGAAGATCTGGTCGATCAGTGCGGAGTCGGTGCCGCGCAGTTGCGCCTGCTCCAGGATCAGGCCGCCGTACACCACCAGGGTGAACAGCTCGCCGATGCTCAGCTGAAGGTCCAGGCCGGCGTTCTTGATCGCGTCCCGCTCGTTGGCCACGAGGGTCGCCAATGCCTCGGCGCGCTGGGTGAAGGCGGCGACGTTGGGGATGTCGGCGTTGTCCGCGAACGGCTTGCGCCAGTCGTGGAAGCGGACCTTGCCCAGGCCACTGGCCGGACCCTGATGGAACAGGAACTCGTCGTCGCCGGGCTGCAGTTGGACTCCGGGCACCGGAAGGTCCTGGGCATCATGCAGATAGGCGGGCATGAACTTGAGGATCAGCGCCAGGTTCACCGCGACGGTGCCTTCAAGCTTGGGCAGCCCGGCCACGTCAATGCGCGCGGCGGTCGTGTAGCTCTCGGCCTCGAATGCCTTCGCCGACATCACGTCGGCCAGCAGCGCCAGCACCTTCTCGGCCTCCGTGGTGGCCTTCATCTTGGTGACGGGGTTGAACAGCAGGTAGCGGCGATCGTCGGCGCTTGCGGTGCGGAAGTAGTCCACTGCGCGCTCGCTGAAGAGCTTCATCGCCAGCAGGCGGGCATACGCGTCGACGAATTCACGGCGCACATGGTCGAACTTGGTCACCGGATTGCCGTACAGAATCCTGTTGTGGGCGTGGGTGATTGATTCGTAGAAGGCGTGTGTGGACAGGCCGATGCCGCCGAAGCACAGGTTGAACTTGCCGATGTTGACGGTGTTCAATGCGGCGCTGAAGGCGTCGGCACCGACGTGCAAGATGTCGTCCTCGCTGACCGGGTACTCATCGAGTTCGAACTCGGCGACGTACATCTGCGAGGGCACCACGTTCTTGATCACCCGGTAGTTGGGGTGCTCACTATCGGCGAGGAAGAACACGTACTGATCGAGTCCATCGCGGCCCTGCACCCGGCCGAACACCGAAACGATGCGGGCGCAGTTGCCGTTGCCGATGTAGTACTTGCGGCCCGATGCCTTGTAGCCGCCACCTTCGCTGCTGTCTACGGGGGTCAGCACCAAGTCGGACGAGTAGATATCGGCGCCGTGGGCCTGTTCCGACAGGCCGAACGCTGCGACCGCTCCGCCGTCGAGTAAGTCGGCGGCGCGCTTGCGCGGATCGGTGTTGGCGCTCTGCCACACCGGGCCCAGACCCAGCACGGTGACCTGCCACGGGTACCAGTAGTTCAGGCCGTAGAAGCCGAGGATTTCCGAGAGCTTGGCCACCCGCGCGGTGTCCCAGCGCTTTTCGGTGTTGCCAGCGCCGTCGGCGGCGGGGGTCAGGAATGTCGCGAACAGCTTTTCGCGCCCCGCGAAGTCCAAGAAGTCCTGGTAGAAGACCTTGTCGACGTAGTCCTGGAGGAGTCGCGTCTTTCCGCGCTCCTCAAACCAATCGACGGTTGCCTTGAGGAGCCGACGCGTTTCGCCATCGAATTCGGCGAAGTCGTCGGCAGTGGGGTGAAGCAGTTCGGTCTTGGGGGCGGCGTTCGTATCCTGACTCACGGTCAGGAACCTACCACCGCGTCAGTTTGGATAGGGAGGGACGGGGATTTGAACACCGCATGCACAAGAGGGGCCGGTGCTGGCAGTCAGTTGGCCCTGAGTACGGGCGGGGGAGTGGTCAATTCATTTTCGTGGGAACAGTGGCGGTGGCGCCGGCGCCCGAGCCGGGCAAGGGCCATGAGGGAGAGATCGTCGGCATCCATGGCGGGGCGGTGTGGAACAAAGTCGTCCAGCAGGACCACCTCGACGCCCTGCTGATGTAGCCCATCGTGGATGCCCGTCGTAAAGGCCGAATCGGCATTGCCTGTCAGAGAGCTGTTCGAAATAGATTGTGCAGCAAGCGATTTAACCATGATCACCGCACCCTCGCCGCGGCTGGCGATTCGCTGCCCGAAGCGGTGGGTCAAATAGAGCGTTCGCAATCGATTGAGGTCGGATTCGCCGAAGCGGCTGCCGCCGGCATCTTCGTCGGTGATGCACACCAGCAGGCCTACCTCGATATCGTCGGTTGCTGCGGCGAGTTCGCCGTTGAAGACGTCGGGTGACGTGGTGCGGACGCTCACGCCGGCGGTCATGGTCAGCGTGTACGCGTCGGCCCGTCCGCCGTGTGCTGCCAGGACGATGTTGATTCCGTTCGCGGCGATATGGCGCGCGAATGCGGTTGCGGTGTCAGTGTCCCCGGCGGCGATGACCGCCCAGGGGCCGTACTGTGATCGTGGTAGCGCGGCTAGCTGCTTGCCAAAGGAATACATGTCGGGCGGGACCCCCAGGGTAGCTAGGTAGTCGGCTATTGTATTTCTTGTTGAAATTCGATATATCAAATTCGACGGAATATTAGCAGCCAGGCGGTCGGATCGGGGGGTAAATGACCAAGCCCGCGCCTGCCGTCGTGCGTGCGGCGCAGATCCTCGATCATCTGGCGGGACGCCCTACTCTGCCGCTGTCGATGACCGAAATCGCCGAGGCCGTCGGTGTCAATCCCGCGTCCACTCTGGCGATACTTCAGGCGCTCACCGAAGCGGGGTATATCGTCCGGCATCCCCGGCACAAGACATATTCGATCGGTCCGGCCATGCTGATCACCGGCCATGCCGCGCGAATGCGATTTGAGGTCGCCGATGTGGTGAACGCCGAAGTGCAGCGGCTGGCATCTCAATTCGGGACGGCCTGCACGGCATCGATGATCGCGGGCGAGGACGTCGCCGTCATCGCCTCACACGGCCGCTCGCCGACCGGCGCCAGCTATCAGGTGGGGCAGCGAATCAGGCTCAGCGCGCCTGCCGGTCTGGTGTTCATGGCCTGGGCACCGGACGACGGTGTGCGGCGCTGGTTGCTGCGGGCGACACCGGTGATCACCGACGAGCTGTGGGACGGGATGCAGGCCATGCTGGCCGACATTCGGCGGCAGGGCTACTTCGCGTCCGTGCAGAGCGATCGTGTGGACAAGTTCTATATGCAGCTGGGCGATACGGCCGCTCACGGGACCGTTCACGAGCGGCTCGACACCATCCAGTCGATGCTGGCCACTTTGTTGGCCCGTATGGGCGAACCCATCGACTTCAGCGAGCCGCGGCGCATCGGCTTCCTGGGGGCACCCGTCTTCGATGGCAATGGCGAGGTTTCGGTGATGCTCAGCGTGCTGGGGACGCCGAATCGGCTCACCGAAGCCGAGGTCGCGCATGCGGGCAATCAGCTGCGATTCTGTGCCGATCACATCACCTCGATCACCCATGGCAGGCAGGGCTCCGGCACATAGCCGTCAGGTGGACATGGGACCGGGCGTATGACCGGTAACCTGAACTGTTGTGGATCTGGACTGCCAAGCCGACATCGCTGACCTCGACACGACCCTCACCACGGTGGAGCGGGTGCTCGACGTCGACGGCCTGCGTGCCCGGATCAAGACGCTGGAGGAGGCCGCCGCCGACCCCAACCTGTGGGACGACCAGGCCCGCGGCCAGCAGGTGACGAGTCAGCTCTCCCACGCGCAGGGTGAGCTGCGCCGGGTCGAGGAGCTGCGGAGTCGCCTCGACGATCTGCCGGTGCTTTACGAGCTTGCCGAAGAAAGCGAAGACAACTCGGTGGTGGCCGAGGCGGATGCCGAACGCGTCAAGCTGCGCGAGGACATCGAAGCCATGGAGGTCCGGACGCTGCTGTCCGGGGAGTACGACGAGCGCGAGGCCGTGGTCACCATCCGCTCGGGCGCCGGCGGTGTCGACGCCGCCGACTGGGCCGAAATGCTCATGCGGATGTACATCCGCTGGGCCGAGGCGCACAAGTACCCGGTCGAGGTCTTCGACACCTCCTATGCCGAAGAGGCGGGCATCAAGAGCGCGACCTTCGCCGTGCACGCTCCCTTTGCCTACGGCACACTGTCGGTGGAGCAGGGCACGCACCGCCTGGTACGCATCAGCCCGTTCGACAACCAAAGCCGGCGGCAGACCTCGTTTGCCGATGTCGAGGTGCTTCCCGTGGTGGAGACGACCGACCACATCGACATTCCCGAAGGCGATCTGCGCGTTGACGTCTATCGATCGAGTGGGCCGGGCGGCCAGTCGGTGAACACCACCGACTCGGCGGTTCGTCTTACGCACATCCCGACCGGCATCGTCGTCACCTGCCAGAACGAGAAGTCGCAGTTGCAGAACAAGGTGGCCGCGATGCGCGTGCTGCAGGCCCGGCTGCTGGAACGCAAGCGGCAGGAGGAGCGCGCCGAGATGGATGCGCTGAAGGGGGACGGCGGTAGCTCATGGGGCACGCAGATGCGCTCCTATGTGTTGCAGCCGTACCAGATGGTCAAGGACCTTCGCACCGAGTACGAGGTGGGTAATCCCGCGGCGGTGCTCGACGGGGACATCGACGGATTCATCGAGGCGGGGATCCGGTGGCGCAACAGGCGCGATGATTAGAGCGGCCGAATTCAGCGCGGGCGGGCTGCGGCTGGCCGAACGCTGGAACTCCTTCTGGTCCAGCCAGATTGGTCGTTGGCTGCTCGATAACGGTTTGCAGATCGTCATCGCGATTTTGGGTGCGATGATCCTGGTCCGCTTCATCAACTGGGGCGCGCAGAAGATCACCCGCCGGTTGGATCGCTCGTTTACGCAGAGCGACGCGCTGGTGCGTTCGGAGGCCAGTAAGCACCGGCAGGCGCTGGCCTCGGTAATTTCCTGGATCATCGTGGTGCTGGTGGTCGTTCTTACCACCGTGCATGTCGTTGGGGTGCTGGGGATTTCGGTGGGCGGATTGGCGGGTCCGGCCGCGGTGCTCGGTGGTGCGCTCGGTTTCGGCGCGCAGCGCGTGGTCCAGGATTTGTTGAGCGGATTCTTTCTCATCACCGAAAAGCAGTACGGCTTTGGTGATCTGGTGGAGTTGTATGTGCAGGGCCAAACCACCGAATCCCGGGGAACCGTCGAGGAAGTCACCCTGCGTGTCACCAAGCTGCGTTCAGGTGATGGTGAGGTGATCACAATCCCCAACGGGCTCATCGTCAAGGCAGTCAACCTGTCCAAGGACTGGGCCCGTGCGGTGGTGGACATCCCGGTGCCGACGAGCGTGGATCTGGCCCGGGTCAACGACGTGCTGTACGACGTCTGCCAGCAGGCGCTGGTGGATCGTGATCTCTCGCAGCTGCTGCTTGACGCCCCGTCACTGATGGGCGTGGAGAGCATCGAGGTGGACCGCGTCAATGTGCGCATGGTGGCGCGCACCCTGCCCGGCAAGCAGTTTGAGGTGGGCCGCCGCCTGCGTGCCAAGGTGATCGCCGCGCTGGCGAAGGCGGGTGTCGCGTTGGTCGGGGACAGTCGACCGACGGTGCGGACCATGTCGTCGTCGGGTTCCGGCGAGCTCAAACGGGAGGGCAAGCGCGAAGACGCCAAACGCGATGAAGTTAAACGTGAAGAGGAAGGCGTCGACACCAAGCCGCAGCCGATCGTGCAGGCAGAGGAGCTCACATGAGTGAACCTCGCCACGAGCCGTTCTGGGAGATGGCCCTGTCCCGCGCCAAGAAACTTCGTAAAAAAATCCGGTTCAGGACGTCGACCGTCGTCCTTGTCCTCGCCTTCATCGCGACGAGCTGGCTTTACGACATCACCCGGCCGGAGCCTGCACCGCCGCAGCCGCCGCCGGGGTACACCTGGGTGCCGAAGCCCAGTGTCACGACGACGACGCAGCAGCCCGTGCCGACCACAACGCGGCGCCGGACGACGACCACGCCGCCCACCACGACCACGACGACGACCGAGCAGACGAACACGATCGTCACCACGTTCCCGACCTTGACCCCGAGCGGTACGGCGCCGACACCCCCGACCACGACCACACCTGCGCCACCGGGGATAGTGCCGCCGTGGTTGGTTCCGCCGCAGCTTCCGCAACTGCCGCCGATGCCGGGAGCGCCTCCTCCGCCCGGACAGAACCCCGCGCCGTAGTGCGCCCTCACGGTTATCACGGCTTTCCCGGCTAGACTGGCGTGCCGTGATCAGCCTCGACAAGGTAACCAAGCTCTATAAATCGTCGGCTCGGCCCGCGTTGGACAACGTGAGCCTCGAGATCGACAAGGGCGAGTTTGTGTTCCTCATCGGGCCTTCGGGTTCGGGGAAGTCGACGTTCATGCGGCTGCTGCTGGCCGAGGAGCTGCCCACCAAGGGGGACGTTCAGGTCTCCAAGTTTCACGTCAACAAGCTGCGAGGCCGGGAAATCCCGCATCTGCGCCAGACGATCGGCTGTGTTTTCCAGGACTTCCGGTTGCTACAGCAGAAGACGGTGTATGAAAACGTCGCCTTCGCGCTTGAGGTGATCGGCAAGCAGACCGACATCATCAACCGGGTCGTTCCGGAGGTGTTGGAGATGGTGAACCTGACCGGAAAGGCCAGCCGGTTGCCGTCGGAGCTGTCCGGTGGTGAGCAGCAGCGCGTCGGTATCGCGCGCGCGTTCGTCAACCGTCCGCTGGTGCTGCTGGCCGACGAGCCGACCGGAAACCTGGACCCCGAAACCAGTGAGGACATCATGGCGCTGCTGGAGCGGATCAACCGCACCGGTACCACCGTGCTGATGGCAACGCACGACCATCACATCGTCGATTCGATGCGTCAGCGCGTGATCGAGCTGGAACTGGGCAAACTGATCCGCGACGAGCAGCGCGGTGTCTACGGGGTAGATAGGTAAGTGGAATAGAACATGCGTTTTGGATTTCTGTTCAACGAGGTCGTCACCGGCCTGCGTCGTAATGTGACGATGACGGTGGCGATGATCATCACCACCGCCATCGCCATCGGCCTGTTCGGTGGTGGCCTGTTGGTCATATCGCTGGCCAAGAACTCGAAGGCCATCTACCTGGACCGCGTCGAGACCCAGATCTTCCTCACCGAAGACCTGTCGGCCACCGACACCACCTGCAGCAGCGACATCTGTAAGGGTCTGCGCGACGAGATCGAAAAGCGTTCCGATATCAAGTCGGTGCGTTTCGTGAACCGCGAGGATGCCTACGCGGACGCCGGCCGGCGGCTGCCGCAGTTCCAGGATCTGATGAAGGACGTGAGCAAGGACGCGTTCCCGGCGTCCTTCATCGTCAAGCTCAAAGACCCCGAAAAGCATGCCGATTTCGATGAGGCCTTTGTGGGCAAGCCCGGCGTCCGGGGCGTGCTCAACCAGAAGGACCTCATCGACCGGCTGTTCGCGGTCCTGGACAGCTTGCGGGATGCGGCGTTCATGATCGCGCTGATTCAGGCGGTGGGTGCGGTCCTGTTGATTGCCAACATGGTTCAGGTGGCCGCGTATACCCGGCGTACCGAAGTCGGCATCATGCGTCTGGTGGGCGCCACGCGCTGGTACACGCAATTGCCGTTCCTTTTGGAGGCGGTCATCGCGGCTCTCGCCGGTGTGGCGCTGGCCGTCATCGGCCTGATCATCGCGCGGGTGACCATCCTCAATGGAGCGCTGCAGCAGTTCATTCAGGCCAACTTGGTAGCGCCCATCACCTACGGCGATGTGTTCCTCGCGGCCATACAGATGGCGGCGCTGGGCATCCTGCTGGCCGGTGTGACCGCCTACGTGACTTTGCGTCTGTATGTGCGGCGATGAGTAAGAAACCGGCCGACGGACGAAAAGTCATCGCGACCAATCGCAAGGCACGACACAACTATTCGATCATCGATGTGTATGAGGCCGGGGTGCAGTTGGTGGGCACCGAGGTCAAGACACTGCGCGAGGGCAAGGCATCGCTGGTCGATGCCTTCGCCACCGTCGATGACGGCGAGGTGTGGTTGCGCGGCGTGCATATCCCGCAATACGACCACGGCACCTGGACCAATCACGCTCCGCTGCGGAACCGGAAACTGTTGTTGCACAGGGCGCAGATCGACATGCTGGTCGGCAAGACCCGCGACGGCAATCTGACCCTGGTACCGCTGTCGCTGTACTTCCTGGACGGCAAGGTCAAGGTGGAGTTGGCGCTGGCGCGGGGTAAGCAGGCTCACGACAAGCGTCAGGACATCGCCAAACGGGACGCTTCGCGTGAGATCACCCGTGAGCTGGGACGCCGCGCCAAAGGCATGTGACCCGGTTTACGCGGGCACTCGTCGAAAGCAACCTTTAGCGGTTTCGTCTCGCACGTTTCCGTCACAACGTCGGTTTCGGCGCTAGCTAGAAGGCGCGACTGCCGGTGGGGGACAGCACGAATCCGTGTGGACCGTCACCGGTGAAGTTGTTGGGCAATATGCACGTTGTCTCGCGCTGTTCACCGACGGCGCAGGTGATCACCTTGTCGGTGGCCTTGAGGCCGTAGGTGATCTTCTGCCCCGGTGAGAGCGGCCGATACATGCTGGGGTCGATGGCCGCGGGGCCGGCCGGTGATGCGTCGGGCCGGGCGACGATTTCCTGCTGGCCCAGGTCGGGCATATGGGTAAGGCTGGCGGTCGAGGTGGTCAGCGACACCGTGGCGAGGTTCTCGTCTCCCGAGACGCCGGGGAGCTTGCCCCAGCACGCGCCGTCGACGCCGGTGGCACGGGAGTTGGCCGTGATGCGGCAGTGCAGACCGTCGGGGGTGAGGAACTGCACACCGGAGGTGGCATAGGCGGAGTAGGTCTCAAAGGCGGTGGCCTCGACCGCGGTGTAGCCGTCAAGGTTGGGCGGCGGCGGGTCCGCGGCCGCCTGACCAGCGAAGGTGGTGGCACCCGCCGCAACGGCTACACAGGTGATCAGCAGCATGCGCATGTGATTACTCCCGAAGTTTGGCGACGTCTGGCTGACGCTACCGTGGCACGGGTAGGTAATTCGGTGGCTTCATCGATATCTGGCGGTACGATGGAGTGTCCCACCGAAGGTCGGTGGGGTGACGGGGCTGAACGGTTTCGACAGCGAGTCTCGACTTAAGGGAAGCGTGCCGGTGCAGGCAAGAGACCACCGTAAGCGTCATTGCAACCAATTAAGCGCCGATTCTCATCAGCGCGACTACGCACTCGCTGCCTAAGCGACTGCGTGTCTGTCAGACCGGGACCTCCCGCGGCCCGGACCCTGGCATCAGCTAGCGGGATCAACCGGTGGCTTCGGCCGCGGAGGCCACCGGGACATCAAACAGCGGCTGGGATCGTCATCTCGGCTTGTTCGCGGGACCGAGAGATCCAAGTAGAGGCATAGCGAACTGCGCACGGAGAAGCCTTAATGAAGGGCCGTTGGACCCGGGTTCAATTCCCGGCAGCTCCACAATAAGAAGACCCCCCGAATGTTCGGGGGGTCTTCTGTTGCGCCGCCTGCCGATTCAGGCGATCCAGACCGTCTTGATATTGCAGAACTCACGGATGCCGTGGGCCGAGAGCTCGCGGCCGTATCCGGAGCGTTTGATGCCGCCGAACGGGACTTCCGGATAGGACACCGTCATGCCGTTGATGAAGACCTGGCCGGCATCGAGCTCATTGATGAACCGTTGTTGCTCTGCTGTCTCGCGTGTCCAGGCATTGGCGCCAAGTCCGAACGACGTGGCGTTGGCAACCTCTATTGCTTCCTCGATGTCGGTTGCGCGGTATACCGAGGCAACCGGGCCGAACACCTCTTCGCCGAATATCGGCATGTCTTTGGTGATATCGGTGATGACGGTCGGCGGGTAGTACCACCCGGGGACATCTGGGCGTACGCCCCCGCAGCGGACGGTGGCACCGGCCGCGACGGCCTGCTGGACCTGCTTGTCGACCTCGTCACGGCCCTGCTCGGTGGCCAGCGGTCCGACATCGGTGGCCGGGTCCGTGGGGTCGCCGACGCGTAGGGCGGCCATTTTCTCGACAAACCTGGATAGAAAATCGTCGTAGATATCGCGATGGGCGATGAATCTCTTCGCGGCGATGCAGGATTGACCGTTGTTTTGGACTCTGGCGGTGACCGCGGTCGAGACGGCCTGCTCAAGGTCCGCCGAGGGCATCACGATAAACGGGTCGCTACCACCGAGCTCCAGGACGGTGGGTTTCACCTCATCACCGGCAATCGCGGCCACGGATCGACCCGCCGGCTCGCTTCCGGTGAGTGTGGCGGCCGCTACTCGTGGGTCACGCAGAATCCGTTCGACCGCACTCGAGGGCACCAGCAGCGTCTGGAAGCAGCCCTCGGGGAAGCCTCCGCGAGCGATCACGTCGGCGAGGTACAGGGCGGACTGTGGGACGTTCGACGCATGCTTGAGCAGGCCTACGTTGCCTGCCATGAGTGCGGGCGCCGCAAACCTCACCGCCTGCCACAAGGGGAAATTCCACGGCATCACCGCCAGTACCACCCCAAGGGGCTGGTACTGGGCATAGGCCTGTGACGCGTTCACGGCAGATGCATCGGCCGGTTCCGGGGCGAGCATGGCCTCGGCGTTCTCGGCATAGAATCGGAATCCCTTGGCGCACTTGAGGACCTCGGCCTTGGCCGAGGCCAAGGTCTTACCCATTTCCAGCGTCATCAGGGCGGCGACATCATCGGCCTCTGCCTCTAAGAGATCGGCGGTGGATAGCGCCCAGGCGGCTCTGTCGGAGAAACTCGTTGTGCGGTACTGCCTGAAGCGGTCATGTGCGCGTCCGATGGCCGCGTCGATTTCCGCGTCGGACGCCGCTGTAAAAGTCTTGATCGTCTCTCCGGTGGCCGGGTTGATCGTTGCGATAGGCATGTCTCCAGCGTGCCACTACCGTAGGAAAGATGAGCACAGCTGCCCAATTAATGGTGAAGTGTTTGGAGAACGAGGGCGTTTCTGTGGTCTTCGGAATACCGGGGGAAGAGAACATCCGGTTTATCCAGGCGCTCGCGGCATCGGACATCCGCTACATTCTGACCCGTCACGAGCAGGGCGCGGCGTTCATGGCGGAAATGTATGGCCGGGTCACCGGGCGTGCCGGGGTGGTGTCCGCCACGTTGGGTCCTGGGGCGATCAACCTACAGCTGGGAGTCGCCGACGCGTCGACGAACAGCACACCTTTGGTCGCGATCGCCGCCCAGGTCGGCCAGGATCGGGCTTACAAAGAATCGCATCAATACGTGGACCTGGTGGCCATGTTCCGTCCGATCACCCGGTGGGCGGATGGCGTTCCTACCGCCCGGGCCATCCCGGAGATGTTCCGCAAGGCCTTCAAGCTTGCCGAGACCGAACGGCCGGCGGCCGTATTTCTGGCAGTGCCCGAGAACATCGACGCAGACGGTGCGAACTATGAGCTGAACCCATTGCCGCGTAATGTGGTACACCCCGAAGCGCCGATGGCCGGTCAAGTACAGCGCGCGGTTGACATCCTGCGGAGGGCGCATCGGCCGGTGCTACTTGCCGGTCACGGCGCCGCTCGTGGAGGTGCGACGGCGGCATTGATTCGGTTCTCCGAGGAGCTCGGTGTGCCGGTGGCCAACACCTTCCACGGTAAGGGTGCGATGCCCGATGACCATCCGAACAGCATGGGGACGGTCGGCTTTATGCGGCGTGACTACGCCAATTTCGGCTTTGAGCACGCCGACGTGATTGTTGCGGTGGGGTATGAGCTGCAAGAGTTCGACCCGGTGCGGATCAACCCGCATGGCGACAAGCAGATCATCCATCTCCATAGGTTCCCGGCCGAAGTCGACGCCCACTATTCGGTGTCGGTGGGAATCATCGGTGATATCAGCGCCTCGGTGAACGCGCTCACCGAGGCCCTCGCTGGGCATCGTTTCGACTGCGCCGCAGCTCCGGGATCCGCTCTGCTCGCCGAGGAATTTACTCGGGGACAACAGGATTCACGTTTCCCCATGGCGCCGCAGCGGATCGTGGCCGACATCCGGGCAGCGCTGGGCCGCAGCGACGTCGTGCTTGTCGATACCGGTGCCACCAAGATGTGGATGGCGCGTCTTTACCCGACCTATGAGCCCAATACCTGCCTTGTCTCTAATGGGCTGTCCACCATGGGTTTCGCACTGCCCGGAGCACTGGGCGTCAAGTTGGCCCGCCCCGATACGAAGGTGTTGGCCGTCGCCGGCGATGGCGCCTTCTTGATGAACTCACAGGAGATCGAGACTGCCGTACGAGAGCGCATCCCTCTGGTGGTTTTGATCTGGGAGGACGGCGGCTACGGGCTCATCGAGTGGAAGATGGACCTCGAACTCGGGGAACACCACCACGTGTCGTTCACCAATCCCGACATCGTGTCCTACGCCGAGAGCTTCGGAGCCAAGGGCTATCGCATCACCGCGGCCGACCAATTGCTGCCGACGCTGCAAGCGGCGCTTGACGATGACGGTGTCTCGCTGATCGCCTGCCCGGTCGACTACTCGGAGAATCTGAGGCTCACCGACCGGCTGGGGCAGCTGGACGCAACTCTGTAGCAGCTGCTTGTGATCACCCGAATCCCGTGCGGCTATGGCCGCGGCCGGTCTCCGGACAGGATGGGAAGCACGTGTTCGGCGAGCAGCGGCGCCAGGTCTGTGGGATAGGGCTCGTCGAGCGACTGCCAGCGGAGTTCTTCGATCTCGGCGGCCGGTTGGCTGACCGTTACGGACGGATGCTCGAAGACCGTTGACTCGACCTCGAATCCGGGTTCGTTTGCCGCCGCGGCCCGGAAGACTCCCAGCGGTCGCAGGGCCGATGGTTCCAGATGTACCGAGAGCTCCTCGCAAACTTCGCGCACGGCGGTCTGTGCGGCGTTTTCGCCGCGATCAGGCTTGCCACCGGGCAGCATGAACCTGGTACTGCCGCGCTTCCGTACGGTCAGCACCGCACCGCGGTCGTCCCGTAGGACTACGGCACTGACCCGGATCGTCGGCATGGTTTCGCTCGTGCTCACGTCGTCAGCATAGAAGCCGTGTGAACCTATCTATCGGTGTCGCTGTGTCGGCGCTGTTGGTCGTAGACGGCGGCGCGTAGGGCCGTGTTGTCGTCCTCCAGCTCGAGGATGAATGCGATGCCGGCGATGTTGACGCCTGCCGCCACGAGGGTAGTTATGCGGCGGATACGGATGAGATCTTCCGGGCTGTAGCGGCGTGTACCGCCCTCAGTCCGTGAGGGCGCCAGCAGCCCATGACGCTCCCATAGCCGCAGAGACTGGGTGGCAGCTCCGGAAAGCTCGGCGGCGACGGAAATGCCGTACACGCCCTTTTCCGGCGCAGGCAACTCCGGCGGCCGAGGTCCCTCCAGCCGGGGAACGGGGCTGCCGCTGGGGTACAAGACGTCTTCTGGCACCACTGCTTGATCTTAATCTCTCTCGGTGTTATATAAATATCTGTGTCGTCTGACATAGATTATCAGGCGGCTGACGTTCAGATACTGACGAAAGGATGTGTGGAGGTGGCCACCATGCTGATGCGTACCGATCCGTTCCGGGATCTGGACCGTTTCACGCAACAGGTGTTGGGTACTGCGGCTCGCCCTGCGCTCATGCCTATGGACGCGTGGCGAGACGGCAACGAGTTCATTGTCGAGTTCGATCTGCCCGGGATTTCAGGCGAGTCGCTTGATCTCGACATCGAACACAACGTGGTCACGGTGCGCGCCGAGCGCGCGCCGGTGGACCCGGGGAGAGAAATGCTCGCCAGTGAACGCGCTCGAGGGGTGTTCTCGCGTCAACTTGTGCTCGGGGACAACTTGGATACCGAGAAGATAGCCGCGGATTACCGAAACGGCGTCCTGCGGCTGCGTATCCCGGTGGCGGAGAAAGCCAAGCCGCGCAAGATCGTGGTGGATCGCCCAGCCGATGCCGTGGTGATCGAGGGCGAAAACGATTCCGCAAGAGGGAAAATCAGTGCCTGATTGGCCGGCCACGGTCTCCGGCTCGGCCAACTAGGATCCGGGCGGATTCTGGAGCGTGCCCAGCGGATGCCACGGCCCGGCGACCCGGGGCATCGGATGTACGGAACACCGAGCGGCCCGGTGGCCCGGTTGGTATGTCGCCGGTCCGCGTAGCCGAGTGCAGGTGCTACGTGGACCGGCGACCGCCGACGGGTGTGGAATGGCCGAGTGGCCGTACGGCGTTTATCCGCGCGCGCCGTGGGTACTTGCGTCCTAACCATTCGAGTGGCGGATGGGGTGGCCAAGGAGCGGGCAATGGCAATTCCTGAGGGCAGGCCGCGCGAGCCGATGACGTCGTCTCAAACCGAATGCTCGCCCATCGAACAGCCGGCGATCGATGAACTCGCCGACGTGTTGTCGGAGGCGTACGGAACGGACTTCGGATCATCGCGACGGTCGTCATGAAATGCCGGCGTTAGCCGGCTAGCCGCGGTGGTCCCATCGCGGATTCATAATTGTCGCTGTTGCTGGTCGGGGGAAGGGCCAGGCGATTCAGCACTTCCCTGAGTGAGTCCGCCGTGGAAACAGTGCACTCGGGATCGCCTATTTCCAGTAGCCGGTCGACCGCCGCGCTAGGGAGCACCGTGCAATCGATTGCTCTTTGGTGTGCGTAGCTCCACACGGTCTTTAGCGCCAAGAAGCCCTCTGTACCAAGAAATTCCAGCTTACGCAGATCCAGAACCAAGGCGTGTTTTTCATCGATGTGGCGTAGTGCGTACTCAACAAAGCACCCCGCGTTGGTCGCGTCGAGATCGCCGCAGGCGGCGATGGCCACCACCTGGTCCCGATGCCATTGCGTCGTGAATCGCCCTGTTGAGCTGGCGTACGGCACGAGCGAGAAGGATATGCCGCGACGCGGATCAGATTCCACACACATTTTGCTAGCTCCATCATCCGAAAACCAATACTTGCTTTCCGATTTCCGGGGTCGCCTGCGCGGTATGAACCTGTCATCGTCAAGCTCGGCGCTTCACTGAGTGCTGACGACCCCGTGTGGCTGTGAACTCAACCAACACGAATTTAGCTCGACAGGGCCATGCGCGCAACGAATTTAGGCAAGCCCTGCTGACTAGTGAGTGGGCACCCCGCTCATTTCGCCGGGCGCTTGCATGCCACCGTGATGTAGGCGATCTGGTGATCGATGTCGTGGGACCACGTGACACCCCCGCGGGTACCGGCGCCGTCGCCCACACCGCCGCCTGCCTTGGTCTGTGTAGTGGTATCTGCCCACACGGCAGGTCCGATCCGGGTGCCGACCACCGATCCGCTATCCAAGGCGCAGTTACCAATTCGCTCGTACTGAACCTTATAGCCTTGTGATTGGAACTCGGCACCGAGCTCGCTGGGGGTTTGGGGCGATTTGGGGCCTGCTACCGCAGGTGCCGCACACAGCAACGCAACCGAAGTACACGCCGCCGCCGATAGGCCGAGAGTAGATTTAGACATGCCACACCTTCCTTGGAGTGGTTCTGAAGGCACTGGCGGCGGGAGACTTTGGCGAGACGACCGCCGCCAGTGCTGTGTTCACATTCGTCGGATATAGGTCATTTTTTGCAACTGGTGCTGAGCTCCATACATTCCCCGATCGGAGAAGCCACGCTCACATAGCCGTTTTCTGGGTTACGGACGTACTCCAAATATGGCTTGCTGCTTTCGAATCCGACGTTATCGGCAATGACGAGCGCCCCCGGAGCAAGCTTGTCTTCCACAATATTCAGGATCGTCAGGTCCAGGTCGGGCCAGCCGTCCAACAGTAGAAAGTCTATCGGGCTGTCAATGGTTTTTAGGGTCTCCCTCGCGTCGCCCTCCAGGATGGTGATCAGGTCCGACACCCCAGCCTCGGCGAAGGTCGCTCGCGACGCGGCGATTTTTGCCGTGTTCATCTCGGTGGTGATGATGCGGCCAAAACCGTTGTCTCGAACGGCGGCGGCCGAATGCAAGGTAGAGATTCCGTAGGACAGACCGTATTCGACGATGGTCCTCGGCTTGATCGCACGGACCAAGCTGTAGAGCAGCCGCCCCGCGTCGGGTGCTACAGGTACGTAGATGTTCTCGAACAGCTCGATGCGCTCCTCGACGGATTTCTTGTGGAAGGTGTCGCGGTCCGTGGGGACGGGGTCATTCGCGGCGTTTCGGAAGAGCCGATCGATGATGGCGGCGAATTTGGGTTCATGGAGTGTTGCGGTCATGAGCCTAGAATAGACGCAACGTCTCGTCTAATCTAGGGTGGTGATTCGATGCACCCTATGAATGAGACGGTCGGACCTGGTGAGGTCGACACGCCACGCCGTCATTTCGGAAACCGGCATGGCCGCAGCGAGGCTGCGCGTGAAGCGGTCCTGCACGCGGCCGACGACCTGCTGGTAGCCAAGGGTTATGCCGGAGTCACCATGGAGGGGATTGCGAAGGCGGCCGGTGTCGCCAAGCAGACCGTCTATCGCTGGTGGAGTTCGAAGGTGGATGTCCTGATGGATGTCTTCCTCGAAGATGCCGCGTGTCAATTGGATCCACCCGACCTCGGTGGGCTTGAGGCGGACCTGCGGCACCACCTGAGTGCCACTGCGCAGTTTCTGGCGGCCGACGATGCCGGTGCGGTGTTCCGGGCCCTGATTGGCCAGTCGCAGCACGATGGGCAGCTCGCGGACGACTTCCGCGGGCGATATCTGCGCGAGCAGCAGGCCCGAGATCAGATTCCGATCGCGCGCGCGGTGGCGCGCGGCGAATTGCCGGCTGACGTGGATGTCGCTCATGTGGCCGAGCAGCTGGTGGCACCGTTGTATTACCGCGTGATCGTCACGGGGGAGACGGTCGACGCCGCGTTTGTTGACAGGATTGTCGAGGATTTCTTGCGCCGCCGGGAATAATGTCAGCTCGATTGACATTATGGTGATTATGACCGAGACAGACCCCCATGATTTCCATGCCAATGTCATGTCGGAGATCCGTGAAACGGGCAGAGCCAGTGGATTCTTTGCCCAGTTCGACATGTTGATTCTGCATACCGTCGGTGCAAAGTCGGGCCAGCCGCGTCAAAACCCCATGGCCTACCAGCCGGGAGGAGAAGGCGGCGAATTCTATGTCTTCGCCTCCAACAACGGGCGGGATACGAGCTCTGCCTGGTACTACAACGCACTTGCCCATCCGGATCGAGTCGAAGTCGAGATCGGTGACGATCGCTTCCGGGTGTCAGTTCGTGACGTGGTGGGGCAGGAGCGAGACCGAATCTATGCGCGGCAGGCGGGCAAGTTCGAAAATTTCGCGGAGTACGAACGTAAGACGACTCGAGTGATCCCGGTGCTGGGCCTGACGCGCGTGGATTAGCGGGTGCGACAGCTGGATTCACAAGGACTTCACAGCCGCGGCTAGCAGGACGCGCCGGAAATTGCGGTGCCAGCTTGTCGGGTTTTTGTCGACCGGTACAGAACAATGGTCAATTGTTATGAGCAGACCGGATTCTGGCCAGTCGCAGCGCTGGGTGCTGTCGAAGGGCCGCATGGTTGTCGGTGGGGTCGCCGCGTTTGTCATGGCCATCACGGGCTTTGGCTGGGCCGGATACAACACGGCGGTGGGTCAGATCATCACCTCGCATGTGCTTCCGGGTGTGCTCACTCCGGTGGGGCAAGACCAGAACATTCTGCTCATGGGGCTAGATAGCAGGCTTGATCAGAACGGGCAGCCGTTGCCGCAGGATATGTACGACGCATTGCACGCCGGTGATGAGACATCGGGCGGTTACAACGCGAATGTGTTGATCGTGGTCCACATTCCCGGCAACGGCGGCCCCATCAGCGCGGTGTCGATCCCGCGAGACGATTATGTCAATCTTGTCGGCTGCCCCGGCTCGGTGTGCAAGGGCAAGGTCAAGCAGGCCTATGGATTTGCCTACCAGCAGGCGTTGGACGCCCAGGCGAACGGCAGCGCCGATGCTGCCGGTGCCAAAGATCTGACCGCCCGCGAACAGGCGGCGCGGGAGGCGGGGCGTAAGGCCCAGATTGACACGGTGAGTGAATTCCTGGGTGTGCAGATCGATCACTTCGTCGAAGTGACGCTCGCCGCGTTCTTTCAGATCGCCAAGACCGTGCAGCCGATCGCGGTCTGCCTCAACCACGACACGATCGATGAGTTCTCCGGCGCCAACTTCCATGAAGGTGTTCAACAGATCGACGCATCGCAAGCGATGGCTTTCGTCCGGCAGCGCCGGGACGAAAACGACGGTTCGTTCACCGATATGGACCGCACCCGTCGTCAGCAGGCATTTCTGGTATCGCTGCTGGCCGCGGTGCGTCAGGGGGGAGCAATGTCGAATCCCGCTGCGATACGCAACATCCTCAATGTCGCGCATGAAAACGTCGCGATCGATTCCGGACTGAACATTGTTGATTTCGCTGCGCGTGCCTCGGAATTGACCAAGCGGCCGACATCTTTCTACACGTTGCCCATCTCCGACTTCGGTGCCGATTCCAACGGCTCGGACGTCAATATCGTCGATCTGCCGACGATCCGGCAGATTGTCCACGACCGTTTCTCCTCAGATCCCGCACCCGAGGCACCGAGCGCCGCCGCGGCGTCCGCGCCGCCAGCGCTGTCTACGCCCGTGGTGCTCAATGTCGTCAACGCGACATCGCGCGACGGGTTGGCTGCCGCAGTCGAGGATGCTTTTACCGCCAGAGGATTCACGCGTGGTCGGGCATCGACAGCGGAGACCCAGTCCACCGAGAGTTCCATCATGTACGGCGAGGACGCGCAAGAGGGTGCGCAGGCGCTTGCCGATCAGCTGCACCTGCCCATGACGGAATCCGGCGCGGTTGCACCCGGAACCGTGCAGCTGACCGTGGGATCGCAGTTCCCCGTGGACAACTACATCGCGCATCACAGCGGCGGTGCCAAGGGCGGCTCGTCAGGGGAAGCCGACCCCGCCGACAAGATGACCGCGGTCGCGGCGACGGGGACCGGCGTGCAAGCGCCGGCACCCACCGATCTGAGTCAGCTCACCGCGAACGGCATTCCCTGCGTCAAGTGACTTGTGTGCCGATCATGCATCCCCGAGGAATCGGACATGCAGGGCGCGCACATCTTCCGCGAGATCTGGTGCGGGACCGTCGGTCTGGACACCGGGAGCCACCTCGTTGATGGACAGCGAGGCCACGGGGCTGGGTGGCGCGCCGAGCTCGGTGAGCCACTGCGTGAGCTGGGCCGAGGAGCTGGCATACACGATGCGTCCCAGGCCTACCCATGCATGCGCCGCCGAGCACATCGGGCAATGCTCTCCGGAGGTATACACCGTCGACAGTGCGCGGTCGGTGGGCGACAGATTCCGCACGGACCATCGCGCGAGTTCGAATTCGGGATGACGCGTCGGGTCGCCTGCGCCAACGCGATTGCGATCCTCGGCCAGTACGGCCCCGTCGGGCCCGGTGAGCAGCGAGCCGAAGGGCTCGTCACCGGCATCGAGTGCCTCGGTGGCAAGCTCAACGCAGCGGCGCAGATGTTGGATATCGTTGTCGTCCATCGTCGCCCTATCGTAGCTTTAGGGTCTGGCTGTTGCCGGTGGGCAAGCCCGCTATCAGGCATTTCAGCGCGTACTCATAAACTGTCCTTATGGCGCTTCCTCCGGGCACTCCTGATCTCGGCGTATTGGACCTGTTGGTGTCCGTCGCTGAGACGGGCAGCCTTGGTGCGGCGGCACGTCAGCACGGTATTTCGCAGCCTGCCGCCAGCATGCGTATCCGGGCGCTGGAACGCCGCCTGCGATTGGTGCTACTGGAACGCGGTCCGACGGGATCGCGACTCACAGACGCGGGCCTTGCGGTCGTGGGTTACGCGAGTCCGGTGCTCGCCGCAGCGCACGAATTCGTCACGGGGGTGGCGGCTTTGCATTCCGATCAAGCGCCGCGCCTGGTCGTAGCCGCCTCGCGCACCATTGCCGACCATCGGATCCCACTGTGGCTCACTGCGCTTCGGGCCAGACACGCAGACGTCGCGGTATCGCTGGAGGTCGGCAACACTCAGCAGGTCTGTGAGCTGGTGCGGGCCGGCGGTGCGTCGCTCGGATTCATCGAGGGGCCTCATGCGCCGACCGGTCTCGGTGGAGAAGTGCTGGGCGCTGACGAACTGGTCATCGTGGTCGGACCAGGACACAAATGGGCTCATCGACGCAAGCCGGTCACGCTCCGTGAGCTTGCGATCACACCCTTGCTCATGCGCGAACCGGGATCCGGCACCCGCGACACGGTGTGGGAAGTGTTGAGCGAGGTGTGCCAGCCCGCCACACCGGCCGCTGAACTGGGCTCCGCGGCCGCGATCAAGGCCGCTGCGGCAACCGGATTGGCGCCCGCGGTGCTTAGTCGACTCATTGCGGGGCCTGAGCTATCGGCGGGGACTCTGGTCGAGGTGAAGCCCGCCGACGGCACCGTGTTCACCCGCCAGTTCCGTGCGGTTTGGCGGCCGGGGGCCCCGCCGACGGGGGCGGCGCGGGCATTGGTGGATATCGCTGCGTTGGTTGATTAGGGCAGCAGCGACCTCAGGTATCGACGGCGGAAGGCCTTCTGTGCCAACAGGAGCATCGGAAAAATTCGGCGCCAGAGGCCCGACGGCGCGGGCCGTGTCAGCGAGCGTAACGTGAGAAAGACGGCGCCGTCGGCATCTCGATGCACGATGAACGCCTCTTCGCCCGAAACTGGATGCCCGGGTAGCGTTCCGTAGGCGAATCCGCGGCGAGTGTCGGTGTCTACCACGGCAACAATGCGCACGGGTTCGTGAACCACCAGTGGTCCCCAGCCGAAGCTGATGACGAACTCTGCGCCCTCGCTCACGGTCTTCTGCGGATGGACGCGAAATCCACTGCGCTGTTTAACTTCCCAGTTGGCCACGGCGTGTGCGGCCGCATCCCAGAGGTCTGCTCCGTGCCCGATCGAGATGGTCTGCTCAAACCGCCGTAGCCCCGCTGGCGCAGCGGACCAGATGCTTTCACAGGGTGATGTCGCGCCCGCGGCTTCGTACGTCAACGCCCTGGGGTTCACCGAACTCGTCCGAGTCGTCGTAGGGTGAGATCGTCGAAGGTCACTGCCTCGCCGCAACTTTCGCATGTGGGCTGGATATGCAGTACTGAGCCGCATTGGTGCTCCCAGATGCTGGGCGGAGGCCCTTTCGTGACGAATTTGTCTCCCCACTCCATCAGCGCGAACAGCACGGGCCGAAGGGCCCGGCCGGACTGGGTCAACAGGTACTCGTAGCGGGGCGGGCGGTCTTCGTACCGGCGCTTCTCCAGTACCCCGGCGTCCACGAGCTTGCGAAGCCGAGTCGCCAGAATGTCGCGACTGGCTCCGGTGTTGCGAACGATCGCCTCGAAGCGGCGGTTGCCCAGCATGATCTCGCGCAGGGCCACCAGGGTCCAGCGTTCCCCGATGACGTCGAGGGCATTGCTTATCGAACAATTTCTCATGGTCGTGAAATCCAACGTAGCACGTTATGTGGTTGATCACAGTTAGTTGTGATTTCCAACTTACTGGGCGTATACCGAGATGAGGGAGTTCAACGGCGAATCCAGGAGGTAGGCCATGAGGGATGCGGTAATCATCGACGCGGTGCGGACACCGGTCGGCAAGGGCAAGCCAGGAGGGTCACTCTCCGGTGTGCATCCGGTTGATCTGCACGCGCATGCGATTCGTGAACTCGTTGAACGCACCGGTATTGACCCGGCATTGATCGACGACGTGATCAGTGGCGCGGTGGGGCAGGTGGGTGAGCAGAGCTCCAATACGGCGCGCTGGGCGGCGCTGGCCGCGGGACTGCCCGAGGCGGTTCCGGCAGTGACCGTCGACCGTCAATGTGGCAGTAGTCAGCAGGCTATCCACTTTGCCGCGCAAGGTGTAATCGCAGGAGCCTATGACGTCGTGATCGCCTCGGGTATCGAATCGATGAGCCGAGTGCCCATGGGAAGTCAAAGTTTGGGTAAGGACTTCTTCGGTTCCGAAGTAGCGCGACGATACCCGGAAGGGCTTGTCCCGCAGGGCATCAGCGCCGAGCTGATCGCCGCGAAATGGAACCTGTCACGGGAGCAGCTGGATACGTTTGCCGCAGAGAGTCACCGTCGTGCTGCACAAGCGTGGTCGGAGGGCAGATTTGCCCGCGATGTGGTGCCCATCAAGGCCCCCGACGTCAACGGTGACCTTGTCGAGGTGTCCACCGACGAGTCCGTGCGGCCGTCGACCACGGTTGAGGTGCTCGCCGGACTCAAGCCGGCCTTCCGTAATGAACTCTGGCAACAGCGCTTCCCGGGGCTCGATTGGAAGGTGACCGCGGGCAACTCGTCGCCGATCAACGATGGCGCCTCTGCCGTGCTCATCACATCCAGTGAGACCGCTCAACGTCTTGGCCTGACGCCCCGCGCTCGCGTGCATTCGGTGGCGGTGGTGGGCGACGATCCGTTATACATGCTGACCGGCATCATCCCGGCAACCGCGAAAGTACTCGATAGAGCAGGGTTATCGTTGGCGGACATCGATGCCTTCGAGGTCAACGAGGCTTTCGCGTCGGTGGTGCTCGCTTGGCAGGCCGAGACCGGTGCGGACCTGTCCAAGGTAAACGTCAACGGGGGAGCCACCGCGATCGGCCACCCGCTCGGCGCCAGTGGCGGACGGCTGATGACTACGCTGGTATCGGTGCTGGAACAGGGCGGTGGACGGTACGGCCTGCAAACGATGTGTGAAGCAGGCGGTTTGGCTAATGCCACCATCCTTGAGCGGCTCTAGGAATGCAGTCAGCCGGGTTACGGCAGAGTGGTGCGCATCAACATCACGTTGTACGCCGACCACAGTGACAGGTTGAAGTACAGCTCCTTGCCGGTGGTCCACGGATGCAGGTACGGCGCGTAGGGGCCGCCCGGCATCTGGGATTCGGTGACGATGATCTGCGGCGGACTCCACGGTCCCTGGGGTGCAGGGGATGTCGAGAGCAGGACATCGCCTGACTTGTCGCCGTACATCACGAGGTACTTCTTGAGGTACGTGTTGTACTGCGCGGACATCTCACCCACCGGGCCGGAGAGGATCGGGGTGGCGGCGTTCGGGTCGCCGGGCACCCACGTGCCGCGATCGGTATTCCAGAACTCGTGCTTGGCGGCGTCGGGCAGATTTCCGGGCAACGCGCGTGACACGAAGCCGGATCCGCTGCGCCCGGAAGGAGTTCCGAAGATGTAGATGTAGCCGTCGTTGCCCTTGACGTACGCGGCCTGTTGGAAATTCTCGTTTCCTGGGGTAAACGGGACTTGGCTGATGGCGTCGGGCGATGCCGGACGGATGCTCTGCGGGAACGTCTTCCAGTTCTGACCGTTGTCGTTGGACACCGCGGTGGCCGAATAGTTGGTGGTCCATTCGCCGGCGCTGTCCCAGCTCTTGATGGACATGTAGTTCATGTACTGGGTGCGGCCGACGGAAATGGCGGCTGTGGGGATGATGCCGCGCTCCTGGGCAGCCCACTTGATGGGCGGGATGATCTGCTTGGAGTAACCCGGACGGGACTGCGGCGAACCGGCATACGGGTTGGTCGTGGATCCCTCCGCCACTGCGAGACCGCGCGACAGTGATTTGTCCTGGGTGCGCAGCAGGGTGTTGTAGCGCCACTGCTGACTTTTCATTCCGCAGTATCCATAGGTATCGCCAAAGGCCATCAGCACCTGACGGCCGGCGTTGTCGCCGTTGTCCCACATGATGCCGAGGTCGGTTCCGGAGATGCTGAACTTCTGCAGCGTATTGGCCCCGGTATCCACTCCGGTTACCCAGCCGACAACCGATGTGGTCGGGGAGACGGCGGCGTCGGCGGCCGGGCCGACGGCCGGCGCAGGGGGAGCAGGAGCGACGGCGGCGGCCTGCTGATCTTGCAGGTTGTTCGGCGAGCCGGGCTCCGGCGGATTGGGTAGGGCCGGCCGTGCCAGCTCCTGGGCCCATCCCGGCTTCTTCTTTGCCGATTGTTGAGGGAGGACCTGCTTGAGAATGGCAAGGGGCAGCTTGCCCAGTTCCGGCAAGGGTGCCTTGTCATTGGCGCCGGCGGGTCTGCGGCCGATCGGTGGAGCCTGCCCGGGCATGCCGTCATCCGGGACGGGAGTCGGGGGCTGAAGCCCGGCGGCGGGGCCCGCGCAGGGATCGGCATATGCCATGGGGGCAACATCGACCGCAACGCTTGATCCGATAACGGCCGAGGTCATCAAGACCACGGAGATCCGGCGGCGCGTCGACATGTCAGACCTTCCCGGGGCAGGACGTCACACCGACGTCAGTAATTGACTCCCGTGACGATAGTGGCAGGTGGGGCCAATGTGGCTACTGGTGCATGGATAGGTATGTTCCCGTGACCGGGCCGAAACCGACCGTGGCGCGGTCTGCCGATTTCTAGATGTCGCGATCAGTTATCTTGTGTTGGCCGGGTCATCTGCGGCGAATTACCCGGGTTGCCTCTTATTTTCCGCGCACGAGTGACGTCATCCGGTGGAAGACAGCTATCTTGGCTCCCATGGCTTCAGGGTCGAAGACGCCCACTGTCCGGGTAACCACCCCCAACGGGATCGTTGAGGGATTCGTGCGGGGAGGGGTGCGGCGCTTCCGGTCTATTCCCTATGCGCGGCCGCCGATCGGATTGCTGCGTCTGCGTGCGCCGCAGCCCGCATTGCCATGGGAGGGGGTGCGCGACTGCACGGAGTTCGGCGCGGCCGCCCCCCAGCGGCGCCGCTATCGGGTGCTGGGGCCGGGACGCGTCCAACGGGCCAGTGAAGACTGTCTGACGGTCAACGTGGTGACCCCCGATCGCCCGTCCAATGAGCCGCTGCCGGTCATGTTCTTCATCTACGGCGGCGGTTATCTACTGGGCAGCTCGGCCACACCCCTGTATGACGGCGCCGCTCTGGCTCGCCGCGGATGTGTCTATGTGTCGGTGAATTACCGTGTCGGGGCATTGGGGGCACTGGATCTGTCGTCACTGTCCGACCGCGATCACACCATCGACGGGAACCTGTTCCTGCGCGATGTGGTGCTGGCTTTGCAGTGGGTGCACGACAATATCGGGACATTCGGTGGCGACCCGGGCAATGTGACGATTTTCGGGGAGAGCGCGGGGGCACATTGCGTGGAGACGCTGATGGCCACGCCTGCCGCCGCGGGGCTGTTCCACCGTGCCATCTGCCAGAGCACCGCCAGTGGGATGGCGGTGCCAGCCGACTCTGCTGCCATGTACGCCCAGAAATTCGCGCAGATTCTCGGTGCCACAACGCAATCGGCGGCGGAAACGGTGCTCAGGTCGAGCCCCGCCGAACTTGGCGCGGCGCTCAACATGCTGATCGCCGATATTGTGACCAACATGCCGGGCGGCTCGTTCGCGATCGGTCCGTGCATCGACGGCCATTACTTGCCGCGCCATCCCATCGAGGCTATGGAACATGGTGAGGCACATCGGGTTCCGCTGATCGTCGGGCACAACGCCGATGAGGCCAAGTTGTTCACCAGGGTTTTGAAGATGATGCCGCTGTCCGAGTCTGCGCTGGAGGGAATGCTGGCGCGAGGTGGGCCGGGGCACCGTGACCGCATCGTGGCGGCATATCCCGGGTACCCGGAGCGTTCGGCCCGCGTGAAGCTGGCCGGCGACATGAACTTCTCCACTGCGGCCTGGCAAATGGCGGAGGCGCACCATCGATATGCGCCGGTGTACTTCTACCGCTACGACTACGCGCCCGGGGCGTTGCGTATTGCCGGCATGGGTGCCACGCACGCCACGGAATTGCTCGCGGTGTTCGATAGTTACCGCGGCGCCATGGGCACTGTGATGGCGGGAGCCTTGGGCCGTCGTGATGCCGTGCGAGTAAGTAATGACGTGCAACGCCGTTGGCTTGCCTTCGCGCGCAGTGGGGTTCCCGGTGACGGATGGCCCACCTACGGGCCGCCGGATCGTGCGGTGATGGTGTTCGATCACGCCACGCGGGTGGAACTAGACCCGGAAGCCGCCCGGCGTGCGGCGTGGGAAGGCTTCAGTCTCACTCTCTAAATCCGCCATTGTGGCCCAACTGGTTGGTTGCCTAGGATATGCCGATGGCAAAGAAGCCCATCCGCATCAACACCGTCAACGGCACTGTCGAAGGATTCACCCGCGGCGGCGTGCACCGCTTCCGTGGGATTCCCTATGCCGAGCCGCCGGTGGGTCCGTTGCGCCTGCGTGCGCCCCGGCCGGCCCTGCCATGGACGGGGGTGCGCACGTGCCGTGCGTGGGGAGCGGCGTCCATTCAGCAGCATCGCTACGCAATCATCTTGCCCGGCAAGCCGCAGAAGCTCAGCGAGGACTGCCTCACTCTCAATGTCGTTGCCCCCGAGGGGCCGGTCAGTGGACCCTTGCCGGTCATGTTTTTCATCCACGGCGGTGGCTACTTCCTGGGCAGCTCGGCCACCCCGCTCTATGACGGGGCGAGCCTGGCGCGGCGGGGATGCGTGTACGTCTCGGTCAACTATCGGCTGGGTGGGCTTGGCTGCGTTGACCTTTCCTCGTTGTCCGATGACAAGCACACCATTGACAGCAACCTGTACCTGCGCGATTTGGTGCTCGCGCTGCAATGGGTGCACGACAATATCGGGGCCTTTGGCGGCGATCCCAACAACGTGACGATTTTCGGGGAGAGTGCCGGATCGCACGCGGTGAACACACTGCTCGCGGTGCCGTCGGCTGCGGGCTTGTTCCACCGGGCGATCTGCCAGAGCACTGCCAGTGGGCTGGTGGTCAGCGCCGAGGACGCGGCGGTGAATGCGCGTCAGTTCGCGAAGTACCTCGGTGCCAGCGACTCGAACGCCGCGGCAACCGTGCTGGCGGCCAAGCCGAAGGATCTGGTGAAGGCGCTGTTCCGGCTTATCGGGTCGGCCAAGCATGTACCGGGGCTATCGCTGCGGATCGGGCCGAGTATCGACGGAGATGTGTTGCCACAGGACCCGATCGAGGCTATGGAACGTGGTGAGTCACATCGTGTTCCACTCATCATCGGATACAACGCCGAAGAGGCCACCCTGTTCACCAAGGTGCTCAAGATCCTGCCGATTACCCCGGAGGCACTCGAGCATTCCTTGTCCAAGGGCGGGCCCGACTTCGTACGGCGCATCATCGAGGGCTACGACGGATATCCGTCGCAGCAGGCGCTGCTGCAGCTGGCCGGTGACCTGGCATTTGGTTCGGCAGCGTGGCGGGTGGCCGAGGCGCACGGCCGGTACGCGCCGACGTACTTCTACCGGTATGACTACACGACACGGGCACTGCGCCGTTATGGGCTGGGCCCCACCCACGCCATCGAACTGCTCGCGGTATTCGGCACGTACCGCACAGTTGCCGGGCCGTTCCTCGCCGGGCGCGCAGACCGTGCCGTGGCACGTTCCGTGAGTGACGAGATGCAAAGGCGCTGGCTGGCTTTCGCGCACACCGGAGTGCCCGGTGACGGTTGGCCCGCCCACACGGTGCCCGATCGTCAGGTGCTGATCATCGACAACCCGTCTCGGTTGGAGGCTGATCCCGACGCGGACCGCCGCCCGCTATGGCAGGACGTCACCTCCATCGTCTAGCCCACACGCGGCGGTACGTTGGGCTTCATGATCATCGTGACGAGCAACGACATCCCCGGCTACAAGATCGCCGCGGTATTCGGCGAGGTCTTCGGACTCACCGTGCGGTCGCGGCACATCGGCTCCAATCTTGCGGCCTCCTTCAAGTCCATCGCCGGTGGCGAGCTCAAGGGCATTACCCAGTTGCTGCACGAGAGCCGTCGTGAGGCACTCGCCCGGCTGGCCGCCGAGGCCGAAGCCCGTGGCGCCAATGCCGTGGTCGCGTTCCGTTTCGAGACCACCGAGTACGCCAATACCGGCGTCGAGGTGTGTGCGTACGGCACCGCCGTCGGCATTCAGCCGATCCAATAGCGACCGTTCGGTAAGACACGGTTCACCTGATGCGGGCAGAATCAGGTGCGTGAGCAACGCGCGCGCCGGACAGCCGGCCCAGCCGGAAGACCTCATCGACATCGCCCATGTGGTGACCGCGTACTACGCGATCGAGCCCGACCCGGCGAACGTGGCCCAGCAGGTCGCGTTCGGGACGTCGGGACATCGTGGATCGAGTCTCGACGCTGCCTTCAACGAGGCGCATATCGTGGCCACCACCGCCGCGATCGTCGAATACCGGAATGCACAAGGTATTAGTGGGCCGTTGTTCATCGGCCGCGACACCCATGCTCTCTCCGAGCCGGCATGGACCAGCGCACTAGAGGTGTTGGTCGCCAACAATGTTGTGGTGGCCATTGATTCGCGCGATCGGTACACGCCGACCCCTGCGGTGAGCCACGCCATCCTGCGGCACAACCGCGGCAATCCGGCCGGCCGCGCGGACGGGATCGTCGTCACCCCGTCGCACAATCCGCCCCGCGACGGCGGATTCAAATACAACCCGCCGCACGGCGGCCCCGCCGACACCGATGCCACGGGCGCAATTGCGGCACGTGCCAACGAGATCCTGCGCGACGGCTGGCGCTCGGTGAAGCGGGTACCGCTGGCTCAGGCACTGAAGTCGGTGCGGCGCTATGACTTCCAGCAGGCATATGTGGACGATCTGATCAACGTGGTCGATCTCGACGCGATCAAGGGCGCCGGAATCCGGATCGGCGCCGATCCGCTGGGCGGAGCCAGCGTCGACTATTGGGCCGCGATCGCGGATCGCTGGTCACTGGAGCTGACCGTGGTGAACCCATTGGTGGACGCCACCTGGCGGTTCATGACCCTGGACCACGACGGCAAGATCCGGATGGACTGCTCCTCGCCCGATGCGATGGCCTCGCTGGTTGCCTCGCGGGATAAGTACCAGATCGCGACGGGCAACGATGCGGACTCGGATCGGCACGGCATCGTGACTCCCGATGCCGGGCTCATGAATCCCAATCACTACCTTGCCGTAGCCATCGATTACCTATTCAGTCATCGCGGCGGCTGGGCTGCCCAGACCGCGGTCGGTAAGACGTTGGTCAGTTCCTCGATCATCGATCGGGTGGTGGCGGGCCTGGGCCGGACGCTGATCGAGGTACCGGTCGGGTTCAAATGGTTCGTGAACGGGTTGATCGACGGGACAATCGGTTTCGGTGGCGAGGAAAGCGCCGGGGCGTCCTTCTTGCGCCGTGACGGCTCGGTGTGGACCACCGACAAGGACGGCATCATCGCCGCCCTGCTGGCCTCGGAGATCCTGGCGGTGACCGGAGTGACACCCTCGCAGCGGTACGTGCAGCTGACCGAGAAGTATGGCGCCCCAACGTATGCCCGCGTCGACGCACCGGCGAGCCGTGAGCAGAAGGCCGTGCTGAGCAAGCTTGCACCCGAGCAGGTGAGCGTCACCGAGTTGGCCGGTGAACCCATCGTCGCCAAGCTGACGAATGCGCCCGGTAACGGGGCACCCATCGGCGGACTGAAGGTTGTCACCGAAAATGCCTGGTTCGCGGCCCGGCCGTCGGGCACCGAGGATGTATACAAGATCTATGCAGAATCATTTCTGGGCGCCGAGCACTTGAACCAGGTACAAGATGCCGCGAGGGAGGTTGTCTCGGCGGTCATCGGTTGAGTAGCTGTCGCGAAGGAAACGCAGACAACGCGACGGTAAAGCCACGCCTGCCGTGGGAGATCTGGGTTCTGGTCGTCGCAAGCCTGGTGATCGCGCTCGGGTTCGGCGTGGTGGCGCCCGCGCTGCCCCAATACGCCCGCAGCTTCGGGGTGAGCGTGACCGCGGCGACTGCGGTGGTGAGTTCGTTCGCGGCCTTCCGGCTGGTGTTCGCACCCGTGGCCGGCGCACTGGTGCAGCGGCTGGGGGAGCGCTGGGTCTACATGAGCGGACTGCTGATCGTCGCCGCATCTACCGGTATCTGCGCCTTCGTGCATAGCTATTGGCAGCTGCTGGTGTTTCGCTCGGTCGGCGGGGTCGGTTCGACCATGTTCACCGTGTCCGCGGCGGCGCTGCTGGTGCGCATTGCGCCGGAGGAGATTCGGGGACGAGCCCAGGGGTTGTACGGTTCGAGTTTCTTGCTGGGGATGGTAGCCGGGCCTGCACTGGGCAGTGCTGTTGTGGGGCTGAGCCTTTCGGCGCCCTTTATCATCTACGCGGCTGCGCTGGTGATAGTGGTCATGCTGGTCTATTTCGGACTGCGGCGCTCCACGCTGCTGGATGTCGCCGACGAGCACCACGGCACTCCGGTGAGGTTGACCTCGGCGCTGCGTCACCGGACGTTTCTGGCGGCACTGATGTCGAATTTCAGTGCCGGATGGGCGATTTTCGGGATTCGTGGCGCACTGCTCCCGCTGTTGGTGGTCGAGGCGCTGCATCAGCGTCCTGGCGCGGCCGGGCTGGTATTCGCCGCATTCGCCGCCGGCGACGTATCTACGGCCTTTTTGGCCGGGTCGTGGTCCGATGACATCGGTCGCAAGCCACTGGTGGTCGCCGGGCTGGTGGTGTGTGGGTCCACCGTGGTGGCGATGGGGTTCGTGTCATCGCTGTCGGTGCTTGTCGTGCTCTCACTGATAGGCGGGATCGGAGCAGGTTTGTACGCGTCCCCGCAGCAGGCCGCGGTGGCCGATGTGGTGGGCAGCAGGGGCAGGGCAGGCACGGCGCTGGCCACTTTCCAGATGACCTCCGATATCGGGCTGGTGGTTGGACCCGTCGTCGCCGGGGCGATCGCCGAGCACACGTCCTACGGGTGGGCGTTCGTGGTGGGTGGGGCGATGCCGCTGATAGCGGCCGTGGCATGGGTGTTCGCACCCGAGACGCTGGGGAGACTTGCGTCACCGCAGGTAAGGAGTATGCAGGAAGTAGCAGAGGATGTCGGCGGCCCTGAGCGCTGAGATTTTGAGAGCCCGTCGCCGTGGTGTAACTTCTTCCGAGCACGCAACTAAACAATGGGGCTATGGCGCAGCTGGTAGCGCACCACACTGGCAGTGTGGGGGTCAGGGGTTCGAGTCCCCTTAGCTCCACAATAATCCCAGGTCAGACGACCTGGGATTTTTTGTCTCGGGGACCAGGAATGGCTGAGGGGATATCAATCGGTGCGACGCAGAAGTGGCCCGTCGAGGCAGGTGGCGTCGGTCAGCGGCGGTGGACCGCCGAAGTGCGGCGATCGCGTTGGATCGGTCGATTTCTCGCGCTGAAGCGGTCTGCCGGTTACGGCTGTCGGTTCGGGGAGCCAGGCACATTTGTTCGATTCGGTGAGTGCGGCCCGCACGCGGCGCCAGGCCGACACGACAGCCATCCGAGGACCGTCCAACGGCTAGCAGCGTGGTCACGCTGCACCCGCTTCGACGCGTAGCCGTTTCTTAAGCGCCAACGCACGTTTCTCGACAACGAACCAGCTCATTGCTGCCAGGGGCAGTGTCACCAGGGTCGCCACGATGAAGAACGGGAACACCCGCAATGTTGCGAGTCCCATGATGACGAGTAGCTGTTGGATGGGAAAGGCGTAGATGTACACCCCGTAGGACAGGTCATTGCGCAGGTTCAGGCGTTTCAATAGCGCGCCGGAGGCAATCACCAGGTATGCCAAGGGGATTGCTCCCAGAATGCGATAGTTGGGCAGTAGCCCGGATAGCAATAGCAGTCCCAGCGACAGGGCGACCAGCGACCATTTGGCGGGGATCTTGTCCTGGTATTGATAGATCAACGCCCCGGCCGCGAACATGACTGCGAATCGGGCAATCATCTGGGGAATGGTGGACATTGCGAAAGCCGGGAAGCCGAAAACTGCCGTAGCGGTGAGGGTTAACACAAATGCGGTGGGGATGGTCCACCGGTACTTCAGGAGGCCCGAAATCCCGAGCAGCGCGACGACGATGTAGCAGCCCGTCTCGAACGCCAGCGTCCACAACGAGCCGTTCCATACTCCGGGCCATGGAATGTTTTTCGGGGTGCCGGCGATGCCGGGATAGAACAGCACATTCATCAGCCCGTTGTTCAACACGTACGCCGCGGGCGCCCCGGACTTCATCAGTTCGCTGACGGAGCCACGTTGAATCAACACGCCGAGTGGAGCGATGGCGAACGCGGTGATGAATACACATACCCACAATCCAGGGAGGATCCTCAAGGCCCTTGATGTGAAGTAACTGCGCGGCTGCGGGTTTCGTATCCAACTCGAAGTGATCAGGAACCCCGATACCGCGAAGAATCCGTCCACCCCAACCTGCGAAAGCAACTGAGTGATAGGCCTCGGCGGAATCTCGTGGCCGGTCAAGGGCCAGGTGTGCCAGAGAATCACCGAGGTAGCCAGGACGAGCCGCCATGCGTTAAGTGCGTTGTTACGCGGATCAAATACCCGTCCCAGCACCGCTCCTCCCAACCCCTGTCGCGGACGTTACACCTAAACAAGATCACTACAGACCTTTCATAGTCTGAGCGTTGGCGCAAGTTGGCATGAATATCTGGCATGAATATTTAGCGCCCTCGGCCTAGCTGGCGATCAGCGATTCCACGGCACCAGGGGTGGGCAGGGCCGTAGTCTTGGCGGCCCCACGCGACCGTGTCGAGTACAGAGTTTCCTTGGAGCCGTTGACTTCTTGGCGGTCCCGATACTCTGGCTAATGCGTATACGCATGAACCTGATTCAGGAGGGCGAAGCCATGCCACAGCACAGACGACTGACCTATGGGGATCACCCGAGCCAATACGTCGACATTCTCGAGCCGGATGAGCCGGCGGCGGCCCTTGTCCATGTCATCCATGGTGGCTTCTGGCGTGAAGCCCTGAGTGCTGAACTCACCGCACCAATAGCCCGTGACCTGTGCACCGACGGCTTTCTGGTTGCGAACATCGAGTACCGCAGGGTCGGTGGTGGAGGCGGATGGCCCGAAACGTTCGAAGATGTGAAGGCGGCGATAGCAGCTGTCCGGCAGGCCGAGCCAGACCTTGTTCGCTCACTTGCGGTTGGACACTCCGCCGGTGGCCATCTGTCACTTCTGGCCCTCGCGGCGGGATCGGCCGACTTCGCTGTCGCCTTAGCCCCGGTCAGTGACGTCGACAGAGCATTGCGGGAGAACCTCGGCGGTGGGGCCGCGGCAGAATTCCTTGGGGTCGCAGGGTCTTCACCACGTGAGGTTCGGACGGCATCGCCGATCGGCAATCTCGGGCACCGGCGGCAGCATGTCCTCATACATGGCTTGCGTGATGTCAATGTCCCGGTCGAGCACTCCCAGCATTATGTGTCCGCTGCTAGAGCATCAGGTACTCCTGTCGACTACTTCGAGTTCGCCAACCTGGATCATTTCGATCTGATCGACCCGTCCTCGTCCGCATGGTATGCGGCCAAGCAGTGGATTCGGTATCAGCTCATATAACGCTAGTGCTGCGCCGCAACACTTCTGGAGGTTTTGAAAGCAGTCCGCTGCGCCGCCAACACTGAGTCCCGGTGCCGGTCACTGGCCTATTGAGCTTCGAGCGGTGACGCGCAGGCGGATCCGGTGGCGTTCGGCCTCCGACATGCCACCCCACATCCCATGTGGTTCTTCGATCTCCAGCGCGTAGGCAAGGCAGCGCGTTGCTACCGCGCAGCTTCGGCACACGTCTCTGGCGTGCTGTTCCCGGAGCCTTCGCTCGATAGGCCGTTCGTCGTCGTTGGCGTAGAACAGATCATGGTTGGCGTTGCGGCATGCGCCGCGTAGCTGCCATGCGAGATCTTGAACGAGAGCCGTGGTCCCGGCTATCCGAGCATCCTCCACGCATATCCTTCCCGCAGATGTCCGTCACTTTGAGTGGTGTTGTCCAAAACCTCACACAAGATGATTGCGATGATGTGAAATGGGCGTTGCGCCAAGGGAATCAACCTTCAGTCGCAGCCTGCTCGCCCAGTGGATGTTTGGGTCATTCGGGCGGTTTGTCGGATTTCGAGTAGTCCACTACGCAGGTATCGCCGCGACCGCCGGGCACACAATTGCGGCGCGGGGGACCGCAGATATTGGGCCCACAAGTCCGTGGTTGTAGTCATCCAACAATCGCGAATGCGAGCCTATTTGACGGCGATCACCGCAATTCCATGATGAATCCACATTGGAAGGAGGGTGAAATTCATGACTACTGCTCACTCGGGCAAGCCTGTTGCTTCAACAGAGGCTCCTGCCATACGCGATATCGAATCTCACACCACGGAAGATCATCGGGCCAATAGTCCAGAAGCGCCATCGCATGAGGGCACGGCCGTGACCGCACCTTTCCGTGAAGCCTCGAGTCGGCCCGCGCCATTGATCAAGCAAGGGAGCTAGTCCGATGCCTTGGTTAGCGTTTCATAACAACTACAGCCTGCCGGTCTCGGTCGCAGTCATGCAGGTGGACTCGGATGCTTGCGGCGGCGAGTACGGCGGTTGGGCCACGCACGGCTGGTGGAATCTGAATCCGGGCGAGTCGAAGACTGCCATATGGACGAAGTACGACGCCGCGTATTACTACGCCAAAGCCGGCAATGGCGCATGGTGGGGCGACGTGAACGGCCCTCGCGTATATGTCAATCCCTACTACCGATTCGATTCATGTCTGCTCATCGGCACGTCGACATGGGATGTCGTCAAGATGAGACGTGTGGGTGTGGGCTCGTTCCTGTTCAATACACATACGGTGAACTTGAATCCCTGAATCTGCGCGCGCCGCGGTCGGGTCTTGGAATCGAGACAGGAGTCCGGTTCCAAGACCCACGACCATGACTGTCGGAGGGCTGGGTTTCGCACTGACACGGTGCCATATGTGTGAGGATGTGACCTGTACCCATCTGCAGAGATGAAGTCCACCAGCCGAGTTCGTAAGAGCTGGCCCTGCGAAAGGCATCAGGCCATGAACCCGACGACGCGACGGGCTGTGGCACGGCCTCGCTACATTCTGTTCGCCGTGCTTGTGCTGGCCTGCGTGCTGTGTACGCCTCCCGCTGCTTCGGCCGATACCGTGCAGATCACTCCGGCGAATGAACGCCGTCTCCAAGAGCTGGTCGCCGAACGGAACCGCCTCGCGGCCCAGAATCCCGCGCAGCTGAGCGCCGGGATATCGGCCCTCTTTCTGCATGTGCCGTACGGCGCCAACACCCTTGTCGGGTCTGCTTCTGTCCCTGAGCAGTTGGTCGTGGAACTGACGCGCGTGGACTGCTTCACGTACGCGGACTATGTCGAAGCGCTGAAGCGGTCCAGTGACCGCGCCGGCTTCCTTGCTCAACTGACTCAGATTCGTTATCGCGGAGGCGATGTCAGCTTCACGCAGCGCCGCCACTTCTTTACCGATTGGGCCGCCGATGCGCCCGTTAATGCCACCGATGTGACGGCAAGCCTGGGCGCGCCAACGGAGCAGGTGACCAAGATGCTCAATCTGAAGGATGCTGGCGACAGTTACCTGCCGGGACTGCCGCCGCGTTCACGCACGGTCTTCTATCTACCGAGCCCCCGTGTCTCCGATGGTGTCATCGCAAACCTTCGTGACGGCGACTACCTCGGTGCTTACGCCACGGCCAGCGGACTCGACGTCACTCATGTGGGAATCTTCCTGCACACGCCATCTGGGCCAGTGCTACGCAACGCCTCGTCACTGCGCGCGAACAACCAAGTCGTCGATACGCCCCTGCGGGAGTACCTCGACACGGTCCCAGGCATTGTCGTGCTACGGCCGATCCGATGACGCGACATAGGGCGCGGAGGGCCGAGTGCTGTCTGCCTTGAGCGCGACGCAGCGGTGCGAGCTGTTTACGCTGCTTGAACAGGCCTTTGTGGCTGCTGACCCGGATGCCGGAGTCGCCAGGAGTTGATCACGTCAGGCCCGTGACGAAGCGGACCCTGCCCTGCACCGTGATGTGGTAGCTGATGCGGTGTATCACGGCGTCGTTGTCACGCGCGGCCAGATCCACGAGCAGTCCGTCGAAGAGGCTGCGGAAGGTTTGGCCGGGCTGTGGTCCGGTGCCTGTCCGCGTCCGGAAACTCCAGCGATCAACCGCGAAACCCGCATCGATCGCCTGATGCCGGTCGAAGATCGAACTCAGCGTCGCGAAGGGAATAACACCGTCCACCTGAAACCACGGGAAGGTTCCGGTGGGTATCGGGATGTTGTGTCGCGTCGTGATCGCTTTGAAGGCGTCGCCCATGTTGGGGGAGATCAATGCCTGGTCGCGTGACCAATCGACGGTGGTCTGGCCGGGCATGTTGACGATGGCTACCCCGTTTGTCTGAAAGATGAAGCGCTGGTCGGCAATTGATGACGGCGGCTGCTCATTGACCGCCAATGCGGCCGGGGTGAAGAAGTGCGATTGACTCTCGAAATTCGGGATGAGGACCATGGTGCACGCGCCTTTCGTGGCTGGATGAATGTTCTTCCAGCGCAGGGCCGTTGGTCTCAGCCGAACGTTGGTGATGCGAGGATATGGACCGGAGGCAACGGTGAGCGCGAGTAGTGTGCTACCCGACTTGGGATCGCAGGCTTAGCTAGCGGCCCATACTTTCGCCCGGTCCAGTTCGTCAAGGCCGAACAACGAAATCTCGCCGGGCACCATCCATGCGAGCGCATGCAGGGTATGCGCCACCCACTCCTTGTCCGTCACCACCGCGATCTTCTTGAAGGCTGAATGATGCTGGAAGAGCATCCCCAAGCCCAGCTTCAAGTCTTCGGCGAGCCCGCCGGGCCCAAAGCCCTCGTAGTCGCTTGCGATGACCTCAACGATCCGTAGCTCATCGCCGTTTAGTGCCTCTTTTATGGTCGATGTGAACTCGCGTAGCTCGTTGCCGGTCAACCTGCCGGACACCCGGAATCCGACCACGCCCTCTGGCGCATCGGACAGTACTTCGATCATGGCTTCTCCTCGCTCGGAGTTTTGACGTCTCATTCCATCGTAGGGAGGGGTGAGCGAGCCTTGAGGTCGGTCGAACGCGGGTCGAATCCGTAGTAAGAAAGACTCATGACCGAGGTTCCCGACGAGCTGATCGCCGCCGCGTCGAAGGCACGTTCCGTCACCGTGCTTACTGGCGCCGGCATGTCCGCCGAGAGCGGGTTGCCCACGTTCCGCGATGCGCAGACGGGGCTGTGGTCGAAGTATGACCCGATGACCCTTGCCACCCCGGAATCATGGCACGAGGACCCGGGGCTGGTGTGGGCGTGGTATCAGAATCGGCGCATCCAGCTGCTGGCGGTGCAACCCAACGACGGGCATCGGGCGTTGGCGCAGTGGGGATCTCATCGCGACATTCGGATCGTCACCCAGAACGTCGATGATCTTCACGAACGTGCCGGCAGTTCGAATGTCACGCACGTTCACGGCAGCCTGCTCAAATCGCACTGCGACACCTGCCGCAGTGATTTCGAGGCAACGGTTTCCGCCCCCGAAGCGGAGCGCGTGGCCCCGCCGGAGTGCGGTTGCGGGGGAAAGGTCCGCCCGAGCATCGTGTGGTTCGGGGAGATGCTTCCCGAGGTCGAGTTCGGTCATGCGGTAGCGCATTCGCAGAATTGCGATCTGATGTTGCTCATCGGCACCTCCGGGATCGTGTATCCGGCGGCAGGGCTCCCGCAATTGGCTCTGAGTCGTGGCGCGACCGTGGTCGAGATCAACCCGCAGGAGACCGACCTGTCCGATCGCGCGGACCTGGTTTGGAGATCCACTGCGGCCACGGCACTGCCTGCGCTCCTCCAGGCGCTGGCACCGTTCTGAGCCTGCGCGCACAGGTCCATGGCTGATGGGGCTTGTCGCTCATAGCCGGGCACCAGGTGCCTCCCTGCACCGGCTCGTGACCATCCTTGCGCCTGATCCGTTATTTGCGATAACGTATCTGCCGAGGTGGGATTCAACTCAACGTCGAGATGAATTTGCTTGGAGGCGTGTGTGTTTGGAACTGACGTCCGGTTCGACGGAAGAGTGGCCATTGTCACCGGAGCGGGCGGTGGGCTCGGCCGCGAGTACGCCCTGCTGTTGGCAAGCCGTGGCGCCAACGTGGTGGTCAACGACATCGGATCGTCCGACGAGCTGCTGGGCGGTGGTAGCTCCGATGCACCCGCAAACTCGGTGGTTGCCGAGATTCAGGCCCTCGGCGGCGACGCCATCGCAGACACGAACACCGTCGCTACCGGGGCAGGTGGACGCGCCATCGTCGGCACCGCGCTGTCGGCCTGGGGGAGAGTCGACATCGTCATCAACAATGCGGGAATCGTGGGGCCGATCAAGACTTTCGCCGAACTCACCGACGAGGACGTGGACACCGTGTTCGGAGTTCAGTTACTCGGGCCGTTCAACGTGCTGCGCCCGGCGTGGAAGGCCATGGTCGATCAGGGCTACGGACGGATCCTGAACATCTCATCCGGGAGCATATTCGGGCAGGGGGAGGCCTGCACCTATCCAACCGCGAAGGCCGGAATGGTCGGCATGACCACCAATTTGGGGCTGGCCGGCCCGGCATATGGCATCAAGGTGAATGCGCTACTGCCGGTGGGGTTCACCCGGATGGTGGAGAACATGCCGGAGCCGGCGCTGAGCTGGCTCCGCGACACCTTCCCGGCCGCGTTGGTGGCGCCCGTTGCCGCATACCTGGTATCCGAAGATGTGCCGTGCTCGGGTCTCAGTTTCAGCGCCGGCGGTGGACGATTCGCGCGAGTCTTCCTCGGTGAGGCACGGGGAGTGACTTCCTCGCAGCTCACCATCGAGGAGGTTCGTGACAGGTTCGAGGCGGCGATGGAAATCGAAGGCGCCGCCACCATGGCCAATGTTGGCGACGAGCTCAGGCTCTACGCGGCGGCGCTGACCGGCCGGTGATACCTCACGCCTGATAAGTGGGCAGCACCTTTTCCCAGTCTTCGATGTTGCCGCGAACCGGCCGAAAGATGGGATGCGGGCGCAGTCGGCGGGGATTGCTAGTGGCAAGTAGGTCCGGATCACGTTGTGCCAGTTTGGTGTCCAGCAGCCATCGTTCGTAGGCCAGTTGCCCGCGATGAACATCGATCAAAGGTTCGGAGACGGTGACAGGTATGTCGATCAGCGCGCGGTTGAATCGATAGCCGCGCCGGTCGGCCTCATCGACAAGACCAACCAGGTATGCACCGATCCCGGCGAGCGGCCTATCCAACGACTTGAACCGCTCCAGCTGCGGATGGTTACGGTAGCCGCGCGTACGCCCCTGCAACACCTTTTGGGCCAACAAGGTTTCGCGCCAGCATGCGACCAGCCCCTTGGCGTCGAGATTCCCAGGATGGAGGGACCACAGTCGCATGCCTTCTCTGTACCCGAAGACGGCCACGCAGGCCACGCAGACACGGAGTTACAGACTCACCAACTCCCCGGATCGTCGCCACAACTCTTCTTGTGCTTTCTGGTCGGAGCGGATCCGCACGGCCGGGAGCTGACCCAGGCCGGGGGTAGAGGTGAAGAACTGCCCGGTAGTGGTGGCGAGGTCCTCGTCGAGCACCAACCGGAGGCCCATCCTGGCTCCCTGATCCGGTCGGCGAACAAACGGTGTGCGCGAGGCCAAGCCCGCGACCGCAGTCAGGACACGGCTGTCCCGGACGAGTCCGGTCGACACCATGCCTGGGCAGAAGCAGTTGGCCGTCACCCCGGTACCGTCGAGGCGTCGCGAAAGTTCCTGGGTAAAAAGGATGTTCATCAGCTTCGACCGTCCGTACCGAATTTCAGAGCGGATCGCGTTGTAGCGGCGTGCTTCCGCGAATCGCTCCAGGTCTATGTGGGGCCATGAACGGTGGGCCTCGGAGGCTGTGATGACGATACGGGCGCGTTCCGCGGCGACGATCGGTTCAAGCAGAAGGTTGGTCAGCAGAAAAGGCCCGAGGTGGTTGGTCGCTGTCATCAGGTCGAAGCCGTCCGCGCTGGTCCTGCCCGAAAGGGAGTGGATACCGGCGTTGTTCACCAGCGTGTCGATCCGGGGGTGTGTCGTGGCGATTTCGTGCGCTGCGGCCCGCACTGAGTCCAGGTCGGCGAGGTCGGCCTGAATGTATTCGGGTGCGGTGATCGCCCCGTTCTCCGCCGCGAGTTCACGGACCGTTGCGCTGGCCTTGGCTGGGTCGCGGGCCAGCAGGGTCAGCAGGGCGCCACGCCGAACCAGTGCACGGGCGATCTCTTTGCCGATCCCATTGGTTGCGCCGGTGATGACTATTCGTGATCCGGCGACGGGGCGATCTGGATATGTACTCATGACCCTCCTCATTGAGTGGACGCTGTGTATTCAAAAACATATGGTATTTGAATGCGAGAAGCATTTCAACGGTGCGCAGTCCTGTCAAGGGGTGGGCGTTGCGGTCGGAGTCGGTACATTGACCTGGTGTCGAAACGCCTGAGCCGGACCGAGTCGCAGGAGCTGACCCGCGCCAAGCTGATCGAATCGGCCACGCGGCTCTACCTGGAAAACGGCTACGTGGCGACGTCGACCGACCAGGTCGCCGAGGCGGCCGGGTTCAGCAGGGGTGCCCTGTACTCGAACTTCAGAAGCAAGGAAGATCTGGCACTCGCCGTCCTTGACGCGCACACCGAGGAGCAGTTCCAGGAAATCGCGGCCGTTGCCGCGGACTTGCCGCCCGAGCGGTTCACCCGATTCGAGACGTGGCTGACCAAATCGATGGGGGACCGGCGTTGGGCGCTCTTCAAATCCGAAGTCGCGTTGTCTGCCCGGGCAAACCCGGAACTGCGGCAGCAGCTCGCCGCCAGGGATCAGCTGGCCAGGCAGGCACTTTCTGTGCTTCTGGGGCATGTGGAGGCGGAGAGTGGAAACCCGCTCCCGGCTGCGCCTGAGACTTTGGCCCGCGCCATATTGGCGCTCGCCAAAGGGATCGCGATTGAGGGTCTAGTCGACGACGAAGTCTCGCCGGACTGGATCATTGATCTGGTGAAAAAGGGCCTTCCCCAGTAGCTTTCGAGCTAGAGCTCGCGTCTTAGGTGCCGAAGGTGAGAACGATCTTTGCGCCTGGCTCAAGATGTGCCCCGGCCGCGGGGTCTTGCGAGACGATCCGCGATTTCTGCTCGGCGTCGTTCACGGGAACCTCTTTAGTGGTGACATTGACCCTGCCTAGCTTACGTAGCAGGGGTTTTACATCACTCCACTGCAATCCGGCGAGATTCGGCATTACGCCCGGCACAACGGTCGGAACGGTCGTGCCGGGCGGGGTGGACGGGCCTTCCTCGGCGGCAGGCGTCGAGCATCCCGCCAGTAACCCCGCGACAACGCAAATCGTGGCAACCGTCCTCATTGAGCCCCCTCCCAATATTTCTGGCGCAGCAGTCCTTTGGCCAGCTTACCGGTGGGGGTGCGCGGAAGGGTATCGGTGAAGTCAAAGCTACGGGGCACCTTGTACCGGGCGATACGCTCGCGGAGAAAGTCGGTGAGTTCGGCGGCGAGCTCACGCGGAGCTGCCGACGAGTCCGCGGGCTGCACCACCGCCTTCACCGATTCGCCCATCTCGGCGTCGGGCACCCCGATGACGGCGACATCCAGTACCGCCGGGTGCAGCGCCAGTGCGTTCTCGATCTCCTGAGGGTAGATGTTCACGCCGCCGGAGATGATCATGAATGCCTTGCGATCGGTCAGATACAGGAACCCGTCTTCGTCGACGTACCCGATATCGCCCGTGGTCGTCCACGTGTCATGAGCGGGATGGCAAGCACTGCGGGTCTTTTCGTCGTCATTGTGATACGAGAACGGAAGTTCTTCGCGCTCGAAGTACACCAGCCCGGCCTCGCCGGCGGGTAACTCTGCACCCGTCTCGTCGCAGATGTGCAGCACCCCGAGCGCGGCACTGCCCACGGACCCGGGCCGCTTGAGCCAGGTTGCGCAGTCGATGAAGGTAACCCCATTGCCCTCGGTGGAGGAGTAGTACTCGTACAGAATCGGGCCCCACCAATCGATCATCGATTGTTTGACCTCAACTGGGCATGGGGCAGCGGCGTGAACGGCGACCTTCAAGGAGGAAACATCGTAACGATCACGTGTTTCCTTGGGCAGCTTCAGCATTCGAACGAACATCGTCGGTACCCATTGGCTGTGGGTAATGCGGTACTTCTCAATGGCTGCCAGCGCCTCTTCGGCTTCGAAGCGTTCCATCACCACCGCGGTGCCACCCATGGACTGGACGAAGCCGCAGAACCGCAGCGGCGCAGCATGATAAATCGGCGCCGGCGACAGGTATACGGTCTCGGCATTGAATCCGTAGAGATGCGCGAACAGCATTGCGAAGGGATTCGGCTCATCGACCTGCCGGTCCGTGAGCGGAACCTTGATTCCCTTGGGACGGCCGGTCGTGCCCGAGGAGTACAGCATGTCCGACCCGGCGGGCTGCGCAGGCAGCGGTTCGTCGGAGGCGCCGTCGAGCGCGTCTTCATACGAGTCGTATCCGCGGACGTCACCGCCGAACGCCAGCCGCAGCGTGACCGCCGGAGTGTCGTCGAGGATCGCCTCGGCCTGTTCGCGTACACCCGCGGCGACGACGAGCGCCGAGGAGCCGGAATCGTTGACGATGTAACTCACCTCTGCGGGCGCCAAATGATGGTTGACCGACGTGATGTACAGCCCGGACCGCAGTGCAGCCCAGTACACGACGAAGACCTCGGGAACGTTGTCGCTGAGCAGCGCCACGTGATCGCCCTTGCGTAGGCCGCTGTCATACCAGTGCCGCGCCAACCGGCGGGACTGCCTGTCCAGCTCTCCGTAGGTAAGCGTGGCTCCGGAGCCGGCCATCACCACGGCGGGCTTGTCGGGGAACTGGGCGGCGTGGGCACCTGGGTACACGGACGGGACCTTCCGACGGCGTTGTCTGCGGGCGCCGTCGACTGTACTTGACAGGGTGTCAAGTTCGATCCGAGACCCTGCCTCGACTCAATGCGAGCGGATCTCTTGCGAGCCTGGTGGCGCCCCAGAAAGATTCCCGTGCGTGACCGACGAACACTCCGGAGCCGCGGCATCTGCCGACGCCCGGCCCTCTACATCGCTGATCGCGCGCATCAGTATCGATTGGTGGGCGACCATCATCGCCGGAGTGATCGCCCTACTGGCGGTTGCGAACGTCCTGCCGAAGATTCCGTGGTGATCCGATGACGTCAAAGGCCGAGGCGCACACCGCCGATGAGGCATTCGAAAACCCCGAAGAGAGCTTCACCTCACCGCGGCCGCTGGACTATGTACCCGGCATCCTGCTGCTCATCGGCGTGGGCCTGCTGGGCAAGTACGCGCAGATCTGGTGGAAAGACCTGGCCAAGGCGCAGCACTGGACGGTGCCCGATATCGAATATGTGTTGTGGGCCATCGTGATCGGACTGTTGATCACCAACACTGTCGGGCTGCACCGGATCTTCCGGCCCGGAGTGCAGACCTACGAGTTCTGGCTGAAGATCGGAATCGTGGCGCTGGGTGCGCGATTCGTACTCGGAGACGTTCTCAAACTGGGTGGCACCAGCCTGGTGCAGATCCTGGTGGACATGACCGTGGCGGGCGCCATCATCCTCTTGGCCGCCAAATGGTTTGGCCTCAGCGGAAAGCTGGGTTCGCTGCTGGCCATCGGAACCTCCATCTGCGGGGTCTCGGCAATCATCGCGGCCAAGGGGGCGATCCGGGCGCGCAATTCTGATGTCAGCTACGCCATCGCATCCATTCTGGCGCTCGGTGCGGTGGCGTTGTTCACCCTGCCGGCTATCGGGCATGGCCTTGGCCTGAGTGATTACGAGTTCGGGCTGTGGGCCGGTCTAGCCGTCGACAACACCGCCGAAACCGTCGCCACCGGCCGTCTGTACTCCGAGCATGCGGGTGACATCGCGACGGTCGTCAAATCCACGCGCAACGCGCTCATTGGGTTCGTGGTGCTCGGGTTCGCGCTGTACTGGGCTGCGCGCGGTGAGGCGGAGACTCTCGCTCCCGGGATCAAGGCCAAGGCTGCGTTCGTGTGGGACAAGTTTCCCAAGTTCGTGCTCGGCTTCCTGGCGGTCTCAACCATCGTTACCCTCGGGTGGCTGACAAAGGGGCAGGTCAACAACCTGGTCAACGTGTCCAAGTGGGCCTTCCTGCTGACCTTCGCCGGAGTCGGACTGAATACCAACTTCCGGGAGATCGCCCGCAGCGGTTGGCGCCCCCTGGTGGTGGCGGTGATCGGTCTGGTGGTGGTGGCAGCGGTGTCCTTGGGTCTGGTGCTGCTGACCTCGCGGGTATTCGGCTGGGGAGCGCACGTCTAGGCGGCTCGACCCCGCGTACGTACCGTCGTCACTTACACGTAACCGGCGCGGACCGCGTACGCAACATCACGCCGAGATCCTGTGCGGCGATGACGATAAAAGCCGCCGCCACAGTAGATATCGACGTAATTTCCGCTGACGCACCCGAATCGCCGGCCTCGGAATACGAGAATGAGCCGGTCCCACCGCACTCGCGACGAAGCCTGCTGTCCGTCGCGGCGGTGTGGCTCGGATTCCCGATGATCCTCACCTGCGCCGTTTTCGGTGGACTCATCGTCTATTCGTTGGGCTTCTGGCGCGGCATGCTGGCGATCGCATTGGGCAATGCCGTCCTGACGGCCTACGTCGGAGCCTTGAGCTATCTGGCGGGCAAGACGGGAAAGAACTTCGGGCTCACCGCGATTGAGACGTTCGGGCGTGGCGGATACCGAGTGGTTTGCGGCTTCCTGGCCACCGTGGTGATCGGCTGGTTCGCATTCCAGACGGGTTTGACGGGCTCGGTTCTGGCCACCTGTGCCGGATGGGATGCCCGGTGGACGGCGCTGGCCGCGGGCGTCGGATACGTAGCGGTGACGCTCGTTGGCATCAGGGCGCTCTCAGCGATAGGGCTGATCGCGGCGCCGCTTTATCTACTGCTGGGCATCACGGCAATCGTTCTAGCCCTGCGTGATTCGACGATCTCCGATGCGGTCGAGTACCGTGGGGGAGCGGGTGTTGCCGCCATGAGCATGGGCGCCGCGGTGACATTGGTAGTTGCCTGCTTCATCGATTCGGGAACCATGACCGCTGACTTCACGCGATGGTCTCGCAATGGACGGCAAGGCTTTTGGGCTTCCGTTGCGGCCTTCCCGATCGGGAACTGTGCGGCCATGGTCGTCGGCGGTGTGATCGTCGCCCTGGGCGCCGCACGTTCACCCGCGACCGACGGCGGCAATTTCCTCGGTACGCTGATCGACACCGGCGGCTGGTTGGTACCGGTGTCGATCGTGTTCGTCTTCGTGAACCTGGGCTCGGTCTGCACACATTGCCTGTACAACGGTGCCGTCGGATGGAGCCAGCTCACCGGTCACACGATGCGATTGCTTGCCGTGCTGTTGGGTGCGGCGGGGGTGTTGTTGGCCGTGCTGGGAGTGTGGTCGCACTTCGAGCAGTGGCTGACGCTCTTGGGTGTGGTGGTTCCACCGATCGGGACGGTGCTCATCCTCGACCAGTTGGTGTTGCCCCGGTTCGGGATAGCCGTCCGTGATGCCGCAATTCGTTGGGAGTCCTTCGGGGCCTGGGCGGCGGGCGCGGCGTCGGCGTTGGCCGCCCACCTGTGGGCGCCGCAGCTTTCTGACGCCCTGACGGGAATCGCGGCCGCCGCGCTTGTTTACCTCGCAGCCGCTCGCGGCGCGCGGCGGGGACTGCCGGCATGACGGGGCAGGTTGACGCGCAGCCCTATCCGTGGCCGTTTGACGGCCCCGTGGATCCCGGTCGCACCGCCGTACTGTGTATCGACTGGCAGGTCGACTTTTGTGGTCGCGGCGGATACGTCGACACAATGGGCTATGACTTATCGCTGACACGTGCCGGATTGGAACCGACGGCTCGCGTGCTCGCGGCAGCGCGGGCGGTAGGGATGACGATCGTTCACACGCGTGAGGGTCACCGGCCGGACCTCTCGGACCTGCCTGCCAACAAGCGGTGGCGGTCGGCCCGCATCGGTGCCGAGATCGGTGTCGCGGGGCCCTGCGGGCGAATTTTGGTGAAGGGCGAGCCGGGCTGGGAGATTGTGCCGGAGGTCGCGCCGCTACCGGGTGAACCGATCATCGACAAGCCCGGCAAGGGAGCCTTCTACGCAACCGATCTGGACTTGGTGTTGCGTACCCGTGGCATCCGGTACATCGTGCTGACGGGTATCACCACCGACGTCTGCGTACACACGACCATGCGTGAAGCGAACGATCGCGGATTCGAATGTCTCATCTTGTCCGACTGCACCGGCGCCACCGATGCGGGCAATCACGCCGCCGCGCTGAAGATGGTGACCATGCAGGGCGGGGTCTTCGGTGCGGTGGCTGACTCGAATCAGCTGCTTGGAGCCCTGTAAACGCGTATAGATCAGGGGGTCTTCACACGCCGGTCGGCGCGATAGGCGACGATGGAGTGGTGAACTGTCAGGAAGTGCGCGAGCAGCTGTCGGCATGGGTCGATGGTGAGCAGGCAAGCGTCGCGCGTAAGCGGCTGGATGAGCATGTGCTCTCCTGCGCTTCCTGCCGCGAATGGCTGGGGCGGGCCCGCGGGCTCGACCGCCAGTTCGCGTACGCACGTTCGGCCCCGACCCGCGATCTGACCGGACAGATCCTGGCGGCCGCCGCCGTCGAGCCCCTTACGCCGATGGCGCGGTACGCCCACTGGGCGCGGCACAACATCAACCGGTGCGCGTTGGTGCTCATCGGGTTACTTCAGCTCGGTGTGGCCGGAATGCAGGTCGCGGGAATCGACTTCGGCATGGTCTCGGCCCATCATCATGGCGCGATGACGGGCGCACACCTCATGAACGAATCCACCGCTTGGGTGGTGGCCCTGGGTGTGGCCATGGTGATCGCTGGGGTGCGGCCTGCCGCCGCAGCCGGCATGGCAACGGTGTTGGGTGCGTTCGCGCTCGTGCTCACCGGATATGTCATCAACGACGCCGTCAACGATCAGGTCACGCTGGCCCGCATCATCAGCCACTTGCCGGTGCTACTCGGATTGATCTTCGCGCTGCTGGTTCTGCGCGACTACCGGGCCGGCCGTACGCCGCCCAATCAGCACCGTGCCGTGTTCCTTGATGAGGTGGCAGCGGGGGAGCGACACCTGCGCTCCGCCGATAACTCAGCCGCCTGAGGCCGCGGTCCCGCGGCGGCTCGTCACCAATCCGCCGGCAAGGTCGATGGCGAGGAACGCGGCCAATGAGATTCCCAGTAGCGGCATGAACCAGCCGACCCCGATGACGACCACTGCCAGGATCGCCAGCTCTAACGGCTTGAGCGCGAGCACGCCGCCTCGTCGCGGCGGCACCGGCCAGCGCCCGCTCTTGGTGGGGCGCCTGCGCCACCACATCAGGTAGCCGCGAGTGATGACGGTGATGAGACCGATCACGATGAGGGCTACCAGGATCTGATTGGGGATGCCGAACAGGACGCCCATGTGGCCGTCTATCGCCCATTCCGTCGACTTCTGCAGCAATGACCACTCCGAGAAATTGCTCCGCCCGGTGATTTCCCCGCTGGATGGGTTCACGGTGATGGCGTCGAGCTGGGTAGGGATGCTGCGCTTACGTTCCGAGACCAGCCACGCGGTATTGGGCGCCGGCGGCGGCGTCATCCAGAGCGGGCCGCGCAGCCCGGCATCACGCACCGTCTGCAGCACCGTGTTGATGCCGGCAAGAGGCTCACCACTCGACGTGGCCGCGGCGCCATGGTGTTCATGCCCGGTCATCGGTGTGGCCGAGGCCGGATCGAGTTCGGTCGATAAGCCTGGCCGAATGGCCTGCGTGAGGTCGCCGATATTGGTACCGGCATAGCGTGACCAGGTGAGCCCGGTGACCGAAAGGGCCAGCAGCCCAACAACTATCCAGACACCGACGGCGCCGTGCCAGGTCAATCTGCGCCGGCGCGGGGTGGCGTCGCGATCGGGGACCGCGATCCGCCGCAACCGGCCGGTGCGGCGGCGGTAACCGATCCACAGGAACAGCCCACCCAGGGCGACTACCCAAAGCCAGCTGGCCGCAAGCTCGCTGTAGTTGCGCCCGATCGCGCCCAGATGCAGGTTTCGGTGCAGCTCGTCGAACCAGGCACGCACCGGCAGCCACTCGCCGTAGGTGGTCAGTGTGCCGCGAATCTCGCCGCTGTACGGGTCGACGAACACGGTGCGGGAGTAATCCTCGGGAACATCCGGGACCGTCAGCACCACCCGGGTGGTGTCGTCGGGGTTCGCCGGGGGACGGATCGAGGTCACCGTGCCGGACGGCTGCGCCGCGGTCGCCACCGACACCTGTTGTGACAGTGGCAATTGCTGCGGGCCAACCGAATCGACCTTGAGTTCGTGCCGGTAGACAGCGGCGTCGACCTGCCCTACCAGGGCGTATGCCAGTCCGGTCAGTGCCGCGATCAACAGAAATGGGCCGACGAGGAGCCCCGCATAGAAGTGCAGGCGCAGTACGATCGGTGCGAATCGCCCCCACACGGTGTCCGACTGGGACTCGCGAGCATCGGGCCGGTCCTCGGTATAAGTCACGGGATATTGGTCGGATGAATCGGTTAAAGAGTTCCCGCTGTTCACCCCCGAACGTCTACGACATAGAGTAGGACTCGTGGCCACCGGCACCGACGACGAGCAGCTGCTTGAGCTTGCGCTGTCCGCTGGCCGTGGCGACCAGTCCGCACTCGAATCTTTGGTCAAGGCGACCCAGGGCGACGTGTGGCGATTCGTTGCTTACCTGGCCGATTCCGGCGTTGCCGACGATCTCACCCAAGAGACATACCTCAGGGCTCTCGGCGCCCTACCGCGCTTCGCTGGACGCTCGACGGTGCGCACCTGGCTGCTGTCGATCGCGCGCCGGGTGGTGGCCGACCATATTCGTCATCTGAAGTCCCGGCCGCGTATCGCACATGGGGCAGATCTTGAGGAAGCTTCGCTGCGCCGTCCCACGCACCGGTTCGAGGAGCTGGTGGAGCTCAAATCGCTGCTGGCCGCGCTCGACGACGATCGGCGCGAGGCGTTGGTGCTGACCCAGGTGGTGGGCTTGTCGTACGCCGAGACAGCCGATGTCTGCGGCTGTGCCATCGGCACCATTCGTTCGCGGGTGGCCCGGGCTCGTGATGAGCTGATCGGCTGGGCCGAGCCCGAGAACCTGACCGGCTAGGGCGACGAGCGCTCGGCAGTCGGTCTCCATTCCCACCCCGTGCGCCGCCTAGAGCCCGGCTACCGCACTGGCGATCGGCGCGGTCCCTTCGGTCAGGAACAGGATCTCGTGCACCGTGTTCGGTGCTCCGAGCAGCTCGGCCACCACCGCCGCGACATCGGCGCGGGGGATGGATCCGCGCTCGATCTTGCTGGCCGACAAGGTAACTGAACCGGTTGGGGCTGTATCGGTGAGCAGGCCCGGGCGCAGGATTGTCCAGTCCAGCCGGTCGCGGGTGCGCAAGTCCTCCTCGGCGGCCGTCTTGGCGATCACATAGGCGATCCAGGACTCGTCGCCCTCGGTGGGCGCGGGCTCACCCGCGCCGAAGGCGCTGATCTGAATGAAGCGGTGCACCCGGGCCCGCTCCGCCGCGGTGGCCAAGAGCACAGCGGCGGCGCGATCAACGGTGTCCTTGCGGGCCGGTCCGCTGCCGGGTCCGGCACCGGCGGCGAAGACGGCGGCATCGGCACCCGCGAGGGCGCCCGCCACGTCGTCCGCGCCGGTGGACTCCAGGTCCACAATCAGCGGTAGTCCACCCCACGCCTCGACATCGGCAGCATGATCGGGGTTGCGGATCAGCGCGACGGCGGTGTCGCCGCGCGCCGCGAGCAGGCGGATCAGGTGCGCGGCGATCTGTCCGTGACCACCGGCGACGACGACCTTCTGCGGCATGGTGTTCCTTTCGTGAGTCCACGACCGACAACTTCGCCGGTGGTCCGGGCATTCCCCAGGTGGGAGTCTCACAAGGCACACTTGTTAGCTATCAACAATCTTTTGTTGGCTCTGGCTAGGTGGATCTCATAGCGTTGGGGCTTGCCCGCGTGGGCGACTGATTGCTACCAGGAGTGGATATGGTCGACATCCCACACACCATCGATCCGGTTCAGCCCTATCGGCCGCAGGAACAGCCGCTGCGGGGGAAGGTCGCCGTGATCACCGGCGCGTCGGCCAATATGGGTGCGGCACTTGCGCGGACACTGGCCCAGGACGGCGCCCAAGTCGTCGTGCACTATCGCAGCGATAGCAAGGCCCAGCAGGCGGAGCAGGTCGTTCGGCAGATTCAGGAGTCCGGCAGCGATGCGGTGAGCTTTCAGGCGGACCTGTCCGTCCCCGAGAACTGCACCAAGCTTGCCGATGCCGCCTTCGAAGCGTTCGGCCGATGGGACATCCTGATCAACACCGCCGGCATGATCGTGCGGAAACCTTTGGCGGACATCACCGAAGACGAATATGACGGGGTCTTCAACGCCAACGCCAAGACGGTGTTCTTCATGATGCGTGAGGCGGCGCGCCGGATGGCCGACAACGGCCGGATCCTGAGCTTTGTCACCACGATGGTTGGGGCACTGGCACCCACCTACAGCGCCTACGCCGGGTCCAAGGCCCCTGTCGAGCATTTCACCAAGGCATTAGCCAAAGAGGTTGGTGGGCGCGGGATCACCGCGAACTGCATCGCGCCGGGCCCCTTGCAGACCAGCTTTTTCTATCCGGCCGAATCCGACGAGAACATCGCCTGGCTGGAGTCGATGAGTATCAACGGACAGATCGGGCGCGGTGACGACATCCTGCCGGTGGCCAGGCTGCTGGTCCTTCCGGAATCGGGGTGGACGACGGCGCAGACGATTTTCGTCAACGGCGGCATCATCTCCACCGTCAACTAGTTGACGGCCTTACCTAGACTGGGCAGTGTGCGGAGAAGTGTCGAGAACGTAGCTTGATCCCGGTCACCATCGTCTCCGGATTCTTGGGTGCCGGTAAGACGACACTGCTGAACAATCTGCTGCGCAACACCCTGGGCGTGCGAATCGGCGTGGTAGTCAACGACTTCGGTGCTATTAACATCGATGCCATGCTGGTTGCGGGTCAGGTCGACTCGACCATGACCATGTCCAATGGATGCCTGTGCTGTACCGCCGATGATGACGAACTGGGTGGCATGCTGACCACTCTTGCCGGGCGGGACATCGACGCGATCGTGATCGAGGCCAGCGGACTGGCCGAGCCGCTGCCCTTGGTGCGCATGGTGCTCGCGGCGACGGCCGAGGACCGGCGCATCGGCTACGGGGGACTGGTCACCGTCGTGGACACCGCTCAGTACGAGGACGTCGCCGTCCGGCACCCGGAGATCGCTCAGCACCTGGACCTGGCGGATCTCGTGGTTCTCAACAAGATTGACCTGGCAGACGCCGGGGACCGTACCCATCTGCGCGCTGTCGTCAAGGAACGCAATCCACGGGCGTCGATCGTGGAGACCACCGGAGCCGACGTCGACCCCCGGCTGTTGTTCGACAAGAAGGAGCGCCCCGAGCCTGTCGGTCAGCTCTCGCTCGAGGACCTCATTCGCGAGGACCACAGCCATGAGCATCACGCGCACCATCACTACGAGACCGTCGAATTCGCGACAGAACAGCCGCTGCATCCACGGCGACTTATCGAGTTCCTCGACAGTCAGCCGGCCGGCGTATACCGGATCAAGGGACTGGTGCGACTGGGCGACAGGACGCTCGCGGTGCATACCGTGGGAGACCACATCAGCTTTGACAAAGTCGGGAGGGCATCCGATTTCTCGTCGGGGGCGAGTCTGGTGCTCATCGGCACGCACCTGGACGGTGACACCATCACCGAGCGTCTGCGAACCCTCGTCGACGATCCGCCCGATCCAGACCGCGAGCGATCGATGCTGGTCCTGGGAAAGTATTTGCGCTAATCAGACGCCGCGTCTACTGTGGCTTCTCGTGCTGTACTTCTCCGGTCAACTCGTAGTAGCAACCCGCAGCGGGGTCTGATCCAGACCGACCCCTCGCTGTGGGTCGAAGCTACTACCTGTCGGTCGCCTTCCACTCCGGATGAAAGACCGCACATGCACTCTGACACCACAATCTCCCCGCAGATCGATCCGTTTACGGCCCGTTTCGGCGTCCCACTGCCACGTGGGCTGCGCGAGGAGGCAGGCGATATGTCCTGGGCGTCGTTCTGCCAGACCTATGAGCGCAGCGGCGGCGCGCTGCGGTTGGGCCAGTGGTCCCAGACCGGCGGCACCTACCAGGCGACGCTCACGATCGGTGAGTGCATCGAGTCGTCGACGGTCAGCGCGTGCGGACCCATGGCGGCGCTGACCGCCATGCTGTCCGAACACGGCATACCGATGGAAACGCTCAGCTTTCATCAGCTGCGCGACGGCGATCAAACGTGCACATTCATCCGTGGCACCAACGGCTTGGGCACCGCTTGGGCGATGGGCCGCGCTCCCGACGCCACCACGTCCTCACTCAAGGCGGTCACCGCCTGCGCCAACCGTCTGGCGCGCTGACCCCTGCGCTCAGTGCAAGGGGCGCAGGATGATGGGCATGCCGTCAATGGGCAGCGGCATGCCGGCGTAGTCCCACTTGGGCTGGTAGTGGGGATGGGCCAGCTCAAACCGGTACCGCCGCAGCAGCCGGTGCATGACGGCCTTGATCTCGAGCTGTCCGAACACCATGCCGATGCACTTGTGCGCACCCCCGCCGAACGGCGAGAACGCGTATCGGTGGCGCTTGTGCTCATTGCGCGGTTCGGAGAAGCGATCGGGATCGAACTTGTCCGGCTCCGTCCACAATTCGGGCAGCCGATGGTTCATGCCCGGCCAGATGTTGATCATGGTGCCGGCCGGGATGTGGAAGCCGAGTAGATCGGTATCGCGCACCGTGGAACGGATGTTGAACGGCAGCGGGGTGACAAGCCGCAGCGCTTCGTTCATCACCAAGTCCAGGCTCTCCAGCTTCTCCAGCGAGTCGATGTCCAAGGGACCGTCGCCCAGGCGGTCCGACTCGTCCCGAACTCGTTCTTGCCACTCGGGATTGGCGGCCAGGTAGTAGGCCATTGTCGTTGTGGTCGACGTGGTGGTGTCGTGCGCGGCCATCATCAGGAAGATCATGTGGTTGACGATGTCGGTGTCGGTGAAGGCGTCGCCCTCGTCAGTCTCCGCATGGCACAGCGCCGTCAGCATGTCCGCGCCTTCGGTTTTCTGTCGGGCAATACCGACTCGCTCGGCGAAATACTCCTCGAGCAGTTTGCGCCCCTGCAAGCCCTGCCACCATTTGAAGGGCGGAAGGCCGAACCGGAAGATGGCGCCGCCGGCGCGGGTGGTCGCCACGAATGCCTTGTTGACCTTTTCGAGCCGTTCATGCTGAGCGTGGGGCTCGTTGCCCATGAACACCACGGAGGCCACGTCCAAGGTCAATTCCTTGATGGCCGGGTAGAACAGGAAACGGTTGTCGTTCGTCGGCCACTGGGCGACGATCTCGCTGGCGACCGAATCGATCTGCTCCACGTAGCCGGCCAGCCGACTGCGCAGGAAGGCCTGCTGCATGATCAGCCGGTGCTCGCGATGCTCCTGGAAGTCCAGCAGCATCAGGCCACGGTTGAAGAAGGGGCCGATCACCGGTACCCAGCCCTGCTGAGAGAAGTCCTTGTTGGCATTACTGAAGACGGCCTGCGTGGCATCGGGCCCCAACGCCGCGACGATCTTTCCTATAGGTGTCTGTGTCCAGCTGACCGGTCCGCGCTCCTGGTACATGTTGAGCACCCAGTCGATGCCACCGCGGAACATCTCGACCATGTGCCCGAGCATCGGCAGCCCCTGATCGCCCATCACCGGCTTGAGGCCGCTACCAGGTGGCGGCGCGGCCAATTCCGTCATCGGCCATTCGCGGTTATTGAGGTAATTCTCGATATAGCCCATCCCCGGAAGGGTGTTCATGGTGGGGAGGCGGCGTTTGGCCTGGTCGATGAGGTAATCGGTGCTGCTGATCGTCGCCATGGGGCGTCGCTCCTTCGCTCGCGGCAAGCACGTCAATGTGCTCTAGCTCATCTTCGCCACAGGACTTGACGGGTGTCAAGTTCTGTTCGTACGGTGTTTCGGTGCAAACTGTGCAAGTGGTCAGTCCAGCGCGCAGTGGCACGCAGACCCGCGGCGATCGCCAGCGGGACGCGATCATGACGGCTGTCGCCGAACTCATCGCGGAAAACCACAGCTTCGCCGACCTCTCGGTCAGCGCGATCAGTGAGCGGGCAGGCGTCGGTAGATCCGGGTTCTACTTCTACTTCGACAGCAAGTACTCGGTACTCGCGCAAATGGTCGGTGACGCCTTCGCCGAGCTCGATGAGCTCACCCACTACTTCGCGCCGCGCGGTGAGGAAGAGACTCCCGAGCAGTTCGCCCACCGAATGGTGGGCAGTGCCGCGGCCTCCTTCGCGCATAACGACCCGTTGATGAAGGCGTGCCAGGAGGCGCGGATCACCGATCCGACCATTGCTGGACTGCTCGACGACCTCACCGACGTAGTCATCGAGAAAATCCTCAAGATCGCCGAGACCGAGGTGAAAGAGCGCGGTGCGCAACCGATCTCCGACGATCTGCCGGCGTTGGTGCGGTCGCTGGTGGCGTTGACCGCGTCCACGGTTTCGGGTGACAGCTCGTTCGTGGGGCGGAACACCGATCCCGCGCGGGCCATCGCCACCGTCGAAACCCTATGGCGTGTGAGCCTTCTGGGGCGGTGACTGGGTAGGCCCGGATCGGCGCCGCAGTACCGCATGGCGAATGCCGTAACCGAGTCCGCCGAGGACGGCGAGTGCGCCCAGCCAGGGCAGCAGCAGTCCGAACAGCAGTAGCACGCTGTTGGCGGCCGCTACCAGCCCATCCCAGCCGCGCTCTATTTCCCCGAAGAACCCCTGGTACTTCGGCGGCGTCGGCGGCAGGCCGACCTCCTCGGCGCGGAACGTGACGGTGATCGAGCTGTAGGCGACCTGCTCACCGAGCTGATTGCGCTGTGCGCGCAGACTGTCCAGCTCGGCCTGGCGCTTGGACAGTTCGCTCTCGGCCTTGATCAACGCATCGGTGTCCTTGGAATCGCGCATGATCCCGAGTAGCCGGTCGACGGACGTCTGTAGCGCCGCGATCCGGGCATCCAGGTCGACTCGCTGCGAGGTCACGTCATCGCTCTTGGTATCGGCGGACTTGACCTTCCCGAGCTCCTTGAGATCACGCAGCACGCCGTCGAGCTTGGCCGCGGGGATCCGCAGCACGATCGATGTCTGTGCTCGGTCTGCCCGCGACCCCGCGTCCTCCGAGCGGCTCTCGACCCGGCCGTTGGCTGCCTCGGTGAGTCCGGCGGCCTTGTCGGCTGCCTCGGACGGATTGGGGACGGTGATCGTCATGCTTCCGGTCTTGACGATGTCGCGTTTGGATTCGGTGGGCGGTCCGTACTGGGGAGCCTGCTGTAGCGAATCGCGCAACGGGGCCGCCGGCGTCTGGGTGTAGGTGGGTGCCGCAGTGGCGGGGTAACGCCCAGAATCGGGTGCCTCGGTACGCGAAGGCGAGTTCCCCGAGCACGCCACGGTTGCCATCAGCGCTACTGCAATTGTAGTTGCCCACGGTAACCAACGTCGTCGAGATTGCGTGCCATGAAAGGTCATCATTTGAAGGTACCGTTTGCTATTGGACCGCGCAGAAATTCAAGATTCTCGGCCGGTACGGTTCAGTAATGGCGTACGAATTCACCGGTAAGCGCTGCTTTGTCACGGGAGCCGCGAGCGGTATCGGACGGGCCACCGCGCTGCGGCTGGGGCGCGAGGGTGCCGAGCTGTTTTTGACCGATCGAGCGGCCGACGGGCTCGAGTCTGTTGTCGAGGAGATCAAGGCGGCCGGAGGGAAGGTCAGCGCCTACCGAGCGCTCGACATCTCCGATCACGAGGCGGTGGCCGCCTTCGCCTCGGACATCCTCGCGACGCACCCGAGCATGGATGTCCTGCTCAACATCGCGGGCATTTCCGTATGGGGCTCCGTCGACAGGCTCAGTCACCAGCAGTGGCGTTCTGTGGTGGACATCAACCTGATGGGCCCCATCCACGTCATCGAGAGCTTTGTGCCCGCGATGATCAAGGCCCGCAAGGGTGGCCAGATCGTGAATGTCTCCTCGGCGGCCGGGATTGTCGCCCTGCCGTGGCATGCGGCGTACAGCGCCAGCAAGTACGGCCTGCGCGGGGTTTCGGAGGTGCTGCGCTTCGATCTCGCGCGATACAAGATCGGCGTCACGGTGGTGGTGCCGGGTGCCGTCAACACTCCGCTGGTGCGCACCGTCGACATCGCGGGCGTGGATCGTGAGAACGAGAATGTGGCTCGATGGATCGGGCGGTTCGTGGGCCACGCGGTGAGCCCGGAGAAGGTGGCCGATCGGATCCTGTACGGCATTCGGCACAACCGCTATCTGGTGTACACCTCGGTCGATATCCGGGCGCTGTATCTGTTCAAGCGCACATTGTGGTGGCCGTACAGTGTCGCGATGCGGGTGGCCAACTACGCATTCACCAACGCGCTGCGGCCCGGATTTCAGAAGACGGGTTCGGCGTCGTCGCCGCGGGACTCCTAACGCCACCAACGGTCAAATGGCGTGACCGGCTGGGCCCGCTTGTGGCGGGTCTGTAGGTACCACCGCTCAATACGGTCGGCGGCCTCGACGGTGACGGCCTTGCCCTCCAGGTAGTCATCGATCTGCGCGTAGGTGACGCCCAGGGCCACCTCGTCGGGAAGAGCGGGCCTATCGTCCTCCAGATCGGCTGTGGGCACCTTGTGGGAAATGCTGTCCGGTGCGCCGAGGTGAGAAAGGATTTGTGCGCCTTGGCGTTTGGTGAGTCCAGTAAGTGGCGTGACATCGACTCCGCCGTCGCCGAACTTGGTGAAGAACCCTGTGACCGCCTCGGCCGCGTGGTCGGTGCCGACGACCAGTAGCCGGTGCTGGCCGGCAGCCGCGTACTGGACGACCATCCGCTCCCGGGCTTTGATGTTGCCGCGCACGAAGTCCGTCGGGGTCTCGCCGAGTGCCTCGGCGACCGCCTTGGTCGCAGCGTCGGAGGTTTCCTTGATGTTGATGACGATGGTGCGGTCGGGGTCGATAAAGCGAAGGGCCACTTGGGCATCTTCTTCATCGGCCTGCACGCCGTACGGCAGCCGCACCGCGATGAACTCGGCGGCCACTCCTTCGAGCCGCGATTCCTGTGCCGCCAGCTGGCACAGTCGCCCGGCCAGCGCACTGTCCTGCCCGCCGGAGATGCCGAGGACGAATCCCTTTGTGCTGCTGGCCCTTAAATAGTCCTTGAGGAAGCCTACCCGTCGTGACACCTCGGCCGCCGGATCGATCGTGGGGGAGACGTCGAGGGCGGACCGGATCTCTTCGCGAAGGCTGCTCATGGCCCGACTGTAGAACGCTCGGTCAGCGTGCGCACAGCTTGTGCACCAGGTCCTCCCACGCGTCGCCGAGTTGGGCGAGCGACTGGCCGTTGGAGTTGGTGGCGAAATGCACGTATCCGGGATCGACGATCGACATCAGGGCGTGGGTCTGTGCGTCGAGATCGCCGGTGCATTCGAGCTGGGCCAGCAACGCCCGGATGTGTGCGCGGACCAGCAGGGTCGGTGGTGCGTTGTGCCAGGCATCGGTGTCCGCGGTGGTGGCGCGGGCCAGGTCCAGGTGGCGTTCCAGGAATGCCAGTCGTGCCCGTCCGAACGCGATGAGCCGGGTCAGAGGGGGAGCGTCAGGGCCAAGGGGTGGCGGTCCGAACATGAACGCCTGCTGCTCGATGTGCTCCTCGTGGTCGAGCAGTGCCAACAGGAGTCCCGTGCGGCTGCCGAAGCGGCGAAACAACGTGCCCTTACCCACGCCTGCGGCGTGGGCGACGGCATCCATCGACATTCCGTCCGGGCCTACCTCGTCGAGCAGCTGGCGGGCGGCGTCCAGCAGCAGGGCGCGGTTGCGGGTTGCGATGGCCCGCTCGCGGACGGGATTCTGCGCAAGGTCGACAGAAAGCAGGGGTATTTCTTGACCAGGCATAACAGATTGATAGTAGCCGCTGGGAATCAAACGGACCACGGTCCGTATTGTAGAACGTGACAAAGAAGCAGGATGTAGGTGCGACAAACGCGCCGCTCTGATGAAAGGGTGTTCCCCATGGCCGAGAAAGTGGCAGAGAAGAACGTGCTGGCAATCGTCGGAAGCCTGCGTAAGGCATCGGTCAATCGGCAGCTCGCGGAGGCCGCTGCCGAGCATGCGCCGGCCGGTGTGAGCGTGACCATCTACGAGGGACTGGCCGATCTGCCGCACTACAACGAGGACATCGACGGTGAGAGTGCTCCCGCCGCCGCGGAGGCCCTGCGTGCGGCCGTCGCGGGCGCCGACGCGGTGCTGCTGGTGAGCCCGGAGAACAATGGCACCATCTCCAGCTCGCTGAAGAACGCGATCGACTGGCTCTCGCGTCCCTTCGGATCGAGTGTCTTCAAGGGCAAGCCGACAGTTGTGATCGGAACCTCGGCGGGCCGCTATGGCGGCATCTGGGCGATCGATGAGACCCGCAAGGCGGCTGGGATCGCGACCGCCAACGTGCTCGAAGACGTCAAGCTCGCCGTGCCGTCGTCGGCGTTCGATGGCAAGCACCCGCGTGAGCATGCCGAGACGGTCGCTGAGCTGACCAAGGCATTGGACGCGTTGACCACCGCCTAATCAGTGCGGTCCGGTTGCCCGTCATCGTGAATCGGTGACGGGCAATTGCGTATCGCAGGCTGAGCGGTTCAGCGTGCCGATCCGGCCCACGTTTCTCGCATACCGGAGATAGAGGCGACGCTGATGGCGCATATCACCAGCAGCATGAGTCCGACCGCCCAGCTGCCCAGTGTGTTCTGCAACGGTCCGGCGATCAACGGCGGTATGGCGCCCCCGAACACGCCGGCCACGTTGAACGCCACCCCGGTGCCGCTGTAGCGGGTACCTACCGGATAGGACTCCGGGAGGAAGCTCGCCATCGGGCCGAATGCGAGCCCGAACAACACATAGGTGAGTGCCATGGCTGCCAGGTAGGCCCAGAATGGGCCGCTGGTCAGCAGGGGAGTGACCAGTAGCGTCCAAGGGAGCGTCAAGGTCATGCTGCTCAATATGACTGTGCGGCGGCCCAGCCGGTCGCTGAGAATTCCTCCGGCAGTCGCCGACACCATGAGAACGACAGCCCCCAAGGCTCCGGCAGCCAGGATGGCGGCCCGGGAGAAGTGCAATTCCGATCTGGCGAATCCCGGAAAGTATGTATTGGTCATGAAGGACAGCGTGAAGATGATCAGCATGGTGCCGCTGGTCAGCACCAGGGTGCGGGGGCTTTCTGTGATGACATGTCGTAGTGGCGATTTGACCAGCTGGTGGTGAGCCTTCGCCTCCACGAACTGGGGCGTCTCGGCGATCTGGAGCCGGATGTACAGACCCACCGCCACCAGCAGGCCGCTGGCGATAAAGGGCACGCGCCATCCCCACGACAGGAACGCGGGACTGTCTTCTCCGATCGTGAGGCTGACGATGAGGAAGACCAGGCTGCTGAGCAATAGCCCCGTCGAGGTTCCGATCGGCACGGCGGTGGCGGCGCGGCCGCGGTTCTGGCTCGGCGAGTATTCGGCAGAAAGTAACGCCGCGCCGCTCCACTCGCCTCCGACCGCAAGGCCTTGCACCAGTCGCAGTATGACGATGGCGGTCGGCGCGGCTGCCCCGATGGTGGCGGCGCCGGGAACCAGGCCGACCGCCATGGTCGCGAGCCCCATGGTGATCAGCGTGACCACCAAGGTGCCTTTGCGGCTGAAGCGGTCTCCATAGTGGCCGAACAGGGCGGCACCGATGGGCCGGGCCAAGAATGCCGTGCTGAAGGTGGCGATAGAGGCGAAGAGCGCCAGGGAATGGCTGAGATTCGGGAAGAAGACGGCCGGGAATACGAGTGCGGCCGCGGTGCCATAGATATAGAAGTCGTAGAACTCGATGGCAGACCCGACCGCGCTGGCCATGAATACGCGGCGCGGGCTGACTTGTCCGTCGGCCATCTGCCGCGGCTCTGCCGGGGATGAGGTCATCGTGGGACTACCTCCGGTGCTGATGATTGTCGCGCCGTTGAGAAAACCGGCAGTCCTTGGCGTCGCAGCTTAGTCTGCCCGCATCCGCATCCGCATCCGCTGCCGTGAAGCACTGAGGCATGTTCCCGGCGAACAGATTAGCGCTCGGACGGCCGGGTACCCGAAAGCCACCTGCGCGCTATGGCGGCCGACAACCAGGGCCGCTGCCGCCGGATCTGGATCTATCCCCAATTTCGTCCACAGAACTTCACAGTTTCCACAGACTCGCCGGGCGACATCGTTTGCCCGGGGGTGGGCGGTCTGCTAGCCGGTGTCGGTACCTGGTGGTAGACACCCCATATGTTCCAGCCATGGCCGCGCGCCCGGACACGCCGCCCTGGCGACACGCCGGGGTTTGTAGGGCTGGAAGTCTCACGACCAGGGAATTTCATGAATGTTGTTCAGAACATCTTGTATGAGTTCCGATTGTCGGACACTAGGTGTAGTGTCTGGAACACCGAAAGGCCGGGAACGAATCCGGTCCGCCCGGCCCGGATTTTCGCCAGAACTTCTGGACAATCCCGGCGCTCAGCCACCACGGGCGGCGCGGAATTTTCCCGGGCTCGGGACTGCTGAAAACTTTGTTGAGATGTCCACGATCGATTCGCTGAGGAGCTACGCATGAGCATCACCGTCTACACCAAGCCCGCCTGCGTACAGTGCAACGCGACGTACAAGGCCCTCGACAAGCAAGGCATCGAGTACAACGTCGTGGACATCACCGAGGTCCCCGAGGCCCGCGATTACGTGATGGCGCTCGGCTACCTGCAGGCACCTGTGGTCGTGGCCGGTGACGATCACTGGTCGGGATTCCGTCCCGACCGCATCAAGGCGCTCGCCGGTGCTGTCGCCGTCTCTGCTTGATAAGTAGCACGTAGTACGGGAGCCGGGCATGGCCCATTTGGTCTATTTCTCCAGCGTGTCGGAGAACACCCACCGCTTCGTCCAGAAGTTGGCGAGGGCAAGCGAAGCGCGGGGAGAGGGACCCTGTCCCGCCATCCGGATCCCGCTGCGCGGCGATATCGAAGTCGACACTCCTTATGTTCTGATCGTGCCGACCTACGGCGGCGGGCATCCGGTGCCTGGCAAGGCCGGGGGATACGTCCCCAAACAGGTCGTCAAATTCCTCAACAACGAAAACAACCGATCCTTGATCCGCGGTGTTATCGCGGCCGGGAACACCAATTTCGGCGCGGAGTACTGCTACGCGGGCAAGGTCATCTCGGCCAAGTGTGACGTGCCGTATCTGTATCGCTTTGAACTCATGGGCACTGCTGAAGACGTAGAGCAAGTGCTCGACGGACTCGATGAATTTTGGAAGGACACACCGTGGCGCCAACCGCGACAACTGCAGAACCAGTGACCGCTGCGCACGGCTCGGCTCACGGCGAGCTGGACTATCACGCACTCAACGCGATGCTCAATCTGTATGACGCAGAGGGCAAGATCCAGTTCGACAAGGACGCGGCGGCGGCGCGGCAGTACTTTCTGCAGCACGTCAACCAGAACACGGTCTTCTTCCACAATCAGGACGAGAAGCTCGATTACCTGATCGAGAAGGAGTACTACGAGCGTGAGGTGCTCGACCAGTACTCGCGCAACTTCGTGAAGTCGCTGCTGGACCGGGCGTACGCCAAGAAGTTCCGATTCCCGACCTTCCTGGGCGCGTTCAAGTACTACACCTCATACACGCTCAAGACGTTCGACGGGAAGCGCTACCTGGAGCGCTTCGAGGATCGCGTCGTCATGGTGGCGCTGACCCTGGCCGCCGGCGATCTGCAGCTGGCCGAGAAGCTGGTCGACGAGATCATCGACGGACGCTTCCAGCCGGCCACCCCGACCTTCCTCAACTCGGGTAAGAAGCAGCGCGGCGAGCCGGTGTCCTGCTTCCTGCTGCGCATCGAGGACAACATGGAGTCCATCGGCCGCTCCATCAACTCGGCACTGCAGCTGTCCAAGCGCGGTGGCGGTGTTGCCTTGCTGCTCACCAATATTCGCGAGCACGGGGCGCCGATCAAGAACATCGAGAACCAGAGTTCGGGTGTCATCCCGATCATGAAGCTGTTGGAGGACTCCTTCTCCTATGCCAATCAGCTCGGTGCCCGCCAGGGTGCCGGTGCGGTCTACCTGCATGCGCACCACCCGGACATCTACCGGTTCTTGGACACCAAGCGTGAGAACGCCGATGAAAAGATTCGGATCAAGACACTCTCGTTGGGCGTGGTGATTCCGGACATCACCTTTGAGCTGGCCAAGAAGAACGAGGACATGTACTTGTTCTCGCCGTATGACGTCGAGCGTACCTATGGGGTGCCGTTCGCCGACATCAACGTCACCGAAAAGTATTACGAGATGGTCGATAACGGCCAGATCCGCAAGACGAAGATCAAGGCGCGTGAGTTCTTCCAGACCCTGGCCGAGCTCCAGTTCGAGTCGGGCTACCCGTACATCATGTACGAGGACACCGTGAACCGGGCCAACCCCATCGAGGGCAAGATCACTCACTCGAACCTGTGCTCGGAGATCCTGCAGGTATCGACGCCCTCGCTGTTCAACGACGATCTGTCCTACGCCAAGGTGGGCAAGGATATTTCGTGCAATCTGGGTTCGCTCAACATTGCCAAGACGATGGATTCGCCGGACTTCGCGCAGACCATCGAGGTGGCGATCCGTGCACTGACCGCGGTGTCCGATCAGACCCACATCTGGTCGGTGCCGTCAATCGAGCAGGGCAACAACGACTCTCATGCCATCGGTCTGGGGCAGATGAACCTGCACGGCTATTTGGCGCGCGAGCGGATTTTCTACGGTTCGGAAGAGGGTGTGGATTTCACCAACATCTACTTCTACACCGTGCTTTACCACGCGCTGAGGGCGTCGAACCGCATTGCCATTGAGCGCGGTACGAAGTTCGGCGGGTTCGACAGGTCGAAGTACGCCAGCGGCGAGTTCTTCGACAAATACACCGACCAGGTGTGGGAGCCGAAGACCGAGAAGGTGCGTCAGCTGTTCGCCGATGCCGGGATTCGCATTCCGACACAGGATGATTGGCTGCGGTTGAAGGAATCGGTGCAGCAGCACGGCATCTATAACCAGAATCTGCAGGCGGTGCCGCCGACGGGATCGATCTCCTACATCAACCACTCGACGTCGTCGATTCACCCGGTTGCCTCGAAGATCGAGATCCGTAAGGAAGGCAAGATCGGCCGGGCCTACTATCCGGCGCCGTACCTGACGAACGACAACCTGGAGTACTACCAGGACGCGTACGAGATCGGCTACGAGAAGATCATCGACACCTACGCCGCGGCCACTCAGCACGTGGATCAGGGTTTGTCGCTGACGCTGTTCTTCAAGGACACCGCCAGCACGCGCGACGTGAACAAGGCGCAGATTTACGCTTGGCGCAAGGGAATCAAGACGCTGTACTACATCCGGTTGCGCCAGATGGCGCTGGAGGGCACCGAGGTCGAGGGCTGCGTGTCCTGCATGCTGTAGAGGTTTTGGATAACAAGCGGGCCAGGAGGATTCTCCTGGCCCGCTTGCATGTCGAAGGTCACTCGCGACGGCGTGATCGTCCTACTTGCGGCGCTGTTTCCCAGCTTCCCGCATCTCGTGATTGAAGCGCCAGCCGATACCGTCGAGCGGATTCCATGATCGGCTGCCCACCACTCGGTGGCGGTAGTAGGCCGGGCCGGCCAGGATCATGTACAGCGCACCGTTGGATGTCAATCCGCTAAAACCCAAGGGCGGAAATGCCAGGTAGAGAACAACTCCAAGAGCCACGTTGAAAAGCGTTAACGTTATCGCCTTGCGCCACATCCCCTTCGCCACGAAGTAGATGGGCCCGAAGAACAATGCGGGTAGGTTGATGACCGACCGCATCTTGGTTGCGAGGGGCCGGGCCTGAGCGGCGGCCACGGCGTCCGGTGTGAACCGTGTGCCGTAGCGGTCGTAGAAATCGAATTTGAGCCGCCAATACGCCGATAGATCGCTGCGGTCATCGGTCGTCGTCACCGGCACAACGTAGCAAATCGAAAGAGCCTCTCCTTGCAGGTTCGGTACTTGGGATGGCCAATTTTCGTCGCGATCCTCGTCTTCAGGGATGGCTGAAAGGCCGGATGCCGGCCGTTTGGGATGTGATGTTTGCTGTCGCTGTGGACAGCTCCTCTTAATCCCGCGTAGGCTCGTGCGTCTGAGGGGTTTGCGATGAATCGATGGAGGCGATGTGTCGGGGTATGCACGATCAACCGAACAACGGACAGCAGTAGCTGATCACCGTGACCCGGCCCGTTCTGCTCCGACTTCTCAAGAGTTGCTCCAGGATGACCCTGAATCCGGCAATACTGCGGGAAGCGATCCGGGAAGGCGACTTGCAGCCTTCGCTGCGGGAAGTGTTGCCGCGATCGGCGGCATCGCCGCACTCCACGGCCTGTATCGCAGCGGTGACGGCGCTGCTGAGTTGGTCGGCTGGTCCGGGCTGTTGCTGTTGGCTATGACCGCCCTTGGTGGCGGGATAAAGCTTGCGATGTGGGGTGCGCGGCCGGTCATCGCCGCGTTGTTCGATCGGGCCAAGGAGCGTTTGGCGGAGCCGGTGTTGGCGGTGGTCGCGTCGGGGGCGGTCATTGTCGGGGCGTTGGGTATGTGGTGGACGCTGCGTGGTGGCTATGCCAGTTGGTGGCAGCAGGTCTCCGGCGAGAGCCAGTGGTCACTGTCGCTGGGGGTTGGCCAGATGCTGGTGGCGATGTTGGCCGGCGCGGCGTTGTTCGCCGGTGGCCGGTATGTCACCGGTTTGGCCAAGGATGCCCTCACGGATTCTGGACTGCTTATCGAGCGTGACCGTAGCGCCGGTAAGCGGCGGGTTCCGGAGGGGTTGTGGCATCCGGGTCTGGTGGCGGCGTTGATCGGGGGCGGGGCAGGGTTGGTACTGCTGGCCGCCGGGATCACGCCGCGGCTGTATGTGTGGATTACCGGTCCGGATGTGTTGCCTGCTGTCGCTGCGATTGTGGCGGTGTTGGTTTGGGGTGTGGGGGCCAATCTGGGGTGGTGGAAAGGTCTTGCGGGTCTGTGGCGGTGGGCTACTGATGCTTCGCGTAAGGCGGCTGCGACGTCGGGTGTTGTTGCGTTGTTGATGTTCTCGGCGGGTGGGTTGGGTTTGGGCTGGTTTACTCCGGCGACGGTGCCGCAGGCGCATGCGCAGTGTCCGCCGGATTGTGGGGGTGGTTCGAACGGCGGCTCCTACGGGCCAGATGCTTCGCAGTTTCAGCCGCCACAGATGCCCAACCAGATGCCGGATTATCAGGGCGGGATCAATCAGCCGCCGATGGACCAAAACAGCTCGATCTCGATCTACAACACGCAGGCTCCGTCGGTCAGTAATAGCGGCAGCCAGGGTTCCAGTGGGCAGCAGGGACCACAGCAGAGCTGGGACCAGCCCGCACACGGCACCCAAATCCCGGACTACCAGACCGCCACCCCGTATACGCAGGGGCCGGGTAGGCCGAATCCGGACTTCAACCCGGGATCGCAAGGCGGGCAAGCCAACCCCGGATCCAATGCGGGATCACAGGGCGGGCAGCCGAATCAGGGTGTGCAGCAGCAGGCACCTCAACAGCCGCAGGAGAATCCGGCGCAGCAGCCCAACCAATCGCCGAATCAGTCGTCGGATCAGCAGAAGATCGATGATTTGACCCGGCAGTTGCAAGATCAACAGCAGCAGTCCACTCAGGACCGCCAACGCATCGATGATTTGACCAAACAACTGCAGCAGCAGAACAAGCAGAACCAGAAACAGCAGCAGTCGCCGAGGTTCCCGTCGAAGGACGATAAGAAGGATCGCGACCAGCAGGACCGCGATAAGCAGTCTGGTGACAACGACCTGTCCGCGTTGTTGTTGGGTGCGGCGTCCACGCGGCGGCGTAAGCAAGACGACCAGCAGGGGCCGGATACCCAGGCATTGGGACAGGATGCTTCGCAAGCGGTGCAAGGCCTCCCGGGCGATGTGCAGACTTATGTGCAGTCCGGGCAGCAGATCGGGCAGTCGTCTGGGCAGGCCGCGCAGGGGTTCGGTTCGGCCGCACAGGCCGGTACGTCGCTGGCTTCTTCGGCGCAATCCGGTGCGGTGAACCCCCAAGATGCGATCACGGTGGTTCAGGGTGTTTCGCAAGGTATTCAGGGCACCGCGGACGCGATCAATGCGGGCAGTCAGATCGTGAAAACCGCTCAGGGTGAAGCTGATCAAGTCGCTCAAGCGGGCGGGGATGCCAACCCGCAACTCAAACCGCAGACCGAGCAGTTCACACAGCTCAACGACCAGGCATCGCAGGTCACCGACCTCGTGGGACAGGGCGCACAGCTCACGAGCCAGGGTGCTGGCGCCGTCAACTCGGTGAGCAGCCTGGGTGCTAGTGGGGTGCCGACAGATGTACCCGCAGATGTTCCTGGCGCCGATCAAGTTCCGGATGCTGCGGTGGCTTTGTTGTCTGATGGCGGCCCGTTTGATCCCAGCGCGCCTGCTAGTTCGCTGTCGCCGGAACAGATTCAGTCCGCGGTGCAGCAGATGGTCTCCGATCAGGGTCTGAATCCGGATGAGGCCGCCCAGCTGTCACAACAGATGACGATGTCGATTCAGCAGTCTGCCGGTAACGATGAGAGCATCGGCGATGCATTTCAAAGCGCGCAAAACGGGCCCGCTCAGGTTAGCGGGTCACTGCGACGGCCGAGTCTGTGGTCATCCACCAAGCTCCGGACCATCGCCGACGCTCGCAGGACGCCCGATGGTGACCTTGTTTCGGATATTTCTGGTAAGGCCATTCCTGCAGTGCGTGATGAGAACGGGAATCTGTTGTGGGTGGACCGGTTAACGGGCAAGCCGGCACAAGAGGGCGATGAAAATGCGATGACTATCCCACAGCCAGGTACTTATCAGATTGGCCACGATTTCGGGCACGAGAACTGGCGGTCGGTGCGTCAAGGCAACGAAGAAGGCTGGACGCAAAGGGAGCTCAGCGAGCTCCAAAACAACGGCCCGTTCCGTCTCGAGACCCCTCCCGAGAATTGGAGCCACCAGAACGAGGACAAGAGCCCGTATTCGCCGAATCCGGATTGGACGCCGGAGAGGCTGCGATCGGAGATGATTTCTCAGGTGCCCAATACGTCGATGGTGCTTGAGCATCCGCCGGTCAGTATCCCCGCAGAATCGCCGCCGCGGCCTGTCCCGGTGCCATCGACACCGACCGAAGTGGTTCCGCATGACCCGATTCCGCAGGGGCCAACCATCATGTCGACGCCTGCTAATTCGATCCCGCCGTGGATGCAACAACTCATCACCCCGTCGGCGACGCCGTCGGCTCCACCGGCTGTTGGTTCGTATCAGTCGTTCTTGACTCCGTCAGCGCCTGCCTCGGCCCCTGCTGCCAGTGCGCCAGGGCAGTCATTCGCAGAACAGGTCACGGGCTCTTTGCAAGCCTCCAAACCGACACCGGAGGAGACTGGAGTTGTGGCGGGATTCACAGCATTTGTTGGCGGTGTGTTGACAATCTTCAAGCTGCTTAGCGGGAGGACGACATGAGCGATGCCTCTGAGCCTTCGACGGGTTTGCGGACTGTTGCAGCCGCGATCAAACCGTATGTCAACGATTTATCTCCAGTTGTGGCACCGGAGCTAGATGAGTGGTTGGCGGAACTAGAAATTCCGCAGGGCTGGGATGCGGTGTCCTTGCCGCACGAGCCCAGGCCCTCGCGGTTGACGGTGTGCGGTCCACGGCCTGAGGGCGGGTATCTGGCGACCGAAACGCTGTCACTGTTTCATTTCACCGGTGTCGCGCCGAGACGGATCGTGGCCCGGTCGGCTGATCGTTGGCTTGTCGATGCCGGCGCCGAGTCCGTTGCCACCTTCAGTCTGATACCACCTACGGTGGATGTGGAGGCGGTCCGCTGCACAGGGTTTATGACAGTCGATAGCCGGCGCGTGTGGGTGCAGTCGAGTATCTACGTGGCCGGCTCAACTACATCGGGTAGAGGCATCCTGATCGAGCAGATGTTTGTTGTGGAATCGGGTTATCGGGCACGCATCCGTGACGATATCGCCGACCTGGGCGACGCGGTTCAAGAACGGTTCATCAACCGGTACACCAGCATCCGAATCTAAACTGGGGACAAGAGCGAGGTACAAATAGCTATGGTCAGAGACACACCGCCAAAGATCGACCCGATCAGACCAATCCACTGGGCCGTGATGAAAAACGACATTGCTGCGCTACGCACCGAGCTGGCTGCCGGTGTCGATATCAATCTGCCCGGCCCCGAAGACATGACACCGCTGCACCTGGCCGCCCACTACGGCAACGTTGAGATCGCAAGCCTGCTCCTGAGCGAAGGCGCACACATCGACCCCATCAACGTCTGGGGAAACACACCACTATGGGTTGCGATTATGAGGCAGCACCTGACTTCCGTTGACGGGTCGATGATCAAACTCCTCCTCGACCACAACGCCGACCCGACCCGAACCGAGAATGAGGACCGATCCCCGTTGATGATGACCCAGATCATCGCCGGATTTCCGTCCGAACTGACACAACTCATCGAAGCCAAAGCCGCAGAAATGAAGGATGCACGGGCAGAGCCGGGCGGAAGCGCTTAGGGATGCTGGAATTGAACGCAATTCAGCCGCGCGGCGCGAAAACCGTAGTCAGAGACACACCGCCCAAGATTGATCCGCTCAAGCCGATCCATCGGGCGACCATGAACAACGACGTCGCAGCGTTCCGTGCCGAGGTGGCAGCCGGTGTCGACATCAATCTGCCCGGCCCCGAAGACATGACACCGCTACATATCGCCGCTGACCGCGGAAACATCGAAATCGCCAAAGAACTACTGGACGAAGGCGCACATGGGCCGGAAGGCTCATCGTTAGTCGAACTAGTTCAGTGGAGATGCCTATGACTTACAACCAAGCTTCGTTGCCCGATGCACGCGCCTCTAAACCCCTGGGCGCGACTGATCCTGGTGATCGGACCTTGCCCTTGTATGGCGCTAGGTGGGGGCAGGCGATATCGCGGTTTTTCCGTAGTTATGCTCGCTTCTGCGGCCGCGCGTCTCGCAGCGAGTACTGGTGGGTCATGTTGACACAAACCATGGTGGCCGGTCTTCTTGTGTCTGGAGTGATCTTCTTCGGCATCGACAGCGTGCTCGGGTATGTGTGCATCGTAGTGCTCGTGGGATTTGTTCTGGTGTGGGCGATTCCGGCCTGGGCACTGACTGTTCGCAGGCTCCACGACGCCGATTTCTCGGGGTGGATGGCCCTGTTGACGTTCGTGCCTTACATAGGGTCCGTGATGCCTATTGTCTTCGGGTTATTGCCCTCGAAGCCGCGTGGAGAATGTTTCGACCGCCGGTAAGAGCAGTCCGTACTTTGGCTACGCCCCCTGGATGCTTCTCCGCCGGATGGCGTGCGCTCATTGTGCGATGACGGGAGTACTGACGTGATGCGCTGGGCCGGCTGGTGGCTAGGCCCGTTGCTGGGAGGCATCGGCGCCTACGCGGTCTACGTATTGCTACGGGAAATCTGGGGTAACTGCCGGATCGGTATCAATGCGAGCGCCCGGGGATTTGAACTGATGTTCGGCGATGTTCTGCGGACATTCCTCATCATTGCCTTGTTATGTGGCGTCGCATATGCCTTGCTGTGCCGGATACCGGTCAAATGGTCTGTGATACTCGCTGTCTTCGGGGCCACGGTTGCAGCTGTTGCGCTCGTTTGGATAACGGTGTCGCTGCGGCACCACTCGTATACGGACGGCTACGACTGCATCCCGCCCTGGTGGCCAAGCTGGATCCCGCTGTAGCTCTTGAAGTGTCGCCCTTGAGACTGTTGCGTCGCTGCCACGAAGGCACTCCCGTTGGTTTGACCTGCACTGCTGGATAGGGGATAAGAGACCTGGTGTCACCCACACGCGCTCCCGGCGTACTCGGACGGTACGCGGGCTGACCTCGATTATCGGGGTTTTCAACACGTCCCCGACGGCGGTCATCCACAAGCGGATGCAGACTCGTGAGACCAGCCTTCTAACCGGCTCGCGCACTCCGTGAACAGCGCCCTGTGGATAACCCTTCCACGACAACCGCATTCGGCTGAATAAGCCTATGTCGTGAACGTCAACTACTCACACAGCGCTAGCCGATAGCGGATTTGTCCCGGCTTTCATCGCGGCGGTCTTCGTCGGGCACCTTTTGGATAGGAGTCGGCGACTCAGATCGCGGGTGCAGCACCTGGCCGTATAAGGTTGCTGAACTTCGCTATAGTTCATGGTTATGGGGATTCCTGGGGGTTTGGATCGGTTGCTTACTGAACTGGTGGCCGACGCAGTCAGCCTGGAGCCCGCGCCGGGAGACCCCGATATTCGCTCGTCGTATCTGGGCGGGCATCCGTATTGGACAGAGGGCAGTCGGTGGCCCCACTATCGCGGTGAGCCCATGTCGTTTGTCTGCCAGATCAACTTCGCCGAGGCCCCGGCGTTGCCCGGTTTCCCGACCGAAGGCATACTGCAGTGGTTCGTCGGCAGCGACGACGTGGCGGGTATGACGTTCGATGACACCCAAGGCACTCAAGGGTTCGAAGTCAGATGGATCACCGATCTGACCGCACCATCGACGCGCAATGTCTCCCACCCGACGCCGGCGTACGGGGACTGCGGGCAGGAACTTTTCGGCGTGAGAGGCCGCTGCCCCGGCTATGATGCGCCCTACAGCTTCCAAGACTTGAATCGACTGCCGTATCGCATCGTGTTCGAACGGGTTAAGACACTGCCCGACAGCGCGCTGCATTTCACCGACGCCCAGCGCGAAACCCTGAGGGCCGCACTCAAAATCGCCGGAGTCGCCGTCAAGGATGACCCGCCCGCAATATTGCGCACGTACTTCGATGATTTGTCGTATGTCTGGCGGGAAGAGGTTTTCTACAAACTCAGTGACGCCGGCTCGATATGGTGGGGAGCGCATATAGGAGGCCATCCCAAGTTCATCCAGGATGATGTCCGAGGATTTCGGAACTATGCCCCTGCCGCTGCCCCGGCTTCGACTGTGCTGTTGAGCATCGGTGGCAGCGACCTATGCGATTGGTGGTGCGGCGGCACGGCCAGCCTGTTCGGTGATCCGCTTGCGCTTGCCGCCGGTGACCTCGCTTCGATCCGCTATCACACAGACCGCTAGTGGCGCCAGGAGTGGAAGAGGCAGCGGGAGCGATGCCGCGGGGATTGTGTCGGCGCACTCTGGTAGCGGGCACGTGATACCGAAGTCTCAGAAGGTTGTTGTTGGTTCTTTGGTATGTGGGGCGCTTGGTCTGCTCACTTTGGTTGCAGTTGAGAGAGTTTTGTCGGCGATGCGGCGTGAATGTGTGGTTGATTCAAGCGTGGGCGATGGGCTGGGATTTCTGATTGCAGCGCCATCAATTCTGTTCGGAACAATGGCGGTTACTGGAGTCTTGTTCGCGCTGACGGTGTCCCTGGTGCAGCGTGCTTGGTCTGTGTATGCGGCCATCGGGGCAGCGGTGCTGGCTGCGGCAGTGGTGGTTGCAGTGGCGGTGAGCTGTGTGTATGACACAGGCACCGCAAACGACTCCTGCCCGAACGGAATTCCCCATTTCGGGTGGCCGTTACCGGTGTGAGGGAATGTACTCAGGAGCATCAAAGACTGATGCAATGAGACGTTTTTCATTGGTCGAGATGGAGGGGCGGTGAGATGAACCAGGCTGACGATCGCAGTGAGTTGGCTTCGATTTGGCGGTGGCGGTTTGGGTTCTATGACCGGTTCGGGCATCCGGGTTCGACGCCTGAATCTGAAGCGGCGTATAAGGAGCTCCCGTACGGTGCGCGATTAATGCTCGGCTGCAATCTGCTGGCGTTCTTTTTCGGCCCTATCTACTACTTCATTAAAGGAATGTGGCGCAAAGGTTTAACCATTGTGGCGCTCGTGCTCGCGGTCGTTGGCGTGCAGTATGCGGTGGGCGGATCTGACGGGGTCTATCAGGCCGTCAACTTGGCCTTGAGTTGCGTGCTGATGGCGACGGCGAACTACACCTACTACCTCGACCGGGTCAAGGGCAGTCAGTCGTGGAACCCCTTTGAAGGCATGAAGCGGCGGAAATGGCGGAAGGGACCGCCGCCGAAGTAGCCGGGCTATTGCGGCGCGGGCGGGTACGGGTTGCCGTACGGGTGCTGCGGTGTTGGTGGTGTTTTGCGTCGCCGTAACGCGGTGATGATGAGCACGATGATGCCGGCGCCGACGAGTGTGATGCCGCCGAGGGGCCCCAAGAGGACCGCTGTGATGGCGCCTCGGCCGGCGCGGGGCCCGAGTCCGTAGGTGATGTCGGAGTATCCGGCGCAGCTGATGGTGTAATTGCCTGCCTGGTGGGCGCGCACCACGTAGAGGGCATGCCATTGGTTGATGCTCAGGGTGCCGTCGTAGCGGCTGACAGCGGCCTCGTTGTTGTTCTCGTCGCGGGCTACGCAGCGTGTGTTCTGGGTCAGTTTCGGCACCGGCTCCACGTCGGCGACGTAGATGATCATCGAATCACCTGATCCGAATCGTGTAGTGCTAGAACCATTTGCGTCGAATTGACGCGTCGGCCCCTGCAGTACAGGCATCAGCCCGCCAACGAACAGTCCGATGCCACCGATCAGCCCGACCGCTATCAATGTTGCACCGATGATGTACCAGTAGCCGCGCATCGGTCGGTGCGGGGCCACGGGCGGGGGAGCAGGCCATTGCGCAGGCGGCAGACCCCCTGGCTGCGTGCCGGCATGTTGCGGAGGCGGTGGAGGTTGCGTCCACGAAGCAGCAGGATCGTTGTCTTGCATGGCGTAACCCCCGATTGCATTTGTCCTGTTCAGTACACGTATGACAATAGCTGACTGGCCGGTCGGATTACGAGGATCAGATTTGCAGCCGATCAGCGGACAAGGAGTGCTGCTGCGGTAGCTGCCGCCACGGTGATCTGCGGGCTCACGGGCGATTCTGCATGGCGGCCCAACCTTCGCCGGACTCTGGAAGTGGAGCGGGCCTAGCACCTGCGAGTAGTTGTGCTCGTGCTTCGAGCAGCGGGGGATAGAGCCACCAAAACACTGCCATTGCTGCAAACATGGTGGCGCTGCTGAGTGTGGTGAAGTTAATTTTGGAACCGAAGGCTGAACTGCCCAGTTGGATAACGACATTGGCGGCCATTGTCCACACCAAGACCTTGTGGAATCTGGGCGACATCGCCGAGATCCAGCGCTCGGCAAGTCGCGCAGCAGCGCGCTGGACCGCCGGGTCGGCAGGTATCGGGCCCGACAGGACCGCCTTGGTGGCCTGCCGATACTGGGCGGGGGTGAGACCGTCGAGCATCTGGCGCAGCTGCGGTGCCCGGGACCGTGCGGCTAGTGAGCACACCAGCCCGACGCCAAGCGCCACAATCGCGATTCCGATCCACCAGCCCAGCCACCGGCCAGGCTCGTGGCGATTGACGATCACCACCGGGATGCCCCCGCCGGTGAAGATCAGGGCCGAATACACGAGCCACTGTATCCACCACGGGGCAAGCGCAAGTCTTATCCACACCAGCACAGTGTAAGCAGACAGCAAATCTATCGGTGTGAGAGGATGGCGGACGGTCGGGGCTGTCGATACGGAGGGGCGGGGTCGGTATGAACAGGACGGGTAGCAAGGTGGACTCGGTTGTCAGAGCACTCGCAACCGCAATGGCTGGTGCGGTTGCATTCTCGCTGCTACAACTCGGATCGCCGTCGAATGCCGCTGCGGCACCGCTGATTCCGGATATCGACTCGTTGATCGATGACAGCGGTCCGCTGCCTGCCAGCCCTGATGACCTCAACGCGGTGCCCACCCTATGGTTCAGTACGGCGACCGGGCTCTTGTGTAAGGAGCAGACCGTAAAGGTGACGCACCAAGTCGCATGCGCTGGCGACCTGCCCGGACAGCCCATGGGAGCGCATATCGTGGATCTGCAGGGGGTTTACGACCGGGGCCTTGGACCCGCCCGGTTCGTTGCCAAAACCTCTGAAGAGTTCTTCGGTGAAACCAGCGGCGCGGCGCCTGTCTTGCTTCCGCAAGGTCACAAGATCGTGTTCTGGAGCTTCCCGCCCTCGCGGTCTCTTGTGTGCGGCGTGCCGGCGTCAGCGGACTTGGTCTGTGTCCTTAAAGCGCCACAAGAAATCAGCTCTGACGCAGGCCCACCGGTTACTCACGGTTTCGTGATCGCGGCGCCCAAAAGCTGGGTCTTCTAGGTTCGCCGTATGGATGAAGGGCTGGTTGGAATGGTCTGTCGGTTTTTGCGCCATCAAAGTGTTTGCACTGCAACGGTATTCGCGTTGATTGGCGTCTGCGTTCTGTCTGCGTGTGGTCAGACCCCAGGCGAGGTGCTTGCCGATGAGCTCAATGACATCTACCGCGAGGTCGCCCAGGCGGTGCAGAAGCACAACCTCGATGCGTACAACGCGTTGACCTGTGCCCGGCAGCATTTGGATGGGATCGATTCCATTGAAAGCGACTCTGCAGCCGATCTACCCGCAACTGGCGCTCTCACTGACGTGTCAGTGCATGGCGACGCCGCTCTAGCCACGCTTGCAGCTCCTCCTGGGATAGCGCGCGAGCTGGCTGAGGGCTATCGTGTCGCGTTCCTCAAAGAGAACGAGGGCTGGAAATACTGCGGCGGTCTCGTCGCGGTAGGGATTGCGTCAGCGCGCTCAAGTGGCAGGCGATGATGTTCACCGTGTGGCGATCATCGAGCCAGCACTGGCTAGGAGGGTGAGGCAGGATGGTTCCTGAAGGTCAGCCGGTTGGGCAGCCCGGTTCGTTTGAGCGGCGTGGTGCTGCCGGGAAATTGGCGACGAGGCTCTCCGTGCTTGCCACGGTCGTGGCGACGTTTCTTTTTGGAATGTATTGGGGTTTTTGGCGTGTCGCGGTGGTACTCATCGGGGCTCAAGGTCGCGCCAACGTCGATCCCGACGACTATTTGGACCAGATTCATACCGCTGGTCTCTGGGGAAATCTGTGCCGTTTGGTCGGCCTTCTGGTGGTGGTGCTCGCCGTTGGACTGGCAGCAGACGGTCTCAGGAAAGCGCCGCCTGCACGCGAGTTCCTGGCTCGCTATGCCTTGGTTGCGGCTGCAGTGATAGCACTGGGCTACGTAGCTCTATGGGGTTTCCAGCTCGCCGCGGAGATCGCCGGATGAGTGGCCACAAGGGGTCCGCCGCCAAACCTTCTGGCAGTTGGACGTTTTGAGCACCAGGAATGCCGTCCTCGCAGTCTTGGCGTTCGCGTCCGGCATCGGGCTGAGCATGCTGCTGTGTTTGATCGTGGCGGCGGTGTTGTTCCCGTACTTCTGGTCCGAGGCCCTGTACTTGGGATTCTGGATCACCTTGGGTATCAGCGTGATACTTGCGATCGTGGCTGTGGCTCGCAGGGTCCGGTTCCATGAACGACTCTGCTACTGGCATGCCGTGTTGGCAGGCCTGTGTTCTGTCACATGGTTCATGGCAGCAGATGCGGCCGTGAAGTACGGCTTACAAGTACTGTGCCGTTGAGCGCGGCAGAATTAATGTTGCCTGTCAGCCGGGTTCATGGAATTGGAACCGTCCGCTGTCTGTCAGGTTGGTGCCCGGCAGTTGCTGTTTGACGTCGAAGTGTCCGGCGCGCTTGCACTTAACCGCGTCCCAGATGCAAATCGCCCCCAGCGCTAGCGGGAACAGGGAATACGCGAACAGTTCGCGATCGCGGTAGTGAAAACTAGCCCAGAGTCCGGCGCCGCCAAAGGCAAGCACAAGGATCGCTGTGGCCACTCTGCCGCGAAACGAAAACAGTCCACTGCTGGGACCAGAGATAGTGACCGTCGCCGAATCTGGTTGCGAGGAATGATTTTCCAGCGGATATAGCGATGGATCGTGTCGGCCAGCGGCGGAGGATGGCGTGATGCCATCGGAGTCAATCGGTAGGGGATTTTGGCGCGCTGCGTCGGTCAGTAGCACTGAACACGCCTGCAGTAGAAGCGGATTGATCCAGCTTCGGGCGCCGAGGGCTCCAAACAACGCCGCTACCGCATACCCGGCCGCGTGGAACGTATGCCCTTCGGCCAGGGCAATCATCACCACGACACCCACAGCCATGAGGATTATCGAGACGGTGCGGTCGCGCATGCCTTGAGCGGCACGCAGGCGGGCCAGCCGGGCCGCTGCGTGCAATATGGCCAGATCGCTTGGAGGCGGACCAATTCGCAGCGCCTTGGATACCTGCCGGTAGTTGCGCGGCGCCACACCAGCCAACAGCGGAGCGACTTCACGGCGATTCCGTCGCGCTGATACCGGTCCCATGATCAGACCGAACAAGACAGCGGTGATGACAACTTGCAGCCAATCGGGCCGCGAATCGGTCGCCGCGCCATAGAGCGCCCACAAGACGAAGAAAAACACGGCGTGTACCGGGGCTTGCGCCCACCACGGAGCAAGACTCAAACGTAGGCTCACCCGGTGAGTATAGCTTCACAGCAAATTATTGACGTGAGGAGATGGGCGATGTGGTTCACACATGGAGTCAGGTGATGAGAGCCCCGGAACCGGACTTCTACATGGCCTTGATGGCCGCGGTGATCGGAGGCGTATCCCTATTTACAGAGCCGCGCGAAAGCGCCGTCCAGAAGTGGCTCTACTGGGCCGTGGCCCCCGCAGTCGCCGTCGTATGCATCTCATTGGTCTTCCAAAGCGTGCTTACCGGATTGGGGCTTGGCGCGTTCGTGCTCCTCTTCCTGGCCATGACGTACCTGCGGTACAAGCTCTAGCGCCCCGCCGAGCGGTGCCGGGCAAGGGTGCGCCGTCAGGTGCTAATTCGCCTTCTAGCGCATACTTGTCGCTGAGCAAGGTACGGGTTCTGCGGCTTAGGCCCCACGACTCATCTGGCCCCGGTTGATGGCTACGGCGCGCCGGGGTTGCTCCATCGGCTTACGCCGGGCCCATACCGCTGCACCATCCCTTCAAGCCACTGTTTACCAACAGGATTGGCGGTATGCACGTACACACGCTGTGGCCAGTTGCCATGTTCGGCGAGCCACAGCACAACTGGTCGCGTCGTGTCCTCGCCACCCAGGTCGTGGTCCAGGCTGATCGCTTCGATGGGCTCGATTCCACCGAGCAGGTTCAGAGCCTCGTCCGAAGTCTTCGCCTAGGCCCAACCGTCCGGGGCGGTGCGTTCATCGTCACACCCACAACCTCATGCGTCGATCTTGCCGAGCATTCGCTCAGACCGGTACTGATTTTCCGCACTGCACACGCGTACGTCGTTTAGGTTGACGATCGTTGGGTCTGCGTGAGCTTCCTTGCAACTCCCATATGGCGGATCTATCCGCGTTGGTGTCGGCGCGCTAGCGCTGCAAGGTACTGACGCGTAGAGACGCTAGCCGGCGGTCAACACGGGGATCAGAACCGCGAGAGCGACGAGGTCGCGCCAATTCTCGTATCTGATCCGGGACGTCTAGTGCCATGGAGGCTGATCTGATCGTCGAGTAAATCTAGGACGGCGGAGCGCTGTCCATGACAATATCGTGAGCTCCGGTGAGGGCGGAGAATGTTTGACGGGGTCGAGGAGGCCTAGGACTTGGCTGAAGATGGCTTCGTTGTCTGCAATGGGCGTCTAGCGGTGGGGCACGTGTTGGGCATGGAAGCGTGGCCCTCGGTGACCAATGATCTCCTAACTGCATCGATAGTCATTTATATAGCTGCGTCTCCTGCATGCTGTAGAGGTTTTGGATAACAAGCGGGCCAGGAGGATTCTCCTGGCCCGCTTGCATGTCGAAGGTCACTCGCGACGGCGTGATCGTCCTACTTGCGGCGCTGTTTCCCAGCTTCCCGCATCTCGTGATTGAAGCGCCAGCCGATACCGTCGAGCGGATTCCATGATCGGCTGCCCACCACTCGGTGGCGGTAGTAGGCCGGGCCGGCCAGGATCATGTACAGCGCACCGTTGGATGTCAATCCGCTAAAACCCAAGGGCGGAAATACCAGGTGAAGAACGACTCAAAACGCCGCTGACTGCAGGGGAACCAACGGAGGTAGAGATGGCCTATGAGAGTTTCACGCCGGGCCAAAAGGTCCTAATCGAAGGTATGGGAGATTGGGTGGAACTTGCCCTTGTTCACTGGCATGTACAACAATCTGATCCTACAGCCCCTCTTAGTGCAATCCAGCGCAACACTCTCGCACTGATCCGTTCACTTACGGATGATGGTCTTTTCGAACTGGGCTCGTATCCACCGAGCGCTACAGGATTTGTTCGGGCCTCTGACACGGAAGGCGCGCTGAGTCAGATTGCGGACGCATATGTTAACCACTTTGCCGACGGCCAGTGGGAGCGTAAATGGTTACTCAATATCACACCCAAGGGCGAGCAGATGGCTCAGCCTTTTATGGAGACATACAGGCGTGAGTGGGATGCGCAATCTGGTGAGTAAGGCTTGATCGTGTGCTTGTAATCGGCCGTCAGCTTGTTGCCGCACAATAAGCGGGTTTTGGTTCGTCGCCGCGGCGGTGGTTGCCGCGAAGGCGACCCGTGTGCTTACAGGCGAATCTCTATGGCGGCATGATACTCGTCGGATTCAAGGAATGTTGCGGGACCAGCGCCTGTGGGCAGTTGTGTACGGGTCTCCAGTAGAAGGGGATAAAGCCGCAGAACAACTATGGTGCCGGTGAGTGCTGCAGTGTTGCAGGCAGTGGCGAATGCCATGATCAGGACCCTGCCCACATCGGCAGGCGCCATGCGGAATCGGAGTCGAAATGCACTGTCTGCCAGACGTGCAGCGACAAGTTGGATCGCGGGTCGTCGGTGCGGCCCCGAATAGAACGCCTTGGCAGCCATGGCAAAACTTTCCGATAGGCGATCTGCCCCTAGAATAGGTGGATAATGACTGTGATAAATATCGGGCCTTATAGCTACTTCGGTGACGAGGCGACTCTTGTATCCGGGGATCAAGATGGCCTGTGTGTGTTCGAGTCCGCGTTGCGTACCGCGCAGGAAGCGGGTAGGTCCGCTTTCGACAGCGGGGGCGTTGTAAATCAGATAGTGCGACAAAAAGGTTCGGCCGATATAGAATTCGGCCAGCAAGTTATTGTCTGGCGATTTGATGATGAAAAACTGAGTGAACTTATTGCGTTGACAGAGTCGCTGACCGGGGCCGAGTCAGCTGCACATCAGTACATCGACATAAATAGCCCGACTTCGACTCTGGTCATCTCGGTTGGAGAGCATGTGTAGCCCAGTTTGTGCCTGCGGTAGTCAACAAAAGCTGGGCCCTGTGGGCGACTGTTGTAGATGTTTCCGATTACGGCTCGGTCTATGACTGGTGCTGCGAGCCGCGCAGGACCTTCTCCAGAGGCTTACCCCGCGCGAGTTCGTCGACGAGCTTGTCGAGATAACGGATCTTTCGCATGAGCGGGTCGTCGACTTCCTGCACCTTCACTCCGCACACGGAGCCCGTGATGAGCGAGGCATTCGAGTTCAGTGACGCATCCGAAAAAAACTCTGCGAACGTTGCCCCGTCCGCGAGATGGCGGCGCAGCGTCACTTCGTCGAAGCCGGTCAGCCACCGGACGACCTCGTCGAGTTCGGCCTGTGTGCGGCCCTTGCGTTCGATCTTCGAGAGGTAGTGCGGATAGACCGAGGCGACGGGGGTGCGAAAAATCCGATGCTCCATAGCCTGAGGCTAACCGCCTGGTCTGCGGCGCCGCTCCGTGTAAGGCTCAGTCCTTGCGGGCCTTGTCCGCATGCAGCGCCTTCAGGCGTCGCTCTTCACGCAACACATTCTGATAGCTTTCGCGTTCTGCGATCAGCCATTCCGGCTTCTCTTCGAGCAGCTGATTGATCTGCTCGGTGGTGAGCGCTTCCTCGACGCCGCCCCGGGACAGACCCGAGATCGAAACACCCAGCTTGGCCGCCACGAGGTTCTTCGGGTGCGGTCCGTTCTTGCGTAGATCCTTGAGCCACTGCGGTGGATCCTCCTGCAACGCAGCGAGCTCGGCACGGGTGATCGCATTCTCCTGGAACCCCGCAGGCGTCGCTTGTAGGTACACATCCAGCTTCTTCGCCGCCGTGGCGGGTTTCATGGACTGCGCGTTCGGCCTGCTCATGGCATCAGCCTATCGGTAGCCTGAGGCAGTGACCTCGCCCTCACTCACCCTCGGGTACGTCCCCGGTGGGACGCCCGCGAAGTGGGCACGGATCTGGACGCAACGTCATCCCGATGTCTCCCTGCAATTGCGTGCCGTCACCGCCGCCGAAGCGGCCGATGTGGTGCGGGACGGCGCCGTCGACATCGCGTTGCTCCGGCCGCCGGCCGAGACCTCGGGGCTGGCGCTTATTCCTCTCTACGAAGAAACGACGGTGGCCGTGATACCCACCGATCACCTTCTCAGCGCCGTCGACGTGATCACCGCCGCAGATCTCGATGGCGAGCCGACGCTGCTGCCGCTCGATGACGTCCTGGCGTGGGCGGACGCCCCCGGCATCCCCGTCGGTCACCGGCCTGAGACCACCGCGGACGCAATAGAACTTGTTGCCGCCGGGCTCGGCGCACTCATCGTTCCGCAGTCGCTGGCGCGGCTGCATCACCGCAAGGACCTCACGTACCGGCCTATCGCCGACGCACCTACGTGCCCGGTAGCACTGGCCTTTCCGGACGGCCAGCAGCCGTCACTTGTCGAGGAGTTCATCGGGATTGTGCGGGGTCGCAAACCGGATTCATCGCGAGGAAAGGCCGAGTCGGCCCCGAAGCGCACCGCGCGGGAGAAGACCCTCGCAAAACAGGCTGCTCGCGCTGCGGCGGGCAAGGTCGCCCGCGACCCAGGCCGACCGAAGCGTGGTCGACGCTGAGCCTGAAAATCGTCGCGAGATTCAGGCTCGTCAGTGATCTAATGACCGCGTGACCCCCGACGAATGGTTGGAAGCACTGCGCAAGGGGATCGCGGCCGTCGCCGCGACCCCGCCCGAATATCTCACCCAGGACGCGCCATCCTGCCCGGGATGGACGGCGCGGGATCTGGTCGCTCACCTGGGCGGCGTACACCGCTGGGCGGTGGGAGTCATTGTCGGCCAAAAGGTTCCGTACACAGACCTGGACCCCGAGGCGCCGGCGGGAGAGGACGTCCTCGAGTGGTACACCGAGCGAGCCGACAAGCTGATTGCCACGCTGGCTTCGAGTGACCTTGACGCGCCGACGAAGTCGCCTTTCGGCGAGCGGCCGGTGCGGTTCTGGTTCCGCCGTCAGGCTCAGGAGGTGGCGGTGCACCGCTGGGATATTGGGCACGCCTATCGCGGCTGGGATGTCGATCCCCTCGACGCGGCACTGGCGGCAGACGGAATCGGCGAGTGGTCGGAGGTTTTCACACCCCGGCGCATCGGGCGCGACGGCGGCACCCCGGAAGAGCTGCGGGGAGCGCGAATACTCCTGAAAGCCGACGACGCCGCCGGTTCCTGGCTGCTGCGGGCAGACGCGGACGGTATCGGCATCGTGGACGACGACGGCGCACCGGACGCCACCATCGCGGCGTCGACGTCCGATCTGCTTCTGGCGCTGTGGCGCCGGGTTCCCTTGTCGCGCTTGGCGGTCGACGGGGATGCCGCCCACGTTGAGCGCGTACTCGACCTAGTCAGAATTTGAGACGGGGGAGCTCACGCGCCGCACCACCCAGGTGCTGACGGTGGAGACAACCAGAAGGACCAACCCGACCCACAGTGCGTCGAGCCCGATGCGGTGATACGTCGCGGCGCCCAACACGGCGCCGACAGTCAGCCCCGCCCAGAGCGTGATGTAACGCAGCCAAACCCAGCGGGGCCCGCCAAAGAACGCATCGACCAGCCGCTGCCCGGCCTTCACCACCGTGCCCGTGATGTAGGTGAGCCCTACCTGGACCTCGCCGGAGCGCTGAAACACCGAGTTCATCGCGCCCATCGCCAGCGAGGTGACGAGCAACGCCGCGACGCCGGCCCCCGATTCTTGGGTGATCGCCGCCGCGGCAACGGTTGTCGAGGCTACGGCCAGCACGGCCACTCGCTCATGTTCGCCACTCACCCGCGAGGCAATCGCACCGATCATCACGCCGATAAAGAACATGCCGATCAAACCGGCTGCCTTATACGCGGACTCCCAGTTCAGGGTGGCCGTCGACGCCGCCATCCTGGTCGTGTTGCCACTCATGAAGGACAAAAAGTACCCGCCCAGGTGCACAAACCCGATCGCGTCGAGAAACCCTGCGACAGTGGATAGTCCGGTGGCAAGCACCATCTCCCGCCGCCGGATGGACCACACGGCGGTACTAGTGCGACGTCTTGTGTCCGGGGCCCTGTGCTCGCTTGTACAGCACCTTGAGCATCCGGTCACGGAACAGGTCGTTGTCGATGAGCTTGATGCCCTGCGCGCACAGCCACGGGTTGCCGATGGCGCGGTGCATCAGCCGGCCGCGTTTGTACTCCTTGCCCCAGGCCTCATTCATCCGCTGCTCATAATTGATGAAGTCCTGCGGTCCGGCGTTCTGCAACGCGGCCACCGCGCATTCGCCTGCGGCCAAACCGGATTCGAGTGCCTTGGAGATACCGGCGCCACTGGCGGGCTTGCCCGCGCCCAGCGAGTCGCCCGCGAAGAGCACGCCCGGCCGCCACGGCGGCCAGGCGGTGAATCCCATGGGCAAGCGCCATGCGCGCACGCCCTTGTTCTTGCGCAGTTCGGCAAGATCGGGCAGCTCCCATTCTTTGGGCAGCTTGTTCATGTAGGTGTCCAGCACCTGCGCGGCGTTGACATCCTGCCACCTCCGGTAGCTGTTGACGTATCCGATGCCGATGTTGATGCGTCCGCCGCCCAGTGGGAACACCCAGCCGTATCCGGGCAGGGCGTCCTGCTTGTGGTGGATCCGCAGGTCGATGTCCAGCATGTTGGAATCTTCGCGGTTGGCCGTCATCTCGGCGCGGATCGCGATCGCGCTGTATCCCTTGTATTCAGAGTCGATGTTCATCGCGCGTTTGAAGGGGGAGTAGGCGCCATCCGCGACGATCACCGCGTCCGCCGAGATGGTTTCGCGGGATCCGTTGGCCGTCTTGACCTCGACACCCTTGACCAGATCCCCATCGCCCACCGGTCCCACCGCTTCGGTGGACTGGCGCACCTCGACACCGGCGGATTCGGCGTGCTTGAGCAGCAGGGTGTCCAGCTCGGGCCGCCGCACCACATGCCCGTGATCGGGCATGCCCGGACGCTTCGGGAAGGTCAGTTCCCAGATGCTCCCGCTGTCGACCCGCACCCCGTCGACCCGGTGGAATTGGGCAACCTCCTGGGCCAGACCCATCTTCTGCAGGTAGCTCACCGCGCGGGCGGTCAGCCCATCACCGCAGGGCTTATCCCGCGGGAACTCGGCCTTGTCGACGAGCACCACGCGGGCACCCGTGCGGGCGGCCTGCCAGGCCGCAGATGACCCGGCCGGGCCCCCGCCGACTACCGCAATGTCGTAGTGCTTCTCGCTCACATAACAAATAGTAAGGGCCGCGAGCGCGTCTATTCGCCGTCGGGTTTGGTCACACCCAGGCTCGAACCGGCACGGTTCTCGTATGCGGTGCGTGCGCTGGTGTCGAAATCGAGAAAGACGCGGTCGGTACCGGTCTTCTTGCTCATGAACCTGCGGACCCCGGTTGGAAGCGAATTGACGATGGTCGTGACGGCGCCCAGCGGCTTGGGCACGGTGACTTGGACGCGGGGCTTCTCGATGATGCGCACCACCGCCGCGGCGATGTCCTCGGGCTCGACGGGCTTCTGGGCGCCGGTGGAATCGGTGCCAGCGATCAGCTCGGTATTGGTAAAAGTCGGTAGCACCGCGCTGACCTGGACTCCTTGTGGAGCGAACTCATCACTGAGAGCGCGCGAGAGTCCGACTACCCCGAACTTGGACGCGTTATAAACGGCCATGCCGGGTACCGCCATCAGGCCGGCGACGGAGGCGATGTTGACGACCTGACCGCGGCGGCGGGCCACCATCTCCGGCAGCGCCAGCTGACAGCCGTTGATCACGCCGTACAGGTTCACCTCCAGCATCGATCGGATGGCGCGGTCACTTGTGGAGAGGAATGGTCCGATCGGCATGACGCCGGCATTGTTGACGAGCACGTCGATGGGACCGCCGGCGCTGGCAGCCTCGAGGAAACGCTTGAACGACGCCGGGTCGGTGACATCCAGCGGATGTGCGTCGACATTGCCCTCTTCTTTGAGCCCCTCCACGGCCGACCCGAGTGCCTCCACATCACGGTCACCGATTACCACCCGGGCCCCGCGCCGCAAGAGAGCGGTGGCGGTGGCGTAGCCGATACCGCGCGCGGCACCGGTGATGGCGATGTTTTTGCCCGTGATTTTGTCCATGACCACGGACTTTACACGTGTCAAGTTTGTGTCACCGGAAATTCTCGGGAATGGGTTCGACACGCTTAACCACAACACGTTGTGTTGCGCCGTGATGTCGCCCCCTAGGGGTAGTGTCTGTTCCACAGTCAGCGAATCCCGCGAACTTGTTCAACGTTCTCCAGGAGTGGTCTCGTGAGTGAAAAACTGAAGCTGGTCAGCCGCGTCTCGGCGATCAACTGGAATCGGGTTCCCGATGAAAAGGATGCCGAAGTCTGGGACCGGCTTACCGGTAACTTTTGGCTGCCCGAGAAGGTGCCGGTGTCCAATGACATTCAGTCCTGGAACACGCTGACCGACCATGAAAAGCAGTTGACCATGCGGGTTTTCACGGGCCTGACGCTGCTGGACACCATTCAGGGCACCGTTGGTGCGGTCAGTCTGATCCCCGACGCGATCACTCCGCACGAGGAGGCGGTGTACACCAACATCGCGTTCATGGAGTCGGTGCACGCCAAGAGCTACAGCTCGATTTTCTCGACGCTGTGCTCCACGCGTGAGATCGATGACGCGTTCCGCTGGTCGGAGGAGAACCCGAACCTGCAACGCAAGGCCGAGATCGTCATGGAGTACTACCGGGGTGACGAGCCGCTCAAGCGCAAGGTTGCCTCGACCTTGCTGGAGAGCTTCCTGTTCTACTCCGGCTTCTACCTTCCGATGTATTGGTCCAGCCGCGCCAAACTCACCAACACCGCCGACATGATCCGGCTCATCATCCGCGATGAGGCCGTGCACGGGTACTACATCGGTTACAAGTTCCAGCGTGGTCTGGAGCGCGTCGATGAGGCCAAGCGTGCCGAGATCAAGGAGTACACGTACGACCTGCTCTACGAGCTGTACGAGAACGAAACCGATTACACCGAAGATCTTTACGACGAGGTTGGGCTTACCGAGGACGTCAAGAAGTTCCTGCGCTACAACGCCAACAAGGCCCTGATGAACCTGGGCTATGAGGCGCTTTTCCCGCGCGAGGAGACCGACGTCAACCCGGCGATCCTGTCCGCCCTGTCGCCGAACGCCGACGAGAACCACGACTTCTTCTCCGGCTCGGGTTCGTCGTACGTCATCGGCAAGGCCGTGAACACCGAAGACGAGGATTGGGACTTCTAGCCCGGTTCTCGCCACAAGACGCAAAGCCCCCACGCGCCCGGCGCGTCGGGGGCTTTTGCGGCTGTTCGTCCGGGACAAATGAACGGCCGGTGAACTGTGCAGATGTCACCTCGCGCTGTGAACCTGCTGCGGGGACACTATTACCGTGACGAGCACATCGATTATCGGTTCGATCCTGTCCTGGCTGTCGGCCGGATACCCGGAGGGCGTACCTCCCACGGATCGGTTCCCCCTGTTGGCGCTGCTGCGCCGCACCCTGACCGAAGAGCAGGTGCAGGAAGTGGTCGCCAAGCTGACCGATCCCGAGTCATCCGCACAGATCGACGGTGTGGTGAGCAAGGACGAGATCGAGAAGTTCATCGCGGACGTGACGAAGGATGAGCCAACCGCTCAAGATATTTCGCGTGTCGCCTCGCGCCTGGCGGCCGGTGGCTGGCCGCTCGCCGGCGTGGACTCCACCGCGCTCAACGCCTAACTAGAACGCCCAGTTGCGTTCTGGGCTCAGCACAAATCCGTGGGTACCGTGGAGGTCGTCCACCAGACATGCTGTGGTCTTGGCCGCCGGGGTGGCACATGTCAATGTGGTCTGGACGCCGTCATCGTTGTGCACGGGGGCGGCGATCCGTACTTGATGATTGGCGGGTAGCACTGGGACACGGGATACATCGGGATTGCTTTGCGATTCGCTGACTGTCGCCGGGGTGCCGTTGTTCCGTGCGTAGGTTCCCAGATCTAGTTGCGCCGCCCCGGCGCCCCGCGGTCCAACGCAGGTCCACTGAAAGTACGGATTCCATCCGGCGCTTTCACATAAGACACCCTCGGGTGTCGCGAACCGATAGACCTTAACGCTGAAATACTGTCGGGAATCGACAGCGGGGAGCCCGCTGATATCGGGGAACCCCGAGGGCGGTGCGGCGGCAGCGCAACCGGTGCTAGCGGTTGCCGCGCACAGCAATGCGGCCGAGAAGCACATGCCCAGTGCGACGCTGTTCTTCATGCATGGAAACTACCGCCCGGGCGTCGGGGCTGGCGCCGTGGATCCCGATGAGGACGGCACCGTCGACGGCCGGTCGATGATCGTCGATAACGGTCCACCGATCCGATACTTGGCGCCCCGATGCTCCTCGGGTAGCCGGTCGCCGTGGCCCAGCAGCTTGTGACGCAATGTTCCTGGGGTGTAGGAGCTTTGATAGGCACCACGCTCGGTCAGCACCGGTACCACGTACTCGATGAAATCCTCGAAGGTACCCGGAGTGATCGCATACGCCAGGTTGAAGCCGTCGACATCGGTTTCCTCCACCCACTCCTGCAGGGTGTCGGCCACCTCGGTGCCGGAGCCGACGATGCGCGGTCCCATCCCGCCGATCTCGCCCCACTCGGCGATATCGCGCACTTTCCACTCACGGCCGTCCGCGGTGGCTGCCTGAAATGCCGCCACCGCCGACAGGATGGCGTTGGAGTCCACATTTCCGATCGGTTCATCCAGACCGTAGCGGGCCAGGTCCACACCCATCCAGCCGGACATGAACACCAGCGCACCTTCGGCGCTGCCGTAGCCAAGCAGCTCGGCGTGTTTGGCATGTGCCGCTTCGGAGTTCTCTCCGGTGACCACCGTGGTGAGGTTGAAAATTTTGGCGGAGTAGGGATCCCGTCCGGCAAGCTCCAGCTCGCGACGGATGGTGGTCACTGTCTGCCGCAGCAGTTCTTTGGTGGGGGCGGCGGTGAATACCGCCTCGGCGTTCTCCGCGGCAAAGCGCACCCCCCGCGGCGAGGATCCGGCCTGATAGATCACGGGAGTGCGCTGCGGTGACGGTTCTACCAAGTGCACCCCGGGGACGGTGAAGTGTGTGCCCTCGTGACCGATGTGATGCACCTTGTCGGGGTCGGTGAAGACGCCCCGTGCGGCATCGCGGACGACGGCGTCGTCCTCCCAGGAGCCTTCCCACAACTTGTAGAGCACCTCGAGATACTCGTCGGCGTGGTCGTACCTGGCATCGTGTGCCGGCTGGTCGGTCTGACCCATGTTGCGAGCGGCGGCCGGTAGATATCCGGTGACGACGTTCCACCCGACCCGTCCACCGGTGAGATGATCGAGGGTGGACAGCCTGCGCGCGAACGGATATGGATGCTCGAAGCCGGTACCCGTGGTGACACCAAAGCCTAGGTGCTCGGTGACCAGCGCCATCGCCGAGACCAACAAGAGAGGATCGGCGACCGGAATCTGCGCTGCCTGGCGGATGGCTGCTTCGTCGCTGGCGCCGTAGATGTCATAGGTGCCAAGCACATCGGCGATGAACAGTCCGTCGAAACGGCCGCGCTCCAACAGCGTGGCAAGGTTTGTCCAGTAGGACAGGTCTTTGTACCGCCAGGACTGGTCGTCGGGGTGCCGCCATAGGCCGGGGGATTGGTGCGCAACACAATTCATATCGAACGCGTTGAAACGGATGACGCGGGTCATCCCCTCAGCATCGGCACCCCGACGGCATCAGTCACCGGTTGTACTCGGGGTGATAATTTCGAAGCGTCTCAGAGGGTTTGGGTATCGATGACGAAGCGGTATCGCACATCGCTGGCCACCACACGCTCGTAGGCCTCGTTGATGTACGAGGCATCGATGACCTCGATCTCCGAACCAATGCCGTGCTTCGCGCAGAAGTCAAGCATCTCTTGGGTTTCCGGAATTCCGCCGATCAACGAACCCGAGATGCTGCGCCGGTTGGTGAGCAGCGGGAAGCCGGGAACCTCGATCGGGTTCTCAGGCAGGCCGAGCTCCACCAGTGTTCCGTCAACGCCCAGCAGTCCCAAGTACTTGCCCATATCCAAGTTGGAGGACACGGTGTTGAGGATTAGGTCGAAGCTGTTGCGCAGCGACTTGAAGGTGTCGGGGTCTGCGGTCGCGTAGTAATGGCTGGCACCCAGTCGCAGGCCGTCTTCCATCTTCTTGAGTGACTGGCTCAGCACCGTCACCTCGGCGCCCATCGCCTTGCCCAGCTTGACGGCCATGTGACCCAGGCCGCCCAGCCCGACGACCGCCACGCGCTTGCCGGGGCCGGCATTCCAGTGCCGCAGGGGTGAGAAGGTGGTGATACCGGCGCACAGCAGCGGGGCTGCCGCGTCCAGGGGAAGGCTGTCGGGGATCCGCAGGACGTAATTCTCGTCGACGACGATGGCCTGGCTGTACCCGCCCTGGGTCTGGGTGCCGTCACGATCCTTGGCGCCGTAGGTGCCCACCATGCCCCGCTCGCAGAACTGCTCGAGTCCGGCCAGGCAGCTGGGACACTCACGGCACGAGTTGACGAAGCAGCCGACGCCGGCGTGGTCGCCCGGCTTGAATTTGGTTACCTCGGAGCCTACCTCGGTGATGACACCGGCGATCTCATGACCAGGGACGATGGGGTAGTTGGCGCGTCCCCACTCGTCGCGGACGGTGTGGATATCGGAGTGACAGATACCGGCGAACTTGATGTCGATGAAGACATCGTGGGGACCGACCTCACGACGCTCGATCGTGGTGGGAACCAGGGGGTCCTTACCGGATGTCGCGGCATAAGCCGACACGGTGACCATATATGCATCCTTTTGCGATAGTTAACGAAGCTACCGATTGAAAGCCTACTCGGGTCCACTTATTCCCGCCCTGGCTCATAGCGGTGATAGAGACCACCGGCCCTCGGTATCCAGCTGAAGCTTCTGGTTGTGGTGCTGATCGATGGTGCTGCGGTGGCCGACGCTGACAAGCGTGCAGCCGGGCAGTTCGCTGCGCAGTAGACGGTAGAGCGAGAACTCAAGCCCTTCGTCGAGTGAGGATGTCGACTCGTCCATGAAGACGGCCTTGGGTTTGATGAGCAAGATGCGTGCGAAGGCGACGCGTTGTTGTTCACCGGGGGAGAGCACCTTGATCCAGTCTGCTTCCTCATCAAGGCGGTCGGCGAGGTGGGCAAGGGACACCTTCTCCAAGGTCTGGAGTAACTCCTCGTCGGAGAAGCTGCCCGACTCGGCGGGATAGGAGAGGGCATCGCGCAAGTTGCCAAGCGGCAGGTAGGGCAGCTGTGAGATGAACATGGTCTCGTGATCACCGCCGGGGCGGGCCCAATCGCCATCGGTGTACGGCCACAGCCCGGCGAGGGAGCGCAGCAGAGTGGTTTTGCCGCTACCTGACTGCCCCTTGATCAACAGCGCATCTCCCGCAGCGAGATCGAGGTTCAGGTCATCGATCAAGCTGTCGCCGTTGGGCTTACGTACGTAGATGTTGTTCAGCGTGACGCCGTCTTCCTGATCGCCCGGCTCTAGCATGGGCAGCTCGCGCGATTGAGAGTCGGCTGTGAGCAGGCCGTCCAGACGCATGACTGTCGCGCGGTAAGCGGCGAAGTTGTCGTAGGCATTGCGGAAGAATGACAGCGAAGTCTGCAGTTGGCCCACGGCGCTAGCGCTTTGGCTCACGTCGCCATAGGTGATCTGCCCGGCGATGAGCCGTGGCACCTGCAGCACCGAGTTGAAGACCGCGGCGGTTTGGGACACCGCGAAGTTCCAGCCGGTGAATCCCATACTCCGATAGACCAGCTGCCAGAAGTTAGCGATGATCGCGTCGAATCGGCTCTTGAGTTGTTTGGACTCGGCCCTCTCGCCGCGGTAGAAGGCCACGCTTTCCGAGGTGTCACGCAGGCGCACCAGCGCGTAACGGAACATGGCGTTGAGGCGTTCGTTCAGGAAGAATCTGCGGATCAGTGGGCGCCCGATCCGGAAGGCGATCAAGGTGGTGACGATCACGTAGATGTAGGTGAGAAATACAAGGGCTCTTGGCATTTCATAGCCAAAGATGTTCAGCGGGCCCGACAGGTTCCACAGAATAATGGTGAAGGACGGCAACGAGATGCATGCGTTGACGGCACCGAATGCAAGATGCAGCGAAGAGCTCTGCAGCTGCTCCGGTGCGCTCGACATGGCAACGAAGTTGTTGATATCGGCCTGGATTCGCTGGTCTGGGTTGTCAATGGTGTTGTCGATGAACCGCGAACGGTAGAACGCCCGCTTCGATAGCCAGTCCACTGTGATGCGCTCGGTAAGCCACACACGCCATCGAATGATGAACGCCTGCAACAGATAGAAGTCTGTTACCACCACTGCGATGTTGATACCCGCCAATAGGCAGAACCGCCGGATGTTGAGCCAGAAGAATGCCTTGGCCTCTGGCATGCCCTGGCCATCGCGGGCCAGCGCCTGGACGATGTACTGAATCGACGCGGACATGTCGTTGTAGTAATAGGTGAATACCACCGACAGGCGGACATTCACCACGACGGAGAGCAGCACCAGTCCCAGCAGAACCAAGCCGCCCCGCCCCGCGCGGGTGGTGAAGTACTGACCCGTGATACGCCAGAATTGCCGTCCCCACTGGGTGAACTGGATGATCAAGAAAGCGATGGTGACAAAGATCGCCGCGGTGAGCGGCCAGACCCAACCGATCCAAACCAGCGATCTCCATAGCTCGGTGCCCCAGTCGGTCGCTGTCTTCATCGATCAATGCCCTCCGAATCCGTCACTATCCAGTTGTTCGCGGAGTGTACGGGCACGAGCTGAGCACGTCCTGGCAACACGGTTACGGCATGGGGGTGAACCTCACAAACGGGATGGCGCGCCCTACCTCGCGAAAGTCGTCGGCGGAGCCGTCGACCTCAAAGCCCATCAGACGACTCAGTTGTTTGGCCGAGCGCGGGCGCCTCATCGCGTAGTGCGCCATGAGGTCACCGCCTTCGTCGGTGGACAGCTCTGCGGCCCGCGCGCGATGAGCGCGGCCGCCGACCTGGATGGTGACCTCGGGCGTCTTGCGAACGTTCTTGTACCAGTCGGCGGCACGGCCAAAGCCCGAGGCCGCGACAATGCTGCCGTCGTCGCCGTGTTCGACGACCTCGAGTGCGGCTTGACGGGGTCGGCCTGAGGCCCGGCCGGTATGGGTCAGCAGCATGATTCGTTTGGTCACCACAAAGCCGAGATGGGCCCGAAACAGCGTGATAGGCAGTCGCCACAGCAGGCGCTGGAATCCAGTTGGGGGTTTGGGTTTTTGGATCTTTTTCACGAACTACTCCTCGTCCAGCAGACTTTCCAGCAGTGAAAACGCTTCGGCCGTCTCGATATTGGGGTCGACGGTGTGGTGTAGCACCAGGCCGTCCATGAACGCGACGATCAGTGTTGCCATCCCGGCCGCTCGTCGCCGGGGCCAATCCGGGTGGCGCAGTCGCACGTGGTCGGCGATCTCGGCACGTACCTCTTTGAGTTTGGTGCCCAGTGCGGCGCCCAAGTCGGCATCGCGGGTCGCTCCGGCGATGAGCTCGACGGCCAGGTGCATCGCGTTGTCGTCACTCGCGGCCTGGGGCAGCGCGTCCCGCATCGCGTGCAGAGCGGCGCGGGTATCGGGTGCGTCGAGAAACGTCGTGACCAGCGGGCTGATCACCAACTCGCAGGTTTCGCGGGCGACCGCGCAGTGCAGGCCCTGCAGGCCGCCGAAGTGGTAGTGGATCAGGCCGGGATTGGTGCCTGCGCGGGCGGCGACCGCACGGGTGGTCACCGCGGGCCAGCCTCCCTCGGACAGCAGTTCCACGCCGGCACGCACCAGCTGCGTGCGCCGACGATCGCCCCGTGCGGAATTTGGCCGATCGGCCAAGTTAGTCATATGGCCAAGTTACCACCCGGTGGGGCGTCTCGGCGCGCGGCGACAGCCACCACGATCGCGAGGATGCCGAGTAGCTCGGGGGTGCTAGGAATCTGGTGCATGACGAGTACGCCGATCGCGGTCGCCGAGAGCGGTAGGAGTGCCAGCAGCACCGCGAAGTAGCTTTGACCGGCGCGCCGCAAGATCACTTGGTCGAGTCCGTACGGGATGACGTTGGAGAGCACACCCATCAGTAGGCCCAGCGCCAGGATGCGGGGAATCGGGATGCCGCCATGGGCGCCCGCGATCCCATAAGCCAGGACCGGCGACGTCACCACCATGGCGACCGTGAAGCCAATCGCGAGTGAATCGGCCGGTTTTCCTTGTAATGCAACACGTTTTCCGACGACGATGTACCCGGCCCAGAACAGCGCGGCGAGTAGTGCGAAAGCCATTCCCGCGGGTTCGGCGGCGAGCTGAACGTCGGCGATCAGGAGCACGCCGACGAGTGCTGCCAGCACGGAGAACCCTTCACGCAGGGAACGCGATCCCATGGCCGCCACGCCGATCGGCCCAAGGAATTCGATCGCCACCGCGGTACCCAGCGGGAGGCGATCGATGGCCAGATAGAACGACATGTTCATGAGCGCGGTGATCACGCCGAAGCTGCTTGCCCACCAGAATGCCCGACCTTGCCAGGCCGCGCGGCCTGGCCGGGCGATGGCCAGGAATACCAGTGCCGCACCGCATATCCGTAGCCATGCCACGCTGGCCGGGTCGAGCCAGCGGAATAGGCTGACGCCGGCTGCCGCGCCGATATACATCGATGTCCCGCTGACGAGCATGAGTGCGGGGGCAACCAGCCGATGGCGCCGACGATCAGTCATCGCGATGCCAAGAGTGCGCGGACCGCTGCCGCCAGGTCTTCTTCGAGCCATCCGGGCAGTGTGGGCATGTGGCGGCGAACGGCGGCATACGGCAAGTCCACCACGGCTCGCAGAAGCCGGTCGCGCGAGCGCGCGTCACCGCGCTGGTATATGGCCCGGGTCAGGTCGCGCATGGCGGTGAACAACGGTGCGTTCATCTCGTCAAGCGTGGAGTTCGCCTCGGCGCCAAGGATGTCGGCGCTGCGCAGGGAAAGCAGCAGCCGGGCGTCCTCCGGATAGGCGCGTGCGAAGGCAGGCACCGAGAGTGAAAGTGCCACTGCGGTTTCCACGGGGTCACCAGCGGAATGCAGTGCGCGCAGCGCGTGCTCATGGAAACGTTCGACCGCGCGCAGCCATGTCGCCGACATGATTGCCGCGCGATTGCCGAAGCGGTGATTCAGCGTTCCGGGCGGGGCGCCGGACGCACCGGCGATGGCGGCGATGGTTGCGGCGCGGGGACCGCCGTCGAGTAGGAGCGAACGCGCCGCATCGAGGATGGCATCGCTGGCATGTTTGCGTTCGGGGGCCATATGGAATGTTCGTCCTAATTCTGGTAGACCGTGAGATATGGAACATTTATCCTATATTGACGAGCATGCGATCCGCATCGACGTGCCACGGGTCCGGGTCTGGGACGGTCTGCGACGTTACGTCGATGGGTTCTTGCAGTCCTCGGAGCGCAGTGCGCTCGGGACGTTGTTGGGGGCGCGTCCGCGTGCGGGCTTCGCCATTGCCGGTGTCGTGCCCGGCCGACAGTTGAGTTTGGCAGGGCAGCATCACTTTTCGCGATACGAACTGATATTCGAGCTCGGCGATACCCATGATGGTGGTACCCAGCTGCGTGCTCAGACCTATGCCGATTTTCCTGGGCTGCGTGGCCGGATCTACCGAACTCTGGTGATCGGTACGCGCGGACATGTGTTGGCGACCAACCATATCCTGCGTTCGGTCAAACGCCGGACGACAGGTTAGCGAATCCTCGATGTTAGGAACGGCATTCGCGCCGAGCTGATTCCGCGGCAAGTGCGCGCTGGAAACTCTTGACGAACCCCACTTGAGTTTTCTTGAGCTGGCGCTCCAACAGTCCCGGTAGCCTGATCTTGAGATCGAGTGCGATCTCGGCGGTCAGTCGCGATTCGGGCTCGTCGGGAATGACCGTGAATCGGCTGACGTTGTGGCGCAGCGTCTTGCTTTCTAGCAGGGTTAGTTGGCAACCGTCCGGATACCACTGGTACTCGGTCAGGGAATCATCCGAGATTCCCAGGGTGGAACTGACCGTTCGCACCAGCCGCGGCGAGCCGTCCTCAAACGACTCGACGACCGTCATATTGCTCGTGACCGGAGGCCAGGCCGGTAGATGTGGGCGCAGCCAACGGTCGACGGATTCGACGTCCTTGAGTACTTCGAGGACCGTCTCCGGCCGAGCGGCGACAGCGATGTCGATGCGTTCCTGGATCACGTTCCGTCCTTCCGCAGGCTGCGGGGAACGTTAGCCCAAAATGGACGACATCGGGGTAATTATAGAAAAATCGCGACAAATATCCTGGTTAATACCGGTACATGTAGTACGCGTACTGGCTGTAACGAGTAGCTTTAGTTAATGCGTTCTAGGGTGAAGACCCTGATTTCCCGTCCGGTGCGACCCTTATAGGCCGAGTAGACCTCCAGCATCGACTCGAAGCGGCGGTAGTAGTCGTCGCGTTCGGGGCCCTCGAGGGGAGTTGCCAGCACCTCGATGGTTTGGCCGGCCAGCGTCACCTTGGCGCGGGGGTCCGCCAGCAGATTGGCGGTCCACGCCGGGTGCTTCTCCTGGCCGAAGTTGCTGCCCACCAATGCAATTCGGTCACCGTCGTGCAAGTACAGCAGCGGTGATACCCTGGGCCGCCCGGACTTGCGGCCGGTGGTGGTGAGCAACAAGGTCGACAATCCCAGCGGGCCCAGCACGGTATAGCGACTTCCGGTGCGCTGCATGACGGCCCGGTCCAGTGGTGTCAGCTTCCGGATGACCCACGAACCCGGCTTGGTGGCGGCAAACTTGGCCGCGAGCCGGGATAGCGTGCTGTCGGGGTTGCCCCACCTATTCTCAGGAAATCGGTTGTCGCTCACGGGATTATGTCTGCTTTGCGACCCGCGTTGAAACCGGTCCGGGTGTATTCGGCCACTCCGGCCGCGGTGTAGGGATCGGCGGCGATCAGGGCCTGCGCATTCTCGGCGCTGATATCGCCGGTGATCAACACGCCGCCGGTACCCGCCTCGTTGCGGCCACTGATCAGTATGTTGCCTGCCGCGATCTCGGCATCGAGCCACTCCAGATGTGCGGGGCGGACACCGTCCACCACGTCGATCGGTTGGGTATAGGTCAGCTGCAGTACGTGGTACATGCCGGGAGCGTAGCGCCTGGGGCCCTGGGCTGGAGCGGTGCGATCTCGGCAGCTAGTTGATCGGCGCGTTGACCCACTGCAAGTCGTCGAGAATTCCGCGGCCCGCGACGATTCCATCCCCGGTCTGCCAGACCTCGTTGTTGACCGCGAACACCCGGTTATCGCGCGTGGCGCCCAGCGCCATCCAGGGCTTGCTGCCAAAAATCCGGGCCGCGCGATCCTTGGCCGATGAACTGGTGAACGAGACGTAGATGATGTCGCCTTCTGCCGCCGAGAAGTCCTCCGTGCCGATCTCGATGAACGGTGTATCGGTAAATCGTTGCGTGGCAGGGCGATCTAGCCCCACGGTGGCGAGCACCGAGGCCGGGAAGTTGTTCGCGCCGTATACCCGCACGGTCTGGTCGGTGAACTGCACGATGGAGGCCTGGAAGTGCGCGGCGTCGTTCTCGCGGCCTACCTTTTTGGCCGCGTCGACGAACCCGGTCCACAACTTGTCGGTGTCGGCCGTTCGCCTGGTGGCCTTGCCCACCAAGCGAACGTGCTCGGCCAGATCGTGCCCGGAGACGATCACGGTGGGTGCGATGGCGCTCAGGTCGAGGTAGGAGTTCTGCTCACCGGCCGAACTCAGAATCAAATCGGGCTTGGCGGCACCGATCTTGGCCAGATCCGGCGACGCCATCGGTCCGATCGACGGCAGGTTGTGGACCGTGGTGCCCAGGTACGACGGGGGAGCGGCCGCTTGGTCCGCCAGTGCCACTCCAACGATCCGGTCCTGCAGTCCCAGTGCGCAGAGCGTGTCGATCGCGCCGGCATCGAGAACCACGATGCGTTTGGCGTCTTCGGGAACTTCGGTCTCGCCTTGGGCATGTCGTACCTCGCGGGGCGCGGACGGATCGACGGCCGCGGCATCCTTCGCACAGGACTCGTCGGGCTTGCGTGCGTTGCCCAACACGCCGGCACTGGCGATCTTCGTCGTGCTGGTCGCCAGAGTGCTCGGGGTCTCATTGGTGGGTTTCTCGGTACAGCCCGACACCGTCGCCGTCACCAGTGCCGCCGATATCGCGGCAGCGCCCCACAACCTCGCCGTCTGCACGCGGTCGAACTTACCGGGCGAGCCCTCGAACACGCGGGTAGGACCGCGAAAGAGCCCGGTGAGCGCGGTTGCGTCACTCAAATACGACTCTGTGTAGGACCCGCTCCGCGATCGGGGGTGGCGCGGGCTAGGATTCACGACAGACAAGCAGTCACTGGATCGACTGCGCGCTACAAGGAAACGGAGGAGCCGTGACCGCCGAAGCACCCCCGATTGGTGGATTGCAGGCCAGCCGCCCGTTCCCGCCCCGTATGGGCGCACGGGGCACGCTGATCTATCGATTGATCACGACCACCGATCACAAGTTGATCGGCATCATGTACCTGGTCGCGTGCTTCGCGTTCTTCCTCATCGGTGGCTTGATGGCGCTGTTCATGCGCGCCGAACTGGCCGTGCCGGGGCTGCAGTTCCTCTCGAATGAGCAGTTCAACCAGCTGTTCACCATGCACGGCACCGTGATGCTGCTGTTCTACGCCACGCCCATCGTGTTCGGCTTCGCGAACGTGGTGCTGCCGCTGCAGATCGGCGCCCCCGACGTCGCCTTCCCGCGACTGAACGCCTTCTCCTTCTGGCTGTTCCTCTTCGGCGCCCTGATCGGTATCGCCGGCTTCATCACCCCTGGTGGTGCCGCCGACTTCGGCTGGACCGCCTACACGCCGCTGACCGACGCCATTCACTCCCCGGGCGCCGGCGCTGATCTGTGGATCATGGGTCTGGCAGTCGGTGGTCTGGGCACCATCCTGGGCGCGGTGAACATGATCACCACGGTCGTGTGTATGCGTGCCCCGGGTATGACGATGTTCCGGATGCCGATCTTCACCTGGAACATCCTGGTGACCAGCGTGCTGGTGCTGCTGGCCTTCCCGCTGCTGACCGCCGCGCTGTTCGGTCTGGCCGCCGACCGCCACTTGGGCGCCCACGTGTTCGATCCTGCTAACGGCGGAGTCCTGCTGTGGCAGCACTTGTTCTGGTTCTTCGGGCACCCCGAGGTCTACATCATCGCGCTGCCGTTCTTTGGCATCGTGTCGGAGATCTTCCCGGTGTTCAGCCGCAAGCCGATCTTCGGTTACACCACGCTGATCTACGCGACCCTGGGTATTGCCGCGCTGTCCATCGCGGTGTGGGCGCACCACATGTACGCGACCGGCGCGGTGCTGCTGCCGTTCTTCTCCTTCATGACGTTCCTGATCGCGGTTCCCACCGGTATCAAGTTCTTCAACTGGATCGGCACCATGTGGAAGGGGCAACTGACCTTCGAGACCCCGATGATCTTCTCCGTCGGCTTCTTGGTCACGTTCCTCTTCGGTGGTCTGACCGGCGTGCTGCTGGCCATGCCCCCGGTCGACTTCCACGTCACCGACTCGTACTTCGTGATCGCGCACTTCCACTACGTGCTCTTCGGCACCATCGTGTTCGCGACCTACGCCGGCATCTACTTCTGGTTCCCGAAGATGACGGGCCGTCTGCTCGACGAGCGCCTGGGCAAGTTCCACTTCTGGCTGACCTTCATCGGCTTCCACTCGACCTTCCTGGTGCAGCACTGGCTGGGTAACCAGGGGATGCCGCGCCGGTACGCCGACTACCTGCCCACCGACGGCTTCACCTTCCTGAACTCGTTCTCGACGGTCGGTGCCTTCATCCTCGGTGCCTCGACGCTGCCGTTCTTGTGGAACGTGTTCAAGAGCTACCGCTACGGCGAGGTTGTCACGGTCGACGATCCGTGGGGCTACGGCAACTCCCTGGAGTGGGCCACCAGCTGCCCGCCGCCGCGGCACAACTTCTCCGAGCTGCCCCGGATTCGTTCCGAGCGCCCGGCGTTCGAGCTGCACTACCCGCACATGTCTGAGCGCATGCGCGCCGAGGCACACGTGGGTGGCGGCCACTAATAAGGCCGCGACACTCTGTTGTGAACAACCGCGTCACGGTTCTTGTCACCGTCACCGGGGCCGACAAGCCCGGCGTCACCTCGGTACTCATGGGGGTGTTGTCCCGCCATGGCGTCGACCTGCTGAACGTCGAACAGGTTGTCATTCGCGGCAAGCTGACCCTCGGTGTGCTGGTGAAGGCGCAGGGCCGCAGCGATGCGGTCGAAGCGCTACAGGACGAGCTCGAAGAGGCCATGCACACCCTCGGGTTCGACGTCGACGTCGAATTCGGCGGGGACAGTTCGGTGATCAAGGATCCGTCGACGCACACCATTGTGGTGCTGGGGCGGCCAGTGACCGCCCGCGCGTTCGGTGCTGTGGCCCGCGAGCTCGCCGCGCTGGGGATCAATATCGACCTGATCCGTGGCATCGCCGACTACCCGGTCACAGGCCTGGAGCTGCGGGTCACCGTGCCGCAGAACCGGCTGACCGATGTCGATCTGCACACGGCCATGGCGCAGGTGGCGACCGACGAGCCGGTGGACATCGCCGTCGAGCACAGCAGCCTGGACCGACGGGCCAAGCGGCTCATCGTGTTCGACGTGGACTCGACCCTGATCCAGGGTGAGGTCATCGAGATGCTGGCCGATCGGGCCGGGGCACGGGAGCAGGTCGCTGCCATCACCGAGGCTGCCATGCGCGGCGAGCTGGACTTCGCCCAGTCGCTACATCAGCGCGTGGCCACGCTGGCCGGTCTGCCCGAGTCGGTGCTCGAGGATGTCGCCGATGAATTGGTACTCACGCCAGGTGCCCGCACCACCATCCGGACCCTGCGTCGGCTGGGGTACTCGTGCGGCGTGGTTTCGGGTGGATTCCGCCAGGTGATCGACCCCTTGGCCCACGAACTGGCCCTGGATTTCGTGGCGGCCAACGTTCTGGAGATCGTGGACGGCAAGCTCACCGGAAGGGTGATCGGGGAGGTCGTGGACCGTCCCGGTAAGGCCAAGGCGTTGCGGCAATTCGCGTATGAGGCCGGTGTCCCGCTGGCGCAGACCGTGGCCGTCGGTGATGGCGCGAACGATATCGACATGCTGTCGGCCGCTGGTCTCGGCGTGGCTTTCAACGCCAAACCGGCGTTGCGCAAGGTGGCCGATGCCTCGGTCAGCCAGCCGTATCTGGATGTGGTGCTGTTCATCCTGGGCATCACCCGGGCCGAGATCGAGGCGGCCGACGCCGTCGATGGCGGTGTGCGCCGCGTCGACATTCCCGACGACTGACCTTTCCTGGCGCGAGCATGCCCAAATGTGCCCAAATATGCGGTATTTAGGCACATTTGGGCATGCTCGCGGTGCGGTGCGGTGCGGGTGCGCGGACGTCAGCCCACCATCGTCGAATCGGCAAGGGGGAGTGCGCCGGTAACGGTGTGCCAGGCCTGGGCGAGCAGTTCCACGCCGCGCAACAACTGATCGTCGTGCTGTGTGAACGGCACCCGCACAAAGCGCTCCAGCGATCCGCCGACCCCAAACCGTGGTCCGGCGGCAATGCGGACCCCGAGGCGCGCGGCTGCGGCGGCAAGTGCGGTGCTCATCGGTGCCGGCAGCCGGGCCCAGATACACAGCCCGCCGTCGGCCTCTTGTAGTTCCCATTCCGGGAGCCGGCGGTGCAGCTCGCTCACCACCAGGGCGCGGCGCGCACGAAGAGTTTCGCGCTGCGCGGCCTCAACCTCCTCGGCACGTTCCAGCAGTTCGGCGGCGGCAAGCTGCTCCAGGATCGGTGTGCCGGTATCCATGGCCGAGCGCACCGCGGCGAGACGGGCAATGGTGGTGCGGTCGGCACAAATCCACCCGACGCGCATTCCGCCCCAAAACGACTTCGACATGGAACCGATAGTGACCACCAGCTCGGGACGGGACACCAATGCGGCCATTGGCGCGGGTGTGTGGTTTTGGTGCCAAACGCCTACGAGTGACTCGTCCACGACGGTGCGTGTTCTGGTCTGGGAAATGATGTCGGCCAATGCCTTTCGCTGCCCCAGTGGCATCGTTAGACCGGTGGGGTTGTGGTTGTCCAGCACCAAGTACGCCAGGTTTGGCGCCGTCTGGCGGATGGTGGTCTCCATACCGGTCATGTCCCAGCCGGAGGCGCGCTCATGCGTGTGCATGGGCACGGGCACCGGACGTGCACCCCGCTGAGAGATGGCGTCCAGGGCGCCGTGGTAGGTCGGCTGCTCCACCAGCACACGGTCTCCGGGTTCCACGAATGCCCCGAGGAGTAGCGCGATGGCCTGCTGAGCGCCGCAGGTGACCATGATCTGGTCCTCGGTGGTGGGCAGTCCGCGCCGCGAGAAGTGTTCGGCGATGCGGGGCCGCAGCTCCGGAACACCCACCAGCTCATGACCGATGCCCCGGAGGTGAGTGGGCAGCGTGGTCAGTGCCGCCTGGTACGCCTCAAGCACCGCGGCAGCCGGTGCGGCCGTGGCGGCATTCTGTAGGTCGACCATGGGGCTCATCAATCCCGTTGTGGCCGAGCCTGTTCGATCGGGCCCGGGCAGTGCTGTGGTGCTGCGTGCACCCTGGCGGCCACGCAGATAGCCGCTCTCACGTAGTTCGGCATAGGCAGTGGTGACGGTGGTGCGGCTGACATGTAGGGCGCTGGCCAGTGCTCGCTCACTGGGGATCCGGACGCCCAGGGGCAGTCGTCCGTCGATGACGAGAAGCCGTATCGCGTCGGCCAAGGCCCCATAGGCAGGTCCTGCGGAACCTGCGGTGCGCCACTGGCCTAGGTGACGGGCCAGGGTTTCGGCGGTGACCACTCGATCGGGCATAAAAGCCAGTGTGGCTCAACTGGCTATTGAATGACAAGCCAGTTGGCCGACAATATTGGCCCGTGAGCGGTAAATGGATTGGTTGGAGCGCGCGCGGCACCGCGCTGATGGTGGGTCTGTATCTGTACGGATTCTCGATGGCGCTCATGGTGCGCGCTGGCCTTGGATTGGATCCGTGGGATGTGTTCCATCAAGGGTTGGCGATGCGCACCGGAATGAGCATCGGGCTTGCCTCGGCGGTGACCGGTGTGGTGGTGCTTCTCATGTGGATCCCGTTGCGCAATAAGCCCGGTGTCGGAACCATCGCCAATATCATCGTCATCGCGATAGCCGTCGATACTGCTCTTGCCTGGTTGCCGGAGTCGCCGGCGATGCCGGTCCGGGTGTCGTTTCTGCTGAGCGGGGTGGTGTTGAACGCCATCGCCTCGGTGCTCTACGTGGGTGCGGGACTCGGCCCCGGGCCCCGTGATGGACTGACAACTGGCCTGGTACATCGCACCGGTCGGTCCGTACGTCTCATCCGGACCATCATCGAGGTGCTCGCAGTGGGTACGGGGTGGCTACTCGGTGGAAATGTGGGCGCCGGGACACTGCTCTACGCCTTCGGCATTGGGCCCCTCATTCAGCTCGTGCTGCGACTGGTGCCGCGGCGGCTCTTGGCCGTCAGTGGCTGGGGCCCGGTGCTCAGTACGCAGCGCAACGCCGAATCACGGTCCACTCCGCTGGATTCAGCTCAGGATGTCGCGGTCTGATTGCGGCGATCGAAGGACTCCGCATCGGCGAGTAACTGGTCGCGAACGGGCTCAGGCAGTTCGAGCAGTTTGGATGTCAGCTCGGCCGCCGCCGGGTTGTGGGCGAGTTCGAGCGCACTCAGATCTGACTCCAGCTCATCGGCGTAGCCACTATCAATGAAGTAACGGACATCGATGCGAAAGGCATGCGCGATGCTCTCCAACGCCTGCAGTGAGGGCCGGCCTCGCTGCCCGTTGCGCAACTGCGACAGATAAGGTGCCGAGACGACGGTGCCGCCCGTTCGCATGAAGACAAGAAATTCGCTATTTGAGTACGGGCCGCGCCCAGGTGAGTGTAGGACCGCGAACACTCGGTTAAGTCTGGAGACGAATTCCTCCTGAGATCGCGAGTCCTTGAAGGGATGGAGCGTATTGCGGTTGCTGTCGGGCGAATAATCAAGTTTTGATGTGCCGATATCGGCAGTCTGATCCGATCCTTTGATTCGCCGATTAGCGTCGATCAGGCGGCCCAGCGCGGTGGTGTCGCGACGCAGCTGCGATTGAAAAGCATCAACTCGGCGACGCCACACCTTGAGGTCATCCCATATCCACGATCGATCTTCGCCGTCAGCGGCACGTTGCTGAATCTGAGATGCCTCCGCATCGAGCTGCGCGATGAGCCGATGGTTAGCAAGCCCGATGCTCTGCACCGTCTCCAGGTAAGGATCCGGATCGAAGTCGTTTGTCATGTGGTTGCCTGGAATTCCCTCCGAGATTGCTAACGTATGAGTGAGGATACGCGATACAGGTCTGGGCGCATGTCGGAGATGACGCGCTATAGGGCTCCCGCTGACCGCTCGCGCGGCGGGATGCGGCACGATGACCCAGTGGCCGAAATTGATCCGGACCTTCTGCTCGATTTCCGCGATGTGCTGCTGCGCCGCAACCGCAAGGTGTTGGTAGGCCCGGTCACCTGGTCGGTCGAGCTCGACGAACGCTGGGTGGTTCTCGGCCCCAACGGCGCCGGGAAGACGTCGTTGCTGCGAATCGCGGCGGCCATGGAGCACCCCACCTCTGGGTATGCGGCGATTCTCGGCGAGCGGCTGGGCCGTGTCGACGTCGCTGAACTCAAGGCGAGGATCGGCCTGAGTTCGGCCGCGCTGGCGCAGCGCATTCCCGATAACGAGGTGGTTCGCGATCTGGTGGTGTCGGCCGGATACGCGGTGCTGGGCCGCTGGCGCGAAGAATACGAAGAGATCGATACCGCCCGTGCCGTGGACATGCTCGAAACCCTTGGTGCCGAGCATCTGTCGGATCGTACGTACGGGACGCTGTCCGAGGGGGAGCGCAAGCGGGTGCTCATCGCGCGGGCGTTGATGACCGATCCGGAGCTGTTGCTCCTCGATGAACCGGCCGCAGGCTTGGATCTGGGTGGGCGTGAGGAACTTGTGGCGCGGCTGGGTGAGCTTGCCGCCGATCCGGACGCACCCGCCATGGTTTTGGTGACTCATCATGTGGAGGAAATTCCGCCAGGGTTCAGTCACGCATTGTTGCTGTCCGAGGGCGGGATTGTCGCTCAGGGCCTGCTGGCCGATGTGATGACCAGTGAGAATCTGTCCCGCGCGTTCGGCCAGTCGATCGTGGTTGAGATGATCGACGGGCGTTACTTCGCGCGACGTGCCCGCGCCAGGGCAGCCCACCGTGCGCAGTAGCGCGCAAAGTGAAGGAATTCTCCCCATGACAGCAGCGACACCACCCGAGCCAAAGCCGGCGGCCACCGTCGTATTGATCCGTGACGGCGCCGTCGGCGTCGAAGCGTTTCTGATGCGTCGGGATAACGCCATGGCCTTTGCCGGTGGGATGACCGTGTTTCCGGGCGGCGGGGTGGATTCCCGCGACATGCACGCCGATGTGCCGTGGCTCGGCCCGGATGTCGACTGGTGGGCGCAACAGTTCGGCGTCACGCCGGAGCTGGCGTCAGCCCTGGTCTGTGCTGCCGCGCGCGAGACCTTCGAAGAATGCGGGGTGCTGTTCGCGGGGACCTCGGAAAACTCGATAGTCGAGGACGCCGCCGTCTACCACCAGGCGCGCAAGGACCTGTCCGACAAGACGTTATCCTTTGCCGAGTTCCTGCAGCGTGAGGGCCTTCAGTTGCGGGCGGACTTGCTGCGTCCCTGGGCCAACTGGATCACCCCGGAGGCCGAACCACGTCGCTATGACACGTTCTTCTTTGTGGCGGCGCTGCCGGCGGGGCAGGACGCCGACGGCAACAACACCGAGGCCGTCGCATCCGGGTGGCAGACCCCCGCGGCCGCGATCGCGGCCTTCACCGAGCGGCGCAGTTTCCTGCTTCCGCCCACCTGGTCGCAGCTAGACGCCGTCTCCTCGGCGGGCGCATCGGTTGCCGAGGTACTGGGGGTGGCACGCAGCATTGCGCCGATCATGCCGATCCTCACCGAGCAGGATGGCCGGTGGTTCGTCCAATTCGACGACGTCGATCGATACGAAGCAGCCCGACAGGGTGCGGTCGAAATCCCCGAGGTGACCGGGCCGGAGCTGTCATGATCGAGCCTGAATTCGTGTCGGTGCGCACCGCGCCCGAGCATCCCGGCATCGGCACCATCGCATTGTCGCGGCCGCCCACCAACACCTTCACCCGGCAGATGTATCGCGAACTGGCCCAGGCCGCCGTCGAGGTGAACGCACGCGCAGACATCAGGGTTGTCATCGTCTATGGGGGACACGAGATTTTCTGCGCCGGTGACGATTTGGCGGAACTTTCGGAGCTATCCGCCGATGAGATGGCGCGCAGTGCCGGTGATCGGCAGGCTGCGCTTACCGCGGTGGCGGAGCTGGCCAAACCCACGATCGCCGCGATCACGGGGTATGCGCTGGGCAGCGGACTGGAGCTGGCCCTGACGGCCGACTGGCGGATCGCAGGGGACAACGTCAAGGTGGGTTCGCCGGAGATCCTGGTCGGCATGATTCCGGGTGGCGGTGGGACTGTCCGACTGGCGCGTGTGGTGGGTCTGAGCCGGGCCAAGGAGATGGTCTTCAGCGGCCGCTTCGTGGGAGCTGACGAAGCACGGGGCGCTGGACTCATCGATCAGGTGGTGGCGCCCGACGATGTGTATACAGAGGCCGCGAGCTGGGCCCGGCGCTTTGTCGATGGGCCGCCGCTGGCGCTCGCTGCCGCCAAGGAGGCCATCGACCATGGATTCGACGGTCCGCTGGCCGCTGGGCTGGACAAGGAACGTGAGCTGTTTTGCCAGGTGTTCGCGACACGGGACCGCGCGGACGGCGTCACCGCTCAGCTCGAGATCGGCCCGGGGACGGCCCGGTTCAGGGGAGCCTAACCAGGAGTTAGGCTGACGGCCATGACGGAGATTACGGGGCTGGACGGCCAGCCGACCACAAAGGCCACCGCCGAGCAGGTCGCCGCCGCTTTCGAGGACAACAAACTCGCCCAGATCCTCTATCACGACTGGGAAGCAGAAACCTACGACGAGAAGTGGTCCATCTCCTACGACCAGCGCTGCATCGACTACGCCCGCGGCCGGTTCGACGCCATTGTCCCCGTCGAGGATCAACGTGAGCTGCCCTATGACCGCGCCCTGGAGCTTGGCTGCGGCACCGGGTTCTTTCTGCTGAACCTGATGCAGGCGGGTGTCGCGCGCCGTGGCTCGGTCACCGACCTGTCCCCGGGCATGGTCAAGGTTGCCACTCGCACCGGCCAGGAGCTGGGTCTGGACGTCGATGGCCGGGTTGCCGATGCCGAGCGGATTCCCTACGACGACAACACCTTCGATCTGGTGGTGGGCCACGCCGTGCTGCACCACATCCCGGATGTCGAGCTGTCGTTGCGCGAGGTGCTCCGGGTACTCAAGCCGGGTGGCCGGTTCGTCTTCGCCGGCGAGCCCACCACGGTCGGAAATCTGTACGCCCGCGCGCTCGCGGACCTGACCTGGAAGGCCACGGTCCAGGCGATGAAGCTGCCTGGCCTGGAGAGTTGGCGGCGTCCGCAGGAGGAGCTCGACGAGAATTCGCGTGCCGCGGCCCTGGAATGGGTAGTTGACCTGCACACCTTTGATCCCGCTGACCTGGAGAAGATGGCCGCCAATGCCGGCGCCGTCGCGGTACGGACCGCCAGTGAGGAATTCACCGCCGCCATGCTGGGGTGGCCGGTGCGCACATTCGAGTCGACGGTGCCGCCCGGCAAGCTGGGTTGGGGCTGGGCGAAATTTGCCTTCAACGGCTGGAAGGCGCTGAGCTGGGTGGACGAGAACGTGTGGCGTCATGTGGTGCCGAAGGGCTGGTACTACAACGTGATGATCACCGGGATCAAGCCGTCCTGATCTTCCGATAGCTGCCGGTGTTCGATCTCTCCGACGTCGCATACCTGTCGTCGGAGGCAGGCGCCGCAGACCTGGCCCGGGCCTCCACGTATACGTTCTCGGCGGGCACCCTGGTGGCCGACACGGCGGCCCTGCGCAACGAATTCGGTGATCACGCAGCAGTTTTGGCGCAGACGGTGCAGCTGCGCCGCAAGGCGGCAGCCAAGCTGGGCCGCATTGACCACTGGCTGTTCACCGATGACGCCCTGCAGCAGGCCACCCCGGCCGCGGTGGCCAGACATCGGGCCGCCCGACTGGCCGGCTTGGTGGTGCACGATGTCACGTGCTCGGTCGGGGCAGAGCTTGCGGCCCTTGATGGCGTCGCGGCGGCAGTCATCGGGAGCGATATCGATCCGGTGCGAACGGCAATGGCGCGCAATAATATCGGTGAACATGTCCTGGTGTGCAGGGCCGATGCGTTGGCCCCCTCCAGTCGTGCTCAGGTGGTCATCGCCGATCCGGGGCGCCGTGCCGGTGGGCGCCGGCGGTTCGATCCATCCGCCTACTCACCGCCGCTGGACGCCGTGCTGCGGAGCTATGCCGATCGCGACCTGGTGGTCAAATGCGCTCCGGGACTGGACTTTGCCGATCTGCGGGAACAGACGGGTTTCGACGGTGAGATCGAGGTGGTGTCATTGGACGGTGGCGTCCGCGAGGCGTGCCTGTGGTCGGCCGGATTGGCGGGCGCGCGGCGGCGTGCCACCGTGCTGGCGACCATTGGTACGGGCTACCAGCTGACCGACGCCGACCCCGATGACTGCGCGGTGGCCGGTGCGGGCGAGTGGATCATCGATCCGGACGGCGCGGTGGTGCGTGCGGGCCTGGTGCGTCAGTACGCCGCGCGACACGGTCTGTGGCAGCTGGACGCCCGCATTGCCTATCTATCCGGGGATTGTGTGCCGGCCGGTGTGCAGGGCTACCGGGTGCTCGATTCGCTGCCCTACAGTGAGAAGCGGCTGCGTCAGGCCCTGGCCGCCCGGGACTGCGGGGCCGTCGAGATCACCGTCCGTGGCGTTGATCTGGACCCCGCGTTGTTACGCACCAGGCTGAAGTTGCGCGGCAGTGTGCCCTTGTCTGTTGTTATCACCCGAATAGGCAGTGGTGCAAAGGCTTTCGTCTGCGCGGCTAGGTCTCCGGGCGGAACCCGTACACCAGACCCTCGCTCAGCGTGACGATGACACGCTGGTCCGGTCCGATCGAAATCCCCACCGGAAATCCTGTGGCATCGGGCAGTGGATAGCGGTTGATGGTAGCCCCGTCCGGGGTGTTGAACACCACGAGGGCCAGGCCCTTATCGCCGTCCCTGACGACGGCATAACCCACGTTTCCGGCGGCCTGACTCGACGTCGAAAGTGGAACGAGGTCGTCGCGGCGCCAGGCGATTTCACCCTTGGCGCCCGAATCCTTGATGCCCACCAGGGTGGCCTTGTCGCCGGTTCCGGCGATGATCGTTCCGTCCGGTGCCACCGACGGCGGTGTGGTCGCGTTGAACCCCAGCGGCAGTGACCATTTCTGGCTGCCGTCGAAGGTGTGCATCGCGTGCAGCGAGCCCTTGCGATCGTTGATGTAGACGGTCTCACCGTCGTTGGACATCACCGGTGAACCGATCACACCCTCGTCGATGATCTTGCTGGCCCACTTGTGCTTCAGGGTCACCTTGCCGTCGGCGTCGTAGGTGATGCCCAACAGCACGGGCACCGGCTTGTCCGGCTGCCACAGCGTGGTCACGATGGTGCCGGTCGCTGGATCGTAGGCGGGGGAGGCCGATATCGGGCACTTGGGCCGAGCCGGTTCGCAATCCTCCAGACCGCGTCGTGGATCGGCCGGATCGACCCCTTCGAGCAGATCCATCGGCGTTCCGACGACCTCACCGCGCTGGGCATCGAAGATCAATATCTGGCCCAGGTGCGTGACGATCAGGAGCCGGCCGGGCTCCACGATCTTGGGTGTGGTGGGGGCGCCGATGACGGGTTTACGCCACCGAATCCATTGGGTGGGGGGGAAGGAGACCACGGCTCCGGGCTGGCCCACGTAGAGGTTGTTATAGCCGTCGGCAAGCGGCCCGGACCACGGGCTCCCGGTGATCATCCGGGTGCACCAACGTTGGCGTGCTGCCCTGTTGTCCTCCCACTCCATCAGTGTGCAGCCGGATGGGGTGTCGGCGCTGACCGCGATGAAATTGTCGATGCCGATGGCGGCGGCACTGCGTATCTGGCCCTTGGTGTTCCGGCTCCACTCCAGAGTCAGCTCACGAGCGCCCTCAGTGGCCGTGTAGCTGCTGTTGTGCGCGTCGGCGTAGGAGGCGGACCATCCGGGTGCTGCTTTGATGTTGATCCACGAATCGTCACCGGAACAGCCGGTGATGGTGAGGAGCGCCGCGAGGGCGATGCTCGCGAGTACTCGTGCCCGGGAAAGCACGGTGAGGCACTCCTTCCTTAGGGGGCGGTCCGGCCCATCGCAGGGTAGCGTGTGCGTCCCGCCGCGTCCCGTAGGCTGTGCGGCCATGACGACGATGTGGGGCGCTCCCCTGCACAAGCGGTGGCGCGGGCAGCGCCTGCGGGACCCGTTGCAAGCGAAATTCCTGACCAGGGACTCGCTGCGCTGGGTGATCGCCAACAAGGCATACACCCCGTGGTACCTGGTGCGTTACTGGCGACTACTCAAGTTCAAGCTCGCCAACCCGCACATCGTCACGCGTGGCATGTTGTTCCTCGGCAAGAACGTCGAGATCCACTGCACCCCCGAGTTGGCGCGGATGGAGATCGGCCGATGGGTGCACATCGGTGACGGGAACTCGCTGCGTGCCCACGAGGGCTCCCTGCGCCTCGGCGACAAGGTGGTCTTCGGCAAGGACAACGTCGTCAACGCCTACATCGATATCGAGTTCGGCGACTCGGCCCTCATGGCCGACTGGTGCTACGTCTGCGACTTCGACCATCGGATGGAAGACATCACCTACCCGATCAAGGATCAGGGCATCGTCAAGTCTCCGGTGCGCATCGGACCGGACACCTGGATCGCCGCCAAAGTGACCATCCTGCGCGACACGATCGTCGGGCGCGGTTGCGTGCTGGGTGCTCACGCGGTGGTCAAGGGCGTGATACCGGACTACTCGATTGCGGTCGGCGCGCCGGCCAAGGTGGTCAAGAACCGGAAGGTGGCCTGGGACGCCTCGGCTGCCCAGCGTGCGCAGCTGGCCGAGGCGCTGGCCGATATCGAACGCAAGAAGGCGGCCGCTAACTCACCGGAGTGAGTGTGAACAGGGGGAACACCCGGGTCGTCCGTGTTGTGTACTCCGCGTAAGGCGGGAAGGCGGCTACGGCACGCTCCCACCACGCGGCACGTTCAGCCTCATTGGTGATCTCCTCGGCACGCACAGTTTGTACGTCTTCGCCATCGCGCAGTTCGAATACCGGGTTGGCGCGCAGATTCGCCACCCAGGCCGGATTCTTCGGCGCCCCGCCGATTGAGCCGACCGCCAGGTACACGCCGTCGTGCTCCACGCGCATGAGCGGCGCCTTACGGATCTGTCCCGACTTCGCCCCAATGGTGTACAAGATCACGACGGGCAGCCCTTCCAGCGTGGTGCCCTCGACGCCGCCGCTGGATTCGTAGACCTCGATCTGCTCGCCGACCCATTGTGGGTTCTTGCTGATGTACTCAAAGGTGAATTGGTTGGTCACCGTGGCTGCAACGCGTGCCGTGGGCACACTATTTCAGGCCAGTTTTGTCATCCGAGGTCGCGAAGCAGATCTTCGATGCGGTTGTAGCTGACCTGCATGCCGACCTCCATGCCCGATTCGACGTGCCCGTCGCGGTGTTCCTTGCAAGTGTGTTGCACCAGGACACGCATCGTCGTGACCCCGTCGACTTCATCCAGGGTGGTGGAAACGACAGCCTCGCCCTCCGGAACTCCTTCGAACACCTCGGTGCTGACCAGCCGATGCGGCGGATCGAGCTCGCGATATTCGCCATGAAACGCGACCTCCCTGTCCGGCTCGGACTCACAGGGTTGGCGCACCACGTAGCGCCAGGTCCCGCCTACCCGCAGATCGATCTCGCAGACTTCCCACTGCGCGTCCTCGAATCCCCACCAGCGCGTGACCAGCTCGGGTTCGGTGAGCGCGCGGAAGATCAGTGCCGCCGGCGCGTCGAATGATCGGGTGATGAGAATCGTTGTGTCCGAAGGCAATACGACGGTGGCGCTGCCGTGGCGGGTACTCATGATTTCTCCTCCTTGAGTTCGGTGAGCAGCATGTCGAGCCGGTCGAGGCGTTCGTTCCAGGCGCGTTCGAACGCGGCGACCCAGTCGTGGACGGGGCGTAGCGCTGCGCCATTGACGCGGTAGAAGCGATGTCGCCCATGTGAGCGCGCCCGCACCAGATCGACGGCACGAAGCACGCTCAAGTGCTTGGACACTTGAGGTTGGCTCATTCGGGTTCGTGACACCAGCTCGTTCACCGTGACCTCGTCCGTACCGATGGCGCTGAGAAGGTCACGCCGGCTTGCCTCCGCGATCGCGTTGAACGCGTCTGCGGTCGTGGGAGTGCGCGCCATCCGCCAAATATATACCGATATTGGTATATATCAAGCCGTGAGTCATCGGGACTCCATCGGCTTGCGGTACCCTGAGCGACGTTGGTGATGCCAACCAAGATCAGTCATTGCGGGGTAGTGGGAAGCTGAGTATGGACAGGCCGATCAAGACCCGCCGTATCAAGTTTCGCTATCAGCCGGGTTCGCTGGAGCGCCATTTCGTGCAGGGTGACCTGGTGTCAAGTCACATGATGGCGATGCTGTCGGCGGTGTTCCCTGAGGGGGAAGAGTTCTTTATCCGCTCGGTCCGGCGTTACTCCGATCAGATCACCGATCCCGAACTCAAGAAGCAGGTCGCGGGGTTCATCGGCCAGGAAATGACACACGGACGCGAGCATCGCGAGCTCAACGAGCGCCTGCAGGAGATGGGATATCCCACCGCCTTCGTGGAGCGGCTGGCCCGCCGGATATTCAATTTCCAGACCCGTAACTATCCGCCGATCTACACCCTGGCCGTAACCGCCGCACTGGAGCACTACACCGCGGTGCTCGCCGAGACGCTGCTGACCGACCAGCGTGCCCTGGACATGCTCGGCGAAGGTGAAGTGCGGCGCATGCTGTTGTGGCACGCCTTCGAAGAAGCCGAGCATCGCAGCGTGACGTTCGACGTTTACCGCGCGGTCGGTGGTAGCGAGCGGCTGCGTATCTGGGTGATGCGACGCACGACCATCGCCTTCATCTACACCACGTTCTTTGAGACGCTGATCTCACTGATGCGTGACAAGGCCGCCTACAACCCTGTCCGGTTAGTGAAAAGCATTGCGGCTTTGCGGCATTTGCCGTTTCTGAGTCGTACGGTGCGGCGCCGCATTGGTGAATACAATCGCCCGGGATTCCATCCCAACGACTCCGATAACACCGAGCTCATCGAGAAGTGGCATGCCGAGCTGTTCGGCGAGAACGGGCAGCTGGCCGGCCACCTGCACTAGCGGAGCTGATCGTGCAACGGGACATCAAGACGCGGCGCATCAGGTTCCGCTACCCGGCCGGCGCTATGCGACGGCACTACGTGCAGGACGACCTGGGGATGAGTCACGTGGTCTCGGTGCTTTCGGGAGCCTTCCCCGAGGGCGAGGCGTTCATGATCCGCTCGGTGCGCGCCGTGGCCGGCCAGATCACCGATCCTGAGCTCAAAAAGCAGGTCGCCGGGTTCGTCGGCCAGGAAGCGACGCACAGTCGTGAGCATCGGGCGCTCAATGAACGCCTGCAGGAGATGGGATATCCCACCGCGTTTGTCGATCGGGCGACCCGCAAGGTCTTGGCGGCGCGCACCCGCTATTCCTCGCCAAGGTATTGCATCGCGATGACCGCGGCGCTGGAGCACTACACCGCGATCCTGGCCGAGACGCTCCTGAGTGATGAGCGGGCGCAGCAGATGTTGGGACAGGGCGAGGTGCGATCCATGCTGCTGTGGCATGCGTTGGAGGAGTCCGAGCATCGCACGGTGGCATTTGAGGTCTATCAGGCCATCGGCGGCACTAACCGCATGCGAGTTTTTGCCATGTGGTTCACCACTTTTGGGTTCTTCACACTCGCCGCGTGCGCGTCCTTGGCATCGTTGTTGCGGGACCGGGACTTCTACAATCCGCGCATCACCTACCGCAGCGCAGTCCGGCTCTTTGGCTCCCCATTCTTCTCGCGCGCGGTCTTTCGTCGGCTACTTTCCTACAGCCGCAAGGATTTTCATCCTGACGACGTTGACAACAGCGAGCTGATAGCCAAGTGGAATGCGGAGCTTTTCGGCGAGCAGGGGCAGATCGCCGACCATTTGCACTGATGGTCAACCGGTCAGATAGCGCGTGAGCATATCGACCAGCTGATCTTCGAACAGTTGCGGGTCGATCGGGCGCGGCCCCGCGATCAGGCGGTGCACCAGTGACTCGATGGTCGCTACCACCATCCTTGCTGCCGTGTCGGTTTCAGTTACCCGTACTTCGGGATGGGCGGCCAGTACTGCCTCGGCAGCCGCGATGACGGCATCCTCGGACCGGTGCAGCATCGCCAGGAATTCCGGAGGACGCGGCGCCTCTTCGAACAGCACCCTGTGCAGCCGAGGGCTGTCCCGATGATTGGCTATCGCGGATCTTACGAACACCCGCAGAGTGTCTTCGATCGTATCGGGCAGCCCGGCCGCCAGATGCTGGTGAATGAGCGCGAACCCCCGGTGAGTGTGGGCGGTCATGAGCTCGACGAGGATCGCGTCCTTGTTGGGGAAGTACTGGTACAGCGACCCGATCGAAATCTCTGCCCGCTCGGCAATGCGATTTGTGGTACCCGCCGCATAGCCGAAGTCGGCGAAAACGTGAGCAGCCGCCTCCAGGATGCGTCGGCGGGTCGCCTCCGCACGGTCCTGTCGGGGCTGCTTGCGCGGCTGTAGCCGGCTGCTGGACATGATGTCGAAGCCCTCCCCGAAAGCGAGTATCGCCAATGCGAGTAATTACTCATAATAGTGTTTGAGCTGGCGCTATGGGAGGAAACGTAGATGAAGACGGTTTATCTGGAAACTGAACTGCCCACCGATGCCGAGCGGGTCTGGAATGCCATGCAATATGCCGGCACCTTTCTGTATCTGTGTCGCGGTCTGTTCGGCATCCCGGCGCTTTCGGGGCGTACCGAGCCCCTGCGGGTGGGCGAGGCTGGCACCGCGTGGCTGTGGGGCCTGCACCTGATCCCGTTGTACCGTCATACGATTCATGTGGTCGAAGTAGACGCAGACAATCGCACCGTACGAACCAACGAGAGCGGCGGGATTCTGCGCACCTGGAATCACACCCTGCACGTGGAGCCGATTGGCCGGGGACGGTGCCGTTACAGCGATTCCATCGATATTAATGCGGGGATGTTCAGCGCAGCGGCCGCCGGCGGCGCGGCGGCGATTTTCCGGTATCGACAACGGCGCTGGCACCGGTTGGTCAACAAGCAATTGTTACCGGAGGGTCCGGCATACACGCGGCAGTAGACCTGGGTCACAACCGCTCTGGGCCTTGGCTGTTCGGCGACCTCTAGAACTTCGGTGACATTCCTCGGCCTCGGTGAGATGAGGCGTGCGTTAGCGGGCGCGATCGCCACGACGGGCGTCTAGGTCAGGTTGGTGGCAAGTAGGCACGCGGCGGTGCCGACGACAATGCTCAGCACCGCGTTGCGCCGCCACAAGTGCATGCCAACCGTCACGGCTGCTCCGAGGATCGGTCCGGTCCCGTGTGCGGGAGCGGTGAAGTCGATTGTCGACAGGCAGTACACGGCGAGAATCACAGTGGCGCCCAATGGCATCCAGCGACCTAGGTTGATGGCCAGCTCGTTGTTCTTTATGGCGCTTCGCGCGGCGAACGGTAGCGCGCGCAGTGCGAACGTAATCGCTACGGCAGAGGACAACGCCGCGGCGATGTAAGCAAGTTCAGGCATGGGAGGCCTGCGGCCTCGTGTGGGGGACGCGGGTCACGTAGTGCCGGGCCACGAGAGTGACGGTGTAGCCGCACATTGCCACGAGCACCATCGCGCCGGGCACAAGCACCAGTGCCACGAGGGCTGCCGTGACGGCGAGCGCCGCGCCCCTCCTATCGGGGCGGGAGCGGTAGGTGTCAATGGTGAGCACCAAGAACATCGCGATGAGCACGAAATCAAGGCCCTTGAGTCCGCTCAGGAACGAGGCACCGGCAAGGCCGCCGGCTGTCGCACCCGCAACCCACGAAAGGTGTAGGCCGAACTGGGTCCACAGGATCCGCCGGGAGCTCAATGCCTGCTCGTCCAGTGCGGTGATCAACGCGTACGCCTCGTCACACAGCGCGAACATGCTGTACGACTTACCGATCCGGCTGCCGACTCGGTCGAGGGGGAAGGACAGGCCATAGAACAGGTGGCGCGAATTGACGAGAAATGTCGTCAGGGCGATCGCGGGAACCGAGGCGCCGGCGGACAACATGCCGATCAGGATGAACTCGACCGAGCCCGCGAACAGTACCCCCGAGATGAGCGGGGCCAGCCACCAGGGGAGGCCGTGGGCGGTGACGACCACTCCCAACCCGATACCGAGGGCAAATAGTCCAGCCCACACCACGCCTGCGTGGCCGGCGGCTTTGAGCAGCTCATCGCCCCGTGGGGATCTCGGCGACAACACCTCCTGGCTCATGCAGCAATCATAGAGTGGATAACACGCACGATGGTTGTCGATATTGCTTCCAATCCGGTCTGTGAGGCAATATAGATGCATGGACAAGCTAGATCGCGCAATAATCGATCAGCTTCAGGATCATGGGCGGCTGACGAACCAGGAATTGGCGGACCGGGTTGGCCTTACTCCGGCCCCGTGCCTGCGGCGGGTGCGCCGGTTGGAAGCCGAGGGTGTCATTACGGGCTATACCGCACTGGTGAATCCGGCGGCGCTGGGCCGCGACTTCGAGGTGATCATCTACGCAGATCTGGTGGCCAAAGACCTTGCCACGGTTGCGTCTTTCGAGGAGCGCCTGGTGGCGATGGACGAAGTCGCCGAGCTGAGGCGAATGTTCGGCATTCCGGACTATTTCATCCGGGTGCAGACAGCCGACCTTGCCGCCTATGAGCAGTGGTTGAGTGTCAAGCTGATGGGTGACCCGGCCATAGCCCGTGTCGACTCGCGGCTCACGATGAAGCTGCTCAAGTCACGCCGCTGAGGAAGCGCTTGGTGCGCATGCGCTCACAGCAGCCTGTGTGCTCGTAGATCGGCGATGTATTTGGCGATCAGCGCACGATCGATTTGCGGAATATCGGCGCCGTCACCTCCGATGTTGTTCTCCTGTACGGCTTTCCGGAATACATGATTGGGCGTGGCGGCAGCACGGCGCGGGTTGCCCGGTACCCGATACGCATCGAGGAGCGGAAGTACTGAGGCGCGCCGCTGCTCGTCGGGCAGACCTCGCAATGCCGTCTCGAAACGGGACAGCCATTCGTCGTAGTTGTCGATGATGTCGATGGAATGCCCATCCTCCATGAGCCAGTCGACAAAGGTGTCCACAGAAATGCCGTCATCGTGAGGATTCATGACGTCGTACGAGCGAAATCCCTCGGACGAGGACAAGCCGAGGCTGGTAATGGCTTCGGTGACGAAATCGACCGGCAGCCCCTCGTAGTGGGCGCGTGGGCGGGCACCGCTGCCATCGCCTTGATAAAAGCTTCGCGGCGCGATGCCGGTGAGCACCAGGCTCAGCAGCATGCGGGTGAAGGCGTCGGTGACGTTGAGTTGTCCGCTGTAACGGCGGTGCGTCAGGATCATGTCGGACCGGAACACGCTGACCGGCAGGCCGCATAAGTCGTGTGCCTCCCGCAGCAGCACCTCGCCGGCCCATTTGCTATTGGCGTACCCGTTGGCGTAGCCGGGGTCGATATGCCGGGTGGGACTCACCGTGCGGATGTCCCCGTCCTCGTCGAAATCGGGCACGGTCATGGCCACGGCCATCGTCGACAGATAGGTCACCGGCTTGATTCGGGTGGTCAGGGCCAGCCGGATAACCTCCGCCGTGCCAAACACATTGGGGCCGAACAGCTGGTTGTAGGGCAGCACGTGGTTGACCAGCGCGGCCGGATGCACGATCTTGTCGACATCGCGGGCCAGCTGCTCCCAGGTGGCGTCATCCACGCCGAAGCGCGGCTGAGCGATATCGGCGGCGATCACGCGCAGGTGCCGTCGAGCCAGGGTGTGGAACTCCTCGAGCAGTGTGCGATCGGTGTCGCCGTAGGCGGCCACGAGGCGCGCGAGGGCTTGATCGTCGTTGTCGCCGCGGACCAGGCAGATCAGTTGTCCACCTGTCTGGGACAGCCGTTGCAGCCACTCCAGGCAGAGGAATCTTCCGAGATATCCGTTGGCGCCGGTGAGCAGAACGGTAGCTACCGCGCCCGCCGGCACGTCGAGTTGCGAAGCGTTGTGGAGTGTCTCGGCGTCGATGAACTTGTCGAGTGTCAGTTCGGCGGCGCTGATGACGGTGGTGTCGAGCCCGTGCACGCTGGCAGCGGTCGCGGTGCTGTGCTCCCGTTCGTGCTGGATGTAAGCGGCGAGCTTGCGCAGATCGGCCGCCGGGCCGGTGATCACACCGACCGGAACCTCGACGTCGAAGAGGTCTCGAAGAAGATTGGAGAATGTCAACGCGGACAGCGAATCTCCGCCGAGGTCGATGAAGTGGTGGTCGGGACGGACGGCGTCCGCAGACATGCCGAGGAGGGCCTGGGCGGCCTCGGTGACGGTATCGAGGACCGGGCGTTGTTGCGCCGTATCGCGGAGCTGCCGCAGTTCCTGGACGCGTGCCTCGGCGAGGTCGACGTAGAGCTGCTCAAGCCGGTCGCCGTAGTGCTCGATCATCTTGGGACGTATCGGCTTACCGACAGCCGCAAGCATCCCACTCTCGATCGTGAATGGAGTGGTTTCGATGATGAAGTCGGCGGGCAGCTCGTAGGAATGCAGGTGGTTGGAGCGGGCGGTCCGCTGCAGTGACTCCCGGATCGAATTCTTCAGTTCGACGGGGTCCGGGTGTGCCCGCAGGGCTTCCTCGGTGGGCACCACAACGGCGAGGAGGTATGCGCGTTCGCTGTTGCCGTAGACGAAGATCTGGCGCACCAGCGGCGCACCCACATAGACCGTTTCCAAATTGGCGACCGCGACGAACTCGCCCTGGGCGAGCTTGATGACGTTATTGCGCCTGTCCACGTACACCAATTGGTCCGGCGCGACCTCCGCCATGACATCGCCCGTGCGGTAGTAGCCATCGGCGTCGAACACCTCGGCGGTGACGTCGGGACGCTTGTAGTAGCCGGGCGTTGCGGTGGCACTCTTGACCAGCAATTCGCCACGCGGATGGGGCTTGTCGGTGGTGTAGTACCCGAGCTCAGGAACATCGACGAGCTTGTAGTCGAGCACCGGCGGCCGGGAAATCTTGCCGTCTCGGAACACGCCGCCGACCTCGGTCAGGCCGTACAGATCAAGCAGATGAAAGTCCAATGAGGACTCCAGGAAAGCCTTCATCTCGGGGGACAACGGCGCGGTGGCGAGCATGCCGGCGACCACACGCCCGCCCAGGACATCTTCGCGCAGTTCGGTTTTGGCTAGCCGATCGGCGGTGTCGACGTCGGTTCCCCCGGCCAGCAGTGCGTCCACTCGCGTTTGGTAGTGCTGGAAGAGCATGTCGACGACACGGGGAACCACACCCATATGGGTGGGCCGTGCCAGCTGCCAGTCCTCGAACAGGGTGGACAGATCGCTCTCGGGGACGAAGTAGCATGTGCCGCCGGGAATGAAGGCCGTCAGCAGTCCTACCCGGCCCGCAAGGTGGTTGAGCGGCAGGAAGTTCACGTTGATGATCGGGGTGTCCCGGTTGGGGGCGGCGCCCGAGGACCAGAAGCGGGTCACCGTCCACTCGGTGAACATCGCCCCCTTGGGCGCGCCGGTGCTACCGGAGGTGTACATGATCAGGGCCGTGCGCTGATCGTCCCCGGCCGTGTACAGCACGGGTTCGGGTAGGTCTCGTCCTCTCCCGATCACCTCTGCGAGCGGTTCGACTACAACGTCCATACCGGCCGCGTGCAAGCGTTCTCTTGCCGTGGCCAGTTTTTCGCGATGATCGTCGGTCTCGGCGCGGTAATCGAACACCACAACCCGTCGCAGATCGGTAAGCCCGACAGCTGCCTCGACCGCGAGATCCAGGCAGTCCGCGCTCGCCGCCACCAGGCGTGGGCTGGTCTCCTCCAGCATCATCCGCAGCTGCGCCACAGATGTGTTGTGCTGCAGTGGGATCGAGACCGAACCATTCATGAGGGTGGCCAGATCCAGGGTGACGTAGTCGGGACTGGAGAAGCCGATGGTGGCGATGAAGTCGCCGGCGCCCATGGGAATGTCGCCATGCTGCCACTCCGCGAGGATGGCCGAGATGTCTTCCAGGAGTTGCCCATAGGTGATGGTTTCAAAGGCGGGGAGCAGCCGGTCGACCGTGCGGCCGGTGGCGGTGTCGACCACCGACTCGCGGGACCGGAAACCCATCACCGGGCGCTCCGCGTAACCGCTGAGCAACGCGTGGAGTACCTGGGATAAACGCAGGCCGGGCGCCAGCAGCGAGTCCATCACCGCTGGATCCGGCATGGCTGCCCGGAATTGGGGATCGGACTCGAACAGTTTGGCAACGCGAGCCGCCGCACCAGCCGTCATTTGCGGCTCACTTTCTGTTACTGGGGGATAGCTGGTTTACCGGTCCGGCAGGGGACGCTCGACGATGACGCTGCGGCCCAGCGGCTCTCGCTCGCGACGCTTGGCCGCCAAATACACCTGTGCGGTTTCGTCGGCGACAGTGGCCCAATCGAAGTCCGCGGTGAGCCGCGCCCGTGCGGCTACCGCCCGCTCGGCGGCAGCGGCAGGGTCGTCGAGCGTGCGAGTGACCGCCTCGGCAATACCTGCCACGTCGCGTGGCGCAAAGGACATTCCCGTCTCACCATCGATGACTGCCTCGCCGAGACCGCCGACGGTCGAGGTCACCAGGGGAGTACCCGCGGCCGCGGCCTCCAGTGCCACGATGCCGAACGGTTCGTAGTGGCTGGGCAGTAGGATGGCGTCGGCATGATGTAACCAGTGCAGCAACTCCGAATGGTCGAGGGTGCCCAGGAACTGGACAGACTTTACGACCTTGTACTTGCGCGCCTGTTCCAGCAGCCAATCCTGTTGTGTACCATCGCCGGCCACCGCCAGCACGGTTCCGGGGTGCGCACGGCGAATCTTGGGCAGCGCCGCGATCGCGTCGTGGATGCCCTTCTCGTATTCGAGCCGCCCCACAAAAAGCAGCACCGGAGGAGTGCCGTCTGCGGGTGGTCGGGGCGCGAAGACCCAACGAGTGACGTCGATTCCGTTGCGGATGACGTGGACCTGTGGCAGCTCCGGCCCAAATAGCTGAGTCACCTCGTCGAGCATCGAGGCCGAGCAGGTGATCAGCGAGTCCGATTCGCGAGCCAGCCACCATTCCACCGAGTGCACCTGCCGGCTGATGCGCCCAGACACCCAGCCGCTGTGGCGGCCGGCCTCGGTGGCGTGCAGCGTGGACACCAGCGGGACATCGAAATGTTCGGCCAGCGCGATAGCGGGGTGGGCGACCAGCCAGTCATGCGCATGGACCACGTCGGGGCGCCAATCACCGGATCCCTTGAGGCCCAGGGCTAATCCCGCCCGCACCATGGCGTGTCCCATGGCGAGCGTCCAGGCCATCATGTCGGTGCCGAAGTCGAAGTCGTGGGGGTCCTCGGCGGCAGCGACCACACGGACGCCTTCGGAAATTTCGTCGGAGGTCGGATGACTCGACGGGTCGGTGCCCGAGGGGCGGCGGGTCAGCACCACCACGTCGTGCCCGGCGGCGGCCAATTCGGTGGACAGGTGATGCACGTGTCGGCCCAGTCCGCCGATGACCACCGGCGGGTACTCCCACGAGACCATCAGAATTCTCATAGATGAGCCTCTCGGGCGAAGACCGTGTTGAGATGAGCCTCTCGGGCGAAGACCGTGTTGAGATGAGCCTCTCGGGCAAGGGCCATGTTCATCGGGGCAGCCTCCGGGCATCAAGCGCGCCGAACAATCCGTCCGCGCGATTCCAACCGTCCGCCAATCGAGATGCCACGTCGTGACGTCCGCTGGCCAGGGCGCCGGCAATCTCGCGGGTGGCGTGTGCGTGCAGGTGCGCGCGGTAGCGCGCGTAGTCGGCCGCCGAATCCTTGCTGACCATGAACGGCCAGTCGCTGGACACGGTCAACAGCGCTTCGCGCAATATCTGATCGGCCACCCGGTTGCGGGTATGCGGCGCGGGTTGCTCGTTGAGAGCCTTGTCCACCGCGGTGAGCGCGGTGTCGACGACCTCGGTGTTCAACTGCACCAGGTCGGCTACCTTCTCGCCGTTCCACACATGCCAATCCTTGCCGGAGCCCCATGAACTGGCGGGCAAGTCGAACGGCTCGCCCACATATCCCTGCTCGCGGGCCTGCTCCAGCGTGCCCACCTGAATACCGGCTTCGGGTAGCGCGCGCAGCACCCGTTCTAGCCAGGTGGGCCCTTCGTACCACCAGTGTCCATAGAGCTCGGTGTCGAAGGCGGCGATGACGTGCGCGGGCCGCCCGATGCGGCTGGATTCGTCGACGAGACGCTGGCGGACGGTGTCCACGAAATCGCGGACATGGATGTCGATCGCGGCATTGGCGCGCTCGGGGTCATAGGGTGCCTTGGATTCCGATGGCACATTGCGTCCGGTGACACGGGCCGGCTTGAGTCCGGTGTCATGGTCATAGGTGTGGAAGTCGCGGTAGGCGGCATGGCCCGGATATCCGGACTTCGGGGACCACACGCGGTAGCTCACCGCCAGGTCGCGGCCGAAGGCAACCACGTCGGAGTCGCCCACCGTGCGGCCCAGGGACGTGTCTCCCTGTAGGGACGGACCATCCACCATGAAGTGCTTGACGCCTGCCGCCACGTAGCCTTCTTCCATACCCGGGGCGTAGGCGCACTCGGGCGCCCAAATACCGGTGGGTGCATGCCCGAAACGCTGTGCGGCATCTGCCAATCCTTCGCGCAGTGCGAACTCGCGCAGGCGCGGGTGCAACAGCGGCTGGAACGGATGAGCCAGTGGGCCGCCCAGCAGTTCGATGGCTTTGGCATCGATCAGGTTGCGCAGCGGCCCGCTGCCGCCGTGACGCCAGTACGTGTCGAACTCATCGAGGGCAGCGGTAGCAGTCTGATACTCGCGAACTCCGAACGCTCGCAACATTTCCGGGCTCGACGCGGTGCCTGGTTCGGCATCGGTGCTGCTGATTGTGGAAGCCTCGAATGCACGCAGCTGCCAGTTGGCGAGCCAGCTGTGCAGCCCGGTCAAGCAGTGCGGATCGTCTAGCTGCGCGGCCACCACGGGGGTGATGCCCAGCGTGAGCAGGTTCTCCCGGCCCTCGGCGGCCAGTGTGCGCAACACCTTGAACAGCGGCAGGTATGCGGCGGACCAAGACTGGTATAGCCACTCCTCGCCGACCGGCCAGCGCCCATGGTTGGCCAGCCACGGCAGGTGTGTATGTAGCACCATGGTGAAAAGGCCTGGAACGGGCTTCTTGGATGGCGTCACGGAATCACCGCAATGGCAACCAGGTCCAGGCTCGCGTCGATATCGCGCTCACCGGCGTCGACAATTTCGAAATCCTCGGTGGTCAGACCCGTGATGTCCGCCAGTAGCTCCTGCGACCACGGCGCGCCCGCGACGGCGCGCTCGATTTGCGCGTCGATGATCGAACCGCCGTATTTGGCGTCGAGCTCGCGCAACCGCGGTCCGTGAAAAACTCCGTTCATCGACTCCAGTGAGAACCCGTTCTCCTCAAGGAGTTCGGTGAGTTCGGCACCGTTGAGCTCGCGCGTGTGGAAGGGGTTCAGCGGGGTGTCGCGGCCGGGGGAGAAGGTGATGCGGTTCGGCGTGCTGATCAGAAGCGATCCGCCGGGCCGCAGGACGCGGGCGCATTCGCGGATGAACTGGCCCTGATCCCACAGGTGTTCGATCACCTGGAAGTTCACCACCACGTCCACCGATCCGTCGGCCAGTGGTAGGTCCGCCAGGTTTCCGGCCCGCATATCCACCCGCGGGTAGCGAGCCTTCACGTGTGCGATCGCAGACTCGTCGTAGTCCAGTCCGATGACGTGCTGGGCCACTTGCGCCAGCATGTCGGCGCCGTAGCCCTCACCGCTGCCCGCCTCCAACACGCGACGTCCCGCGCACAGGCTGCTGAGCCGCTCGTAGACGACCTCATGGCGGCGGAACCAGTAGTTCTCCTCGGCGATGCCGGGCACGGTCCGCTCTCCGGTCAGCGCCAGCGTGGCGTCCGGATCTTCGGCCGATGGGCCGCTTGTGCGGAGCGGATCGGCCGGGTGCGGGTCGGTCAGGTGCGAGTTCATCGTTAGGCAGGCTATCGGGTGAACGCCGTGTCTTAATACTGGTGGCCCAGATCACAGGCCGGAAACCAGGAGTGAACCGGCTATGGTGTACGGGCGAACTCCGTATGTTACCCGTGAGTAATAAGATCAGCCGGATTAGTCACGAAAATGTGACAGTGCGACCGGCGGGCGTGGGTGCGCATGGAAGCACAGAGCAGATGGCCAGCACACCGCTGGCAGACAGCGAAGAGGAAGGACGATCGGAGACTCATGACGAACATCGCGGTCCTGATCAAGCAGGTCCCAGACACGTGGTCGGAGCGCAAGCTCACCGACGGTGACTTCACGCTCGACCGGGAAGCCGCCGACGCGGTGCTGGACGAGATCAACGAGCGTGCCGTTGAAGAAGCGCTGCTCATCAAGGAGCGCGAGGGCGGCGACTCGGTCGTGACCGTGGTCTCCGCCGGACCGGAAAAGGCCACCGAGGCCATCCGCAAGGCGCTGTCCATGGGGGCCGATAAGGCAGTTCACCTGCTCGACCCGGGTCTGCACGGATCCGACGCCATTCAGACCGGCTGGGCCCTGGCCCGCGCGCTGGGTCAGGTCGAGGGTGTTGAGCTGGTTATCGCCGGTAACGAGGCAACTGACGGCCGTTCGGGCGCCATTCCGGCGATCATCGCCGAGTACCTGGGCCTGCCGCAGCTGACCCACCTGCGCAAGCTGACCGTCGAAGGTGGCGTCGTCAAGGGTGAGCGTGAGACCGACGAGGGCGTGTTCGAGGTCGAGGCCACCCTGCCGGCGATCGTCAGCGTCACCGAGAAGATCAACGAGCCCCGCTTCCCGTCCTTCAAGGGCATCATGGCCGCCAAGAAGAAGGAAGTCGCCGTGCTGACCCTCGCCGAGATCGGCGTGGAGGCCGACGAGGTGGGCGTCGCGAACGCCGGGTCCACCGTGCTGTCCTCGACCCCCAAGGCCGCCAAGACCGCGGGCGAGAAGATCACCGACGAGGGCGAGGGCGGCACCAAGGTCGCCGAATTCCTGGTTGCCCAAAAGATCATCTAAATCGACCCCCTTAATACCCAAACGAGAGAGTAACGAGAATCGATATGGCTGAAGTACTTGTGCTCGTTGAGCATTCAGAGGGTGCGCTGAAGAAGGTCAGCGCCGAGCTCATCACCGCCGCCCGCGTCCTGGGCGAGCCCTCCGCCGTCGTTGCCGGTCCCGCCGGTACCGCCGCGCCGCTGATCGACGGACTCAAGGAGGCCGGTGCCGCCAAGATCTACGTCGCCGAGTCCGATGTCGTCGACAGCTACCTGGTGACCCCTAAGGTCGACATCCTTGCTGCGCTGGCCGAAACCGCCAGCCCTGCGGGCATCCTGATCGCCGCCACCACCGAGGGCAAAGAGGTGGCCGGACGTCTGGCCGCACGCCTGGGCTCGGGCCTGCTGACCGACGTGGTCGAGGTCCGTGAGGGTGGCAAGGCTCTGCACTCGATCTTCGGTGGCGCGTTCACCGTTGAGGCCCAGGCCAACGGCGATGCCCCAGTCATCACGGTGCGTCCGGGTGCGGTGGAAGCTGCGCCGGCCGCCGGTGCGGGCGAGCAGGTCGCCGTCGAGGTACCCGCGCCCGCCGAGAACGCCACCAAGGTCACCTCTCGCCAGCCAGTGGTCGGCGGCGACCGTCCGGAGCTCACCGAGGCCAGCATCGTCGTGTCCGGCGGTCGTGGTGTCGGTAGCGCCGACAAGTTCAGCGTCGTGGAGGCTCTGGCCGACTCGCTCGGTGCCGCCGTCGGCGCCTCGCGTGCCGCCGTCGACTCGGGCTACTACCCGGGCCAGTTCCAGGTGGGTCAGACCGGTAAGACTGTGTCGCCTCAGCTGTACATCGCCCTGGGTATCTCGGGCGCCATCCAGCACCGCGCCGGTATGCAGACGTCGAAGACCATCGTCGCGGTCAACAAGGACGAGGAAGCCCCCATCTTCGAGATCGCCGACTTCGGCGTGGTGGGCGATCTGTTCAACGTCGCACCGCAGCTCACCGACGCTGTGAAGGCCCGCAAGGGCTAAGTCCGTCTTCGGGACGGCTGACGTTACGCCACTGGACTATCCAGAGCCCCAGACCACCGCGTCGAGGGCGCTGGATAGTCCTTTCGGCGTTCATGGGGATTTCTGTGGTCGCCGGGGCTTAGCGGCCACTGCGCAGTTGCCTGCGAGAGGTGATGCCGCGCTTGGCGAATACTTTCCGCAGATGCCACTCCACAGTGTGCGAGCTGATGAACAGCTGGGCGGCGATCTCCTGGTTGGTCAAGCCCTGGCCTGCCATTCGGGCGATCTGCGCCTCTTGCGCTGTCAGCGCCTTTTCTGAACTGGCAGAACGCTTCCGGACCTTCGCGCCGGTGGCGCGAAGCTCGCGTTCGGCGCGTTCGGCGAAGGCCGCCGTGCCCATATTGACGAAACTTCCGTGTGCCGCTGTGAGTTCCGTGCGGGCGTCCGAGCGTCGATTGCAACGGCGCAACCACTCGCCGTAAATCAGGTGGGCACGGGCGAGGTGGGCGGAAATCCTCGTGTTGGTGAGTCGCTGGATCGCCTCCCGATAGTGGGGCTCGGCGTCATGGCCGACGGTGATCAGTGCACGGGAGCGTGCCACCATCCCCTGAGACCAGTCGCTTTGTGCGGCCAATGCGCGCTCTTCGAGTTGGCCGAATGCCTTCACCGCGGTGTCGTGCTCGCCGCAGCGCACGGCCGCCTCGATCAATTCGATCAGGCACCAGCTGTACAACCCGAGATCCTCATGCTCACAAGCTCTTCGTGCCGCCATAAAGGCGAGCTCGTAGCGGCCGAGGCTGTTGTTGAGCACCCCGGCCGCGTAGCCCATCGCGCCGAGCAGTCTGCCCTCGCCTCGGGCCGCCCCATCGCGCATGGCCTCATCGATCAGCCGAATAGCCGTGGGCTCGCTACCGCGCCAGGCCGCCAGGATCAAGGAGTGGTACCTGATGGGTGCGTGGCCTGTCGCGGCCGAGATGGCGTCGGCCTCCTGGACCAGTTCGGCCGCGGCGTCGAGCTCGCCGGCGTGCACGTGCATACCCGCGCGATAGATGAGAGCTGCCGGCAGCAGCGAGAGGGCGCCGACTTCACGGGCGATATGGACCGCACGCGTGGCGAGGTGATGCCACATGTCGTCGTCCCACACTTCATGGGTGGCGGATTCGAGGGCGATGGGAAACGCCTGCTCCATCCAGCTGGTGTTCGCCGGACGGTCGGCTTCACAGCGGATGAGTGTGAGCGCTTCGCCCAGTGTCTGCGCACTCGCCGCGGCGCCATGCGTGATTCGCCGGGCAAGGCCGTCGAGTAGCAGGTCCGAGGGTCTTGCGGGCTGCGCCCCGGCGGGCGCCAGACGGGCCGGTTCGGCCACCTCTACGGCGCCTCCACGGGGGCACAGCCGGCCGCCGTACATGGCGGCGCCCACCGCGTCCAGGTAGGTTTCCCGGGCCAGGTTGTCATCGAGGTTTTCCAGGCATCTAGCAGCCTCTACCAGCCCGATTGCGGCTTCGGACACGGTGACGGAACCGAAAGCGCCCACCCGGCTTTCGGCGAATGCGATCTTCGCGCGCAGTCGTGTCGCACGGGCTCGTGCCAACGGATCCAGCGGGGTCATGTCCGCAACGCCGAGCAGCTCGCGGGCGGCGTCAAAGGCGGCCGCGTCGTATTTCGACTGGGCGGCGGCCAGCGCCCGCCGGCCCCGCGCCGCCGGATCCGCGGTGAGTTCGGTCGCGCGCTGTAGGAACGCGGCAGCAGCCAAGACGCCGCCCTTGGCCTGAGCGCGGCCGGCGGACTGCTCCAACTCCCACGCGATGGCCTCATCGGTACCCGCGGCCGCATGCGCGCGGTGCCATGCCCGACGATCGGGATCGGCGCCCGGGTCCGTGGCGCCGGCCAGGACGCCATGAATTCTTCTGCGTTCCAAGGGATTTGCGCTGATGTAGACAGCCGAACGCACCAACGGATGGCGGAAGCGCACCCGGGTGCTCAGCTCCACAAGATCGGCCGCCTCGGCGGGTGCGATCGCATGCATCGGAATTCCGAGCTGTTGGGCGGCGCGCGCCAACAACGTCACGTCGCCGAGCGGATCGGTTGCCGCGGCCAGCAATAGTGTTTGGGTGTGCGCGGGAAGCTGTTGGACTCGCCGGAGGAACGTCTGCTCGATCTGCCCCGCCAGCCGACCGCCGTCCGGCCACCCGAAACCGCCGGCCAGCTCTTCGGCGGTCATATCCCGGGGCAGTTCCAGCAGTGCCAGCGGGTTGCCTTGCGTCTCGGCCACGATGCGGTCGCGAACACGTTCATCGAGGAGCCCTGGGATGACCGAGTCCAGCAGCGTGCCGGCGTCGGCCGCGCGCAGGCCGTGCACGGTGAGTTCGGGCAGCCCGGCGAGTTCGCTATCGGTGCCGTCACGTACCGCGAACAGCATGGCGACCGGTTCACTGCCCAGGCGCCGGGTGACAAAGGCCAGGGTCTGCAGGGAGACCCGGTCAAGCCATTGTGCGTCGTCGATCACGCACAGCACGGGCTGATGCTCGGCGGCCGCTGCCAGCAGGCTCAGCACCGCCAATCCGATCAGAAAGCGATCGGGCGGGGGGCCGCTACGGGTTCCGAACGCGATGGTGAGTGCCTCACGCTGCGGGTCGGGTATCGCCCCGGAGTACTTCGTCAGGGGCGCGCAGAACTGTTGTAATCCCGCGAAGGCCAGCTCCATCTCCGATTGAATGCCGGAGGCCTGGGCGATCAGTTGCCCCGATGCTTTCCCCAGCACGTACCGCAACAGCGCCGTCTTGCCGACACCAGCTTGGCCGCGCAGCACGAGAACCTGGCTGGGCCCTGAGCGGGAGGCCGTCATCAGGCGGTCCAGCGCCGAGCATTCTTGGGTTCGACCGCACAGACGCGATTCCGGATAGCTGTTGATTGCGTGCTCCGCCGAAGTTGATGAGTTGGGTCGAAGTTTATCGATTGCCCCGTTCGGGCCGAACGACTACGGACTTTCCAGGGCGCGAACACGGCGTCGACCTGCGAGCGTTGTTTGTGTGACCAGAAAGGTAATCGCACAATGAAAATCACAGTTGTCGGTGCTACCGGCCAAATCGGTTCCCGGGTCGTGTCGTTGCTCATCGCGGACGGACATGATGTGGTGGCGGCGTCGTTGTCATCGGGAGCGAATGTGTTGACCGGTGAGGGACTGGTGGACGCGCTGACCGGATCGGCTGTGGTCATTGACGTTGTCAATTCGCCCTCGTTCGAGGACGGACCAGTCATGGACTTCTTCACCGCCTCCGCGCGCAATCTCGTCGACGCCGCGAAGGCGACCGGTGTCGGGCACTATGTCGCCTTGTCCATCGTCGGGGCGGACGGCCTGCCCGAGAGCGGTTACATGCGTGCCAAGGTGGCGCAGGAAAAGATCATCGTCGGCTCGGGCCTGCCGTACACGATCGTGCGCGCGACGCAGTTTCAGGAGTTCGCGGAGGCGATCACCGACACGCTCGTGGTCGGCGACGAGGTACGCGTGCCCGATGCCAGGATCCAGCTGATCGCCGTGGACGACGTCTCCACGCAGGTGGCGCATGCCGCAGCGGCGGCACCTCGCAATGGCATCATCAACATCGGTGGGCCCGAGAAGTTTTCCTTCGCAGATATGGCCGGGGCGGTGCTCGCCGCACGCGGCGACGATCGGCCGGTCGTGGTGGATTCAGGCGCTACCTACTTCGGAACGCCGGTCGATGACTTCAGCCTGGTCACCGGCGACGACGGCGTGCTGACACAGACCCGGTTCGCCGACTGGATGGCACGTCGGTGACCTGCAAGAGCGTGCCCGCGTAGTTTCTGTTGGCTCAACGTTTGCTTTAGGGATTCACTTCCGCAAGCACGCATTTGGCGTACTGAACGCCGCAATTAACGGATCGTGCATGGACACGACACGCTTCTGATGCCGTTCCGCCGCATAACTCCGCGAATCTCGCAGTCATGAGTACCGCGTCAGTTCTCATCGCCGCAGATCAATCCATGCCAGAGGTGGCGGGGAAGACCGGGGAGGCCGCGCTGGGGCCCCGGTACACCCTGCTGTTGTCGAACGATTCCGCCGATATCGATGCCGTACAACGGCTTCGGTACGACGTATTCAGCAGTGAGCCGGGATTCCAGCTCGCCAGCACTCCGGAGGCGTTCGAGGGACGCGATGCCGACCGTTTCGACGAGCACTGCGACCACCTCCTGGTACGCGAGGACGTCTCCGGCGATGTGGTGGGGTGCTACCGGATGCTTCCTCCGCCGGGGGCTATTGCGGCCGGAGGACTCTACAGTGCAACGGAATTCGATATCAGCGGACTCGACTCGCTGCGGCCTCAGTTGGTGGAGATGGGTCGGGCCGTGGTGCGGGGCGATCACCGCAACGGCGCGGTGGTGCTGCTGATGTGGGCGGGGATCCTGGCCTACCTGGATCGCTGCGACTACACGTATGTCACCGGATGTGTGTCGGTTCCGATGCAGGACAGCCCCGAACAGGCTCCCGGTAGCCAGGTGCGTGCCGTGCGTGACTTCGTGATGAAGCGGCATGCCGCGGCCCCGCAGTACACGGTGCGGCCCTACAACCCGGTCGTGGTCGGCGGGATGGGCCTTGATGACATCGCCCCGCCGGCCAAGGTGCAGGTCCCTGCGCTGATGCGTGGATACCTGCGGCTTGGGGCGAAGGTTCTTGGAGAGCCCGCGCACGACCCCGACTTCGGTGTGGCCGACTTCATGGCCCTGCTCAACAAGAACGAAGCCGATGTGCGATACCTCAAACGGCTGAGATCGGTGGGGGCGGCCTCGGAAATCGGCGCTACCACGGTGCCTTCGGAATCGGAGTAGCGATGGCACCCGAATACGCTCACGCCTGGCTGCCGAAGGCAACCTGTGACGAAAGCTGCATGCGGGCCAACCTCATCGACGAGCCCGGCAGGTTTACGCGCACCTTCCGGACCACATCGCGTATCGCTATGGCGATCACGCTGTTGACACTTGCACCGCTGTTGGGGATTCCGCTTCCTGGGCGGGTCCGCTGGCAGCGTGGTTACTGCCGGCTGATGTTGCGCTGCCTTGGCGTACGCATCTCGGTCTCCGGCGGGCCGATTCGCGATATCCGGGGCTCCCTGGTGGTGGCAGGTCACGTCTCCTGGGTCGACGTGTTCGCGATCGGCGCCGTGCTTCCGGGCTCGTTCGTGGCTCGCGCGGACCTGATCGATTGGCCGGGCCTGGGCGTCATCGCCCGGATGATGCGTGTCATTCCGATCGAGCGGGGAAACCTGCGCACCTTGCCCCGGGTGGTGGGCACCGTTGCCGCACGGCTGCGTGCCGGCCAGACGGTGGTGGCCTTCCCGGAGGGCACCACCTGGTGTGGTCGTGCGTATGGGTCATTCCGCCCCGCGATGTTTCAGGCCGCGGTCGATGCGCAACGGCCGGTGCAGCCGTTGCGGTTGACCTATCACCACCTGAACGGCGAGTTGTCGACCGTGCCGGCGTACGTTGGCGAGGACACCCTGATGGCGTCCATTCGCCGGCTCACCGCCACGCGGATGACGGTGGCGCATATTCGGGTGGCGGGGCTGCAATTACCCGGCGAGAGCCGCCGCGATCTGGCCGCACGCTGTGAGACGGCCGTGCGGGCCGGGGATCAGATCCCGCAGGTCCACAGCCACCATCACCCGGAGCATCCCGAACGCCCGGAGCCGATCGCGGCCTGATCACCGGCTCTGGTCTGCGGGAAAACGCATGTCTTGGCGGCCAGCTACGAGCGACAGTGCCGACTCGCGGGCAGTTTGTCGCTCATAGGCGGGCCGTCTCACGTGGGAACGCCCGACGTGATGGCGGCGGGCGTGCTCGCCTCCGTCGAATCTGACCTTGGGTATCCGCCCGCTATCCTGGATGCGTTATGTCCCGATCGGTCTACCTGGACCATGCCGCCACCACCCCGATGCGCCCCGATGCCATCGAGGCGATGGCCGCCACCATGGCACAGACCGGAAACGCCGCCTCCCTACACGGGGCTGGCCGCGATGCGCGCCGGCGGGTGGAGGAATCGCGTGAGTCGATCGCGGCGGCCCTGGGGGCCCGGCCGTCGGAGGTGATCTTCACCGCCGGTGGCACCGAGAGCGACAACCTGGCCGTCAAAGGCATCTACTGGGCACGCCGCGGCGCTGACGCGCGCCGTCGACGCATCATTGCCAGTGCCGTGGAGCACCACGCCGTGCTGGATGCTGTGCAGTGGCTCGCCGATCACGAGGGCGCCGCGGTGACCTGGCTGCCCGTCGACCAGGCCGGCACCGTGACGCCCGGGGCACTGCGCGCAGCTCTTGCCGAGCATGACGACGTCGCACTCATCACAGTGATGTGGGCCAACAATGAGGTCGGCACCATCAACCCGATCTACGAATTATCGTCCATTGCAGCAGAATTCGATGTTCCTATGCACAGCGATGCCATTGGTGCGGTCGGCCAGCTCGACGTCGATTTCGCGCTTAGCGGGCTGTCGGCGATCAGTGTGGCCGCGCACAAATTCGGTGGTCCGATGGGAGTCGGCGCCTTGCTGCTTCGGCGTGAAATCGCTTGTGTGCCATTGCTACACGGTGGTGGTCACGAACGGGATATCAGGTCCGGCACGCCCGACACCGCGGCCATCGTGGCGATGTCGACTGCGCTTGTCGCTGCGGTCGCCGAACGGTGCGAGAGCGCGGCCGCCATGGCCGGACTAAGGGATTCGTTGATCGACCAAGTACTGACACAGATCGAGGGCGCCACCCTCAATGGTGCGCCCGGCAGCGGCAGGTTGCCCGGGAATGCGCATTTCACCTTTGCCGGATGTGAAGGCGATTCCCTGCTGATGTTATTGGATGCCAACGGCATCGAATGCTCGACGGGCTCGGCGTGCACGGCGGGTGTGGCACGCCCGTCGCATGTGCTCATCGAAATGGGTATAGACCCCGAAGTCGCGCGTGGATCGTTGCGCTTCACCTTCGGGCACACCTCCGTCCCGTCGGACGTGGACCGTGCGCTCGAGGCGCTTCATGCTGCCGTTCCCCGGGCGCGTGCCGCTGCCCTCGCCAGCGCCGGGGGGCGGTCGTGAAAATTCTTGCGGCGATGAGCGGGGGAGTCGACTCCTCGGTGGCTGCCGCCCGCATGGTCGACGCCGGACATGAGGTGGTCGGCGTGCACCTGGCGTTGTCGGCCGCGCCGGGCACACTGCGCACGGGATCTCGCGGATGCTGCTCCAAGGAGGATGCCGCCGATGCGCGGCGCGTCGCCGATATGCTCGGAATCCCGTTCTATGTATGGGATTTCGCTGATCGATTCAAAGAGGACGTCATCGACGATTTCGTTGAGGCGTACGCCGAGGGCCGCACCCCGAATCCGTGCGTGAAATGCAACGAGAAGATCAAGTTCGCGGCGCTGGCAGATAGGGCCGTCGCGCTGGGCTTCGACGCGGTGGCCACCGGCCATTACGCGCGTCTGCAGGATGGCAGGCTGCGCCGCGCGGTGGACGCGGACAAGGACCAGTCGTACGTGCTGGGGGTGCTGACCCCAGAACAGTTGCGCCGCGCGATGTTCCCGGTGGGCGACAGTCCCAAACCCGATATCCGGGCGGAGGCCGAACAGCGTGGCCTGCTGGTGGCGAACAAGCCCGACAGTCATGACATCTGTTTCATTCCTTCCGGTGACACCCAGGCGTTCCTGGGTGCACGGATCGGCGTGCGCCGAGGGAATGTGGTGGACGCGGACGGCAGTGTGCTGGCGACCCATGCCGGCGTGCATGAGTTCACCATCGGTCAGCGCAAGGGACTGGGGCTGGTCGGGCCCGCCGCTGATGGCCGCCCCCGATACGTCACGTCGATCGATGCCGAGACTGCCACCGTCCGGGTGGGAACCGTTGAAGATCTTGAGATTTGGGAGTTCGGCGGAGAGCCGGTGGTCTGGACCTCCGGCCGGGTCCCGGGCCAACCCATCGAGTGTCAGGTGCAGGTCCGCGCACACGGGTCAGTAGTGGATGCCATCGTCGAGCCGGGGGCCGAGCGGATTCACGTCCGGTTGCGCACCGCTCTGCGGGGTGTGGCTCCAGGGCAGACGGTGGTGCTGTACCGGCCCGACGCCGAGGGCGACGAAGTGCTCGGCAGCGCCGTCATCACGCGCGACTAGGTGCCCTGAACCCCCGCGGAACGCATGGCGATCGCCACGCGCTCGGCCACATACTGGCGGCCAGGAGCAGTGGGGTGCATGGGAATTCCCTCATCGCCGGCACCGGCACCCGTCATCGACACGTAGCGCTGGAAATCCGCGGCGCATACGCTGTGGTCGCTGCTGGTCGCCGGGATGACCGGAGTGAAGCCAGCTTTGGAAGACTCGGCGACGATTGTGTCGTTCAGCTGGCGCTGTAGCCCGTTGAGGAAATTGATGGTCTCTTGGGTATTGATCAGCCCGACCAGACATCCCTTGGCATCCGGAGGGAGGATCGGCAGGTAGCCAACGGTGAATACGCGGGCGTTCGGTGCCGCCTGGCGTATCGCGGCGTACGCACCCGTCAGCTTCGGTCCTACCGAGGCCACGTTGGCACTGAACTGAGCCTTCTTCTCCGGCGGGCAGCTCAACGCGAAGAGGCAGTCGGTGGCGATCTGCTCGAAGCCTGCGTCGTTTCCCCCGATGGACACGATCGCCACCTTGGTGGCGGGCGACAGCCCGACGTTCTGCGGGCCGCGAGTGGACGGGGCATAAACGTCGGTGGTGAGCGCGCCCACGCACGAGTAATCGGCGAATGTCATCTGCGGGAACGACGAGGCCACCAGATGCGCGACGTTATCTGTGGCCTGGTTGCAGGCGGTGCCGACGGGGCCGGTGATTGCGGCCGCGTTGGAACCCGCCGCCATGAACGAGTCACCGATCGCCACCAGCTGCGCTCCCGCGGCGGGCTCGGCGGACGCGATCGGGGGGACGGCCGCTGTCGCCGCCACCACCGCCGCGAGGCCGATCATCGTCGAAAGCGTCCTGAGCGCGCGCATGTATTCCCTCTTCTACCCGCCGGCCGGAAGATGGCCCCGATCAATGGTACTGAACGGCATATCGCCGTTTGCCCATGTCGACGTTACGGGGAGCGGAGAGAGCTAGACTTTGGCGGCCTGGCGTTCTGCGCGCTTGGCCTGGCGTTCCAGGTACTTGGCCTTGACCTCATCGAAGTCGGAGGCCGTCTTCTTGAGGTCGGTGATGATGCGGTCCAGGTCTTCGCGGTACCACTCGCCCTCACCGTTGATGTCGTCGCGTTCGAAGATGCGCCACTTACGCAGCACGGGTTGCACAACCTCGGCAAGGTGCAGTTGTGGGTCGTAGACACCGCCGGTGGCGATGGTGACGGCATTGCGGCGAAAGCCAGGAATCGTGTAGCCGGGCATCGTGAAGTTGTCGAGCACCTTATGGATGGATTTCACCGCCTGGTTGGGCGCGATCTCGAGACCTGCCTCGACCATGTTGCGGTAGAAGATCATGTGCAGGTTCTCGTCGTTGGAGATGTGTTTGAGCAGCTCCTGCGCGATCGGCTCGGCACACGCGACCCCGGTGTTGCGGTGCGAGACGCGGGTGGCCAACTCTTGAAAGGACACGTAGGCCACCGAGTCGAACAGGCTCTCGGCGAAGAGTTCGTCGCCGCCCTGGCGGTTCTGGCCGGGGGAGAAGCCGCGGGTCATCTGCTCCATCCGTAGCTTCTCCAGTTCCACCGGGTCCACCGAGCGGGTGACCACCAGGTAGTCGCGGATGGCGATGCTGTGCCGGTTTTCCTCGGCGGTCCAGCGGTTGACCCAGGTGCCCCACGGGCCGTCCATGGTGAAGTTCATGGCGATCTCGCGGTGATAGGCGGGCAGGTTGTCCTCGGTGAGCAGGTTGGTGACCATGGCCACCCTCGCGACCTCGGACAGCTTGCACTGCTCCGGATCCCAGTCCTGCCCGCCCAGGGCCTTGTAGTTCTTGCCGTCCGACCAGGGGATGTAGTCGTGCGGGTTCCACTCTTTGAATACGCCGAGGTGGCGATGAGTGTTCTCCTCGACCACGGGTTCGAGCTCGTGTAGGAGCTCGAGGTCGGTGAATTCCTTCTGGGCCATGGATGCGTTCCTCGGTTGCGGGATTATCTGTGTCTGAAAGTGACACTTATATTTGACCGAGCATGTCCGCGGTGCCTCTAGTGACGAAGGTCCCTCACTGCGGGTGGGAAAGTCCCCTCTCGCCGAATGCACCGGTGGGCGTTTGTTAGCCGTGGCCTGTACGTTCAACGGCTATGACTGCGCTCCTGGACCGGTTCTTCCGGATAACTGAACGGCAGTCGACTCTCGGGCGAGAGATTCGTGGCGGGGTCGTCACCTTCTTCGCGATGGCCTACATCGTGGTACTCAACCCGCTCATCATCGGTGGCGAGCCGGGACGCGCGCACAACGTGGATGTGCTGGGCCACGTGCTCCCGGTGGGACAGGTAGCGGCGGTCACGGCCCTGGCTGCCGGTGTCATGTCGATCCTGTTCGGATTCGTCGCCAACTACCCGTTCGCGCTTGCCGCCGGACTGGGCATCAACAGTCTGCTGGCAGTGTCATTCGCTCCCCAGATGACGTGGCCCGAGGCGATGGGGTTGGTGATTGTCGACGGCCTGATCATTGTGGCGCTTGGCATTTCAGGATTTCGTACTGCGGTTTTCCATGCGATTCCCGACGAGCTGAAAGCGGCGATCGCCGCGGGTATCGGATGCTTCATCGCATTCATCGGCTTTGTCGACGCCGGCTTTGTGCGTCGCGTCCCCGATGCCGCAAACACCACCGTGCCGGTAGGGCTGGGTATCGACAACTCGGTGGCCACCATCCCGACGCTGATTTTTGCCGCGGGTGTGCTGCTGATGGGAATCCTGGTGGTGCGCAAGGTCCGTGGCGGATTGCTCATCGGCATCGTGGCGATGACTGTCGTATCGATGATCGCGCAGGCGTTGTGCGGCCGGGGTGCGCAACCCGCCGATGCCAAGGGCTGGAATCTCACCGTGCCCGATTGGCCGTCATCGGCGGGCGGCATGCCGGATCTGAGTCTGCTGGGCCAGGTCGACCTTTTCGGTGCCTTTACGCGGGTGGGGGTGCTGTCGGCGACGGTGCTGGTGTTCGCGTTGGTGCTCTCCAACTTCTTCGATGCCATGGGCACCATGACGGGCCTGGGCAAGGAGGCCGGCCTGGCCGACGAGCACGGCACGTTGCCGGGCATCGGGCGGGCGCTCACTGTGGAGGGTGTCGGAGCGGTGATCGGTGGTGTCTCCTCCTCGTCCTCCAACACCGTATATGTCGAGTCGGCCTCCGGAATCGCGGAGGGCGCACGCACCGGGCTGGCCAACGTGGTTACCGGGCTGCTGTTCCTGGCGGCCATGTTCTTCACACCGCTGTATTCGGTGGTGCCGCTGGAGGCGGCGGCGCCGGCTCTGGTGGTGGTCGGCGCGATGATGATCGGGCAGTTGCGCAGCGTGGACCTGACCCGGTTCGACTACGCGTTGCCCTGCTTTCTCACAGTGGTGACGATGCCGTTCACCTACTCGATTGCCAACGGGATCGGCGTCGGGTTCATCAGCTGGGTGGTTCTGGCGCTCGCACGTGGCAGATTTCGGTCGGTGCATCCGCTGCTGTATGTGGTGGCGATGTTGTTCGTCATCTACTTCGCCAAGGGGCCGATCGAGGATCTCCTGGCCCATGGCGCCTAACGTCTTGTCTGTGAGTATGTGGGCGAAGGGAACTGGTCTGGGTTCGTGGCCTGGTCAACAGGCGCGTGACGCGACCGAGATCGTGGTGGCCGAGCTGCCGCTGCCGCATTTGGTGGAACTGCCGGCGCGCGGCGTTGGTGCCGATCTGATCGGCCGTGCCGGCGCGCTGCTGGTCGATATCGCCATCGACGTGTCACCCACCGGGTACCGGACTACCGCTCGCCCCGGCGCCGTGGTTCGGCGGGCGCGCGGCTTTCTCGACGAGGATATGGATGCGCTTGAGGAGGAATGGGAGCGCGGCGGACATCGTGGCAGTGAACGTGCCGTCAAGGTTCAGGGGCCGGGGCCGGTAACGCTCGCCGCAGAGCTGGAACTGCCCAACGGCCACCGCGCGATCACCGACCCCGGGGCCGTCCGGGACGTGGCGGCGTCGTTAGCCGAAGGCCTGGCGCAGCATCGAGCCACGCTGTCTCGCAGGCTAGGTGTGCCCGTGATGGTACAGATCGACGAGCCGTCTCTGCCTGCGGCGCTGGACGGCAGGCTGTCCGGCACCAGCATGTTCTCACCGGTGCATCCGGTCGACGTGCCGACCGCGACCGCACTGTTTGACCAGTGCGCCGAGGCGGTGGGGGGTGAGCTGTTGGTGCATTGTTGCGCCTCTGACCCTCCATGGGAGCTGTTGCGCGAAGCCAATATTCGCGCCATCGCGATAGATGTCGCGCACCTCGCCGATGCGCATGCACTTGACGGGCTGGCCTCGGTGCTGGACACCGGAAAGGCCGCGGTGCTGGGCGTGATTCCCGCGCAGGCGCCCTCGACTCCGATATCGTCCGATGTGCTGGCGACGCGCACCGCGGCGCTTGCCGACAAGCTGGGTTTCGGTCGAGCCATGCTGCGTGACCGGGTCGGGGTCAGCGCCGGCTGTGGGCTTGCCGGTACTGACCTTCAATGGGCTCGTAAGGCAACCGAATTGACGCGCAAGGTCAGTGACCTGATCGACGCCGACCCGGATGCGCTGTGATGGACGTCTACCAAGCCATTGCCACCCGCCGGGACGTGCGCGCCGAGTTCACCGGTCAGGTTGTCGACGACGCGACGTTGATGAAGCTGCTGCAGGCCGCGCACCGTGCGCCCAGTGTCGGAAATAGTCAGCCATGGGATTTCGTGGTGATACGCGAACCAGGCATGCTGGATAACTTCGCCGCGCATGTCGCTCTGCAACGCCAGAGATTCGCCGACAGCCTTCCCGAAGGGCGGCGAAACACCTTCGACCCCATCAAGATTGAAGGTATTCGTGAGAGTGGCACCGGGGTGGTGGTCACCTACGACCATGGGCGCGGTGGTCCGCATATCCTCGGCCGTCACACCATCTCCGACGCGGGGCTCTTCTCCGCAGTGCTGGCGATCCAGAACCTGTGGCTCGCGGCCGTCACCGAGGGGATCGGTGTCGGCTGGGTGTCCTTCTACGAGGAACAGTTCCTGGCCGAACTGATTGACGCGCCCGCGCATATCCGGCCGATCGCCTGGTTGTGTGTGGGTCCGGTACGTGAATTCGCCGAACGGCCCGACCTGGAGCGGTTTGGCTGGCGCACCGGGCGCCCCCTGGAGGATGCCGTGCACTGGGGCCGCTACCGCGCCTAGCGCCCCTTGAAGTCGGGTTCCCGCTTCTCGAAGACCGCGCCGATGGCCTCCTGTAGATCCTCCGACGGCAGGAACGCGGCATTCCAGGTGGAGACGTACTTGAGGCCGTCGGCCACGACGTTCTCGCGCTCGCGCCCCAGGACGTCCTTGACGCCCTGCACCACCAGCGGGGGATTCGCCGCGATCTCGGCCGCGGTGGCATGCGCGGCGGCCAGCGTCGCTTCGGGGGTGTCGAACACGTCGTTGACGAGACCGATCTTCTCGGCCCGGGCAGCGTCGATGTCCTTGCCGGTGAACGCCAGTTCGCGCAGGTGGCCGTCACCGATGATCGGCGGAAGCCGGTGCAGCGAACCGATATCGGCCACAATCGCCACCTTGGCCTCGCGCACGCTGAACTTTGCCTCGGAGCTGGCGTACCGGATATCGGCGGCGGCGATGAGATCCACCCCGCCACCGATGCACCAGCCTTGAATTGCCGCGATCACCGGCTTGCGGCAGTCGGCGACGGCTGTCACTGAGGCCTGTAGCCGGCGGATCTCGTCGAGGAAGTCTGTGCGCGGTTTGGCCAGTGCCTTCTCGGCCATAAGCGGCATGAAGGTGCCCGCCATCGCCGGCAGGTCCAATCCGTAGCTGAAGTGCCGACCGGCGGCCGCGAGCACCACCGCCCGTACCTCGGGGTCGGCGTCGAGCTCGGCGAAGATCAGCGGTAGCTCTCGCCAAAAGTCGGGCCCCATCGCATTGCCCTTGCCGGGGCCGATGAGGGTGACCTGTGCGATATGCCCGGTGGTCTCGACGGTGAAGGCTTTCCAGCCGTCGGCCGATGAGCCGCTTGCGTGAAGAGAATCAGCCACCGATGAGCCGCTTGCGCGAAGAGAATCAGACACCGATGAGCCGCTTGCGTGAAGAGAATCAGCCATGGGCGTGAGCCTACGGGTTCACGCGGGCAGCAGGCCCTTGCGGTCTTCGCGAAGCTGTTTGATGACCGAAGGCCACGACATCGCCCACGACTGGACATCGTCACCGGACTGGCTTGTCATGAAACCGCGAATGATGCCGACGAGCACGGTGCGGTCGCCCACGTGGGTGTAGACCGGCCCCCCGGAATCGCCCTTGGCGATCACCGGACCGTTGAACCTGAACCAGCCGTTGCCAATTCGTGTCACCGATCCGCAGGCGTCGCCCGTGGTGAAGCCGGTACGGCACACCGGCATGCCGACATCGGGGATCATCGTGTCATCGCGTTCGAGCCGTTGGCCATTGGCCAGGACATCGTTGACGGGCAGTCCGTCGTCGATCGAGATGGCCTCGTAGTCGATGGTGTACTCGTTCTCGTATACCGGCCCCTCGGGGGGACGGTTGTCGTGCGCCAGCACCTTGTGCCCCACGGCGGCCCCGTCGCCGTTGCGGATAATGCCGTCGCCGTTGAAGCAATGCCCGGCGGTGATGCCCACACGAAGCGCGGGGTCCACGTAACCGAGCGTGCAACTGAGCGAGCCCTGGTAGATCAGCATGCCGGGGTACACCAGTGGCGGCTCGGCGTGCACGGGTGCTGGATTCACGGCGGGGAGCACGCACAGCACAGCAACGATGGTGGCTATCCACAAAAACGGGCGCATGACGGTTAGGGGACAACCATTCTCGCGGGACCGCTGGGACGGTCGTCGGAAGGCGCCGGGGGTAGAACCATCGGTGGTGCCTGCGGGTTGATTGCCGGCGGTGGTGGCTGTGGGTTGCTCGCCACCGGGCTGGCGATCTCGGGCCGGCGCGAGGCCGCAATGTCGTTTCGGATCTGCTGTTGCACCGTCGGCCAGGACAGCGCCACGGTGGATTCCCGTCGGGTCTGATTGGCCGTGAAGCGTGCGCTGACGATTCCTACGATGGCCGCGTTGCCCGGTGAGGTGACGGTGTACACGGCACTGCCGGAGTCCCCGTGCTCGGCGGGCACGCCGTCGACGAGGAACCAGCCGTTGCCGAATCCCGCGATGGCCCCGCAGGCCTCTCCGGTGGTGATTCCCACCCGGCATACCGGCAGGCCATCCCGGGGCACGACGGCGGGATCGACTCCGAGACGCAGCCCGTTGGGCAGTACGTTGTTGATCGGTACGCCGTCGTCGAAGGCGATGCCCTCATAGTCGATCCGATAGTCGTCGCGCGCCAGCGGCCCCTCGGGCTTGATGTTGGACTGGGCCACCGCGAGCTGTCCGATACGGACGCCGTCGCTGGTGAACACCGGCCCGTTGCCGCCGCAGTGGCCCGCGGTGACTCCAACGCGTGCGGCGGGATCCACGAAACCGAGCGTGCAGCTCAGCGATTCTTTGCCGGGCGGCCGCTGGATGATCTCCATACCCGGGTAGATCAGTGGATCGGCATGTGCGGCAATCGGGTTGGCAAGGCCTATCCCGGATAGGGCGGCGACGGCCGCGGCATACGCCGTCAGCCGTCCCCATGGGCCGGTTCGTCGACCCTTATCGCCGACACTGGTCACGCCGTAGCTCTCTGTCTGCCACGTTCACCGTCAACAAAGCCCCGACCAGCATGAGGAGAGCACGCGGCACGACTCTCCGTGTCGCTACGAGCCTATGCGAATTGGCGATGGACTGGCGGAGGAACCGTGCTCAGGTAACGGGTAGCCCTAGAGGCACCTTCGTTTCTGTCTTTGCGATGCGGATGGTCGACAGCGCCCGATGAGATTGCCAGTACTCGCGCATCATGCGATGTTGAAGGTCATGTGCTCAGGCTAAGAATTCGCCACTTGTGATGTATGAGGGGCGCTCGAGTTTGCGTTGCGTTGTCCACCAGCGAGCGCCGATCCGGCCTGGCGGGACCACACCTGCGCTGGTGTGCACCGCCCCGCGCGCTCTCATCGAGTCAGACATCACTGGTCGGCGGTTCGGCGGGAACGTCTCCCGCCGGCTCGCGGGCGTTCCTGGGTGGGTCCGGTGGCATATCCGCGTGTCCCACTCGGTCGATATCGCTCTTGATCTGACGCCAAATCGCCCGCCAGGAGATCGCCATCGTTGCCCGCTGGCCCGTTGACTTGCTGGTTAGCACTTCGGTGGTAATCCCCACGATCGCCGCGCGGCCGGGCTCGGTGATGGCATAGACCGGACTGCCGGAGTCACCGTGGTCGGCGGGAAGCCCGTCGATGACCAAGAGGCTGTCAGTGGTCTCGAGGATGACCCCACACGCTTCCCCGGTGGTAACACCGCTACGGCATACCGGCATGCCGATTGCCGGCACGATTTTTGGGTTGGATTCCAGGACAAGGCCGTTGGGAAGCACGTTGTTGATTGGTATGCCCTCGTAAAAGGCAATGCCCTCGTAGTCGATGGGGGGTTGCTCGGCGAAGCTCTTGTCCTGCGGGGTGGGCTCGAAGTGTGCGATGTCCGCTGTGCCGACGCGGTTGCCGCTGTCGTCGTAGACCGGCCCGTCGGAGTCGAGTGCGCAATGCCCCGCGGTGAGCCCGATCCGAGCACCTGGATCGACGAAGCCCAGTGTGCAGCTTTGTGTGCCCTGGTTGATTCTCATGCCGGGATACACCAGCGGCGCGTCGGCGTGCGCGATTGCGGTGGGCACAGTCCATATCAGTGCTGCTGCCACCAGCACGGCAGCCGGAGCCGCCGCCAGTGGGAATCTGCCAGCAATACCAAACATCGGTAGCCCCCCTGTGATCTGCCAAGCGCCTCAGTGTCAGTGAAGCAATTTTGGCTCTTCTGAGTAATCGATGATCATCTACCCACCAGGTTTTGTCGGCGAGTTAGCAAATTCTCAATGAGCTCGCCAACTTTGTCAAAAGATCGGCGCCGCTCCAGGAGGTGCTGAGCTCTGGTTAACGATCAGGCCCACCCGGCGGGCGCTGATCGAGCAGCTTGATCAGCCGTTTGGACGCGATCAGCCGGTATGACGCATCCAGGAGTTCGGCGACTTCGTCCCAGTCGACCTCGGCGATGGCGAAGTCCAGCCCGAGCCAGCCGTAGGGCCCCATGTAGGCCGGGTAGTAGAAGCGTTCGTCCTGTACCAGCGCGAGACGTTCGGAATCGTCGACCTTGACCAGCACTGAGTACGGATGGGCGATCATGGTGCCCTTGGTGGCGCCCTTGGCGTTTCCGCCGAACATCGCGAAGATCTTGCCGGCCTTGAAGACGGGGCGGCCCCAGGAGATCTGTTCGGCGGCTTCCGGTAGCGCGAGCGCCAGTCGGCGCAGCTCAGCCAGACCGGGATCGTCCTCGGTGAACATGATGGGGTGCGTGCCCATGGGCACATCGTAGGGTTGGGGCGCTGTCGGGCGGGTCCGTTAGCCTGCCGGGTATGGATTCCGACATCCAGCGCCAATGGGGCGAGCTGGCCGAAGAGGTGCGCGGCCATCAGTTCCGCTACTACGTCAAGGACGCCCCCGTCATTTCTGACGGACAGTTCGACGAGCTGCTACGGCGGCTGACCGCGCTGGAAGAGCAGTACCCCGAGCTGCGCACACCGGATTCGCCGACGCAGTTGGTCGGCGGCGCGGGATTTGTCACCGAATTCAGATCGGTCGATCACCTGGAGCGAATGCTGAGTTTGGACAACGCATTCAGTTCCGATGAATTGACGGCCTGGGATGCCCGGGTGCGTGGCGATATCGGTGAGGAGCCGGAATACCTGTGCGAGCTGAAGATCGACGGTGTGGCGCTCTCGCTGGTGTACGAGAACGGCGTGCTGGTACGCGGGGCCACTCGTGGGGACGGGCGTAGCGGTGAGGATGTCACCCTGAACGCCCGGACCATCGAGGACGTGCCGGAAAGGCTTGCGAAGTCTGAGAAATATCCGATACCCGCGCTTCTGGAGGTGCGCGGTGAAGTGTTCTTCCGGCTGGAGGATTTCGAGGCGCTGAACGCTTCTCTCGTCGAGGAAAGCAAACCGCCGTTCGCGAACCCTCGTAACAGTGCCGCGGGCAGCCTGCGGCAGAAGAACCCGGCGATCACGGCCAGGCGGCGGCTGCGGATGATCTGTCACGGGCTCGGCCGGGCCGAAGGCTTTTCGCCGGAGAGCTTGCATGATGCGTACTTGGCATTGGGGGAGTGGGGATTACCCGTCTCGACGCACACCACCAAGGTGCGGGGCATTGCCAAAGTGCAGGAACGTGTCAACTACTGGGCGGAACATCGCCACGACGTGGAACACGAGATCGACGGTGTCGTCGTGAAGGTCGACACGGTTGCGCTGCAGCGCCGCCTCGGCAGTACCTCGCGCGCACCCCGCTGGGCTATCGCCTACAAGTACCCGCCGGAGGAGGCGACAACCGAACTGCTCGACATCCGGGTGAGCGTGGGCCGCACCGGCAGGGTCACCCCGTTCGCGTACATGACTCCGGTCAAGGTAGCCGGATCGACGGTGTCGTTGGCGACCCTGCACAATGCCTCCGAAGTCAAGCGCAAGGGTGTGCTGATCGGCGACACGGTGGTGATTCGCAAGGCCGGCGACGTGATTCCCGAGGTGCTGGGTCCGGTTGCCGATCTGAGAAACGGCAATGAGCGCGAATTCGTCATGCCCACAGCGTGTCCCGAATGCGGTACCACACTGGCCCACGAGAAGGAGGGCGATGCCGACATTCGTTGCCCCAACTCGCGTAGCTGTCCTGCGCAACTGCGGGAGCGGGTGTTCCATGTGGCGGGACGCGGCGCCTTCGATATCGAAGCCCTCGGCTATGAGGCGGCAATAGCGCTGCTCGCGGCCGGTGTGATCGAGGATGAGGGGGATCTGTTCGGCCTCACCGCTGATGACCTGCTGCGCACCGATCTGTTCAAGACCAAGAGCGGTGCACTGTCCGCCAACGGGGCCCGGCTGCTGGACAACCTCGACAAGGCGAAGCAACAGCCGTTGTGGCGGGTGCTGGTGGCGCTTTCGATCCGCCATGTCGGTCCCACCGCGGCGCGCGCGTTGGCCACCGAATTCGGCGATCTGGAAGCCATCGAGGGTGCCTCCGTCGAACAGTTGGCGGCGGTCGAGGGGGTAGGGGCCACGATCGCAGCCGCGGTGGTGGATTGGTTCAGCGTCGACTGGCATCGCGCCATCGTCGACAAGTGGCGCGCCGCGGGCGTGCGGACTGCCGATGAGCGTGACGACTCCATACCGCGCAACCTGGAAGGGTTGTCCATCGTCGTAACCGGTTCGCTCCCAGGCTTTTCGCGCGACGAGGCCAAGGAGGCCATCATCGCCCGGGGCGGCAAGTCCGCGAGTTCGGTGTCCAAGAAGACAGCGTTCGTGGTTGTCGGAGATTCGCCGGGATCCAAGTATGACAAGGCCGTTGAGCTCGGGGTGACCATCCTCGACGAGGATGGATTCCGGGCCTTGCTGGCCGACGGGCCGCCCGCGTAGCGTGGCGGTGCAGGCGGCCAGATTCTGCCCCGCAGCTCTATGATTTCGGCGGAATCGAGAGGTCGAACACTCGCAAGTCGCCGTAATCCTTTGAAGAGAAGTGGTTCTCGACCCATTTCTGGATTTCGTCGGCTACCCGTTTGGGCTCATCGTCCTTCGGCGGTTGATCTTTGTCCTTGTCTTTGTCCTTGACGGATTCGGCATAGAACTGGACGGTGCCGTCCTGGGTGTAGTCGATGAACTGTTGCAGGGTGATCGGGTTGTCGCGCCCGGAGAATCCGCCGATCGCCATCACCGGGGCATCGGTATCCAGCTGAATAGGCGCGGCCGTACGGGTGTTGGTGGTTGCCACCGGCCAGCGGGCGCCGGAATCTTTGATCAACGCGGCCAGCGCAGGATCGAGCGGCTCGGGTGACTGACCGCCGAACTTATCGTCCTCGGCGATCGCCGGACCCGACGTCGACAGCCCGCCCAGCTTCGGCGTGGTGACATTGGCGAGGGTGAACGCGATCGATCCCCCCAACGAAACCGCAAGCGCCAGAGTCGCAATGGCGTAACGCAGGCGTGAATTTCGCTCCAGCACGCCAAGCGTGAGCGCTATGGCCACCACCAGGCCGCCGATCAGCAGCACCCACCGCAGCCAGGGCTGCCATGTCGGTATGCGCCGCAGCAACACGAACGCCATGACGGTGGCACTGAGCGTAAGGGCACTGAGCCCGAACGTGCCGATCCGCTCGGATCGGTGCCGCCACAACAGCACCGTGCCGATGGCCAGGCAGCCGGCGATGGCCGGGGCCATGGCCGAGGTGTAGTACGGGTGGAACTGCTTGGCCATATAGCTCAGGATCACGTAGTTGGACACCATCCAGGTACCCCATAAAACCAGCCCTGCCCCCGCGGGATTGGTGGTGACGGCACGCGCGCGGCCCAACCAGCCGCCGGTTTGTGGTGTCTTGCCGGCGATGATCACGCCGAGGATCAGCGCGATGAATGCCGTGGGTAGCAGCCACGCGATGTGATCGGCCTGGGTGTCCTGGAATAGCCGGAAGATGCCCGGGGTGCCCGAGAACCCCGGACCGCTGCCCCGGCCGCCGCCCATGCCCTGCGAGTCGCCGCCCAGCAGACGATCCAGGCCGTTGTAACCGACTGCCAGCGTCCATTCACTGTTATCCGTGGAGTTGTCGACGTAGGGACGACTGGCTGCCGGGGTCAGCGCTACCGCGGCCATCCACCATCCCGAGGAGGCCAGCAGCGCCACGCCCGCGCCGAGGATGTGCAGAAGCGTCGTCTTCCAAGGCCACTTGGCAGACACCAGGTAGGCCAGCAGCAGTGCGGGAGCCACCAGCAGGCCTTCGAGGGTCTTGCACAGGAACGCGAACCCGATACCCGCTCCAGCCAGTGCCAGCCAGCCGGCGGCACTGCGCGAGCACTTGGAATCGATGGCGCGTGTGGTGAAGTAGGCGGCTAACACCATGCCGAACACCATCGGGGCGTCGGGATTTGAGTGCCGGAACATCACCGAGACCACCGGGATGAGGGCGAACAGGGCTGCCGCGAGCAGGCCCGCGCCGGGGCCGGCCTGGCGCCGCACCGCCGCACGGATCAAGGCGGCGCTGGCTATCGCCAGGATGGCCTGTGGAATGAGCATGCTGGCGCTGGAGAAGCCAAAGAGCCTGGCGGACAATCCCATTAGCCACAGGCCGCCCGCCGGCTTGTCGACGGTCACGTAGTTCTGCGGATCGAAGCTACCGAAGAACCATGCCTTCCAGCTCTCGCTACCCGATTGGACCGCTGCCGCGTAGAAGGCGTTGGACCATCCGTTCTGGCTGATGTCCCATAGGTAGACCACGGTGATCGTCAGCAGAATGGCTGCCAAGATGAGTCGTTCCCGTGTCCGGCTCATGGACGCGTCAGTGTCAGTCACGTCAGTGAGTGTGCCGGGCGACTCAGGGAATTGGCTGTGCCGTTGCTGTGAACCGACCGCTACCGCACCAAGGTGGCGACGATCCCGGCCAGATAGCCCAAACGAGCCACCTCCGAGGGGCGGAACTCGGGGCCGCCGGGACGACCAAGCACCACTGCGGTATCACCCGATCCCAACGGCGCCGCGGCCAACGTGGTGTCCATGTCCTTCCACAGTTGAGGCACCCATTCGGCAGTGGTTTCGAGGACCTGTGCACGGCTCAGCGGCAGCCAAGGAGCGGAGGTGGCCTGTGTCTCGGGGGCGCCCGCGCTTCCGGCCACCCGGATGAATCCGGTGCCGTCCTGCCGCACCACGGTGCACCAATTCGCGCGCAGCACATGGGGGGCTTCTTGGGCGAGCACCTCGAGGCGCGCGGATGCCGCGGCGGCGGCCACCCTGTCGATCAGCTCCAGTTCCCGATGCGCCTCCAGCAGGCCGGTGTGCGGGCGGATGGAATGCACATGCACCCCGTTCAGGGCCTCGGCGGCGGTGATCAACGAATCGGGCATGGAGCCGGGCGGAAGGTCGATGACCAGGTCGTCGATGGCATAGCCCGGGCCGCGCTCGACGACATCCAGGGACAGAATGTCTGCGCCCACGGTGCCGAGCGCAACGGCGACCGACCCCAGACTTCCGGGACGGTCAGCGAGCTGTAGGCGCAGCAGATATGACGGCACGTCCAACACTGTGGCACAGGTCAGACACAGCCGCCCTCTAGGCTATCTAGCCGTGAGCGCCATATCCCGTGACGAGGTCGCGCACCTGGCCAGACTGGCCCGGCTTGCGCTGACCGACGCTGAGCTGGACGGATACGCCGGGCAACTCGACGCGATCCTCGGCCACGTCAGCCAGATCAGTGCAGTTTCCACCGATGAGCTCGACGAGGTAGATGCCACGAGCTCGCCGCTTGATGCGGTCAATGTCACACGGCCCGATGTGATCGCCGAATGCCTTACCCCGGAGGAGGCGCTGGCCGCGGCGCCCCGGGTGGCCGAGGGACGTTTCGCGGTGCCGCAGATTTTGGGGGAAGAAGAGTGACCGACCTGATCAGGCAGGACGCCGCGGCGCTGGCCGCACTGATCCATTCGGGCGAGGTCTCCTCCGTCGAGGTGACACGTGCGCATCTGGATCAGATCGCCAGCACCGACGAGACGTACCGGGCCTTCCTGCATGTTGCGGGGGAGCAGGCGCTGGCCGCCGCGAAAGACGTCGACGACGCCATCGCGGCGGGCTCGGTGCCGTCGGGACTGGCCGGTGTTCCGCTGGCGCTCAAGGACGTCTTCACCACTCGGGACATGCCGACCACCTGTGGTTCCAAGATCCTTGAGAACTGGGTGCCGCCCTACGACGCAACCGTGACGGCGCGGCTGCGCGGGGCCGGGATACCGATCCTGGGTAAGACGAACATGGACGAGTTCGCGATGGGCTCTTCCACCGAGAACTCCGCATACGGACCCACCCGCAATCCCTGGGACGTTGAGCGGGTTCCGGGCGGTTCGGGCGGTGGTAGCGCGGCCGCGTTGGCCGCTTTCCAGGCTCCGCTGGCCATAGGCACCGACACCGGTGGCTCCATCCGGCAGCCCGCCGCACTCACCGCGACCGTCGGGGTGAAGCCCACCTATGGAACAGTTTCGCGTTTCGGCCTGGTCGCCTGTGCGTCATCGCTGGATCAGGGCGGTCCTTGCGCGCGCACGGTTTTGGACACCGCGCTCTTGCACCAGGTGATCGCGGGCCACGATCCGCGCGACTCCACGTCCGTCGACGAACCGGTACCCGATGTCGTGGCCGCGGCTCGCGCCGGTGCCTCGGGAGACCTCAAGGGTGTCCGCGTCGGTGTGGTCACTCAGCTGCGTGGCGACGGATACCAACCGGGTGTGATGGCGTCGTTCGACGCGGCCGTCGAGCAGCTCACCGCATTGGGCGCCGATGTGGTTGAGGTGTCCTGTCCGCACTTCGAATACGCGTTGCCGGCCTATTACTTGATCCTGCCGTCGGAGGTGTCGTCCAATCTGGCGCGCTTCGACGCCATGCGGTACGGCATGCGGGTCGGGGACGACGGAACGCATAGCGCCGAGGAAGTCATGGCGCTCACCCGGGCGGCAGGCTTTGGACCAGAGGTCAAGCGCCGCATCATGATCGGCACCTATGCACTGTCCGCCGGGTACTACGACGCCTACTACGGCCGGGCACAGAAGGTGCGCACCCTGATCAAGCGCGATCTGGAGCGGGCCTACGAGCAGGTCGACGTGCTGGTCACCCCGGCCACCCCCACCACCGCATTCCGGTTGGGGGAGAAGGTCGATGACCCGCTGGCGATGTACCAGTTCGACTTGTGCACCCTGCCGCTGAACCTGGCCGGACACTGCGGAATGTCGGTGCCCTCAGGTCTTTCTGCCGACGACGGGTTGCCGGTGGGTCTGCAGATCATGGCCCCCGCGCTCGCCGACGACCGGTTGTACCGCGTGGGTGCTGCCTATGAAACCGCCCGTGGGGCGTTGCCCGCAGCGCTGTAGGAACGCACAGGTAACTGGCAGTTGATAAGGGGCGATTCCCGGCCGTCTGCTGCGTACCGTGAAGTGCATGCCCCGCCTATCGTCGTGCGTCGCGACAATCTCGCTCTGCGGTGTGCTCGCGGCCGCACCGGCGGTGCTGCAGGCTCCCGGTGACAGCTCGGCCCAGCGGTTGAGCTGCTCGGTGCAGACCGACAAGGCCTGCATCCACTCCAATGACCCGCACATGAGCTCGGCGCCGGACCCCGATAACAAGGCGCCGCTGGCAACCATCCCCGCCACCAAGACGCGTCCCACGGTGATTCAGCCGGGCCGCTGACCGGGTGCTTTTTCCGGATGATCGCTCGGACGGGGCAGAGACACGGTGAAGGTGGTCCCGGCCGCGTGTCCCGCGCTGTGCGCCTCGATGCGTCCCTCGTGCGCCTCGACAAGTGCCTTGGCGATCGACAACCCGATACCTGCTCCACCGTGCTGCCTATCGCGGGCGGCATCGGCGCGATAGAAGCGATCGAACAGTCGGTCCAGATGCTCGGCCGGAACTCCGTCGCCGGTGTCGGCGACGGCGATCGTGGCGCCGGTGCCGGTCGCTGTCGCCGTCACGGTGACCTGGCCGCCCGGGCCGGTGTGACGTAGGGCGTTGTCGAGCAGGTTGCTCAGCACCTGGCCCATGCGTTCAGGATCGGCCCATACATCGGGCAGCCCGTCGTCGGCGTGAGAAGTGAGGATGACTCCCTTTGTCTGATAGCGCGGCGCGAACGCGGCGACCGCGGTAGTGACCAAATCGGCCGGAGACACCGATCTCGCGTCAATCGACGTGGTGCGGCTCTCGGCGACCGACAGCGCGTTGACATCGATACTGAACCGCGTCAGTCGACGGGTCTGGTCCCGTAGCGTCGCGACCGTCTGCTGATCCAGTTGTTGCACACCGTCTTCCACCGCTTCCATGTACGCCTCAAGCACCGCCACGGGCGTCCGTATCTCGTGAGCCAGGTCCGCCAGCATCTGTCTACGCGCCTCGTCCACCGCGCCGAGCCGCTGCGCCATCTTGTTGAACGCCGCGGCGACGGCGTCGAATTCCTTGCCCAACCGGGGTGGCGGCACCCGAATGTCGTAATTCCCGTCGGCAACGGCGGAGGCCGCCTGCGACAGCGCGGTGGCCGAGCGATGCACTCGATGGCTCAGATACCAACTGAGCGCGAGCGCGGCCAGGGCCGACACCGCGACCGCGAACCCGATGGACATCGCGGTGGCATCGCGGAAGGCACGTTCATAGGGGTGATCGTTCCCGGCGCCGGGCGATACCTGTTGATCCATGAGGCGGCGGAACATCGGCGGCCCGACGATCGCGGCGACCACGCTGGTCGTGGCTATTCCGGCCAGGACCACCAGTGAGTTCACCACCAGCAGGCGCAGGCCGATGCCGTATCGGGGACGTGTCACGATCCGGTCCCCATGCGATAGCCGACACCGCGGACGGTCATCACGTATCGCGGCTGGGAGGGGCTATCGCCCAGCTTCTGACGCAGATGCCCGACGTGGACATCGACAATGTTGTCGTTGCCCACCCAGGTGTCGCCCCACACCGTGTCGAGCAGTTGCTTTCTGCTCAGCACGATGCCCGGCCGGGATGACAGCGCGGCCAGGACGTCAAATTCCGTGCGGGTCAATGTGACTGGCCTTTCTCCGACGTGCACCTCGCGGCCGTCGACATTGATGCGCAACGCTCCGAAGACGCGGGGAGGGCTCAGTTCCGGAGTCACTGCCGCTGGCGATTCCGGCGCGCGGCGGGGCCGGCGGAGCATGGCGCGCACCCGGGCGACGACCTCCCGCGGGCTGAAGGGCTTGGTGACGTAATCGTCGGCTCCCACCGACAGGCCGACGATGGTGTCCACCTCGGTGTCGCGGGCGGTCAGCATGACCACGTAGGCGTCTGAGAAGACGCGGAGTTGCCGGCAGACCTCGATGCCGTCCACGCCGGGCAGGCCGATATCGAGGATCACCACGTCGGGATCGACCTCGCGCGCCAGATCGAGTGCGCGGCGGCCGTCGTGTGCGAGATGAACTTCGAAGGATTCTCGCTTGAGATAACTGGCGACCACCTCTGCCAGCGGCACTTCGTCGTCGACCACCAGTGCCCGGTAGTCCGGTACGGGACCTGCGGCGGCAGTGCGAGATGAACCGTCCATGCGCCAATGGTGCACCGAGAGCTTGGCCCAGGTCGAAGGTCGCGGTGCCTGGGCCGCGTTTCTTCATCGAAACTTCAGAGTTTCCTTGGCGCACCGATAGCGCCCCGGAGCCGTTGAGATACGGAAATAGCAGTTCACAGCCCTGTTTCGGGTTGTCATCTGCCGTCGATTTCTTGCATCGAATCTTCAGTGTGCGCTCAAGGAACAAACGCCTTGCGGGCCGAGCCTTGTGTTGTCGCCGGAACCAGTCCGCGGCACAACTCTCAAGGAGTTCATCATGAAGAGATTCGCATTCACCGCCATCACCGCTTCCGCTTTCGCCGTGGCCGCCATGGGATTGGCGGGTACGGCCGCGGCGTCCACGAGCACCGGGGGCGGTAACGCTGGCGACACGGTGACAAATCTGCAGAAGCAGGGGTATTCGGTGCAACTCAACGGCAGCGTGTCCGCGCCGTTGTCACAGTGCACGGTGACGGATGTGCACGGCGTATCGGCACCGCCCGCAGGACAGTCCAGCGCGATGTCGTCCACCACCGTGTACGTCGACGTCTCGTGCCCGTATCTGAACAACTGACGAAAGTCTGTGGGCCGGTGCGAGATTGGCCTGGATAAGGTTGGCAAGTATCTGAAGATGGACTCGCGAGCGCTCATCGAGCACAGCCCATCGATGAGATGGATTTTCGATTACGCCCGTGCCGCTGCCGTGTCACGTGCCCTGGGAACCATGGAAATTATTGCGGCCCTGATGATCGCGGCTTATCCGTGGTACCCGCGCGTCACTGCGGCCGGCAGCGCGATGGCCGTGGTCTTGTTCACGGGCACGTTGAGCTTCCTGTTCGCCACTCCCGGGTTTTTCGGTGACGCGTGGCGTAGATCCGCCCCCTCGCGTGACTAGCGCTGGCCGGTGGGCCCCGCTAGGTTCGCTCCCATGGCATCGGCGCCCCTACGTGTAGTGACAAACAACGGCGAGGTGGAAGGTTTCGTCAGGCGCGGCATGCGCCGCTTCCGTGGCATCCCTTACGCCGAACCGCCGGTGGGCCCACTACGCCTACGGGCACCACGCCCCGCGCAGCCGTGGGAGGGGGTGCGGCGCTGCAAGAGATTTGGTGCGGCGCCCTACCAGCCCAAAATTTTCACGCCGCAGAAGCAGCGCAGTGAGGACTGCCTGACACTCAATGTGGTTGCTCCCGAACAGCTGCCCGACGGGCCGCTGCCGGTGATGTTCTACATCTATGGCGGCGGCTATTTCCTCGGTAGCTCCAGCAGTCCGCCGTATGAGGGATCGATTCTGGCGCGCCGCGGATGTGTCTATGTGTCGGCGAATTACCGCGTGGGTGCGTTCGGTGCCTTCGATTTATCGTCGTTATCCGACGACAGGCACGTCATTGAGAGCAACCTGTACCTGCGTGACCTCGTTCTCGCGCTGCAGTGGGTGCGCGAGAACATCGCTGCCTTTGGTGGGGATCCGGAGAACGTCACCATCTTCGGTGAGAGCGCCGGGGGCAGTGGCGTCGAGACCTTGATGGCCACGCCTGCCGCCGCGGGACTTTTTCATAAGGCGATCATCCAGAGCACCGCGAGCGGTTTGGCGGCCGACGCCGATTCGGTGGCCCACGATGCCCGCAGGTTCGCCGAAATCCTCGGCGCTACATCCGATAATGCCGCCGCGACCGTCCTGAACGCCTCACCACGGCAGCTTCTGCGCGCGCAGCGAAAGCTGATCGCCGAGGGCGGATTCCCGTTCGGTCCGTCGGTCGACGGGAACTATCTGCCGAAGAAGCCCGTCGAGTCCATCGAAGGCGGTGAAGCGCACAGGGTTCCGCTGATCATCGGCAGTAACGCCGACGAGGCCAAGCTCTTCACCAAGGCGATCAAGGTGATGCCGCTGTCGGAGGCCGAACAGCTGGAGATACTCGGCCGCGGAGGCCCCGGCTACCAGGAACGGATTACCGCCGCCTACGTGGGATACCCGTCGATGCAGGCGCGGCTGCGACTGGCCGGGGATATGTTCTTCACCTCCTCGGTCTGGCGGATTGCCCAGGCTCACCAACATTTCGCACCCGTGTACGTGTACCAGTTCGACTACGCACCCTGGCCGGTGCGGGCCGCCGGTCTGGAGGGATCGCACGCCACCGAGCTGCTTGCGGTTTTCGGCAATTATCGGGGCCCCGCAGGCCCGATCCTGACCGGCAGCTTCACCCACAGAGACGCGTCGCGGGTTGTCGATGATGTGCAACAGCGTTGGGTGGCCTTCGCGCGCAACGGGGTTCCTAGCGGGGACTGGCCGCCCTATCGCGGCTCGGATTGGCCGGTGCTGGTCTTCGACCGCGAACTTCGCGTCGAGCAGAACCTGGGCGGCGACCGGCGCACGGTCTGGGACGGGTTCCGGCTGAGCATTCCGAGTCGGATACCGCGGGCCTCGTAGCGCTGCCGCCGGGCGCGGTCACGGGCATGATGGGGCTATGCGTATCGGAGTTCTCACCGGTGGCGGCGATTGTCCGGGCCTGAATGCGGTGATCCGCGCGGTGGTGCGAACCTGCGCCAACCGCTACAACTCGCAGGTCGTGGGCTTCCAGGACGGTTGGCGTGGTCTATTGGAGAACCGCAGAATCCACCTTCACAACGACGATCGCAATGATCGGCTGCTCACCAAGGGCGGGACGGTGCTCGGTACCGCACGCACCAACCCCGACCGGCTGCGTGCCGGACTGGATCAGATCAAGCAGACCCTCGACGACAACGGGATCGATGTGCTGATCCCGATCGGCGGAGAAGGCACCCTCACCGCCGCCAGCTGGCTGGCCGACGAGAACGTTCCCGTGGTCGGGGTGCCCAAGACCATCGATAACGATATCGATTGCACCGATGTCACATTCGGATTCGATACGGCGCTGACCATCGCCACCGAGGCAATCGACCGGTTGCACAGCACAGCCGAATCCCATCAGCGCGTCATGCTGGTCGAGGTGATGGGTCGGCATGCGGGCTGGATCGCGTTGCACGCGGGACTGGCCTCGGGTGCGCATATGACGCTGATCCCCGAAGTGCCGTTCGATGTGGATGAGGTCTGTCGGCTGATCAAAGGCCGGTTCCAGCGCGGGGATTCGCATTTCATCTGTGTGGTGGCCGAGGGCGCCAAGCCGGCCGAGGGCTCAATGGAGCTGCGCGACGGGGGAATTGACGAGTTTGGGCATCAGCGATTCACCGGGGTGGCGCAGCAGCTGGGAGTAGAGATCGAGAAGCGCATCAACAAAGAGGTGCGCACCACGGTGCTGGGGCATGTGCAGCGTGGGGGCACTCCCACACCCTTCGACCGGGTGCTCGCCACCCGATTCGGCGTCAACGCCGCCGACGCCGCGCACGCTGGGGAGTTCGGAGTGATGGTGTCGCTGCGCGGCCAAGACATCGGGCGGGTACCACTGGCGGAAGCGACCCGTCAGCTCAAGCTGGTCCCCAAAAACCGCTACGAGGATGCCGCCGCGTTCTTCGGCTGAGCCGACGCTACCTGCGATTTCTGCGCATAACGTGTCTGTTCGGCCACTCAAGCCGACCTATTAGGATCGCAGCATGACAGAACTGCTGGACTACGACGACGTGCTGACCCGATACGAGCCGGTGCTCGGTATGGAGGTTCACGTCGAACTGTCCACGGCCACCAAGATGTTCTGTGGCTGCCCGACCACCTTCGGCGCGGAACCCAATACCCAGATTTGCCCCGTCTGCCTGGGTCTGCCGGGCTCGCTGCCGGTCGTCAACGAAAAGGCCGTCGAATCCGCCATCCGGATCGGTCTGGCGCTGAACTGCGAGATCGCTCCCTGGGGCCGATTCGCCCGCAAGAACTATTTCTACCCGGATCAGCCGAAGAACTATCAGATCTCCCAGTACGACGAGCCGATCGCGTTCAACGGCTACCTCGATGTTCCGCTGGAAGACGGCACCACGTGGCGGGTGCATATCGAGCGCGCGCACATGGAAGAGGACACCGGCAAGCTGACCCACATCGGTAGCGAGACGGGCCGCATCTCCGGCGCCACCGAGTCGCTGCTCGACTACAACCGTGCGGGTGTGCCGCTGGTCGAGATCGTCACCAAGCCTATCGAGGGGACGGGGCAGCGCGCCCCGGAGATCGCCCGCGCCTACGTGACGGCATTGCGGGATCTGTTGCGCGCCTTGGATGTCTCCGATGTGCGCATGGACCATGGGTCGATGCGCTGCGACGCGAATGTGTCGCTGATGCCCACCGGCGCCGGTGAGTTCGGAACCCGGACCGAGACCAAGAACGTCAACTCGCTCAAGAGCGTCGAGGTGGCGGTGCGTTACGAGATGCGGCGCCAGGCAGCGGTTCTGGACGCGGGCGAGGACGTCATTCAGGAGACGCGGCACTTCCTCGAGCAGGACGGCTCCACCAGCGCCGGACGCCGCAAGGAGACCGCCGAGGACTACCGGTACTTCCCGGAGCCCGACCTCGAGCCCGTAGCGCCCAGCGCGGAGCTCATCGAGAAGCTGCGCGGCACCCTCCCGGAGCTGCCCTGGCTGCGGCTGGGCCGTATCCAGCAGGAGTGGGGCGTCTCCGACGAGGTGATGCGCGACCTGATCAACAACGGGGCGGTCGAACTGGTGCAGGCCACCGTCGCCGAGGGCGCCAGCAGTGAGGACGCACGCTCCTGGTGGGGCAACTACCTGGTGCAGCAGGCCAACTCGCGTGAGGTTGAACTGGCGGACCTGCCCATCACGCCCACTCAGGTGGCCGCCGTGGTCGCGTTGATCAAGGACGGCAAGCTGTCCAACAAGTTGGCGCGGCAGGTCGTCGACGGCGTACTCGCCGGTGAGGGCGAGCCCGAGCAGGTGATGAAGGATCGCGGTCTGGTCGTGGTGCGCGACGACTCGGTGATCCAGGCTGCTGTCGATGAGGCGCTGGCCGCCAACCCCGATGTCGCCCAGAAGATCCGCGATGGCAAGGTCGCCGCCGCGGGCGCCATTGTCGGCGCGGTGATGAAGGCCACCAAGGGTCAGGCCGACGCCGCGCTGGTCAAGGACTTGGTGCTCAAGGCCTGTGGCCAGGCCTAGTTAGTCCAGGTCGTCGTTGGCGCGGGGGAATCCGCCGCCCTTGGGGAACAGTGGGAAGACCACGTCCTCGGTGTCGGTGGCGGTACCGAAGTCCTTGTTGATGGAACCGCCCCAGACGTTGCCGTCGGCCGAGAGTTTGAGGGCCCGCACGTGACCGTGCTGTTCCTTTTGTCGCAGTACCTCGGGATCGCCTGTGACAGCTCCGGTTTCGGGGTTCTGGCGCACCACCACAGTGGTCTGGTTGAACACCAGGTTGACCATCACCGAGCTGTCCAGTGCGGCGCATCCGGCCACCCCCGGCTTGTCCGGCCAGGTCCACACCGTTGAGATCTTGCCGTCCTTGGTGAGCTTCTGCAGCCGGTCGCCCGCCGGCGCGCGATCAGTGACGTACAGCGCTCCGTTGGCGGCGTCCACGCACATGGCGCCGCCGTCGCCGAGGCCGCTCATCGCGGTCGTGGGCGGGGTCTGGCCCACGGTGGTGGGCTGCTCGATGCGGATCACTTTGCCGGCCAGAGAGTTCGGATCATTGGCGGCGCCGGCGTTACCGCCCGTCCCGGTCTGGACGACCAGTGTGGTGGGGCTGGTGAACGCCAGCGACCCGGCGTTGCCCGTCGGGCCCTTGGGGATCCCGGTGAGGATGTCCTTGGGCACATCGCCGTCGGCGACGCGCACCACCCGATTGTCGGTCGGGGTGCTGATGTAGGCGTACATCAGCCGGTCCTGCTGATACGAGGGGGACAGCACGATATCGGACAGGCCGCCGTCGCCGGACGGGTCGACGGGGATGGTCGTCTTGATCTTGGGCTCGGCGCTCGTCGCGATCTCTTTGATGACACCGGTCGCGCGCTCGGCGACCAGGGCGGTCTTGCCGTCGCTGCCCATGATGAGGCCGCTGGTGGCTTCCAGGCATCCCTGCATCACTCCCTCGGCGGGGCACTGCTTGGGAAACGGTTTACCCGGCAATGGCGGCGGCGGGGTGGTCGTGGTCTGCGCAACCCCGCGCCGGGGAACCTCGGTGAACGGCTGATCCTGGGTGGGATCGAACCGCACGCAGCCCGAAAGCAGCGTCACCGCTGCGGCCAGTGCCGCCATCGAACCGACAAGCAGTTTTCTCCCCGATGGCTCATTGGTCGGTCCCGTCGCGGGGCTGGAGCGAATGAGCATGCCCGCAAGATTACGGACCTTACGGCGTTGCTCGCCACATTCGGGCCTCCATTGGACTTACGCTGGGGCCCGTGACCGGCCATTCAGACGATCCGCAGGTGTGGCGTAAGCCGCCCGAACTGGTCGACCCTGAAGATGATGTGCCGTCGGCTACCTACGGCGGCGACTTCGAGACCACGGCAATCCCGCAGTACCAGGCGGAGAGGCTGACGAGCTCCCACAATGTGAAAGAGGTTGGACCGTTGTACGATCCAGCGCCGCTGCCCTACGCCGAACCTGCCACCACTCAGATATCCGCCGAGGCGGTGCATGCGCGTCACGCGGCGCCGTGGGGCACCCAGGATCCGGCGGGCGATCGTCGCGGTACCCAGGATTTGGGGCTGTTGTTGCTGCGTGTCGGGGTCGGCGCGGTACTCATCGCCCATGGTCTGCGCAAGGTCTTCGGCTGGTGGGGCGGCACGGGGCTGAGCGGTTTTGAAGCAACCCTCGGTGACCGCGGCTTCAAATACGCCGACATCCTTACCTATGTCGGCGTGACGGCGGAGCTGGGCGCCGGGGTGCTACTGGTGCTGGGTCTGCTGACGCCGCTGGCGGGTGCGGCCGCGTTGGCATTCACGGTGAATGTGCTGCTATCCGACATGGTGTCCGATAAGGCCAATCGCTACGCCATCTTCTGGCCGGAGGGGCACGAGTTCGAGCTGCTGATGATCGTCGCGATTGTCGCGGTGATCCTCGTCGGTCCTGGTCGGTATGGGTTTGATGCCGGTCGCGGCTGGGCTCGCCGGCCGTTCATCGGTTCCTTCGCCGCCGTGGTGCTGGGCTTTGGAGGCGCCGCGGCCATCTGGGTGTTCCTCAACGGGACAAACCCGCTGGCCTAGCCTGCCGCTCCGCGCCGACACGCCGTGTTGTGCGTCGGCTACTCGGGAAATGCGTCATAAACCGTAGTTTCGGCGAGCCGACTCGCTGATTGCGGAATCCGATGCCTGAGCGCAATGCCTAAACGAATTCCGCTCATGTTGGGCGAAAGTTCAACGGAAACCGTATTCTGCTGCGCATGAGTTCAGATATCCCGGTAGAGAGCAAGGGACTCAAGGGCGGAGCGCTGGGTCTGTTGTCCAGCGTGGTGGTCGGGCTTGCCTCCACCGCGCCCGCCTACAGTCTCGCCGCGACGCTCGGACTGATTGTCGCCAGCGGCGGCGCCCTGCTCGCCGGGGTCAAGGCGCCCGCGATCGTGCTGATCTCGTTCATCCCGATGTATCTCATCGCGGTGGCCTATCAGGAGCTGAACAAGGCCGAACCGGACTGCGGCACCACCTTCACCTGGGCCTCCCGTACCTTCGGGCCGATCGTCGGATGGCTGGGCGGCTGGGGCATCATCGCCGCCGACGTGATCTGCCTGGCCAACCTCGCCCAGGTCGCCGGTGCCTACTCGTTCACTTTTGTCGGAGACCTCGGCTGGTCGGCGGCCTCGGGCCTGGCCGACAGCGTGCTGTGGTCCACGGTCGCGGGCGTCATCTGGATCGTGATCATGACCTACATCTGTTATCGGGGCATCGAAGTATCGGCGCGGCTGCAGTACTGGCTGCTCACCGTCGAGGTGGTGGTGTTGATCGCCTTCGCGGTGGTCGCCCTGATCAAGGTCTACACACATAACGCCGAGAGCTACTCGCTGCTGCCGTCGCTGTCCTGGTTCTGGCCCGGTGGCATGGACTTCGGCACCGTCATCGCCCCCGCAGTGCTGACAACGATCTTCATCTACTGGGGCTGGGACACCGCCGTGGCCTGCAACGAGGAGTCGGACGACCCCGGGCGCACACCGGGCCGTGCGGCAGTCATCTCGACGTTCTTGCTGCTGGCCACCTATGCGCTGGTGAGCGTGGCCGCGGTGGCATTCGCCGGTGTGGGCACCGAGGGTGTCGGGCTGGGCAATCAGGAGAACGCCGCCGACGTATTCAAGGCCATCGGCCCGGAACTGTTCGGCGACAGCTTTGTCGGGCATCTTGGGATGTTGTTGCTGTCGGCGTCCATCCTGACGTCGGCCTCGGCCTGCACGCAGACCACGATCCTGCCGACGGCCCGCACGACCCTTTCGATGGGTGTGTACAAGGCATTGCCGGATTCGTTTGCGTCGATTCACCGCACGTACCTGACGCCGTCGACGTCCACGATTGCGATGGGTGCGATTTCCATCGTCTTCTACGTGCTGTTCACCGCGATCAGCACCAACCTGTTGACCGCGCTCATCGGTTCGGTCGGGTTGATGATCGCCTTCTACTACGGGCTCACCGGTTTCGCGTGCGCGTGGTTTTACCGCAAGAGACTGACCACCAGCTTCCGTGACCTGATGATGCGCGGCGTGATGCCGTTGGCGGGCGGGGCCACCCTGACGGTCGTTTTCATCTACGGGCTCATCCAGTACGCCAAGCCGAACTGGCTCATTGACGACGACGGCAACAACGTCACCGTGTTCGGCGTCGGGGCCGTCGCGGTAGTCGGCGTCGGTGCCCTGGTCCTGGGGGTGGTGCTGATGATGCTATGGCGGGTGGCGGCCCCGCCGTTCTTCCAAGGACAGACGTTGCCACGGCGCAGCGCCGATCTCGTGCTGGCCCCCGCCGCGGCGACGACCCATTTCGGGCTACCGGACGCCGTCGAGGCGCAGCAGACCGTCATCGCGGGTGACCTGTCCAACCTCCCGGAAGGAGAGGTGGCGGTAAATCCGCAAACGGGCGAGGAATTCACCAAGGACTAGAGCGTGGCCAGTGCCGTTCCGGCTGTCGCGGCGGCGTCGTAGTCCGGAATCCAGTTGTCGGCCAGGATCTCGGTGAGCTGTGCGGCCTGCTGTTGTGCCGTCAGGTCGACGGAGCGATAGACGCGCCCAGACTGACGGGCATTGCGCTGCACCCGGCTGGTGCGGTCACGTCGCAGGGATTCGTACAACGACAGTCGCCGGGGGACTTCGGTCGCGGATGCCCCCGCGAGCACGGTGGCCAGCACGACGGCGTCCTCTATCGACATGTTGGCGCCCTGACCGAGGTGCGGTGTCATCGGATGCGCGGCATCCCCGAGTAGCGCGATCCGATCGGTTGTCCAGCGGTTCAACGGCTTCCGGTCATACAGCCCCCACCGGAAGGTCTCGGTCATTGCTCCGGCGACTCGCTGGACCGGCTGGTCCCACCCTGCGAACTCGGCGGACAACTCCGCCACATCGCCTGGGGCGGTCCAGGATTCCTCGGCATCCAGGTTGCTCGGGGTGAACGCCACCACATTGAGCAGCCGTCCCCGCGAGACCGGATAGATCAAGAAGCTGCGCCCGGGGCCCAACCACATCTGCATGGAATTCAGATCGATGACGCCATCGAGGCGTTCGACGGGAATCAGGCCGCGATAGGCCATGATGCCGTCGCTGGACAGCTCGACCGGATCGGCTACCACGCGCTGCACGGCGGAGTGGATGCCATCTGCGCCCACCGCCACATCCGCGCGTTCTTCGGAACCGTCGGCGAAGATGATGCGCACTTCATCGGCCGTCTCGACGATGTCCTGGCAGGGACGTCCCAGCTGTACGGTCCCCGCGGGCAATGCGCCCAGCAAGGCATGCTGCAATTCGCCACGATGCACGGGTAGGGAGGTCACCGGGCGATCGGGGCTCACCGCCGGCCACGCGGGCGGTACCGGAACGCTTTCTCCCTGCCAGGTGTGCCAGAGCGTGCGCCGGATCTGTGTGCCGACGGCGCGCACGCGATCACCCAATCCCACTTCGTCGAGCGCACGCAGACCATTGTTCGCAATGACCACGCCCGCCCCCACTTCGCGTAGTTCGTGTGCCTTTTCATAGACGATGACGTCGATATCGTTGGCGCGCAACGCTGCTGCTGCGGTGAGTCCACCAATCCCGGCGCCGATGATCGCTACCCGCATGTGTCCGTCCTTTCACTGGCTTCACCCGATTAAGTTAGCATGCTAACTATTACCATGCTAACCCCTACACTGGGTAGGTGCCAAGACAGTCGAGTGGGGACAGCGCCCGTGAGATCGAAGAGCTGGTGGCGGCCACGGATGCGCTCTACTTCGCCATGCGCCGGGGCAGGACATCGCCCGCGGGGACACAGGCGGGCATGAGTCGTTCGCAGCTTGAGCTGCTGGCGCCGCTGCTTGATCAGGAGTCGATGTCCGTGAGCAGGCTCGCCGGGACGGCGGGCGTGGCGGTGCCGACCGCCACCCGTGCGCTCAAGCAGCTGGAAGAGCGGGGGGTAGTCGCGCGCACCCGCTCATCATCCGATGATCGATTGGTATTGGTGGGGCTGACGTCCGGCGGGCGCGCGCGGGTGATCAAGGCGCAGTCGGCCTTTCGGGCACGGCAGCAGGAGGTTTTCGAGGAACTCTCCGTCGCCGATCGTCGTGCGATGACCGACAGTCTGACCCGGCTTGCGGCGCTCATCAACGACAATATGGACGCGCGCGCTTAACGTTTGGCGAAAATTATTCGGTGCCAGTCTTTGTCTGCGGTGCCGGTGATGTCGCTCATCACGTGCTTGACGGTGAGATACTCCTCGAGGGAGTAGTCGGACATGTCCTTGCCGAATCCGGAGGCGCCGAAGCCACCGTGTGGCATCTCGCTGATGATCGGAATGTGGTCGTTGATCCATACGCATCCGGCCCTGATTTCGCGTGACGCACGTTGTGCGCGATACACATCACGGGTCCAGGCCGAGGCGGCAAGGCCATATGCGGTGTCGTTGGCCTGTCGTAGCGCGTCATCATCATCGGTAAACGGGCGCACGGTCAGTACCGGTCCGAAGATTTCGTCGCGGTAGACCTCGGACGTCTCCGCGACGTCGGCGATCAGTGTGGGCCGATAGAAGGAACCCGGCAGATCTGGAGCGGTCGCGCCGGTGACTATTCGGCCACCCTGCGCCGGGGCGCGGTCCACGATGCTCGATACCTTGGCGCGATGGGCGGCCGAGATCAGTGGCCCGATATCGGTATCCGGATCGAGGGGATCGCCGACGACGACCTTGCTCATCACCTCGCCGACGCCGGCGACGAAGTCGTCATACAAGTCGCGGGCGACGAGGGCCCGCGTGGCGGCCGTGCAGTCCTGGCCTGAGTTGATGATCGCTCCGGCAACCGCGCCCGCGATCGCGGCATCCAGGTCGGCGTCATCGAAAACCACGAACGGAGCCTTGCCGCCGAGCTCCAGCTGGGTTCGATGACCGTGAACTGCCGCGGCCGCCATCACCTTTCGTCCTACTGCCGTAGAACCGGTGAAGGTCACCAGATCGACATCCGGGTGGCTGGCGAGCGCGTAGCCCACGTCGTCGCCGCGCCCGGTGACAACGTTGAGTACGCCCTCGGGTAACCCGGCCTCGGCCGCAAGGCGTGCCAGGGTCAGTGTGGTCAGCGGGGTCAGCTCACTGGGCTTGATCACCACGGTGCATCCCGCCGCCAGCGCGGGCAGCACCTTCCACACCGCCATCTGGAGCGGGTAATTCCACGGGGTGATGGTGGCGACCACCCCGGCGGCCTCGCGCCGAATGCTGGAGGTGTGGTCGGCGGAATACTCGGCCGTTGCCTTGCCTTCCAGATGCCTTGCGGCACCCGCGAAAAACTCGACATTGTCGATGCTTCCGGGTACATCGAATTCGGAGGCCAAACGCACCGGCTTGCCGGTCTGCGCCACCTCGTCGGCAACCAGTGTGTCGGCATTTGCGGAAAGGACGGCGGCCAACTTGGCCAAGACGCTGGAACGGTCGACCGGCGTGGACGAGGCCCAGGCGGGCCCGGCGGCGCGTGCTGCCGCCACCGCCGCGTCGACATCGGCGGTAGTGGCCAGTTTCAGGTCTGCGACGGCCTCGCCGGTTGCCGGATTGATCACACGATGGGTGTCTCCGTGTGTCGCGACGGGTCGGCCCTTGATCCAGCTGCTGGGAACACTCACCCTGCCCACGCTATCTAATGGGAGGCCTGACATCCACCGATTCCATCGTCAAATCTGCGCTATTCACGCCTATTCATTGATAATCGTTGCGAAATACGACGGAATCCGTGCACAATCAAGCTCGTGGCCAACACGACACGACGACTGTTGCGGGTCGCCGACCCGAGCAACGGCTCCGCGGCATTCCCGCTCGACGAGGTTTCCAAGGCGATAGTCGAGGAGCTTCAGCAAGATGGGCGGCGCCCCTACGCGACCATCGGAAAGTCAGTGGGGCTCTCCGAGGCCGCCGTGCGCCAACGTGTGCAACGGATGATCGATGCGGGCGTCATGCAGATCGTCGCCGTCACCGATCCCATGCAGCTCGGATTCAAGCGTCAGGCGATGATCGGCATCAGATGCTCAGGAGACACCACCGAGGTGGCCGACCGTCTGTCCGAACTGGAAGCCGTCGATTACGTGGTGCTCACCGCGGGCACTTTCGACGCGATCGTCGAGGTGGTCTGCGAGGACGACGACGACCTGTTGGACCTGCTCAACAAGCAGATCCGCGCGGTGCCAGGAGTGACCTCCACGGAAACTCTGGTCTATCTGAAATTAGTTAAACAGCAATATAATTGGGGTACACGGTGACATCCGTCGATGTAGTACAAGACCTTTCCGGCGATCTACACGCGAAGTCCTCGCGGCATCTGTGGGGGCACTTCGCCCGTCACGGTGCCGGTATCGCGCCGCCGATCATCACCCGGGGTGAGGGGGTGAGGATTTGGGACGATCGTGGCAAGAGCTATATCGACGGATTGTCGGGGCTATTCGTCGTGCAGGCCGGGCATGGCCGTGCCGAACTGGCGCAGGCCGCGGCCCGTCAAGCCGAAAAACTCGCCTATTTCCCGCTGTGGTCTTATGCCACCGAGCCGGCGATCGAGCTCGCTGATCGCCTCGCCGGGTACGCGCCGGGCGACCTGAACCGTGTCTTCTTCACCACCGGTGGTGGAGAGGCGGTGGAAAGCGCGTGGAAGCTGGCCAAACAGTTCTTCAAGCTGACCGGAAAACCCGGAAAACACAAAGTGATCTCGCGGGCCATCGCCTACCACGGCACCCCGCAGGGTGCGCTGGCGATCACCGGATTGCCCGCGTTCAAGGCGCCGTTCGAGCCGCTGACACCGGGCGGCTTTCGCGCGCCCAACACCAACTTCTATCGCGCACCGGAACCATATGCGCACGACTCCAAGGCATTCGGGCAATACTGTGCCGATAGGATCGCCGAGGCCATCGAGTTCGAGGGGCCCGATACCGTCGCGGCGGTGTTCCTGGAACCCGTGCAGAATGCCGGTGGTTGCTTTCCGCCGCCACCGGGCTACTTCGAGCGGGTGCGTGAAATCTGCGACGAGTACGACGTGCTGTTGGTATCCGACGAGGTGATCTGTGCCTTCGGCCGCATCGGGTCGATGTTCGCCTGCGAGGACTTCGGATACCAGCCCGACATCGTCACCTGTGCCAAGGGCATGACATCCGGCTATTCGCCGATCGGCGCGATGATCGCCACCGACCGACTGTTTGAACCGTTCAACGATGGCAAGACCACCTTCCCGCACGGGTACACATTTGGCGGACATCCTGTTTCGGCGGCAGTGGCGCTGGCCAATCTGGATATCTTCGAGCGCGAGGGACTCAGCGACCGGGTGCGGGAGAACGCGCCCGTATTCCGCGCCACCTTGGAGAAGCTCTACGACCTGCCGATCGTCGGTGACGTGCGTGGTGAGGGATACTTCTACGGAATCGAGCTGGTCAAAGACAAAGCCGCCAAGACCACCTTCAGTGACGAAGAAAGCGAAAGACTACTGCGCGGCTTCCTGTCCGCGGCGCTCTGGGACGCGGGCTTGTACTGCCGCGCCGACGACCGGGGTGACCCGGTCATTCAGCTTGCGCCGCCGTTGATCAGCGGGCCCCGAGAATTCGAAGCGATCGAGCAGATTCTGCGTGGTGTGCTCACCGAAGCCTGGGCCCGGTTATAGCCATGCGAATACTGATCGTGGGCGCCGGGGGAGTGGGTAGTGCGGCCGCCTTCATCGCGGCGCGGCGGGATTTCTTCGAGGCCCTGGTGATCGCGGATTACGACATCGCGCGAGCTCAGGCGGTGGTGGACCGTCTCGGAGATTCCCGATTCAGTGCGGCCCGGATCGACGCCTCCTGCGCCGACGATGTAGCCGCGCTGTGCCGAGAACACCGAATCACCCACGCGCTCAACGCGGTCGATCCCCGCTTCGTCATGAGTGTGTTCGACGGCTGTTTCGCGGCAGGGGTGACCTACCTCGACATGGCGATGAGTCTGTCGCATCGTCATCCGGACAAGCCCTACGAGCTGCCCGGCGTCATGCTGGGAGATGAGCAGTTCGCGGCCACCGAAAAGTGGAAGGCCGCAGGGCTGTTGGCGTTGGTGGGCATCGGTGTGGAGCCGGGTCTCAGTGATGTGTTCGCGCGGTACGCCGCCGATCACCTGTTCTCCGAGATCGACGAGTTGGGTACCCGGGACGGCTCCAACCTGGAGGTGCGGGGGTATCGGTTCGCCCCTTCGTTCTCCATCTGGACCACCATCGAGGAATGCCTCAACCCGCCCCTTATCTGGGAACGCGGCAAGGGATTCTTCACCACCGAACCCTTCAGTGAGCCTGAGGTTTTCGATTTCCCGGGCGGTATCGGCCCTGTCGAGTGCGTCAACGTCGAGCATGAGGAAGTGGTGCTCATGCCGCGCTGGGTCAACGCCCGGCGGGTCACGTTCAAGTACGGGCTCGGTGCCGAGTTCATCAACGTGCTGCGCACCCTGCACCTGGTCGGTTTGGACAGCACCGCCCCGGTGAGTGTGCACGCCAACGGCGGCACCGCGGCCGTCAGCCCACGCGATGTGGTGGCCGCATGCTTACCCGATCCGGCTGGGCTCGGGCACCTGATGCGTGGCGCCACCTGTGCTGGTCTCTGGGTCACCGGCACCGGCAAAGACGGTCGGCCCCGGGAGGTCTATCTGCACCATGTCGTCGACAACGAATGGACGATGGCCCGCGATGGCGCGCAATGCGTGGTGTGGCAGACCGCGGTGAACCCGGTGGTGGCTCTGGAGCTGCTGGCCGAGGGCGTGTGGAGCGGCGCCGGTGTGTTGGGGCCGGAGGCGTTCGACAGCCTGCCGTTCCTGGATCGGCTCAATACGTTCGGGGCGCCCTGGGGCATCCAGGAGCGGGCGGTCGCCGCCTAGTCGCGCCTGACGCCCTCGTAGGGATTAGGGACGCGGCCATTGCTGGCGGCGGACAGGATCGGCAGGGTGGAGAAGGTGACGCCGGGAAACCGGATGGTGCTGCCGTCGGTGAGCTTGGCCTGCGCCCAGGCGTGTTTGTCGAAGGTGAGACCTTCGATCTGCGACCACGGCACTGTTTTGGTGGATGTCAGGGTCCGTATCTGTGCGGACTCGGTGTTCACGGCGGTGCGGTAGCGCGCGATCGCGTACGACAGGCCGATCGGGATGAGCAGCAGCGGCGCCAGGATGGGAAGTGCGAGGACAAAGCTCAACATGCCCAGCGCCAGAAACCCGGTGACAAAGTGCGCCATCGGGGACGTCCGGATCACTGTGCGTTTCGCCTCGGCCATTCCTCCATTGTCGCCGACGGTGGGGTCTGCTTCCCATTCGGTGCGCCGCAGGCGGAACGGGATTTGACTCGGACCTCCAGAAACGACTACCGTGCGCGTTGTGAACAACCAAGCCTTGCTCGTAGTAATCGGTATGCGCGTCGACGCGTAGCCCGAGTCCAAGGCAACTCGCGCACACTCGACGCGCAACCCTCGTACAGCAGACCGCTGGCGGGGGTTTTTTGTTGCCATAGGTTTTCAGTACGGCCACAACAAGAGGACAGACCACCAATGAGCGCTCCCGCAAAGCCCAAGCCGGCTTCTGCTTCTGGGCGGGCCCCAGGAACAGCCCCGGAATCCAACACCGTCGCACCCCAGCGCGTCACCGGCGCGCAGTCGGTAGTGCGGTCGCTTGAGGAGCTCGGCGTCGAAGTGATCTTCGGCATTCCCGGTGGTGCGGTCCTGCCCGTCTATGACCCGCTCTACGACTCCACCAAGGTGCGCCACGTGTTGGTGCGTCATGAGCAGGGTGCCGGGCATGCCGCCAGCGGTTACGCGCATGCCACCGGCAAGGTCGGCGTCATGATGGCCACCTCCGGCCCCGGTGCCACCAACCTGGTCACCCCGCTGGCCGACGCGCAGATGGACTCGATCCCGGTTGTGGCGATCACCGGCCAGGTGGGTCGCGGCCTCATCGGTACGGATGCTTTCCAGGAAGCCGACATCTCCGGCATCACGATGCCCATCACCAAGCACAACTTCCTGGTGAGCAACGCCGAGGACATCCCGAAGGTGATCGCCGAGGCCTTCTACATCGCGCAGAGCGGCCGTCCCGGTGCGGTGCTCGTGGACATCCCCAAGGACATCCTGCAGGCACAGACCACGTTCAGCTGGCCGCCGCAGATCTACCTGCCCGGCTACAAGCCGGTCACCAAGCCGCACGGCAAGCAGGTTCGTGAGGCGGTCCGGCTCATCGCCGCCGCCAAGCGCCCGGTGCTGTACGTCGGTGGCGGTGTCATCCGTGCGGACGCCTCCCCGGAACTCAAGGAATTGGCCGAACTGACCGGCATCCCCGTCGTCACCACCCTTATGGCGCGCGGTGCATTCCCCGACAGCCACGAGCTGCACATGGGTATGCCCGGGATGCACGGCACGGTCGGTGCGGTGGCCGCACTGCAGCGCAGCGATCTGCTGATCACCCTGGGTGCCCGATTCGATGACCGGGTTACCGGGCAGCTGGACTCGTTTGCGCCGGAGGCCAAGGTGATTCACGCCGACATCGACCCGGCCGAGATCGGTAAGAACCGGCATGCCGATGTGCCGATCGTCGGCGACGTGAAGAACGTCATCATCGAGCTGATCGAGGCGATCCGGGCGGACCGCGCTGCCGGCACGGTGGCCGATCCTCTCTCCGAATGGTGGGAGTACCTGTCGGATGTCCGCAAGACGTATCCGCTGGGATACGACGCGCAGCACGACGGCAGCCTGGGCCCGGAGTTCGTCATCGAAACGCTGGGCAAGATCGCCGGACCCGACGCGGTGTACGTGGCCGGTGTGGGACAGCACCAGATGTGGGCCGCGCAGTTCATCAAATACGAGAACCCGCGCACCTGGCTCAACTCCGGGGGCCTGGGCACCATGGGCTTCGCGGTGCCCGCCGCCATGGGCGCCAAGATGGCGCGGCCCGAGGCCGAGGTGTGGGCCATCGACGGTGACGGCTGCTTCCAGATGACCAACCAGGAGCTGGCGACCTGTGCCATCGAGGGTGTGCCCATCAAGGTCGCGCTCATCAACAACGGCAATCTGGGCATGGTGCGCCAGTGGCAGACCCTGTTCTACGAGGAGCGCTACTCGCAGACGGATCTGGCGACACACTCGCGCCGCATCCCCGATTTCGTGAAGCTGGCCGAGGCGCTGGGTTGTGTCGGATTGCGTTGCGAGCGTGAAGAAGACGTGGCCAAGGTGATCGAAGAGGCGCGCGCCATCAACGACCGCCCGGTGGTCATCGACTTCATCGTCGGTGCCGATGCTCAGGTGTGGCCCATGGTCGCCGCCGGCACCAGCAATGACGAGATCCAGGCGGCCCGGGGCATCCGGCCGCTGTTCGACGACGACGAATTGGTGGCAGACGAATGACAAGTACCCACACCCTGAGCGTGCTGGTCGAGGACCGTCCCGGTGTGCTCGCCCGCGTCGCCGCACTGTTCTCCCGCCGTGGCTTCAACATCGCCTCGCTGGCGGTGGGCCCGACGGAGCTCAAAGACGTTTCGCGCATGACAATCGTCGTCACCGTCGACGATTTTCCGCTCGAACAGGTCACCAAGCAGCTGAACAAGCTCATCAACGTGATCAAGATCGTCGAACAGGACGAGGACAACTCGGTGGCGCGCGAGCTGATGCTCGTCAAGGTGCGCGCCGACGCGACGGTGCGTGCACAGGTCATCGAAGTGGTGAACCTGTTCCGCGCCAAGGTGGTCGATGTGTCGCCGGAGTCGGTGACCATCGAGGCGACGGGCACCCAGTCCAAGCTGGATGCACTGCTGCGGATGCTCGACCCGTACGGTATTCGGGAGATCGTGCAATCCGGCGTTGTCGCGCTCTCGCGCGGCCCGCGGTCTATCGCCGCCGCCAAGTAGTACTTAAAAGAGAAGTACCGAAGAGAAAAGCCGAAGGGAATCAAGCAAGTGGCAGTTGAGATGTTCTACGACGACGATGCGGACCTGACCCTCATTCAGGGACGTAAGGTCGGCGTTATCGGGTACGGCAGCCAGGGGCACGCGCACTCGCTGAGCCTGCGCGACTCCGGCGTTCAGGTGAAGGTCGGCCTGCGTGAGGGCTCCAAGTCGCGCGAGAAGGTCACCGAGCAGGGGCTGGAGGTCGATACCCCCGAAGAGGTCGCCAAGTGGGCCGACGTCATCATGATCCTGGCGCCCGACACCGCGCAGGCCGAGATCTTCAAGAACGAGATCGAGCCGCACCTCAAGGACGGCGATGCGCTGTTCTTCGGACACGGCCTGAACATCCACTTCGGTCTGATCAAGCCTCCAGCCAACGTCACCGTTGCCATGGTCGCCCCGAAGGGCCCCGGCCACCTGGTGCGTCGCCAGTTCGTCGACGGCAAGGGTGTGCCCGCACTGATCGCCGTGCACCAGGACCCCAAGGGTGAGGGCCAGGCTCTCGCGCTGTCGTACGCCAAGGGCATCGGTGGCACCCGCGCCGGCGTCATCAAGACCGACTTCAAGGAAGAGACCGAGACCGATCTGTTCGGTGAGCAGGCCGTGCTCTGCGGTGGCACCGAGGAACTGGTCAAGACCGGATTCGACGTCATGGTGGAGGCCGGCTACGCCCCCGAGATGGCGTACTTCGAGGTGCTGCACGAGCTCAAGCTGATCGTCGACCTGATGTATGAGGGTGGCATCGCCCGCATGAACTACTCGGTGTCCGACACCGCTGAGTTCGGTGGATATTTGAGCGGTCCCCGTGTTATCGATGCCGGGACCAAGGACCGGATGCGCCAGATCCTCAAGGAGATCCAGGACGGCACCTTCGTCAAGCGCCTCGTCGCCAACGTCGAGGGTGGCAACAAGGAACTCGAGGGTCTGCGCAAGGAGAACGCCGAGCACCCGATCGAGGTCACCGGCAAGAAACTGCGCGACCTGATGAGCTGGGTCGACCGGCCGATCACCGAGACCGCCTAGTTTCTGTTTATCTGAACGCAAGGCCCCCGCACTCTCCGGAGTGACGGGGGCTTTTGCGTTTTCCGCGGTCGGTGTTCGACGAGAATGGTGTCCGTCGAGGACGCGACTGTGGCCATACCCGCGACGGTGGATACTGGAACGCGATGACCACCTCCCGTCCATCCACCGTCGTCTCCCGCCTGGCTGCCCCCGCCGTCGTGGCGGGCGCAGCGGCTGCGGGCTGCGCGGCGGTCTGGTTCGGCGACCCGACGACTCCCGGGGGAGTGCTGCCGGTATGCCCGCTCAAGGCACTCACCGGACTTGACTGCCCCGGTTGTGGGGGACTGCGCATGGCCTACTCGCTGATGCATGGCGACGTGCTGGGCGCACTGCGGTACAACGCCGTTGGTCTGGTGGCCGTAGGTTTCCTCGCGGTCTGTTTCGTCGCGTGGACCGCCAGCCGCTGGCGGGGGGAGTCAGGCTGGAATCCGCCCTGGTTGCGCGGGCGGACACCGGCCATCATCGCGGTGGTCTTTGTCGCCTGGTTCGTCATCAGACTGATCCCCATCGCGCCGTTCACCGCGCTGCGGGTGTAAGCGCTACGCCGAGCGCTCCATGAGCTCGCGGGCGTTCTCTCCCAATGTAATACCGTCGTCTCCGATGAACAGCCGGGAGATCTCCCGAGCCAGCGGCTCGAGTGTGAACGGCACGAAGGCGGGCTGTGCCACGCGTAGCAGCATGGCCAGTACCGGGTCGGCGATCCGCGGAATTCCCAAATGGCGCCGCACCTTTGGCGGCACCACCGCCACGGAGGGTACGGCGGTGACGAGGGTGATCGCGGCGACGGCGGCGGCCGTTAGCCCGCCGAATCCTCGCGCGTTTCTGATCACCGATAGTGCGAATCGCACGCCGCCCGGCACGAATCCCTTCACCATCCGGTATTCGGACTCGATGGAGTCGTAGTAGGCCGCCACCTCATCGGAGGTCACCGGCACGGTGTCCGGATCGGCACCCATGAGCTCTGCGAATGTCTTGACCTCGGCAAAGAATTGGTCCCGTTCGGCCTTGGGTAGCCGTCGGGGGATGAGGCGCCCCGGCGCGGGTGTGTTCTCGTAGATCCGCAGCGCCGCATGCATGATCGTCACGTGCGCGAAGAGCACCAGCGCGGGGCCCTGGGCGTCGTAGGGTCGATCGGTGCCCGGGATGATGCCCTTCATATTGCGGTGATAGTGGCGCAGGTGCGCGGCGAGGGCATCGGCACTCGCGGTGTCACCGAAGATGATCGGTATCGGGACGCCGGCGGTGCGCTGAATGCGTTTGACCGTGTCATCGAAGTCGACCTGATTGCGCTTGCTCTTGGTGAACACCGGATCGTGGTTGATCTCCACGGCTTGCAATCCCTCGTGACTGCCCTCCAGCAGCGCGGTCACCAGGACGATCATGGGTGCCACCGAGGGGTGCAGGAATACCTTCCAGGTCACCGAATCGGGGCCGAAATACCCGAAATCGGGATGCCCGTCGGGGCCGGTGCGTTGACCGGCGGGGGTGGCGCCCTCTCCGCGCCGCCAGATCCGGGCTTTGGCGTCACCTCGCGGCGGCATGCCTGCCGAACGTGGTGTTGTGGCGTGTGCAGCTGTGCTTGGCATCGTTGCCTCCCAGGGAGCGGTTTGCTACCTAGTATTGGAAACGTTAACAACGCCAGTTGTCAACAGGGCCGCGCGCAATTGTTACCGAGGTGGCTCCGATGCTGTAACCGCCACTGCCGGCTACCGGCGGTTGGCGTCGATCAGGTCGATTCCCAGGGCGGTGGCGTCGTGAATGACCGCCTTGCCGTCGCGACGGCTGCGCACCAAGCGAGCGTGCCGCAGCGCCGAGGTGTGCTCCGAGGCCGACGCGGGGCTGATGCCGAGATTGCGGGCGATGTCACCGGTGGTGTGTTGCTCGGCCAGCAGGCGCAAGACGGCCGCCCGGGTCGATCCGAGAATCGCCGCGAGCGGATCGGATTCGGTGCCGATAGTGAGGGTCAAATCGATGGGTGCGGGATACGCGAGGACCACCGGCTGTTCGTCGAGTTCGCCGACCAGCGGTGGCCCAGCCCAGAAAATGCTGGGCGTCAAGACCATGCCGCGACCGCGTAACGCGATGGTGTGCCGTTGCGGACTGTCGATCTCGAGACAATCACCATTCCAGCGCGCCCCTGGAATGATCATGCCGAGTGCGGCCCGCACGCCATGGCGCGCCATCGCGCGCCCTTGCCTGACAAGTTCGATCTGATGGTTCGCCTGGATCTCCGGCCAGTACGGTTCCAGCACCGCCCTGTATGCGTCTTTTGTCATGCGCCCCAACGCCCTAGTGGCCTCACGATCGCCCGCGATGGCGTGCCGGAGATAGTGTGGCGCCCCTGCGCCTTCGGTGGGCCCGCGTCCGAAGACGGCCAACTCTGCCTGTGCCTGCCGCCGGTCCAGTTTTTCTATGGACTGCATGCCTTCGTCGAAATCGTCACCCAGCACGGTCGGCGACAATGACCACGAAAAGTGGCTCACCACTGCCCGCCCCGGCGCCGTCGCGATCGGGAACGCCGCCAACGCATGGCAACGCCACCGCTCACCCCACGGGGTACGAATCCCGTGCCGCAGTGCGCGTGTCGCAAATTTCATTTCCAACAAGGGGGCGGGCATGGGCAGAAACCGGGTCAAGGCAAGGTCGTTCGCGGTGAAAATGAGGCGTAGCACGCTGACCTACAGCCTGCTCCGGACCGCTATGACGAGCATTCCACCACCATATGCCCATACTTTCTGGCGCGCCCGAGAAACGTCGCGCTGGGTGAAGCCGTCGATGGCGGACGGCAACGAAGTCGACATTTCGGTGTCGGTCGAAAGGTTGTACCGCCTGCGAGCACCGCAGTTCAATCAGGATCGCGGTACCGGCGGGGTGAGAAGTGGATCGGCGATGCGGATAACGGCTGGTCGACCAATTGTCCTCCGCGGGTTGCGCTGAAAGCTGACGCGAGGGGCGGTCATGAGCGTTGATCCCAGCCGGACATTGTCGTCGTTGGACCTGCTCGATGACGACGAGCATGCCCAGCTGGCCACGTGGGGCAACCAGGCGGTGCTGAAAGAGCGCCCGGACACGATGCCGTCGATTCCTGCGGTGTTCGCGCGGCAAGTGGAGTCCACTCCTGAGGCATTGGCGCTGACCTTCGATGGTCAGTCCATGACGTACCGCGAACTCGATGAGGCCGCGAACCGGTTGTCCCACCTGCTCGCGGGCGCAGGTGCAGGCCCGGGACAGTTTGTGGCCCTGTTTTTTCCGCGCTCGGCCGAGGCGATAGTGGCGATCCTCGCTGTCCTCAAGTCGGGTGCGGCCTATCTGCCGATCGATCCCGCGCTTCCGACCACACGGATCGAGTTCATGCTCACCGATGCAGCTCCTGTCGCCGCGGTGACTACGGCCGTTCTGGCGCACCGGCTGCATGGGCTGGGGGTGCCGGTGCTCGATGTCGACGATCCTGCTGTGTGTACTCAGCCCTGCACGGCTCCACCGACGCCGTCTCCAGAAGACCTTGCCCATCTCATTTACACATCGGGTACCACCGGTATTCCCAAAGGCGTTGCGGTTACTCACCGCAACGTCGTTCAGTTATTCGACAGGCTGGACATCGGTGTGGAGTTGGCACCTGGCCAGGTGTGGACGCAGTTCCATTCCTATGCGTTCGACTTCTCGGTCTGGGAGATCTGGGGTGCGCTTCTGCACGGTGGCCGCCTGGTGGTCGTTCCCGACTCCGTGGCGCGCACACCGGAGGATTTTCACGACCTCTTGATGAGGGAGCGAGTCACCGTCCTGAGCCAAACGCCGTCGGCGGCGGGGGTGCTCTCGCCGGATGGCTTGGAAGCGACGGCGTTGGTGATCGGTGCCGAGCCCTGCCCGCCCGAGTTGGTCGATCGGTGGGCTCCGGGCCGGGTGATGGTCAACGTCTATGGTCCGACGGAAACCACCATGTGGGCGTGCAAGAGCGCACCCCTGAGCGCAGGATCGGAAGGGCATGGGGTCCCCATCGGTTCACCGGTGGCGCATGTGGCGTCCTTTGTGCTCGATCGGTGGCTGCGGCCGGTCCCGGACGGTGTTATCGGCGAGTTGTATCTGGCGGGCGCGGGTGTCGGGTCGGGTTATTGGCGCCGTACGGCATTGACGGGGGCTCGGTTCGTGGCTTGTCCGTTCGGGATGCCGGGCGACCGTATGTACCGGACGGGGGATCTGGTGTCATGGGGCGCCGACGGGCAACTGCAGTATCTGGGACGGGCCGACGAGCAGATCAAGATCCGCGGATATCGGATCGAACTCGGCGAGATTCAGGCCGCACTCGTGCGACTGGACGGGGTACGGCAGGCGGCGGTGATCGTCCGCGAAGACCGTCCCGGCGACAAGCGGATCGTCGGCTACATCACCGGAAACGCAGATCCGGTCGGTGCTCGTGCCGCACTGACCGAGCAACTCCCGGCTTACATGGTTCCGGTTGCCGTGGTGGCACTGCAGACGTTGCCGGTGACCGTGAATGGCAAGCTGGACAAGCAAGGGCTGCCCCCACCCGAATACTCCGGTGTGGATTTCCGGGCGCCGTCCACTCCCGTCGAGGAGGCACTAGCGGGCATATATGCCCAAGTGCTCGGTATTGATCGGGTTGGCGCCGACGACTCGTTCTTCGACCTCGGCGGCGACAGTATTTTGGCGATGCAAGTTGCCGGCCGGGCGCGGGCGGCTGGTGTCTTGTGCCGTCCGCGGGACATCTTCGTGGAGCAGACCGTGGCCCGGTTGTCCCGGGTGGTCACGTTGGCCGAGAACGAGATCCGGAATGTGGACGATGGCATCGGGCCCGTCGCGGCGACCCCCATCATGCACTGGTTGCATAGCGTGCAGGGCCCCGTTGAGCGGTTCAATCAGACGGTGGTCCTGCAGGCCCCGGCAGGAGCCGCTGAAGCCGACATCGTTGTTCTGCTTCAGGCGCTGCTGGACCACCACGGGACTCTCCGATTGCGCGCCGAGAGCAATGACGGTGGGTGGTCACTACGCGTGCCCGAGAAGGGCGCTGTCGATGCGCGAGCGTGTATTCGTACTGTCGAAGCGCTCTCCGATGAGGCCGTGGAAGCAGCGTGTTCGCGCTTGGATCCGGGAGCCGGAGCGATGCTCAGCGCCTTGTGGGCGCCCGCGGAGGGCAAGCTGGCGTTGATGATCCACCACCTTGCTGTGGACGGGGTGTCGTGGCGCATCCTGTTGGAAGACTTGAATGTCGCCTGGGCGCAACGTCGCAGCGGTCTGGACGTGGCGCTCGCGGGAGCAGGCACGTCTTTCGTTCGATGGGCGTCACTGCTTCGGGAGCAGGCACGAAGCGCGGGGGTGGTGGAGTCGGCGGATGTCTGGCGGTCGGTGTCGGCGGTACCGCCCGCGCTGCCGGTGGTTCGGCCCAGCGTAGACACCTACGCCGTCGCCGGCACGTTGTCGGTGGCTCTGGACGCCGACGTCACACGGATGCTGCTCGGTGAGGTACCGGCCGCGTTCCATGCTGGGGTGCAAGACGTTTTGCTCATCGCCTTTGCACTGGCCTGGAACGAATTCCTGGGTGCGGGCGGTGCTCCCATCGGCATCGACCTCGAAGGCCATGGCCGCGCCGAAGAGCTGGCCGCCGATATTGATCTGTCTCGGACGGTGGGATGGTTCACCGCCAAATATCCGGCGGCGCTGTCGGTGGGTGACCTTACGTGGGCGCAGGTCAGCGGTGGCGACTCCGCGTTGGGCATCGTCGTGAAGTCGGTGAAGGAGCAGCTGCGCGGCCTCCCGGACCCATTGTCCTACGGCCTGCTGCGATATCTGAATCCGGAAGTGGCCCTGCCACATTCGGACCCCGCCATCGGATTCAACTATCTCGGACGGCTGGGCGCTGGGGCGACGGAGGCTTCAGAAGATATCTGGACGATCAGCCACGAGGGGCTGTCCTGGACGAGCGCGTCCTCGACGGTCCCGATGCCCATGGCCCACACGGTGGAGCTCAACGCCGGCATCCTGGAGTCAAGCGTGGAGTCAGGCCCGCGGCTACAGGCGGTCTGGACATGGGCGCCGTCGCTGGTGGACGCGATCCAAGTTCAGCGGTTGAGCCGGCTGTGGTTTGAGGCACTCGTGGGTATCTGCACTCACGTGCGCACCGGCGGTGGCGGGCTGACCCCGTCCGACATCCTGCCCGCCCGGCTGACTCAAGGCGAGCTCGACGAGCTGACGAAGTGTCTTCGTGTCGCAGACGTGCTGCCGCTCACCCCGGTGCAGCAAGGATTGCTGTTTCACTCCGCCATTGCGGCACGTGCGGACAGTGCCGCGGCAGGTACGGCCCTCGCCGATATCTATGCGGTGCAGTTGAACCTCACGATGACCGGAGCCGTCGATCCGCGTCGGCTGTACAACGCGATGCACGCTGTCGTGAAGCGGCACCCGAATCTGGTGGCGCGATTCTGCACGCGGTTCGGTGAGCCGGTTCAGGTGATCCCGGCCGACCCGACGATCTGTTGGCAACAAACCGAATTCGAATCCACTGAGGAGTTGGAACGCTTCTGCGCCGCCGAGCGTGTTGCCGCGTGCGATCTTGCGGGCAAGTCGACTTTCCGGTCGGCATTGGTGCGTACCGGAGGCGACAAGCACCGGTTCATCCTGACCTTCCATCACGTAGTGATCGATGGGTGGTCACTGCCGATTCTGTTGCGCGAGATCTTCGCAATTTACTTCGGCCAGGCCCTCGCACCCGCGCCGTCCTACCGTGGCTTCGTCAGCTGGTTGGCTCAGCAAGATCGTGAGGCCGCACGCGCGGTGTGGCGCAAGGCCCTGGAGGGTTTCGAGACTCCTACGCTTGTTGCTCCGCGATCTGTTCCGGGCCCGCGCGGTGTCGCGTCGTACCGGATCTCGCCCGAGACCACCCGGGCCTTGGGCGATCTTGCGCGCTCGCAGCACACCACGGTCAGCACGGTTCTACGGGCGGCGTGGGCACAGTTGCTCATGGTGCAGACCGGAGCGCATGACGTCGCCTTTGGCACAGTGGTATCGGGTCGACCGGCGCTGTTGACGGGAGCCGACTCTGTTGTGGGTCTGCTGATCAACACCGTGCCGGTGCGGGCGCGGGCCTCAGCGACCACCACAGTGGCTGAGTTGCTGCGCGACATGCAGAGCATCCACAACGATCTTCTTGAACATGAACATCTGGCGCTCAACGAGATTCATCGTCTAACCGGCCACGATCGTCTGTTCGACACCCTCTTTCTGTACGAGAACTACCCGGTGGATGTCAGCACCTTCATGGGTGCGCATGAGCTGGGGATCACCGAATTCACCAGCCGTGAATACAACCATTACCCGCTGTCGGTGATGGCGCTGCCAGGTCATGAACTCGGCATTCGCATCGAATACGACACCGACGCGTTTGATGTCGCCGATATCGGCGCGCTGGTCCAACGACTCCGGCGGATTCTGGGGGCGATGACCGCGGACCCGGCGCGGCGAGTCCTATCGATTGATGTGCTCGAGGTGGAAGAGCGCGGTCGACTGGACCGTTGGGGTAATCGGGCTGTGTTGGCATGTGCCACAGCTGCCTCGAGTTCGATCCCGGAGATGTTCGCGCGACAGGTCGACCGTGCACCGCACGCGGTGGCACTGACGTTCCAAGGCCGGTCGATGACCTATCGCGAACTCGATCACGCGGCCAATCGGTTGGCGCAGCTACTGGCCTCGCGCGGCGCCGGGCCCGGAGAATCGATAGCGCTGATGGTCCCACGCTCCGATGATGCGATCGTCGCGCTACTGGCGGTGCTGAAGACGGGTGCCGCCTACCTGCCGATCGATCCGGCGGTACCGGTGGCGCGGCTGGAGTTCATACTCGCCGATGCCGCACCGATCGCCGTGGCCACCACAGGCGAGTTGCGCCAACGCCTGGCCGGATCGAGTATTCCCGTTCTGGTAATCGACGAGTGCGTTGTCGGCGAGCCCGCCGGGGTTTCGCTGCAGGCACCCGAGCCGGATGACATCGCGTACACGATTTACACCTCGGGTACGACGGGTGCGCCGAAAGGGGTAGCGGTCACCCACCGTAATGTCACCCAGCTATTGGAGACGTTGCCCGTCGGCTTGCCCGTGGGCCCGGGCCAGGTGTGGTCGCAGTGGCACTCGATGGTCTTCGACGTTTCGGTCTGGGAGGTCTGGGGCGCCCTACTGCACGGCGCGCGCCTGATGGTGGTGCCTGAGGCTGTAGCGGGCTCACCACAGCGTCTGCACGATCTGCTGGTCACCGAGAAGGTCAGTGTTCTGCATCAAACACCTTCTGCGATAGGAATGCTGGATTGGGGCGGCGTGGACGACATGGCCGTCGTCGTGGCGGGTGAGCCGTGCCCGCCGGAGGTGGTGGACCGGTGGGCGCCTGGCCGCCTGATGCTGAACGCTTACGGTCCGACGGAGGCGACGATCTATGCCGCGATCAGCATGCCCTTGTCGCCCGAAACAAGTCCGGTGCCTATCGGTTCACCGGTGCGCGGCGGGGCTACGTTCGTTCTCGATGGCTGGTTGCGGCCGGTACCGTCCGGCGTAGTCGGCGAGCTGTATTTGGCCGGATCGGGGGTGGGAGTCGGTTATGTGCATCGATCCGGGCTGACCGGGTCACGTTTTGTGGCATGCCCGTTCGGACGTCCGGGCGCGCGGATGTATCGCACCGGTGATCTGGCGCGATACGGCGAAGACGGCCAGCTTCAGTATCTGGGGCGCACCGATGAGCAGGTCAAGATTCGCGGCTATCGGATCGAGCTCGGCGAGATTCAGTCGGCACTGGCCGAGTTGGACGGCGTGGAACACGCGGCGGTCATCGTCCGGGAGGACCGCGCCGGCGACAAGCGTCTCGTCGGCTACGTCACCGGAACAGCAGACCCCACTATGCTCAGAACCCTACTGGGGGAGCGGCTTCCGCAGTATATGGTTCCGGCCGCGGTGGTCGCGGTCGACGCAATACCCCTCACCATCAACGGCAAGCTCGACAAACGTTCGCTGCCCGCGCCCGCCTATCACGACGCCGCACGCTATCGAGAGCCGGCGAGCCCCGTCGAGCGGACCATCGCCGATATCTATGCCCACACACTTGGTCTCGAGCGGATCGGGGTCGAGGACTCCTTCTTCGACGTCGGTGGAGATTCAATCTCGGCCATGAGGGTCGTCGCGGCGATCAACACGGCTCTCGATGTCGACCTAGAAGTGTGGACAATGTTCGACGCACCGTCGGTGAGAGGCCTGAGCGCCCGCCTGAATGGTGCCGTGAGTGCGTCTCCTATCGCCGAGAGTTCACGAACCAGCTGTGCGTCGGTACACGGGCGGGGAGTCACTCAGGTGCTGGCCGCCGATCTCACGCTAGACAAATTTGTCGATGTCACAGCACTGATAGCCAACCGCTCACGACGCCATCCGCGAGGTGACGTGAGAGAGATCCTGTTGACCGGAGCTACCGGGTTCCTCGGGCGCCACCTGGTGCTGCATTGGCTACGAGAGATGGAGCATGCCGGCGGCACGCTGACCTGTTTGGTGCGGGGCTCGTCTCATGAAGACGCGCGCAGCCGTCTCGAAAAATCCTTCGACAGTGGCGATCCAGGCCTCATGGCCCTTTTCCGCAGGTTGGCCGCCGATCGGCTGAAGGTCGTCGCGGGTGACAAAGGCGAGCCACTTTTGGGGCTGGAGCCGCAGACATGGGAGCACCTCGCCGAATCCGTCGACCTGGTCGTGGATTCGGCGGCCTTCGTCAACAGCGTCCTGCCCTATGAGGAACTTTTCCGACCTAACGTCGTCGGGACCGCCGAGTTGATCCGGCTGGCACTGACGGCCAAGCTCAAGCCCTACACATTTGTGTCAACGTCCGATGTTGGCCGGCAGGTGGATCGGTCAAAGTTCACCGAAATCGCCGACATTCGCGAAATCAGCTCCAGTCGCGTACTCGACGCCGGTTACGCCAACGGCTATGCCAATAGTAAGTGGGCGGCCGAGGTGCTCCTCAGGGAAGCGCACGATATGTTCGGGCTGCCGGTCGCGGTGTTTCGTTCCAGCATGGTCATGGCCGACACAAGCTACGCGGGTCAACTGAATATGACCGATACGATCAGCCGGATGGTGCTGAGCATCATGGCTACCGGTGTCGCGCCCGAATCGTTCTACCAGCTTGATATGCACGGCAATCGGCAGCGAGCGCACTTCGACGGTCTGCCAGTGGAATTCGTCGCAGAGGCGATTGCCACCTTGGGTTCTCAAGCAACCGATGGGTTTGAGACCTATCACGTGATGAACCCGCATGACGACGGCGTCGGAATCGACCAGTTCGTCGACTGGTTGGTGGAGGCGGGTCATCCGATCGAGCGAATCGGTAACTTCGGAATCTGGTTGCAGCGGTTCGAGACCGGTCTGCGCGCGTTACCGAACCCGCAGCGCCAGAATTCAGTGCTCCAGATGTTGATGGTATTGAAGCAGCATGGACAGCTGCGGGCGCCGGCACCGACATGCGGGTCTTATGCGCCCGCCGATCGGTTTCAGGCCGCCGTACGCCGCGCGAAAATTGGTTCAGGCCAGGATATTCCACATATCTCGGCACCGATCATTCTCAAATACGTCACCGATCTGCAGATGCTCGGATTGTTGTAGCGGCGCAGCATTCGTCGCCATCCGCTTTCGCTCTCCTTGAGCGGAGCGCCTATGTTTTGGGTGAGTTCGTTTGATGGTGGGCCGATGCGACGAGGTGTTCTGCAAGTTGGGTGCTGGCTGGTCCGAGCTGGGATTGTTCGGCGGAGGCCAGGTAGATCTTCCATATGATGGCTGGGCGTACGGCTAGCGCGCGCAGGTGTGGGAATTGGGCCGCTTCGCTGGCGGGCATGAAGATAGTGCCCAGCCCGTGGTGGACCAAGCTGGCGGCGATCGCGTATTCGAGGGCGACTTCGTGCGGTGTGAATGCCGTAACGCCTGCAGCAGTGAAGGCGTCCTCCACTATGCGGCGCAAGCTGAATTGAGGCGGAAAACCAATAAGGTGCTCGTCGACGAGTTCGGTGACGGTGACGTGACGTCGTTGCGCCAGCCGATGGTCGGGTCGGCAGACAAACATCATGGGGTCTTGGCACAGCAGCCGCATCTGGACGCCGGCTGGAAACCGATCGGGTGCTGAGACGAGAGCCAGATCAAGGGTTCCGTCGGCGATGGCCGAAAGATATGCGTTCGAGCCGCTCTGGCTTTGGCGCAGCCTGATTTGAACCAGCGGGTATTCGCGGTGGAATTGGCCCAGCATTTTGGGTACATCTAACGGGCCGAAGGTAATAAGTGCGCCGAGATCGACAGTGCCGGTCAGCTCGCCACGGAAGTTGCCGATGGAATCTTTGGCGTACCGAGCGGCCTGAATCACCCGGGTCGCATGCGTGCGGAAAAGCTCTCCGGCTGGGGTCAATCGGATCTGTTGCCGCGTTCGGTCGAACAATTCGACTCCGAGCTCTTTCTCCAACTTGCCCACCGACGTGGACAGCGCGGACTGAACAACGTGGGCGCGCTGCACGGCTCGAGAGAAGCTCATCTCGCCAGCAACGGCCACGAAATGCTCCAACTGTCGAAGTTCCATCAGCCACCTCATCTGTTTTGTAGATGGAATCTATCAAAAAGATCTGTTGGACTAGATGACTCCCGGCGGCTGTGATGGAAGGACAACACGGACGAAAGGGCGAATATGCCGGACCCGGGTAACGCGAAAGTCATGAAAGCGATCGTTGCCGAACAGGGCGCGAAGGGCACTGGGCTGTCGTTGACGGCAGTGCCCTATCCCCATGCCGCAGAGAACGACGTCATCGTCCAGGTGCACGCCGCCGGATTCACTCCCGGGGAGCTCGATTGGCCAGGAACCTGGGCCGACCGTTCGGGCCGGAGCCGAGGGCCGAGCATCCCAGGGCACGAGGTATCGGGCGTCGTGGTCGAACTGGGCTACGGCACAACGGGGTTGACTGTGGGGCAGCGAGTCTTTGGCATCACGGATTGGACGCGCAATGGCGCGTTGGCGCAGTACGTCGCGGTGGAAGCGCGGAATCTGGCTCCTCTGTCGGCCGATGTAGACCACACGGTTGCGGCCGCCCTACCCGTTTCCGGTCTGACGGCCTGGCAAGGGCTATTCCTCCACGGACACATCGTCGCGGGGCAGAGCGTTCTCATACATGGTGCGGCAGGTGCGGTCGGTTCTGTGGCCGTGCAGCTTGCACACGAGGCGGGAGCTCACGTCATCGGCACCGGACGCGGCGGCCAACGTGATCAGGTCTTGGGTCTCAAAGCCGACGATTTCGTCGACCTGACCACCGACACACTCGAAGACGTCGGCAAGGTCGACGTTGTATTCGATGTGATTGGTGGGGAGATCCTCGATCGCTCAGCGCAACTGGTGCGTTCCGGAGGCGCGTTGATCACCATCGCCGAACCGCCGCGTGTCATCCCCGAGGGTGCACGGGCCGTTTTCTTTGTCGTTGAGGCGGACCGCAGACAGCTCACTATCTTGGAGAACAAACTGCGCGACGGACGAATCCGTCAGAACATCGGATCGGTAATCCCCCTTGAGGATGCGTTGAGCGCCTTCGATATCGATCGAAAGACTCCCGGCAAGACGATCGTCCACATGGCGACTGTCTAGGGTCGCGGTGCTACCTGGTCGTACTCAGTTCACCAGGTCGATTCGAAAGAAGTTGAGGCCAAATGACTCTGAAGATTCTACTCGTAACTCTGGGCGTTGCCGTGATGCTCGCGCCAACAGCCTGTGCCGAGCCCGCACCGCAGAATGCGGGCGAAAGTCCTGTCGTCCGACAAGTATTCGATCAACAGACCAACGTGCCAGGCAAATCATTGATATCAGTTACCGTCAGCTATCCGCCGGGAACAAAAAGTGAAGCCCACCATCACGCGAAGTCCGCGTTCGTCATGGCCTATGTGGTTTCCGGAGCGATTCGCAGCCAAGTTGACGCAGAGCCTGCGCGTGTCTATCACGCGGGGGAGACCTGGCATGAAGCCCCCGGCGCGCACCACACGATCAGTGAAAATGCCAGCGCCACAGAACCTGCGGAATTACTCGCGGTCTTCCTGCTCGATACCGGAGACGGCCCACTCACCCTCGATGACACCGCAACTGCGCCGCCGAGCCGGAGATGAAAAGAGAGTCCATGCACAAGCTTGATCGGATCCGGCTCGTCGAGGTAGCGCTACGCGTGTCGCTCGCGGCGGCCTTTCTGTCCGCCGTTGCCGACCGCTTCGGGTGGTGGGAGCCGTTCGGACAGGGGACCTGGGGAAACATGGCTTCTTTCGCCGCCTACGTCAACCAGATGATTCCATTTGTTTCTGGATGGCCGTTGACGGTGATTGCATGGGCGTCCACCGCCGCCGAAGTGATTCTGGGGATTCTGCTTCTGATCGGATGGAGGCCCAGTCTGGTCGGCGCGGTGAGTTGCTTGCTGCTCATAACATTTGGAATAGCGATGGCACTATCACTTGGCGCCGAAGCGCCGCTGAGCTACAGCGTCTTCACCGCGGCCAGCGCCGCGGCGGCCTACGCCATACGCAGCGCACCGTCGCACACACGCGGAACCCGCGGCGTCGTTTAAATGAAGGCAACCCTGGTCGGAATTTCCGGAGGCCAGCGCGATAATCGACACGATATTGCTCAGCCGGAGAGGAAGTGCACCGGGTTCACGCCGCCTCCTAGGCCACGGTTGGACCACCCGAATACACGCCCACGGGACCACCGCATGGATACCCCACCACAAGTGACGTTAGGGAGCCAGTCACCCACACTCTCCGGTTGGCGGCTGGCCCGGAGTGCTGGCTGTTTGCCTGAAGGCGGCTAGGCTGCACGTGTGGCCGTGATGATCAGTCGGCGCGGGTGGCTTGTGGCAAGTGCAGTTGCCTTGTCGGGGCTGACTATCCCCGCATGCTCTGCCCCCAAATCTGCACACAAGGCCGAGGGCGGCGCCAGTGTTGTGGAGTTCGCCGGGAAGCTGCCGGATCCCGCGGAGTTACGCAGACGATGTCGCGTAGTCGCGCTGCTCGACGCCTTGGTCGAGGGCCGAGCTCTCGCCAAGGGCGATATCGGTACTGTCTACCAACCGAATTGGCGTCCCGGCGACGATCTCGTGAAGTACCAGGACGGGGGAGGCGACGAGTGGTCGATCGTCTTCTCGGCCAAGGACGGCGTCTTTCTTCGCGGCTTTGACCACGAATCGGATTTGAGTACCTACAACGACGACTACTGGCCGGGTCTGGTCGGCGACCTGCCGGAGGCGTTCAGGTCGGATCTGAAGAACCCCGATCTCTACGGCTACTACGACGGCGCTCCGCAAATGACCGTTTGTGTCTGGCGCGGCCCCGCGGACGTCGCATGGCGCCACGGCAGCCCGGAGCGGACGCAGTGGGGGTACCACGGCGATGGAGGCGAGCACTTATTCGATCCGCTGATCGACTGGCACGCGTCCAAGGAACTGGACTGGTTGTACCCGGCGCAGGGCCATGTCGTACCCGAGTCCGCCGGGCAACAGGTCATGGACCAGAAGCCGCTCACCGACGAACTTATCCGCGCATTTCACCCCAATCCCGATATCACGGCACTACGCGCGGTGGCGACGCAGATCGGGTACTAGACCAGGTGTGATGTAAGCCTCCTGATGGTCCGCACTAGGCTGTGACGACGTGAGCGAACGTCCAGTCGTGTTGATTGCCGACAAACTTGCCCCGTCGACCGTCGAAGCACTCGGAGATGGTGTGGAGGTGCGCTGGGTCGATGGCCCTGACCGCCCCGCGCTGCTGGCCGCGGTACCCGAGGCTGATGCGCTTCTGGTGCGCTCGGCCACCACGGTTGACGCCGAGGTGCTGGCCGCCGGAACCAAGCTCAAGATCGTCGCGCGTGCCGGCGTCGGACTCGACAATGTCGACGTCAAGGCCGCCACTGCCCGTGGTGTTCTGGTGGTCAACGCCCCCACCTCGAACATCCACAGCGCGGCCGAGCACGCCGTGACCCTGCTGCTGGCCACCGCGCGGCAGATCCCGGCGGCTGACGCCTCGCTCAAGGCGCACACCTGGAAGCGCTCGTCGTTCAACGGCACCGAGATATTCGGTAAGACCGTCGGCGTCGTGGGCCTGGGCCGCATCGGGCAGTTGTTCGCGCAGCGACTCGCCGCGTTCGGCACGCACATCGTCGCGTACGACCCCTATGTCTCGGCCGCTCGTGCCGCCCAGCTCGGTATCGAACTGCTGACACTCGACGAACTTTTGGGTCGGGCAGATTTCATTTCGGTGCACCTGCCCAAGACGCCGGAGACCGCGGGCCTGATCGGCAAGGAGGCCCTCGCCAAGACCAAGCCGGGTGTCATCATCGTCAATGCCGCGCGCGGTGGGCTCATCGACGAGGCAGCCCTGGCCGATGCCATTCGTAGTGGTCACGTCCGCGGCGCCGGCCTCGACGTGTTCTCCACCGAGCCGTGCACCGACAGCCCGCTGTTCGAACTCGACCAGGTGGTGGTGACCCCGCACCTGGGCGCCTCCACCAGCGAGGCGCAGGATCGCGCGGGCACCGACGTGGCCGCAAGCGTGCAGCTGGCCCTGGCGGGCGAGTTCGTGCCGGACGCCGTCAACGTCGGCGGGGGCGTCGTCAGCGAAGAGGTGGCGCCGTGGCTTGAGGTGGTGCGCAAGCTCGGCGTGCTCATCGGAGCCGTTTCCGAGCAGCTGCCTACCTCGTTGTCGGTTGATGTCCGCGGTGAGTTGGCTTCCGAAGATGTTGCGGTGCTGAAGCTTTCCGCGTTGCGTGGACTGTTCTCGTCGGTGATCGAGGACCAGGTGACGTTCGTGAACGCTCCGTCGATCGCCGAAGAGCGTGGCGTGAGTGCGGAGATCACCACGGCTACCGAGAGCCCGAACCACCGCAGTGTCGTCGATGTGCGCGCCGTGTATGCCGACGGCTCCGTGATCAACGTCGCCGGCACCTTGTCAGGCCCGCAGCTGGTGCAAAAGATCGTCCAGATCAACGGTCGCAACTTCGATCTGCGCGCCGAGGGCGTCAACCTCGTCATCAATTACGCGGACGTGCCGGGCGCCCTGGGCAAGATCGGCACCGTGCTGGGTGGCGCCGAGGTGAACATCCAGGCCGCGCAGCTGAGCCAGGACGCCTCCGGTGCGGCAGCCACCATCATCCTGCGCATTGATCGCACTGCTCCGGATGCCGTGCTGGACGAGATCCGTGCCGCCGTCGGCGCGACGACCCTTGAGCTGGTGGATCTTTCATGACCAAACTCGCGATCATCGCCGGTGATGGCATCGGTCCTGAGGTCATCGGCGAGGCCGTGAAGGTACTGGACGCGGTGCTGCCGGGCGTCGACAAGACCGAATACGACTTGGGTGCTCGCCGCTATCTGGCGACCGGCGAGCTGATGCCCGACTCGGTGCTCGATGAGCTACGCGGACACGACGCCATTCTGCTTGGCGCCATTGGCGATCCGGCGGTCCCCAGCGGTGTGCTGGAGCGGGGGCTGTTGTTGAACACCCGCTTTGCGCTGGACCACCACATCAATCTGCGACCGGCCAAGCTGTACCCCGGTGTCACCGGCCCGCTGGCGGGGAACCCGGCCATCGACCTGGTCGTGGTGCGCGAGGGCACCGAGGGGCCGTACACCGGCAACGGCGGCGCGATCCGCGTCGACACCCCGCACGAGGTGGCCACCGAGGTCAGCCTCAACACTCGGTTCGGGGTGGAGCGTGTGGTGCGCAACGCCTTCCAGCGTGCCGAGGCCCGCAGCAAGAACCTGACACTGGTGCATAAGAACAACGTGCTCAAGTATGCGGGCACGTTGTGGACGCGCACGGTCAACGAGGTGGCTGCCGAGCACCCGGATGTCACCGTGTCGTATCAGCACATCGACGCCGCCACCATCCACATGGTGACCGATCCGGGACGGTTCGACGTCATCGTCACCGACAACCTGTTCGGCGATATCATCACCGACCTGACGGCCGCCGTCACCGGTGGAATCGGTTTGGCCGCAAGCGGAAACATCGACGGCTCGGGTAAGAACCCTTCGATGTTCGAGCCCGTCCACGGCAGCGCACCCGATATCGCGGGCCAAGGGATCGCCGATCCCACCGCCGCGATCGTGTCGGTCTCGCTGCTGCTGGATCACCTGGGTGAGACCGAGGCCGCGGCCCGTGTCGAAAAGGCTGTCGAGCAGCATCTGGCCACCCGCGGTGAGGGGAAGCTGTCCACCTCGGCGACCGGCGATCGGATCGCCAGCTTCCTGTAGTCCTGATCGAATGCGAGCCTCGCGCGGGGGAGGTCCGCGCCGGGCTCGCATTCGGCATTAGGGGGTCTGCCGCTCCAACTTCACCGGCACCAAACCGACTGCTGCCAGCGGGAACAGCGCACACACGGCGAATGCCGCGGAAAATCCCGCCGCCGCGGCAATGGCTCCGAATATTGGCGGCGCCACGGCAGCGGCCAGCAGCTGGCCGGTGTTCTGGGCACCCAGGGCGCGGCCGCTCCAGAATGGTCCGGCGATCTCGGCGATCGAGGTGTAGGCAAGCCCGTTGTCCGACACGGTGATCACCGAAGCCACCAGCATGACGACGACGCTGACGGACCAATCGAGTTGGTTGGTGACGGCCAACAACGCCATGGTCGCCGATGCGGCTGCGGCGATGGCCCGGATCGGCCTCATCCGCGAACCCCAACGGTCGGACCACATTCCGGCCGCGACCCGGCCAAGCGCACCGACCAGTTGCGCCACTGTCACCATCACGCTGGCCGCGCCGATGCTCCAGCCCCTGTCGGTGACCAGCCACACCAGCGTGAAGGTCCACACGACCACCTGAGGGACCACCAACAGCACCGACACCCCGTGAATCAGCCACAGCACGCGTGACCCGCGGTAGGGATTGGCCAGATGTTCCTCGGGTGCTTCCGAACGGGGTGGCCGCGGCGGGTCGATGATGCCGACCAGACACACCGCTGAAGACACCGCGCACACGATCGCGGGAAAGAGCAGTGCGGTCGCGACGCCATGGCCCTCGGCAATGCGCGGGATGACGAGCGCACCGGCCGCGACACCCAGTGGTTGCGCCATCTGGCGGATACCCATGACCGTCCCGCGCTGGTGGGGTGGGAACCACCCGACCACCACGCGTCCACTGGCTGAGTTGCAGGCGGCCGCGGCCGCCCCACCCAGCAGCAGGAATGCGCCAGTCACGGTCAGCGACGGGGATTCCGCGGCCGCGAACGCGGCCACGGCGGTCAGCGCCAGGCCGCTCACCAACGCGATGCGCTCACCGAATTTGTCGATGAGTGCCCCCCAGGCGATGAGCGTCAAGACCATGCCGAAGCTCGGCATGGCGGACAGCAGCCCCGCGTTGGCCAGGTCGAGTCCACGCTCGGCGTGCAGGGCCGGGATGAGGAACGCCACACCGTTGATGAAGACATTCGCTCCAGCGGTGGACCCCAAAGCAATGGCCAGCATCGCCCAACGGCGTGCTGTACCAACCTCATCGACGTGAACCATGGTCACCATGGTTCCACATCTATCTCAAATTATTGAATACATGTCTCAATATATGAGACGTGCTAGCTCGCGGTGGCGAGATTGTCGTGTCGTCGATAGGTGCGATCCCCGCCTGATTGCGACATGCCCTGCGAGACGATCTGGCGCCGCGCGAACTGGCCGATCTCCTCGCTGATGCGCGTCATTCCGGGCAGCACGTTGCGGCGCTCGAAAAACCAGTTCATCACCGAAGTTCCCACGACGGCGGCTTGCATCGGTTTGTTGTCGGGCAGGCCTAAGCGATCGGCGTTGGTCTTGCCGAGAATGAGCCGGCTGTATGAGGACAGGTAGGTGCGAGAGAGCCGCATGAACACTGGCTCGCCGGGGATCGAGGCGTGCAGGGCCTGGGTGAGTGCGTATGAATCGTCGTCCGGCAGGAACTCGGTATCGGCTTCCAGCCAGAACAGCCGCCAGGTGTCTTCCTCGCTGGTGGGTACGAGCTCGGGATGAATTCCCATGAGCAGGCCCACGTATCGCCAGAAATGGAACACCGACTCGCGTTCGCTGTCGGAGAAGCTCATGCCCATGGCTTGACAGCCCGCCAGGTTCGCCAGTGAAAACAGCATGAGCGTCCCAGCGAGTTGGATCTGATTGACGGGGCTGTCCCAGGCCTCATAATCCCAATCGTCTCGCCGGTTCATCGCGGCGCGCACCAACGCATGCATGAGGCGCACGCGTGGGATTCCCTTGAACCCGGGCGAGAATCGATCCAGGCCGCCGGGGGAGGTGACGTCGATGAGCCATTGCGCGGTCTCATTGAGCCTGCGCGGAGCCATCGCCTGCAGATTGCCCGTGCCGACGAGGGGTTTGTCGGCACGGGACGACAGGTAGCCGCCGGTCAGCGCGAGACCGGGCAGGGCCAGGCCCAGGCCCACCACGCCGGTGCGCATGCTGACGCGCGCGGCCAGTTCGAGTTTCTTGTCATTCAGCCAGTACGGCCGGGCATCGATCTGTTCGAAGAAGGCGACGAGTTCTTCGGGCGGGTTCTCGACCGCGTCGATGCCCTCTTCGATGGCGGTTTCGAACATGCGCCGCCCCTGTCCCACGGGCAAGCGGGCGAACATCGCGACGACCGCGTCCGCAAGGGGGTCCCCGGCATGCGCGAAGCGGCGGAATGACTCCCGCTGCTCAGCAGTGGCACGAATATCGCGACCCGGGAGGAAGCGGGCGAACACGTTGAACGGGAACTCGCGCAGTTGCGGCGGGTTGGGCAGCTTCTGCCAGTTCGAAGCCATCTTTGACCCCATCAGGGTGTCCTCTCCTCGTTGAAAGCGACCATCTGGTGACACGACTCACCATCTGGTGAGAATCATCACCAGAAAAACGCGTGAGGTCAAGCACCACGGTGCGACAATCGGCAGATGCCATCCCGGACCTACGGCGGCGCCACATCCGGCGAACGACGCGCGCGACGACGCGCGGCGCTGCTGGATGCCGCGCTGGACCTGGTCGCCGGCAGTGGCGTCAAGGGGCTGACGGTGCGTGGGGTGTGTGCCGAGGCTCGACTCAACGATCGGTATTTCTACGAGAGCTTCCGAAGCACCGACGAACTGGTGTTGGCGATGCTCGACGAGCAGATGCTCGCGGGCTCGGCCACCATCATCGAGGCCATAGCCAAGAGCTCGACATCCAAGGATCCGGTGGTGCGCACTCGCGCAGCCGTGGGCAGTGGGCTGAGATTCCTTACCGCCGATCCCCGCCGGGGACGGCTGCTGGTCGAGTCGCAGGCCACCGAGGGTCTGGCCGCGCGTCGGCGCGATCTGGTCAAGACGCTGGCGCAGGTGATGGCCGATCAGGGGCGTGTGCTGTTGCCGGCCGATGATGCGCTGGATCCCGATCTCGACCTGGCCACGTTCACCTTGGTCTCGGGAGGGCTGGACCTCGTCACCACCTGGTTTCGCGGTGAGCTCGACATCACCCGGGACCGGTTGGAGGATTTCCTGGTGGCGTTGGTCACGCGCGCGAACATCCGCGCCGACCAACATGAGGACTCCGGGGAAGCCGCAAAGCCTGGCAACTAGGCTTATGTAAATGCGCCTAGGACGTATTGCCAGCCCAGACGGTGTCGCCTTCGTAAGTATCGAAGGAGAAGACGGCAGAGAAGAATCAGCGATCGCCCGCGAGATCGCCGAGCATCCCTTCGGCACCCCCACTTTTACCGGACGGCAGTGGCCGCTCGCGGATGTCCGGCTGCTGGCACCCATCCTGGCGAGCAAGGTTGTCGCGATGGGCAAGAACTACGCCGCCCACGCCGCCGAAATGGGTGGCGACCCGCCCGAGTCGCCGGTGATCTTCATCAAGCCGAATACCTCCATCATCGGGCCGGGCCTGCCGATCCAGCTGCCGCCCAGCGCAACCGAGGTGCATCACGAAGGCGAATTGGCCATCGTGATCGGTCGGCCGTGTAAGGACGTGCCCGCCGCGCGTGCCGCGGAGAACATCCTGGGGTACACGATCGGCAACGACGTGTCCGCCCGCGACCATCAACGCGCCGACGGTCAGTGGACCAGGGCCAAGGGACACGACACGTTTTGCCCACTGGGGCCGTGGATCGTCACCGACCTCGATCCGGCGGACCTCGAGATTCGTACCGAGGTCAACGGGCAGGTCAGGCAGCGCAGCAGAACCTCCTTGCTATTGCATGATGTCGGAGCGATCGTGGAATGGGTCTCCGCGGTGATGACCCTGCTACCCGGGGATGTCATTCTCACCGGGACTCCCGAGGGCGTCGGGCCCATTGTCGACGGGGACACCGTGAGCGTCACTATCGAAGGTATCGGAACCCTGTCCAATCCCGTTGTGCGGAAGGCGAAGTAAGAGTGAGTAACACGAAAGTCCGGGTACGTTTCTGCCCGTCGCCGACGGGCACGCCGCACGTCGGCCTGATTCGCACCGCACTGTTCAACTGGGCGTATGCGCGACACTGCGGTGGGGACTTCGTGTTCCGCATCGAAGACACCGATGCCGGACGCGACAGTGAGGAGAGCTACCTGGCGATCCTGGATGCCTTGCGATGGCTGGGGCTGGACTGGGACGAAGGGCCGGAGGTCGGCGGACCCTACGAGCCCTACCGACAGTCACAGCGTAAGGAGCTGCATCGGGAGGTGGTGCGCAAGCTCCTGGAGGCGGGGGAGGCCTATGAGGCATTCTCCACGGCGGAGGAAGTCGAAGCCCGCCATCTTGCCGCGGGACGCAATCCCAAACTGGGCTATGACAACTATGACCGTGATCTCACCGAGGAGCAGCGCGCGGCATTCCGTGCGGAGGGACGCGATCCCGTCGTCCGGCTGCGGATGCCCGATCACGACATCACCTGGAACGACTTGGTGCGCGGCGAGACCACCTTCGCGGCGGGTGTGGTGCCTGATTTTGCGCTGACCCGCGGTAACGGGGATCCGTTGTACACCTTGGTGAACCCGGTCGACGACGCGTTGATGAAGATCACCCATGTGCTGCGCGGCGAGGACCTGCTGCCCTCGACACCGCGGCAGATCGCTTTGTACGAGGCCATGATCCGGATCGGAGTGACCGACTCGATACCGGCCTTCGCGCACCTGCCGTCGGTGCTGGGGGAGGGCACGAAGAAGCTGTCCAAGCGTGATCCGCAGTCCAACCTGTTTCTTCATCGCGATCGCGGATTCATTCCCGAGGGTCTGCTGAATTACCTTGCCCTGCTGGGGTGGTCGATCGCCGATGATCACGACATCTTCTCACTTGCCGAGATGGTCACCGCCTTCGATGTCACCGATGTCAACTCGAATCCGGCGCGATTCGACCAGAAGAAGGCCGATGCCATCAACGCCGAGCACATCCGGCTGTTGGCGCCGGAGGAGTTCGTGACCCGGCTGCGCACGTACTTCGCCGCGCACGGCCACGAGCTCGGGCTCGACGAGAGCGCCTTCGCGGTGGCGGCGGATCTGGTGCAGACGCGCATCGTGGTGCTGGGCGACGCCTGGGGGCTGCTGAAGTTCCTCAACGACGACGCGTACGCGATCGACCCGGGCGCGGCCCGCAAGGAACTCGGAGAGGCCTCGTTGCCTGTCCTGGACGCCGCAATCGGTGCGCTGGAGTCACTCGAGGCGTGGACCACTCCTGCCATTGAGGGTGCGCTCAAGAGCGCACTCATCGAAGGGCTCGAGCTCAAACCGCGGAAGGCTTTCGGCCCGCTGCGTGTCGCGGTTACGGGTGCCACGGTGAGCCCGCCGCTGTTCGAATCGATGGAGCTGCTGGGTTCCGGGCGCACCCTGACACGGCTGAGAAACGCTCGGAGCTGGGAAAATGGGGTGGGTGACCAGACCGATTCGGGTTAATGGCCCTTGGTTTGGTACTCTGCTCGTCGGCTCCAAAGTCCGCTATCAGCTCGCTGACCTGCGGTTCTGCGAAGCCATTGGGGTATGGTGTAATTGGCAACACAGCTGATTCTGGTTCAGCCATTCTAGGTTCGAGTCCTGGTACCCCAGCGCAAATCATTTGTACGACAAGTGATTTGGTGGATGTGCGCCGGTAAGCTAGACTGCTAAGTCTGCGCGCCGAGCGCATTGCACGACAATGTTCTAGCCCCCGTCGTCTAGCGGCCTAGGACGCCGCCCTCTCACGGCGGTAGCGTGGGTTCGAATCCCATCGGGGGTACCAGCTCGTTAGCGAGGTCTAGCGCCAGTTCTCGGCGCGGTAGTCACCCAAAGCGCGCAGCGCTTCCTCGGTCAGCTCCGGATGGCGCCCGCGCAGGGTCCAGATCACGAACTTGCGCGCTTGATAGACGCCGGCCTTGTCGACATCCACATCGATGTCGAGGGTTTCGGCTCGCAGTTCATGGATCCGGTCGTCGTATTGACCGGCCGCGTCGCCGGTGCCCAGATGGTGGACCAGCGCATCACTGAGTGGCCGTTTGATTTTCTTATGCCGCAGACCCTCGCGGAAAGAGTCGAGCGCATCGCGTGCGAGCTGGCCCACCTCTACGCCTACTGCTGTGGGGCCGTTGACCCGCCCAGCGGCATCGCGGGCAGTCCGAGCTTGCGATGATCCCAGGACCGAACCCGGGTAGGACGTACCCGGACCGCGATGCGCTTGTTGAGCATCTGCTCCACAAAGGGCTTCATCTCCTCTGTGTATGGGGCGGTGTAGCGCTCGAAGACACTGATGCCGACCTGGAACAGCACATCCGGATCCTCGACGATCTCGGCCTGGCCCTCGATGGAGACTCCGCGCAGGGTGTCGTAGGTGAGACCGTCCTCGATGAGACACGTGATAGTGGGATTGCGCTTGAGGTTGACCACCTTCTGCGACTTGGCCTTGGTCTCGAACCACACCTCGCCGTTGAGCACCGCGTACCACATGGCCACCAAGTGCGGCTGTCCGTCGGCGCCGACGGTGGCCATGGTGGTGGTGCGTGAGTTGTTGATGAACTCGGTGATCTCTTCGTCGGACATGACGATCTGCGAGCGCTGATTGCTTCCCATATTCGGAGCTTAAAGCCGGGCTGTTATCGCCTCGGAGGCGGCAACGAGATCGGCGGCCCAGCGTGCCCCGGGCCGTCGGCCCATCCGGTCGATGGGGCCGGAAACCGATATTGCCGCAATGACATTGCCGTGCCGATCGCGAACCGGTGCCGAAACGCTGGCGACCCCGGCCTCGCGCTCGGCCGCGCTCTGCGCCCAACCGCGCTTGCGCACATCGGCAAGAGCGCGCTCGGTGAACGTGGCGCCGGGCAGCACTGCCGCCTGCGTGCCTGGATCACTGTGGGCAAGTAATACTTTGGCGCCCGATCCGGCCGACATCGGCAGGCGCGAGCCGACCGGCACGGTGTCACGAAGCCCCGCCGGCGGTTCGAGAGCCGCCACGCATATGCGCACGGTGCCTTCTCGTCGGTACAGCTGCACGCTCTCGCCCGTGATTTCGCGCAGCTTGGGGAGCACCTGGGCGCTGGCGCTCAGGAGTGGATCGTTGACATGCGCTGCGAGTTCGGTAAGCCCCGCGCCGAGCTGCCACTGCCCGTCACCGTCGCGGGATAAGAGTCGATGCACCTCCAGCCCTGCCGCAAGCCGGTGTGCGGTGGCACGGGGGAGACCCGTGCGTTCGCACAATTCCGCGAGCCCGCAGGGCGAGTCGCCTATGGCGGTCAGGACCTGCACCGCTTTGTCGAGGACGCCGATGCCGCTATGCTGTCTCACGTAACGATACTAACGTTCCAAATATTGAGACGCAATCAGCACGGAGCCAATGATGACTAGTGTCCAACAGCCCAGGACCCTGGCAGAGAAGGTCTGGGACTCCCACGTAGTGGTACGCGGAACCGGTGAGGGTGAGGCGCGCGAGCCCGATCTCATCTATATCGACCTGCACTTGGTACACGAGGTGACCAGTCCGCAGGCATTCGATGGTCTTCGGCTCGCTGGGCGCCAGGTGCGCCGGCCGGACCTGACGATCGCGACCGAAGACCACAATGTGCCGACGATCGACATCGACAAGCCGATCGCCGATCCGGTGTCCCGCACCCAGGTTGAGACCCTTCGGAAGAACTGCGAAGAATTCGGCATCCGCCTGCATCCCATGGGGGATGCCGAGCAGGGCATCGTGCACGTGGTCGGTCCGCAGCTGGGATTGACGCAGCCGGGCACCACGGTGGTGTGTGGCGACAGCCACACCTCCACGCATGGCGCGTTCGGGGCGCTGGCAATGGGTATTGGGACGTCCGAAGTGGAGCATGTGCTGGCCACGCAGACCTTGCCGTTGAGGCCATTTCGGACCATGGCGATCAACATCGATGGCAGCCTGCCGACCGGTGTCACCAGCAAGGACGTTATTTTGGCCGTCATCGCCAAGATCGGCACCGGCGGGGGGCAGGGGTATGTCCTGGAGTATCGCGGGCAGGCCGTCGAGGAGATGTCGATGGAGGCCCGAATGACTATGTGCAATATGTCTATTGAGGCGGGTGCCCGGGCGGGAATGGTCGCGCCCGACGAGACGACATATGCCTATCTGAAGGACCGTCCACACGCCCCCAAAGGGGAGCTGTGGGATGCCGCTGTGGCCGAATGGGACTCGTTGCGAACCGACGAGGGTGCCCAGTTCGACGCCGAAGTACACATTGATGCCAGCACTTTGACGCCCTTCGTCACCTGGGGCACCAATCCCGGGCAGGGGGTGCCTCTGGGCGCTGACGTGCCCGATCCTGAGCTGATGGCCGACGAGGAAGAGCGGCTGGCGGCCGAGAAGGCGCTGACCTACATGGATCTCACTCCGGGTACCCCCATGCGTGAGATCCCGGTGGACACCGTGTTCGTCGGGTCCTGCACCAACGGGCGGATCGAGGACCTACGGGCCGTCGCGGACGTGCTGCGGGACCGGAAGGTGGCCGCAGGGGTCACCATGCTCATCGTTCCCGGCTCGATGAGGGTGCGTGCACAGGCCGAATCCGAGGGGCTGGGCGAGATTTTCGCCGCCGCCGGTGCCCAATGGCGCCAGGCGGGCTGTTCGATGTGCCTGGGTATGAACCCCGATCAGCTTTCCCCGGGTCAGCGGTGTGCGTCGACGTCGAACCGAAATTTCGAAGGACGGCAGGGTAAGGGCGGTCGCACCCACCTGGTATCGCCGGCCGTCGCCGCGGCCACGGCGGTGAGGGGAAAGCTCTCATCGCCAGCTGATTTGGCAAAATCCGTAAAATAGGCACCTGCCAAAAGGCACAGGAGGAAATAGTGGAGGCATTCGACACCCACACCGGAATTGGTGTGCCGCTGCGCCGTTCCAACGTGGACACCGACCAGATCATCCCGGCGGTCTACCTCAAGCGTGTCACCCGAACGGGTTTCGAGGACGGGCTCTTCGCCGGTTGGCGTACCGACCCCTCCTTCATTCTCAATCTGGAACCGTTCAACCGGGGCACTGTTCTGGTCGCGGGGCCGGAATTCGGCACCGGATCGTCCCGAGAGCACGCTGTGTGGGCCTTGATGGACTATGGATTTCGAGTAGTACTGTCGTCCCGTTTCGGAGATATCTTCCGGGGCAATGCGGGTAAGGCCGGTCTGGTCGCCGGATTGGTGGGTCAGTCCGACATCGAGCTGCTCTGGAAGCTCATCGAGCAGAATCCGGGTTTGGAACTCACTGTGAATCTTGAGGATCGGACGGTGACCGCTGGAACGGCGGTGGTGCCGTTTGAGATTGACGACTACACGCGGTGGCGTCTGCTCGAAGGATTGGACGATATAGGCCTTACGCTGCGAAAAGTCGATGAAATTGCGGCTTTTGAGGCCGCTCGGCCGGAGTTCAAACCCCGTACTTTGGAGCCTTCCGAGTAGCTGATTGGGCGCCCTTGGGGGGCAAAGGCATTCCTTTTGGTCGGCGAATGGCTCCGTAAAGAGCTCAGAGAATTTTGCCGAAAATACGCGTGGCACTTGGAAATCACGTGCAGTTGGGTTTACCGTGTTCGAAGTCGGTTCAAAGTGGACCACTGGCTTCGGAGGGTTTTACATGAACAAAGCAGAGCTCATCGACGTTCTGACACAGAAGTTGGGCTCGGATCGCCGGCAGGCCACCGCTGCGGTGGAGCACGTCGTCGACACCATCGTTCGCACCGTGCACAAGGGTGAGAGCGTGACCATCACCGGATTTGGCGTTTTCGAGCAGCGTCGCCGCGCCGCTCGTGTCGCCCGCAACCCGCGTACCGGTGAGACCGTCAAGGTGAAGCCGACGTCGGTGCCGACGTTCCGTCCCGGTGCGCAGTTCAAGGCGGTTGTCTCTGGTGCGCAGAAGCTTCCGGCCGACGGCCCCGCTGTGAAGCGTGGCTCCACCGCCGCCCCGGCCAAGCGCGCCGCTGCCAAGAAGGCCGCCCCGGCCAAGAAGGCTCCCGCCAAGAAGGCCGCGCCCGCCAAGAAGGCTCCGGTCAAGAAGGCAGTTGTCAAGAAGGCTGCTCCCGCCAAGAAGGCTCCGGTCAAGAAGGCAGTCGTCAAGAAGGCTGCTCCGGTCAAGAAGGCCGTGACCAAGGCTCCCGCCAAGAAGGCCGCGACCAAGGCTCCCGCCAAGAAGGCCGCGACCAAGGCTCCCGCCAAGAAGGCCCCGGCCAAGAAGGCTCCGGCCAAGAAGGGCCGCAAGTAGTTTCCCGACAACATCGGGTCCCACCTCAGGGTGGGGCCCGATGTTGCTTTTTGGGGGTCTCCGTCAGCTGCCCGCCGGCAGCGGGCTGTCCAGATGGTCTGCGGCCAGCAGTTTCTGGCCGCGCATCGACAGCACCCACATGCTGCCCTTGCGGTTGCGTGACTTATCGGGGCGGACCCCGTCGCGCTGTGCCCACCACTCGATGAGATCCGGTATGACCTTGCCTTGTGTGCACAGCACCCGGATGCCGTCCAACTCGGCGATTTCAAGAACTCTGCGGTGTGCGCGCTTGCGGTCGGCCCAGTAGGCCTCCTCGCTGAGCGCGGGCTCGCTGAAGATCACCGTGTTCAGCTCCTCGGCAAGCGGTTCCACAGTCTGTCGGCAGCGCAATCTATCGGCGGCGTGAATAGCGCTGGCACCAAAGGCAAGTAGTTGGCCGGTGAGCGCCTCGGCTTGGGCACGGCCTTTTTTGTCCAGCGGGCGCAAGGTGTCATCGCCCGAATAGCGCTCTTTTCGCCCGGCCTTTGCGTGCCGCACAATGATTAATGTCCGAGTATCAATTTGGTGCTTTGCGAAGTTTCGTAGCACTTTCCGATCAACGGCATAGCTGACCGTCTTGATCGCATCTTTTACCGGTAGCCATCGAAGCTCATCTACTTCGTCGTTGGCTTCGAACTTGCCGTCCAAAGCTTCTGCTGCCCAGTATTTGACGCGTTTGGTGCCTTGGCTGACCGGATAACTCACCGAGGGCAATCGCCGGCCGAGCCTGGCGGTAAATCCCGTCTCCTCGGCGATCTCGCGGACGGCGGCGATCGCCGCCGTTTCTCCGGGGTCGAGTTTTCCCTTGGGTAGTGACCAGTCGTCGTATCGTGGTCGGTGTACCAGCGCTACTTCGATGGCGCCGGCAGCGTTGTCCTGCTCAGGGTGCTCCTGATGCCGCCAGAGCGCGGCTCCGGCGGCAAGGACCGCCGCACCGGTCCGGGAGATCGGATCGGGCACGAAAGCTCCTTCTGGGGAGAGTTGTTCGACCGGGAGGACCTGGTCTAGGTCATGTCTGCGAGCGGTGCCGTTTCATCATCTCCACCTGATGGTCGCGCACCTCCTCGCCGTCCGCGGGCGAGGCCAACCACTGGCCGTCGGGTTGCAGCTCCCAGCACCGGGTGTGGGAATCCAACGCCGAGGTGAACATGTCGTCGAGCTGTGCGGTGAGCTTCGGATCGGTGACGCGTGCGAGGACCTCGACCCGTCGGTCCAGATTACGATGCATCATGTCGGCGCTGCCGATCCAGAATTCGTCGATGGCGTTGAAGTGAATGATGCGCGAATGTTCCAGGAACCGGCCGAGAATGGATCGGACGGTAATGCTGCCCGAGTACTCAGGAACCCCTGGACGGAGCGCGCAGATCCCGCGTACCACTACCTCGATGGGCACCCCGGCTCGGGAAGCCCGGTACAGCGCATCGATCACCTGCTCGTCGACAAGCGCATTCATCTTCAGCCGGATGCGGGCCTCCTGGCCGGCCCGATGTGCGGCGATCTCACGATCGATGCGTTCGACGATCCCGGCGCGTATGCCCTGGGGCGCCACTAACAGGTTGCGATAGGAGACCTTTCGCGAGTATCCGGTCAGCGAGTTGAACAGGTCGGTGAGATCGGCGCCGATCTCCGGCGCGCTGGTCAACAGGCCGACGTCTTCGTAAAGCCGGGCGGTCTTCGGGTTGTAGTTCCCGGTGCCGATGTGGCAGTACCTGCGGATGGCCGATCCCTCCCGGCGCACCACCAGGGCCGTCTTGCAATGCGTCTTGAGGCCGATCAAGCCGTAGACCACGTGTACGCCGGCGTCTTCCAGCGCGCGCGCCCACTTGATATTGGCCTGTTCGTCGAAGCGTGCCTTGATCTCCACCAGGGCGACAACCTGCTTACCGGCCTCGGCGGCGTCGATGAGTGAGTTCACGATAGGAGAGTCGCCGGAGGTGCGATACAGCGTCTGCTTGATGGCCAGCACCTGAGGATCCGCGGCGGCCTGTTCGATAAATCGTTGCACGCTGGTGGAGAACGAGTCATACGGGTGATGCACGAGCACATCCCCATCCCGCAGTGTGGAGAAGATGCTCTTGGGGGTTTCACCCTGCCCGAAGGCCGGATGGGTCGCCGGCACGAATGTCGGATCCTTCAAGGCGGGCCGATCCACGCCGTAGACCTGCCACAGGCACGACAGATCCAGCAGGCCGGGAACCTGCACGACGTCACCGGGATCCACGTCCAGCTCGCGGAGTAGCAGTTCGAGCATGTGCTCGGTCATGTCGTCGGCGACCTCAAGGCGCACCGGCGAGCCGAACCGCCGGCGCGCCAGCTCCCGCTCAAGTGCCTGCAGAAGGTCCTCGTCGCGATCTTCCTCGACCTCGAAATCAGCGTTCCGGGTGATGCGGAATGCGTGATGTTCGACGATTTCCAGGCCGGGGAACAGCGCCGACAGATGCGCGGCGATGAGTTCCTCCATCGGCAGAAAGCGCGCGGTATGGGCAGCCTGCGGTGACTCAGTGCCGTCAGGGCTGCGCAGTCTGACAAAACGATCCACATTGTCAGGCACCTTGATTCGGGCGAAATGCTGGCCGCCTGTCTCGGGAACTTGGACGGTGATCGCCAGATTCAGGCTCAGGCCCGATATGTAGGGGAACGGGTGCGCGGGGTCGACGGCCAGCGGAGTGAGCACGGGGAAGACCTGGTCATTGAAATACGAGGAAAGATAACTGCGCTCGTTTTCCGACAGGTCAGCCCAGGTGACCACAAAGATCCCGTTTTCTGCGAGCTCGGGGCGCACCGACTCACTGAATACCCGAGCATGCTGGACCGAAATCTCCTGCGTGCGCTCACCGATCAGTTTCAGCTGTTCGCGCGGGGATAGGCCGTCGGCCGAACGCACCGACAAGCCCGTCTCGTCACGGCGTTTCAGACCGGCGACCCGCACCATGTAAAACTCATCCAGGTTGGAGGCGAAGATTGCCAGGAATTTGGCGCGTTCCAGGATGGGCAGCGATTCGTCGGCGGCAAGTGCGAGCACACGCGCGTTGAAATCCAGCCACGAGAGCTCCCGGTTGAGGTACCGGTCTTCGGGCAGCTCTTCACCCGACACGATGGTGGTTGCGGCGGGGGGAACGCTCGGTGTGGTCACCCTTGTGATCATAGAGTTATCGGGCCGGCTCAGAGCGGCAGCGCGGCCCCCAGCTCGCGGGCCACGGCCAGATCTTCCGGGGTGTCCACGTCGCAACGCAATCCGGGCCAGTCTCCGGTGAGTTCAATGGCCCCTGAATCTCGGTGCCGCTGTGCCGAATCGATTCCGAACAGCGGATTCAGGTCGCCGTCGGTGCTGAAAAGTGCCGCGGTGCCCGTGCCGTGCCGGTCGGCGACGAAACTGCGCGCGTGGCCCCGCGCGGCCGCGAGCGCCGCCGCGAACTCCGTGGCGGTTACCACGGGAAGGTCGGCCTGCAACACAACAAGATTCGGTGAGGACGCACGTAGCTGCGCGGCGGCGCTGCGCAATGCGTTGTTCAGCGGGTCGGGGTGGCCTTCGGGTGTGTCATCGAAGATGAACCGGGCACCGGCCTCGCTGGCTGCCGCCTTGGCCGTCGGATCGGGGCTGATCACTGCCACGGTTCCGGCGGCGCTGAACGCCACGGCGATGGCGTGCGTGAGCATGCCCAGCACCAACCGCTCTCGTTGCGGCGCGGGCAGGGACGGTGCCAGCCGGCTCTTCGCGGTCGCCAGGTTCTTGACCGCGATGATCACGCCGAAGTCTGTGCCAGCCTGTCTGCCCACGTACTCCATGGTGCCAGCCCCGGCTAGGGTGTCTGCCATGGCCACGGATGAGCCGCTTGCGGGAAGACGACCAGTCAAAGCTGCGGTGATGGGTGCTGGTTCCTGGGGGACCGCGTTGGGCAAGGTGCTTGCCGACGCGGGCCACGATGTCCGTTTGTGGGCACGCCGATCCGAATTGGCCGACGAGATCAATGCGACGCACCGTAACTCGGTGTATCTCAGTGACGTGGATCTGCCCGCGTCGATTGTCGCCACCGGTGTGGCAGAAGAGGCCCTGCAGGGCGCCGAGCTGGTCTTGCTGGCCGTTCCGTCGCAGTCGTTGCGCGCGAATCTGACCCCGTGGGCCGATCTCATCGAGCCGAATTCCTCGGTGGTGAGTCTGGCCAAGGGCATCGAGGTGGGCACACTCATGCGGATGAGCCAGGTCGTCACGCAGGTGCTGGGTACCGATCCCAGCCGGGTAGCGGTGCTCACCGGCCCGAATCTTGCCAGCGAGATCGCGGCGGGTCAGCCCGCCGCCACCGTCATCGGCTGTACCGATTCCACGAGGGCCGTCGCACTGCAGCGTGCTTTTTCCACCCGCTACTTCCGTCCTTACACCAATTCCGATGTCGTGGGCTGCGAGGTGGGCGGCGCGTGCAAGAACGTGATCGCGCTCAGCTGCGGCATGGCCGCCGGAGTTGGGTTGGGGGAGAACACGATAGCCACGATCATCACCCGGGGCCTGGCCGAGATCACCCGGCTGGGACTGGCGCTCGGTGCCAGCCACACCACCCTGGCGGGGCTGGCCGGCGTCGGAGATCTGGTGGCCACCTGTACCTCGGCGCATTCGCGGAACCGGACTTTCGGTATGCGGCTGGGCAACGGCGAGACACTGCAAGAGGCGCGCAACGCCGCCGGCGGTAGGGTCGCCGAGGGAGTTACCTCATGTGAGTCCATCTTGGCGCTGGCGTCGAGCTATGACGTCGAGATGCCGCTCACCGAGGCTGTTCATGGCGTTTGTCATCGCGGACTGAGCGTCACCGATGCCGTCGCCCAGCTGTTGGGGCGCAGTACCAAACCGGAGTAAGCATATGCCAGAGCCAGGGATATCGACCCGGGCCGTAGTGGCCGCCACTGCCGAACCCGTTGCCGGACAACCCTTTCTCGCGGGACCGGTGTTCGCCTCCGCCTACCACCTGCCGGTGCCCGAGGATGACTCCCTGGATACCTACGGGCGTGCCTCCAATCCCAGTTGGAGGCAATGGGAATCGGGTCTGGCGGCGCTGGAGCAGGCCGATGCGGCACTGGTGTTCGGTTCGGGTATGGGCGCGATCGCCTCGACCTTGCGCGCGCTGGTCCGTCCCGGGCAGACCCTGTTGGTACCGGAGGACGGCTACTACCAAACGCGGCGCTATGCCTCGGAAAACCTTGCCGCATTGGGAATCAACGTGATCACGGCGACGTCGGACCAGATAGTGGCCGCGGCCGCACAGGCCGATGTGGTGGTGGCGGAGACGCCGTCCAACCCACGGCTTGACGTCGTCGATCTGGCACTGCTGGCCCGTGAGACACACGCGCGGGGCGGAGTGCTGGTTGTCGACAACACCACGGCCACCCCGATGGGACAGCGGCCCCTGGGTTTGGGTGCCGACCTGGTGGTCGCCAGCGCGACAAAGGCGCTGTCCGGACACAGCGATCTGATCGCCGGATACGTCGCAGGTTCCCGCGCGGAATTGGTTGCCGCCGTCGCCCAGGAACGGTCGCGGGCCGGTGCGATCCTGGGTCCGTTCGAGGCCTGGCTCGGTGCCCGCAGCCTCGCGACTGCCGGACTGCGATTCGAGCGCCAATGCCAGAACGCGCTCGCGGTGGCGACCATGCTGCGTGAACATCCCGCGGTGACGTCGGTGCGTTATCCGGGCCTGCCCAGCGACCCGTCGTATGCCGTGGCCTCCGCCCAGATGAGCCGGTTCGGCTCGCTGGTGTCGATTGAACTGTCCAGTGCCGAGGCGGTACACGCGCTGACACGGCGTAGCGAGTTGTTGGCGTCGTCGACGAGTTTTGGCGGTGTGCATACCTCGGTCGACCGCCGGGCGCGGTGGGGAGACGCAGTTCCGGACGGTTTCGCACGCATCTCGCTGGGCATCGAGGACACCGACGATCTGCTGGCCGACATTGAGGCTGCGCTCGCAGCCGGTACGGTCTGACACTGTGAATGACTCGGTGGGCCGCTCGCGCGCAGACCAACAGCGGATCAAGGTCGCGCTCGTCTTTGGCGGGCGCAGCAGTGAGCACGCGATCTCGTGCGTGTCCGCCGGCAGCATTTTGCGCAATCTGGACCAGGCCGTCTATGAGGTAGTCGCGGTGGGGGTTACTCCCGAGGGCGGTTGGGTGCTGACCGATGGCGACCCCGCGCAGCTGGCGATCAGCGATAGGACACTGCCTCAGGTCACCGACGCATCCGGCACCGAGTTGTTGCTCGCCACCGATCCGCGGCGAGCGGGGCAGCTGGTGAACGTGGACTCGAGCGCCGCCGGGCAGGTGCTGGCCTCGGTCGATGTGGTGTTCCCGGTGCTGCACGGTCCCTATGGCGAGGATGGCACCATTCAGGGACTGTTGGAGCTGGCCGGGGTGCCCTACGTGGGCGCCGGTGTGCTCGCGAGTGCGGCCGGTATGGACAAGGAGTTCACCAAGAAGCTGCTGGCGGCCGAGGGGCTCCCGATTGGCAAGTACGCCGTGATCCGCCCGCGCGACATCACGCTGACGCTGGATCAGCGCGAGGACCTGGGGCTGCCGGTATTCGTCAAGCCCGCTCGGGCGGGATCGTCGTTCGGTGTGTCCCGGGTGACCGCCTGGGAGGAACTACCTGCCGCGATCGCACACGCGCGTCAGTACGACCCGAAGGTGATTGTCGAGGCGGCGATCGTCGGCCGCGAACTGGAGTGCGGAGTGCTGGAGTTCCCCGACGGGGATACTCGGGCCAGCGTGCTCGGCGAAATCCGAGTCGAGGGAGTGAATAGGGACCAGACGGCTGCGGGTGCCTTCTACGACTTCGAGACCAAGTACCTGGACGACACCGCCGAATTGGACGTACCGGCCAAGGTCGACGACGACGTGAGCGATCAGATCCGCGAACTTGCCGTGGCCGCGTTCCGGGCGATCGACTGCCAGGGGCTGGCCCGGGTCGATTTCTTCCTCGCCGAGGATGGCCCGCTGATCAATGAGATCAACACCATGCCGGGGTTCACCACCATCTCCATGTACCCGCGGATGTGGGATGCGACCGGCGTGGACTATCCGACGCTGCTGGACGCGATGGTGCGCACCGCGCTGGCGCGGGGTACCGGCCTTCGCTGATTCACCTGGTGAGCATGCTCAAAAGTGCGTGAAATGGTCCCATTTCCGCACATTTGAGCATGCTCGCGGTGGAGGGTGCGTCGCGTTGACTCAGCGGGGTAGCGGCTTCGGGTCGGGTTTCACGGCGGGCAGCGCCTTGGCGATGGCGTCGGACATCTCGACCAGTGGCTCCGAGCCCGCTCCGTCGGGCACGGTCACCGCGACGTAGACACCGCGATCCACCGCGAACCAGGTGGTGCTCGCCAGGGCCGAATCGCTCACCCGGAACCACTGCACGCCGTTGACCTGCTCGACAGAGGTGCCAACCGCGAACTCCGCGGGCCGCTCGACACCGCAGCGTGCGATCACCGAATCCTGCCCCCGGCGCCATGCCGCGGCCGCCGGTGGCTTCGGCTCGGCGATCTCAACCCGTGACCAGTCGCCCGCCATCTTGCCGGGGTATGCGCTGGCCATATCCACGCAGAGAGGGGAATTCGCTTGTGGTGCAGGAATATTTGCAACAGATAGGGGCCGCGTCTCGTTCTGAAACTGTGCGTACTTGAGGACGCCGAAAAGCACCGCCAGCGCCGCGATCGCGCCGAACACCGCGATGCCGATGAGTAGCTTGCGTGGTGGGCCGTCTTCGGATTGCACGGGCCTACACTAACCGAGTGCCAAATCTGGGCGATACCGGCGAGTTCGGTGTGATCAGCCGTCTCACCGCGGGCCGTGATCTGGGCGCCGACGTGCTGCTCGGCCCCGGTGACGACGCCGCGGTGGTCACCGTGCCGGACGGCCGTGTGGTGGTATCCACCGATATGTTGGTGCAGGACAGGCATTTTCGTCTTGAATGGTCATCGCCGTCGGATATCGGCCGAAAAGCGGTAGCACAGAATGCCGCGGATATAGAAGCAATGGGCGGACGGGTCACGGCCTTCGTGGTGGCGGTGGGCGCTCCGGCGCAGACCGATATCGCGTTCCTCGACCAGCTCAACGAGGGAGTCTGGGCGGAGGCGGCCCTGGTACAGGCACCGATCGTGGGCGGCGATCTGGTGAGCGCGCGCGAGCTGGTGGTTTCGGTCACGGTGCTCGGCGACCTCCAGGGGCGCGCACCGGTGACCCGTAGTGGAGCGGTGGTAGGGGATACCGTCGCGATCTGTGGTGCGTTGGGCACCTCTGCGGCGGGATACCGGTTGTGGCAGGAACAGATTGACGAGTTCCCAGATCTGCGGCGGGTGCATCTGGTGCCCGCGCCGCCGTATGGCCAGGGTCCGGCCGCAGCACGGGCGGGTGCGACGGCGATGACAGACGTCTCCGACGGCCTGCTGGCCGATCTGGCGCATATCGCCGAACTCAGCGCGGTGCACATCGACCTGAGTTCGCCGAGCCTGGAACCATATCTACAGCCTGTGGCGGGCGCCGCCGGTCTGCTCGGCGCCGACCCCTGGGAATGGGTCTTGACCGGTGGTGAGGATCATGCGCTGGTCGGGATGTTCCCCGGAGTCGTCCCGACGGGCTGGGTTCCGATCGGCCGGGTAACGGTGGGGGAACCCGGAGTGACGGTTGACGGGGCAGCATGGACTCGGGCAACCGGTTGGGACTCGTTTCGGCTAAGTTGACTCTTCGTGACTGCCCGACCTCTTGCCGAGTTGGTTGACCCCGGCTGGGCCGATGCGCTGGGGCCCGTCGCCGACCAGGTGACCAAGATGGGAGAGTTCCTCCGCGAGGAGAACTCCTCGGGCCGCGGATACCTGCCCTCCGGGGCAAACGTGCTGCGCGCCTTCACCTATCCGTTGGCCGACGTCCGCGTGCTCATCGTGGGGCAAGACCCCTACCCGACACCCGGACATGCCATGGGGCTGAGCTTCTCGGTGGCGGCCGATGTACGGCCGGTGCCGCGCAGCCTGGGCAACATCTTCGACGAGTACCAGAGTGATCTTGGCCTACCCAAGCCGGCCAATGGAGATCTGACACCGTGGTCGGAGCAGGGGGTAATGCTGTTGAACAGGGTGTTGACGGTACGGCCCGGCAGCCCGGCGTCCCATCGCGGTAAGGGTTGGGAGATCGTCACCGAATGCGCGATCCGGGCGCTTGTCGCGCGCGACGCACCCTTGGTCGCCATTCTGTGGGGTCGCGACGCGGCGACACTCAAGCCGATGCTGGGCCCGAGCGTACCCACCATCGAATCTGTGCACCCGTCCCCATTGTCGGCCTCGCGCGGCTTCTTTGGTTCCAAACCCTTCAGCCGGGCGAATGAGCTGCTGGTCGGTTTGGGCGCACAGCCGGTCGACTGGCGGTTGCCGTAATGCGTTGGTCGACGGGAGCGTTCGCGGCGCTCGGCGGTATCACGGCGGCGGTGGCGACCGGTGGCACCGCGCTGCGCAGCCCCGCGGTGGTTGATCGACTCAACGACTGGGCCGCGCGCCGGCTCACGGTGCAGCAGCGGGCGGACCCGTACGCCGCGATTCTCCCGACTCCGATCAGCGGTGACGATTTCTACGGTGACCCGGGTGATCTGGGCTTGCTGGCACCCGGGGAGGTGGTCCGCGCGGACCGGCTCACGCCGCGCCTGCCGCTGCGCCGGGCGACCATGCAGCGGATCATGGTGCGCTCCACCGACACCGCCGGCAACCCGGTGCCCGTGACCGCGGCACTGATTGAGCCAGAGCGTCCGTGGCGCGGTCCGGGATCGCGTCCCGTGGTGGTGCGCAACCAGGCGATCAACTCGTTGGGGCTCAAGTTCACGCCGTCTTATCGTTTGACGCACCTGTGGTATCGGGACAACCCCCCGATGTTCCCGTTCCTGTCGGCACAGAACTACGCGGTGCTGTTTCCGGACCATGAAGGCCCCCGGATGTCCTACGCGGCAGGGAAAATGGCAGGCCATGCGGTGCTGGACTCGGTACGCGGAATGCTTTCGGAAAGGCCGGATCTCGCCGAGTCGCCGATCGTCATGCACGGCTACAGCGGCGGGGCGATCGCCACGGCGTGGGCGGCGCAGCTGCAGCCCACCTACGCTCCGGAGCTGCGGATCGCCGGCGCGGCCGCAGGGGGAACGCCCACCGACTATGCTCTGTTGTACGGCAGCATGAACCGAGGCGTGGGCGCCGGACTTTTTGCCGCTGCCACCATCGGCCAGGCCCGCGAATTCCCGGAACTGGTACAGATTTTCGGGGATTTCGCGCTCTACTGCGCGATCCGTGCCAAGAACATGCCGCAGCCTCCATTGGCCGCTGCGGGTTTGTTGCGATTCGACCTGGATCTGCTCGCGGCGATCGCCAAGCCGTTCGAGTCGGAGTTGGGACAACACGTTATCGCCGCAAACCGGCCGGGCGCTCTCACCCCGACAATGCCTGTGCTGCTCTACCACGGCTCGCGCAGTAAGGCGGTGGGCGATTTGTTCATCCCGGAAGAGGGTGCCCTGGCGCTGCGCGATGCCTGGCGTGCCAACGGGGCCGATGTCGATTACTGGGCGCTGCCCGGCGAGCACGTCACCGCGGATATGTTCGCGATCCCGTGGGTCGTCAACTGGATCCGGAGAAAGCTACTGGGATGAGCGTTGGCGCGAAGACCGTCGAACTGGGATGAGCGTTGGCGCGAAGACCGTCGAACTGGGATGAGCGTTGGCGCGAAGACCGCGGAACTGGGATGAGCGTTGGCGCGAAGACCGCGGAACTGGGATGAGCGTTGGCGCGAAGACCGCGGAACTCGGCTAGCTCAGGGCCAGACGGGCTTGCGTTTGCCGACGAAGGCGTCGACGCCCTCGATACCGGTCGGGCTGACCGACGCCTCGGCGATGCTGGTCTGCTCGAGATCGAGTTGCGCATCGAGCGTGTTGGTGGCGCTCAGGCGCAGCAGACGACGAATACGGTTCTGCGCTTCGCGCGGACCGGCGGCCAGCTGCTCGGCGGTGGCCACCGCAGTCGCCTGAACCTCGTCGTCGGCCACCACCCGGCTCAACAGCCCGATGGACAGTGCCTCGGAGGCTTCGACAACCCGATCCGTCAGCAGAATGTCCGCGGCACGGGCCTTGCCGACCACGCGGGGCAGCGCCCAGGACATACCGCCATCGGAGGAGTAGCCGATGCCCGGGTAGGCGGCGCGCAGCTTGGTTGACTGTCCACCGATGGCGATATCGGCGAGCAGCACCAGACTGAGTCCGCCGCCGGCCGCCCATCCGTGGACCGAGGCCACTACCGGGCGATCGGCGGCGTCCACCGCACGCACGAACGCGTGGAGCCGCCCGGCCAGGTCGTGGAGCTTGGCCGACCTGTCCTCGGCAGAGGCGAAGTCACGGACATTGCCGCCAGCGCAGAAGTTGGGCCCACTGCTGGTCAGCAGGATCGCGCCTACTTCGGCGGGCAGATCACGCAGCACCTGGACCGCGGCGTCGACGCCGGTGAAGTCCAGCGAGGTACCGGCCGCCGCGGTGGCGATGGTGATATGCAGTACGCCGTTGTGGACGGCGATGTAATCAGATGCCACGGCAGGTTCCGGACGCGATTAGGCGCCGCGGACGACCTTGCCGGCCTTGATGCAGGAGGTGCAGGCGTTGACGCGCTGCTTGTTGCCACCGGGAGAGGTGACGGCGTGAACCGTCTGGATGTTCGGGTTCCAGCGACGGTTGGTACGCCGATGCGAGTGCGAAACCGACTTGCCGAAGCCGGGTCCCTTGCCGCACACGTCGCAGACGGCAGCCATAGTGAAACTCCTCAAACTCGCGATTCCGGCCAACGACCTGATCAGTCAGGGTGGCCCACAACCCTGCAAGAATAGCTTGACCGGCCGGTGAACGCCAAAATGGGTACCGACGAGGTCCCGTGAGCGGGGTACACCCGGCTCGGGCGAAGACCATCAGACACTGTCGGCTCCGGTAGATAGGCTTTCCCACATGCGGCTCTCGGTACTGGACAGCGCTGCGCTGCTTGATTGGGCGCGCGCCTCTGTCGAGGGTCTGATTTCTCGTAGTGACGAGATCAATCGACTGAACGTTTTCCCGGTCGCCGATGCCGATACCGGCACCAACATGCTGTTCACCATGCGCTCGGCGGTTAATGCCGCCGAGGCCCTCGGAGAGGGCGCCACGGTGGCGCAAGTCGCCGCGGCGCTGGCCCGGGGGGCGGTTCATGGTGCCCGCGGTAACTCCGGGGTGATCCTGTCGCAGATCGTGCGCGGGATCGCCGACGCGGCCGACGACCAGGACGCCATCGGGGCCGAGGTGGTGCGGCGTGCGTTGCGGCAGGCCTCACAGTTCGTCATCGCGTCCATGAGCACGCCTGTCGAGGGCACCATCGTCTCGGTGCTGGCGGCCGCCGCTGATGCTGCCGATGATGCCCAATCGGATGATCTGCCGGTCCTTGTCACCACCGCGGCCGATGCTGCGGTTTCGGCGCTGGAGAAGACGCCCAAGCAGCTTGACGTGCTGGCCGACAACGGTGTGGTCGATGCCGGCGCGCGCGGTCTTGTCGTCATTCTCGATGCCCTGGTGTCCGTGGTGGCAGGGGAGTTGCCCAGTCGGCGCGAATACAGCCCGTCGCCTCCCAAGAACGCTCCCTCGCAGGTATGGGTTGCCGGGCCGGGGCGGGGAGGGGGCGGGCTGAACCTGGATCCGCCACGGGAACTGCCGCCCGAGTTCGAGGTCATGTATCTGTTGTGTGGGTGCGACGAGCTGCAGATCGCAGATTTGAGGGCACAGCTGGATGCGATGGGAGATTCCATCGCTATCGCCGGCGACGGGGAGATGGGGCACTCTGTCCACGCGCACGTGAACGACGCCGGGGCTGCCATCGAGGCCGGGATGAAATTTGGCACCCCGCAGTCGATCCAGATCTCCTCCCTGCGCGGTGGCCTGGATGTTCCGGGTGGGGGGCATCACGATGGGCGGCACCGGCACCGCCGGGTACTGGCATTGGCAGAGGGTGACGGAGCGGCCACGCTTTTTTCCAGTGAGGGCGCTCAAGTCTTGCGTGTCGACGAACCGCCGGCCAGTGCGAAACGCCTGTTGGATGCGGTGGTCGACAGCGGCGCCCACCAGATCATGGTGTTGCCCAACGGATTGATGGCTGCCGAGGAGTTGGTGGCGGTCTGCGCCGCCGCGCGTGGCTGGGGTATCACGGTGATCCCGCTGCCGTCGGCGTCTATGGCACAGGGGCTGGCGGCGTTGGCGGTACACGACCCCGAGCGGATGGCGGTCGACGACAGCTACACCATGGCGCGGGCCGCGGGTGCCACCCGGTTCGGGCTGGTGCGGGTGGCCACCGAGCGTGCTCTTACGTGGTCCGGCACTTGTGAGCCCGGGGACGCGATGGGCATCATCGGCGATGAGGTGCTGGTGCTCAACCACGATATCGCCAATGCCACAAAAGCTTTGGTGAGCATTATGTTGTCTTCCGGCGGTGAGCTGGTGACCGTGCTGCTGTCGGACGAGGTCGACGATTCCCTCGCCGAGTCGCTGATCGAGCACACCCGGTCGCATCACGGAGGCGTCGAGGTGATGATCTACCGCACCGGGCAGCACACCGACGTGGTTCACATCGGTGTCGAGTGACGGGGAATAGTGGCAAAACTTTCCGATCGCCTGGATCATGTATTGGGAAACAAGGCATCCGACGTTCTCGATGCCGAATTCGGTCTGATTACTGTCGAAGACCTTCTTCACCACTACCCGCGCCGATACAGCACTGACTTCAGCCTGCGCGATGAACAGGACGGCGAAAGCGCCAAGCCTGGGGAACACACCACGCTGGTGGGATTCATCACCTCTGCGGAGCTGAAGAGCATGCGTAACCGCAAGGGGCAGTTCCTCTCCGTCACGCTGGGCAGTGCACCGCATGCCGTACAGGCCACCTTCTTTCACCCGCACAAGGTGAAACGTGACCTGCAGGTAGGCAATCGGGTGATGCTCTCAGGCGCTGTCGGGGAGTTTCGGGGCAAGCCCCAGTTGACCCACCCCGACTATTTGGTGCTGGAAACCGCGCTCGGGGAGAGCACCGAAACGCGGGGAAGCACCGCGCTGCGCGGCATCGCCGGGGCCGCCCGGGATGCTTCCACGGCCATCTCGGCCTTCCAGCGCAACGTGTTTCCGATCTACCCGGCAACCAAGAACCTGGAGAGCTGGGATATCTACCGCTGCATCGACCAGGTGCTCACACAGTTGGATCCGGTGCCCGAGGCGCTGCCGGACGCGGTATTGGCAGAGTACGGTCTGATGTCCCTCGACGAGGCGCTGCGCAAGATCCACATGTCGGAGGACGCCTCCGAACAGAAGCAGGCGCGCCGCCGGCTGGCGTTCGATGAGGCGCTGGGTCTGCAACTGGCGTTGGCCATGCGGCGCGGCAGTGAGATCGGGTCGGCGGGCCCACCGATGCCACTGGCGCAAGCAGGGCTGCGTGCAGATCTTTTGGGCCAGTTGCCCTTCGACCTTACCGAGGGGCAGCGTCACGTCGTGGCAGAGATCGGGGAAGACCTCGCTGGGGTCAAGCCGATGAATCGGTTGCTTCAGGGCGAGGTCGGCTCCGGTAAGACTGTCGTCGCATTGCTGGCGATGATGCAGGCTATCGATGCCGGGTATCAGTGTGCGCTGCTCGCGCCCACCGAGGTGTTGGCGGTTCAGCATGCCCGATCACTGCGAGCGATGCTCGGATCTTTAGCGACGGCGGGGGAATTGGGTGCACCCGACGATGCGACCAGCATCGCGCTGCTCACCGGTTCGATGTCGCCTGCGGTGAAGAAGCAGATCAAGGCCGATGTGGCGACCGGCCTCGCGGGCATCGTCATCGGAACTCATGCGCTGCTGCAGGACTCGGTGGACTTTCACAATCTGGGCCTGGTGGTTGTGGACGAGCAGCACCGCTTCGGCGTCGAACAGCGGGATCGCTTGCGGGCCAAGGCTTCGCAAGGCATCGTGCCGCACCTGTTGGTTATGACGGCCACGCCTATCCCGCGTACGGTGGCGCTCACCGTGTTCGGCGATCTGGAGACCTCCACGTTGCGCGAGCTTCCGCGGGGGCGGCAACCCATCACCACGACAGCGGTGTTCACTCGCGAGAAGCCGGGCTGGCTCGCCCGCGGCTGGGAGCGGATCGCCGAGGAGGTCGCCGCGGGCCGGCAGGCCTACGTGGTGGCCTCGCGAATCGACGCCGACGACAAAGACTCCGGTCCGGAAGAGGCGGAGGAGAAGCGTCCGCCGCCGGTCCCGGTCACCGAGTTGTATGAGACCATCCGTGGCTCGCTGCTTCCCGGGCTACGGATCGGTCTGCTGCATGGACGGCTGCCCTCGGAGCAGAAGGACGCCGTGATGACGGCGTTCAACGCGGGCGACATCGATGTCCTGGTGTGTACGACAGTGATTGAGGTCGGTGTGGACGTGCCCAACGCCACCGTGATGCTCATCATGGATGCCGATAGGTTCGGAATCAGCCAGTTGCATCAGCTGCGGGGCCGGGTTGGCCGTGGTGGCAATAAGGGGCTGTGCCTTTTGGTCAGCCCTTGCAGCCCAGCGGGCTCGGCCGGGCGACGGTTGCGTGCGGTGCAGGACACTCTCGATGGGTTCACGCTTGCCGAGCTGGACTTGGAGGAGCGGCGTGAGGGTGATGTCTTGGGGCGTGACCAGTCTGGGCGCGCGGTGAACCTCCGGCTGCTTTCGCTGCTGGATCACCGCGACATGATCGAGACGGCGCGGGAGATGGCGATGCGCGCCTGTGCGGACGATCCTGAGCTGGCGCAGCAACCCGCTTTGGCGGGTATGGCTCGGCGTTTCCTGATAGCCGATCAGATCGAGTACCTGGACAAGTCGTGAGTAATCGCACCATGCTCATCGTCGCCATCGCAGCGGCGATCGCGGTGGTGGTGGCGTATCAGGTGTCGACTCGATACCGCTTGCTACGTGCTAATGCTGTTGCTGGGCAGACGAACATTCCCACTCTTGCCCCTGGGCAAGACCCGCTTGCCGGAGTGACCGTGGTGCCCAAGCGGATACGGGGCAGCGACTATCAGCGCAGTGAGTTCGGCGATGCCTGGTCCGACGACACGGATGCGCCCAGCGGTCGCAACGGCTGCGACACGCGCAACGACATTCTGAATCGCGATTTGACCGACAAGAGTTTTGTGTACACGCGCAGATGCCCGAGCGCGGTGGGTGCCGGCCTCCTTCATGATCCGTACACCGGAGTGCAGATTGCGTTTACTCGTGGACCGAAGAGTGGGGAGTCGGTTCAGATCGACCACATTGTGCCGTTGGCCTATGCATGGGACATGGGTGCGCGCGAATGGCAGCCGGCGACGCGCTGGCGTTTTGCGAACGATCCCGCCAATCTCATCGCGGTGCAAGGCCAGGTGAACAAGGACAAGGGCGATCAGGCGCCCGGGAGCTGGATGCCGCCGAACAAGGAATTCTGGTGTCAGTACTCCATGCAGTTCGCGGAAGTGGTTCGCGGGTATCATCTTTCGGTGGACGAGCAGTCAGCCAACGCCATTAGGAAGGCGGCGCAGACTTGTCCGCACTGACGGTGACGGAGTCAGTTCGTAGCGGGAGATTCCTGGCCCGGCGGCTGGCAATGTATTCCGGACTGTAGAGAGACTCTCGGTCGTACAGTCCGAGCTTGCGACCCGCCGCAGGAAGCGTTCGTATCAGCCATGCCATGACGCGTGTAGTCGCGTCGGCGAATGGTAGTAACTGCAGGAATGGTGCAGATACGTCCTGGTCGGTGTCGATTCGTGCGATCCGCCAGCGGTTGCCCTCCTTGCGCAGTAGGTAGCGGTCGACCCCGCATCCTCGAATAGGTTTGCGTGGCCAGGGAATAGCGTTGTGCCAGAAGGTGCGGGTTGCGCCACTGTAGGGAAATGCCGCGCGTACCTGTCCGTCGAGGAAGTCGTAATACGGCAGGTGCGTGTCGGTGCCATCCCACGGATAGAAGCCGAGCTCACGGGCAAAAAGGTAGCCAAACCTTGCGAGGTCTACTGTCGCGTCCCGGCCGTGATATTCGAGTTGACCCGTACTAGAAATTGTCCACACGAGGTCATGGGTCCAGCATTCCTCAAGGGCTTCAGGCGAGTCTTCGTTCCAGGCCGCGAACCATGTACTCCAGAAATCGGTGATCCCCTCCAACGGAAAGCCCGCGGCAACGTACATGTTCTCTTGATCTTTGCAACGACGCAGAAACGGCTCGATCAGCGCCTCGGATTCGGCGACCGGTGCGTGAACCCGGCCCGGGGGAGCCTTGATGCCCCAGTCCAGGTGGTGCGAATTCTGTTCTCTTGTCTTGGTGTTGGTCACGTCATTCCTTCCTATGATGGTTTGAGCAAGAGAAATTAGGCTTTGGTGATCGTGGCGGGTACGCCACCTTTGACCAGCGTCGACAAGCTGAAGAATTGTTGGGGCTGCCAACCAGGCCGTAAGTGCAAGCGGTAGCGCTGAAAGATGATCGCCAACAAATACTGAGCCATCATGTAGGCCATACCCGTGCCCATGCAGTGATGCGGCCCGGCGCCGAATGCCTGAAATGCCAGACGTGGACGCGCATTCACGCGGTCTTGATCGAAGAACTGCATCGGGTCATAGGTTTCGGCGTTCTCGCCCCACCACCGCGGATCGCGGTGCACCACGTACAGGGAGCTTGCCACCAGGGTGTATTTGGGGATGGGATACCCACCGAGCTCGGTGTCCTCCATCGCATATCTCGGATTAATCGGGGCGCCCTGTAGTCGTTGCCCCTCGTCGAAACACGCTCGTGCCCAAGGTAAGCGGGGTAGATCGTCGGGCGTAGGCGCGTTGCCGTGGAGAATTGAGATCTCGTCGTAGAGACGGTCCAGATGTTCGGGGTGTTGCAGCAGCAGCGCTAGCGTCCATGACATCGATGCAACGATCGTTTCGTAACCGCCACCGATTGCCGACATGATCTCCGAATACACGTCGATTTCGGTCAACGGCCTACTGCTGTCGCCGCGAGCGGCGAGCAATATGTTGAGCAGGTCTGCGTCATCGGTGGGGTTGGCGCGGCGGTCTCGGATCATCTGCCGGATGGTTCGCATAAGACGTAACCCGGAGACCGGCAGGTTTTCCCTGCCGCGTAGCGGAAAGATATTCGGCGGAGACGCCAGAAACAATCCAGACGCGATGGCGCGCATGACCGATCGAGTCGCGGTATCGGCATGTAGGACTTCGTCATCGGACAGTCTCGTCGAAAACATCGCGTACATGAATGCCGGGAGCACAACCTTCGGTAGCTCTGCCTGAAGGTTCACCTCCTTGCCCGTATCGGCAACGAGGAGCCATCGGTCGATGCGATCGGTGAACACTTCGACGAACTTGTCCGAGACCACTGAGAGATGTCTCTTGCCGAACATGGGCATGAGCCTTTTGCGCCTATCGCGAAGTGCCTGACCTTCGAGGACTTGAACTGGGCAGCCGACACTCGCCACTGCTTTCTGAAGTCTTTTGCCTTGGATCGGGGCCGACATGCTGTATTTGAGCTCGGTGTTCTCCATGAACTCGCTCACCAGATCGGGGTGGTTGGCCAGGACCAAGGGATGTATCGGTAGCGGCACCCGATAGATGTCTCCGTATCTGCGATGACAGTCTTGTAGGAACTTGTATGGGTTGCGTGCCATGGGAATTGCCGAGCCTATGAACGGCAATCCGATCGGGCCTGGTGGAATTGGCCGGTCTCGGCCCCAGCCGGTGAGCAGGCTAAACGACGCGCGGAGCGGCTTTCGGGTCGGCCAAAAGGGATCGTCCGACAGCGACGCGATCACGGCGCGTCGCCCGGTGGACCATCTGGGCGGTGCGGGCGCTGGAAATCGATGGGCGCTTGATTCCGCGTCGCTGTTGGAACGGTGTGCCGGACATTGCGGCGCAGCGGTGGTCAATATCAGTCCTTTCCCGGGTGGATCTCGATGGCGCCCGATGGGCAGATCTGACTGGCTCTGGTTGCGTCATCAAGCAATTCGCCCCCGGCGGTGGCTAACGCGAGGCTTGTGCCGTCGGCAGCCGCTGCGAACAGCTGTGGGTACGAGCGGTAGCAATACCCGGCTCCCATACAGACGCCGTCGTCGACGGTGATTGCGAAGGATTGCTTTTGCATGAGACATTGGACGTTAGATGTAACAGTGTCTCTACGTCAAGAGGTAACATGATTTCTCGTGGATTTGGGCTTGGTGTGGTCGCAGTTGTCTTCCGGACAGTCGGCCTTGGGGGATGAGGACGAGGAGCGGGAGCGGCTTCTTGATGCCGCACGCGTGGAGTTTGTCGCGCACGGCTTCCGGCGCGCCGCGGTGGCTGATATCGCGAAGCGGGCCAATGTTTCTCGACAGACCCTGAATCGCCGGTGCGGAGATAAGGACGACATGGTGTCAGCCGTCGTCGGTCGCGAGGTGCTTCAGTTCTTCGTCACGCTGGCGCCATTGCTGGACCCGAAAGACAATGTCGAAGACCAGGTCGTCGAGCTATTCGTGACGGGAATGCGTGAATGCCGGGTGAATCCGGTGGTGGCGGCCCTCAAAGAATATGAGACCGAATCGATGTCGGTGGGGTTGTTTGCGACGGAACATGGCAATTACCAAGCGGTGCTGACCCTCCTTGCCATGAGACTGATGGGGGATGGTTATTCCGAAGCGGGCGCCAGGCAGGCCGCCGAGCTCATCATGCGGATCACCGGGACCTTGTTGTTGGCGCCGTCGAAGATTCTTCGTGTCGAGACGGACGATGAGGCCAGGAGTTTTGCCGTCACGTACCTCGTACCCGTCCTGAGGGCGGCACGCGCGGTGACGGAATGACGGTCACCGAATAACTGGGGACCGTCGGCTGCGACCCCTTCTGCGCGGTGAGCCGGGCCGCCAGGTGCTCATGTAAATGCTTTGCAAATAAAGGTTTTCGCTGAGAGATTGATTACATCGGCCTATCGAAGGGGTGGCGCACACCTGTCCACAACCGTTGAATTTGTGGTAGACAGGGACGGAAGCCCAAACAGGTGGTGGTCGTAAATGCAGAGAGTTCGGTGGGGCTGGTTACTTGCCATCGTGGTCATGTGCGCCCTGATTAGTTCGCCCGTAGGCATCCCGTCCGCAGTTGCCGCTGCGTGTCCCGATGTCGAGGTCGTGTTCGCGCGTGGAACGTTTGAGCCGCCGGGTGTCGGCGGCACCGGGGAGTCGTTCGTCAATGCGCTACGCGCGCGCACCAAGGGCAAGTCAGTCGAGGTTTACCCCGTCGAGTACCCCGCATCCTTGGCGTTTGCCACTGCGGCCGACGGCGTCATCGACGCCAGTAACCGCGTGAAGGACGTTGCCGCACGGTGTCCCAATACGAAGATTGTGATGGGTGGGTTCTCCCAGGGCGCGGCCGTTGTCGCCTACACCACCGCGGATGCGGTGCCTCCCGGCTTCGAGCTGCCGGAGGGAATCACCGGACCCATGCCGGCGGAGGTGGCCGATCATGTCGCCGCAGTGGCGTTGTTCGGAAAGCCCTCCAGCGGATTCCTGCAGCGCATCGACAACACGGCCCCGCCGATCAATATCGGCCATCTCTACGTGGCCAAGACCATGGATATGTGCGTTCCCGAGGATCCGATCTGCTCTCCGGACGGCAGCGACAATGCCGCCCACGGTTCGTACGGAGACAACGGCATGACGAGCCAGGCCGCGGATTTCGCTGCGCGGCAAATCAATTCGCCGACAGATACGGTCAGCGCCGCTGGATGAGTTCGATCGTCGCCTCGATCACCGCGACATCGGATGCGCCTGGTACCAGGATGAACTCATCCAGCCCGGCCTCCTCGGCGCCGTCGAGCGTGCGGTTCAGCGCGTCGGCATCGAAGTTGGTCAGCGTCTTCGGAACGTTTTCGGCGATCTGCGTCCCGAAAATCGCGAGGTACTCGCTGGTGAACTGCTTGAGTTCGGACTCGGCGCCGGGGATGCCCAGCGTGTAGAAGCAACCGCTGGACAGCACCGGCGGTTCCGCGTGGCCCGCCGCTTGCCATGCGGCGCGTGCGGCATCGGCGGAGTAGGTGAGCTCGGCGGGTGCGCCGGAGACACTGAATCCTGTGATGCCGTCTGCCCACCGTGCCGCGCGGGCCAGGGACTTCGGCCCGATCGCCGCGGCGACGACGGGCGGGCCGCCGTCCTGTACCGGCGCGGGCCCAACGGGGTCGGCACCCTCGAACGGCGGCTCGCCCCGCCACAACCTGCGTAGCTCGGCAACCTGGTCATCGAGGCGCTGGTGTCGCCGCCCGAAGGATGCGTCCAGGCAGCGGTAGTCGTGTTCGCGGCCGCCGACGCCGACCCCGAGGATGAATCGGCCCTCGGACAATACGTCCAGCGTCGCCGCCTGCTTGGCGACGAGCGGTACCGGATGTGCCGGTAGCACAGAAACATTCGCGAGTATCCGCACCCTTTCGGTGACCGCCGCCGCGGCCGCGAGCGTCACCCACATGTCCTGGTTGTGATACGAGATGCGTTCACCAGACGAGATCGTGGAGAACGGTCCCTCGTCGGCGAGGCGGGCCCAAGTGATCGTCGACTCGCGGGTGTAGTCGCGGCACATGAAGGGCAGCGCAATGCCGATATCCATACCGGCAGCCTAGGAGTTCTCGCTACGGTTGTGGCGTGAGCCCTTTCCGCGACTTCGCCCTGCGTGCCAGCACCGCCGCGACACCGCATATCCCGACTCCGGTTCGACGGGCCATGGCCGGTCGCCAGGTGATCATCGACGGCAACATCCTGGACCCGACCACGCAGCTATTGCTGCGCGGTATGGAGTTGATGGGGGAGGGGGAGATATCGCGCGGAGAGGATGTTGCCGAGAACCGGGCCAATATGCGCAGGCAGGCGGGGTTGCTGCAGTTCAGCACGCCGGTGGGGCAGGTGCGCAACTTCTCCATCCCCGGGCCGGCCGGCCCCATCGGGGTCCGGCACTACAAGCCGGTACATGATCACACCGGGGCCCTGCTGGTGTTCTTCCACGGCGGCGGCTGGGTGATCGGTGACCTGGAGACCCATGACCAGCCGTGCCGCCAGACCTGTCGGGATGCCGCTGTCTCGGTGTTGTCTGTGGACTATCGGCTGGCTCCCGAGCACAAGGCACCCGCCGCCGCGCAGGACTGCCTGGCCGCGTACCTGTGGGCCGTCGAGCATGCCGGAGATCTGGGCGTGGCACCGGACAGGATCGCGGTGGGCGGTGACAGCGCGGGCGGCAATCTGGCGGCAGTCGTCGCGCAGCAGGCACGTGACACCGGCGCGCAGCTGCCGCTGCTGCAGTTCCTGATCTACCCGGCCGTCGACTTCACGGTGCGCAGGCCGTCACGGGATCTATTCGCCGAGGGGTTCTTTCTCACCAAGGCGGCCATGGACGGATTCGAAAGTCACTATCTTGACGGGTCCGACGTCGATAAGGCGGACCCCCAAGTGTCACCGATTTTGGCCGCGGACCTGGCGGGGTTGCCGCCGGCGCTTATCACGACGGCGGGCTTTGATCCGCTGCGCGACGAGGGCAACGAATACGCCGCGAAGCTGCGGGCCGCCGGAGTGCCGGTGGACCTGCGGGTACAGGGCCCGCTGATTCATGGCTTTTACAACATGGCCGGGCTGGGTGGCGCGCCGTCGGAGGCCATGAATCAGCTGACCTCGGCGCTGCGCGCGCATCTGTCCCGCTAATCCTGCCCGGTAGGCTGTTCGCGTGGCCAAACCGAAGCAACCCCCCAGCTACGACCTCAAGAAGGCGGAGCAGCGCCGAAGCCAGTTGATTCAAATCGGGCTCACGGCGATTGTCGTGCTGTTCGCCGTGGGGTTGGTCGGATTCATCGTGCTGAGTAACAAGAAGGACGAGGGCCCTCCGGCTCCGCCCGCGGGCGAGGTGAAGGCGATCCAGGTGGTCACTCCCGGTCCGGCGAAGCTCATCACCAAGGAAGGAACCACCGAGCCCAAGGTGGTCCTGACCTTGATCGAGGACCCGATCTGCCCCGCGTGCGCCATGTTCGAGCAGGAGTTCGGTCCCACCGTCAAGAAACTCATCGACACCGGCGCGGTGCGGGCCGACTACGACATGGTCGGCATCCTCGATGTACCCAGGCTCAAGCGTGACTATTCGTCGCGGGCCTCGGCGGCGGCCTACTGCGTGGCCGACCAGTCTCAGGAGCTGTTCCTCAAGTTCCATTCCGTGCTCTACGACCCCAGCAAGCAGCCCGATGAGGTCAACTCCAAGACCTGGCATGACGACAAGTGGCTGATCGATCAGGCCAAGGCTGTGGGCGCCTCTGATGCGGTCGCCAAGTGCATCAAGGACAAGAAGTACATCAACATGGTCAAGGAGCTCGGTCCCAAGCTCAATATTCAGGCAACACCCACCATCCGGATCAACGGTAAGGATTGGGAGATCGGCAAGGGCACCACGCCGGACGACTTGATCAAGGCCGTCACGGATATCACCGGACCTGTTCCGGGTCTGAAGTGACCCTCCGTACCGCGACCGCCTGGTACGTCCTCGTTGCGGGGGTGGCCGGGCTAGCCGCGGCGCTGGCCCTCACCATCGAGAAGATCGAGATCCTGATCGATCCGACGTACGTGCCGTCCTGCAGTCTGAATCCGGTCATTTCGTGTGGCTCGGTAATGACGACCGAGCAGGCATCGGCCTTCGGTTTCCCTAATTCGCTCATCGGCATTGTGGCGTTCACGGTGGTGTTGGTGACCGGGGTGCTGTCGGTCGCGGGGGTGCAGCTGCCGCGCTGGTACTGGAGCGGGCTGGCGATCGGCAGCCTATTGGGTGCCGTCTTCGTCCACTGGTTGATCTTCCAGAGTCTGTACCGGATCGGCGCGCTGTGCCCCTATTGCATGGTGGTCTGGTCGGTCACGATTCCGCTGTTGGTGGTCAGCGCTTCGATAGCGTTGCGGCCGTTGGGATCTCACCGCTGGGCTCGGATTCTGTACCAGTGGCGCTGGTCGCTGGTGGTGTTCTGGTTCGTCGCACTGGTCCTCGCGATCCTCGAACGATTCTGGGATTACTGGATCACACTCGTCTGAACCGAATTGTGAAATTGAGCGGACGCGCGTTCGCTCAATCCTCACGGTACGGTCAGTGACTATGTTCTCGAAGGTTCTTGTCGCCAACCGCGGTGAGATCGCGATCCGTGCATTTCGTGCCGCCTACGAACTAGGTGCCGAAACCGTCGCTGTCTACCCCTATGAAGATCGCAACTCGGGTCATCGGCTGAAGGCCGATGAGGCCTATCAGATTGGTGAGAAGGGCCATCCGGTCCGCGCCTATCTGTCGGTTTCCGAGGTCGTCAACGCCGCCAGGAATGCCGGCGCCGATGCGATCTACCCCGGCTACGGCTTCCTGTCCGAGAATCCCGACCTCGCGGCGGCCTGCGCAGAGGCCGGCATCACGTTTGTCGGGCCGCCCGCCGATGTTCTGGAGTTGACGGGTAACAAGGCCCGTGCCATCGCTGCTGCGCGTGAGGCGGGACTGCCGGTGTTGGCATCCTCGGAGCCCTCGGCATCGGTTGAGGAGCTGCTGACGGCCGCCGAGTCCATGGAATTTCCGGTGTTCGTCAAGGCCGTTGCCGGTGGTGGCGGGCGCGGTATGCGGCGGGTCGCCGAGCGTGATCAGCTGCGCGAGGCGATCGAGGCAGCCAGCCGCGAGGCAGAGTCCGCGTTCGGAGACCCGACGGTCTTCCTGGAGCAAGCTGTCATCAACCCGCGGCATATCGAGGTGCAGATCCTGGCGGACACCGCGGGAAACGTCATTCACCTCTACGAGCGCGACTGTAGCGTGCAGCGGCGCCATCAGAAGGTCATCGAGCTCGCTCCCGCGCCCAACCTGCCGCCTGAACTGCGTGAGAAGATCTGTTCGGACGCTGTCGCTTTCGCCCGTCACATCGGGTACAGCTGCGCCGGCACCGTTGAGTTCCTGCTCGACGAGCGCGGTCATCACGTCTTCATTGAGATGAATCCCCGAATTCAGGTGGAGCACACGGTGACCGAGGAGATCACCGATGTGGACCTGGTGGCGAGTCAGCTGCGGATCGCCTCCGGAGAAACCCTCGATGACCTTGGTCTGCACCAGGATTCCATCACGCCGCGCGGTGCGGCCCTGCAATGCCGGATCACCACCGAGGATCCTGCCAATGGCTTCCGGCCCGACACCGGTCGAATCACCGCCTACCGCAGCCCCGGTGGCGCGGGCATCCGCCTCGACGGTGGCACCACCCTCGGCGCCGAGGTGGGTGCGCATTTCGATTCGATGCTGGTGAAGCTGACGTGTCGCGGGCGGGACTTCCAGACTGCGGTGGCTCGTGCCCGTCGCGCGGTCGCCGAGTTCCGCATCCGCGGTGTGGCCACCAATATCCCGTTTTTGCAAGCAGTTCTGGACGACCCGGACTTCCGCGCCGGACACGTCACGACGTCGTTCATCGAGGAACGCCCGCAGCTGCTGACGGCGCGATCCTCCGCGGATCGCGGCACCAAGATCCTGAACTATCTGGCCGACGTCACCGTCAACAAGCCGCACGGCGCCAAGCCTTCGACGGTGTACCCGCACGATAAGCTGCCGCCCATCGATTTATCGGTACCGCCGCCGGACGGCTCGCGTCAGCGTCTGTTGGCGTTGGGGCCCGAGGGTTTCGCGAAGGCGCTGCGTGAGCAGAAGGCCGTGGGCCTGACCGACACTACGTTCCGAGATGCTCATCAGTCGCTGCTGGCCACCCGAGTGCGCACCACCGGTCTGCTTGCCGTCGCGCCGTACGTGGCACGGTTGACACCGGAGTTGCTCTCGATCGAAGCCTGGGGGGGAGCGACATACGATGTGGCTCTTCGCTTTCTGAAGGAAGACCCGTGGGAGCGGCTCGCCGACCTGCGTGAGGCGGTCCCGAACATCTGTCTGCAGATGCTGCTGCGCGGCCGCAACACGGTGGGGTACACGCCGTATCCCGAGACGGTGACCAAGGCGTTCATTCGCGAGGCCAGTGCCACCGGGGTGGACATCTACCGAATCTTTGACGCACTCAACAACATCGAGGCCATGCGGCCCGCGATCGATGCGGTGCGCGAGGTCGGTACCTCGGTGGCCGAGGTGGCCATGTGTTACACCGGCGACCTGTCCAACCCCGGTGAAAACCTGTACACGCTGGACTACTACCTCAAGCTCGCCGAGCAGATCGTCGATGCGGGCGCGCATGTGCTGGCGATCAAGGACATGGCGGGCCTGCTGCGCCCGCCCGCGGCGGCGACCTTGGTGACGGCGCTGCGCTCTCGGTTCGACCTGCCCGTGCACGTCCACACACATGACACCGCGGGTGGACAACTGGCCACGTACCTGGCGGCCTGGCAGGCGGGTGCCGATGCGGTGGACGGTGCCGCGGCACCCATGGCCGGGACCACCAGCCAGCCCTCCCTGTCGGCGATTGTCGCAGCGGCCGCACACAGCGAGTACGACACCGGAGTGTCCCTGACCTCGGTATGCGATCTGGAACCGTACTGGGAGGCATTGCGAAAGGTCTACGCCCCCTTCGAGTCCGGGCTTCCCTCACCGACCGGCCGTGTGTACACGCACGAGATTCCGGGCGGGCAGCTGTCGAACCTGCGTCAGCAGGCCATCGCGCTGGGACTAGGCGACCAGTTCGAAGAGATCGAGGCACGCTATGCCGCCGCTGACCGGATGCTCGGCCGATTGGTCAAGGTGACACCGTCGTCCAAGGTGGTGGGCGATCTGGCGCTGGCACTCGTGGGCACCGGCGTGAGCGCCGACGAATTCGCTTCTGACCCAGGTCGTTTCGATATCCCCGAATCCGTCATCGGATTCCTGCGCGGCGAACTCGGCGATCCCCCCGGCGGTTGGCCCGAGCCGTTCCGTACCCGGGCACTACAAGGCCGTGGGCCGGCGCGCGCCGAGGTGGCGCTCACGGCCGATGACGAGTCCCAGCTCGACGGTGATAGCGCGACGCGGCGTGCGGCGCTAAACCGTCTGTTGTTCCCCGGGCCCACCAAGGAATTTCTGGCACACCGTGAGCAGTATGGCGACACCTCGCGGCTTTCGGCCAACCAGTTCTTCTACGGCCTGCGATACGGCGAGGAGCACCGGGTCAAACTGGAGAAGGGTGTCGAGCTGCTCATCGGGCTCGAAGCGATATCCGACGCAGACGAGCATGGAATGCGCACCGTGATGTGCATCCTGAACGGGCAGCTGCGCCCGGTGCAGGTACGCGACAGAAGCATCGAGAGCGCGGTGGCCAGTGCGGAGAAGGCCGACCGGGCGAACGCCGATCATGTCCCAGCGCCCTTCGCGGGTGTGGTGACGCTCAACGTGGTCTCGGGCCAAGAGGTTTCAGCAGGGGAGACCATCGGCACCATTGAGGCCATGAAGATGGAAGCCTCGATCACCGCGCCCAAGGCGGGTACCGTCGCGCGGGTGGCGCTGACCGAGACTGCTCAGGTCGAGGGCGGAGATCTGCTGGTGGTGATCAGCTGACCCGGATTATCGCCGGTGTCGCGGGCGGGCGTCGGATCGCGGTGCCGCCAAAGGGAACCCGGCCCACCACGGATCGGGTGCGAGAAGCGTTGTTCAGCATGCTGGAGGCGCGCCTGGACTTTGAGGGGATCGCGGTGCTCGACCTCTTCGCCGGTTCTGGCGCGTTGGGGCTGGAGGCGCTCTCGCGCGGAGCCCAACACGTGACATTCGTCGAGTCCAATGCCGCCGCGTCCAGGGTGATATCGGCCAACATTGCGACGGTGGGGCTGCCCGGTGCCGTGCTGCGGCAATGCCCGGTATCGACCTTTCTTTCGATGTCACCCGACCGCGCCTATGACCTTGTTCTTGCCGATCCGCCGTACTCGGTTTCGGCCGAGGAGGTTTCCGCGCTGTTATCGCGGTTGACGGATCATTGGGTCACCGACGAGACCCTGGTAGTGCTGGAGCGCGATGCGTCAGGACCCGAGGCGGTGTGGCCGGACGGCTGGGAACTGATATCCCGCAAGTACGGCGGCACCCGGCTAGAGCTGGGATCCCTGTAAGCGTCCAGGCGATCCACAGCCACCGTTTACTTGTCGAGCGCAGACTGCTCGTCATGACCCCGCTGCAGCGATATATCGCCGAAGAGATCGCCACGGACCATATCGAGGGACTGCTGACGCGGCGGGAGGCCTTTCGGCGGCTCGCCCTGCTGGGCGTGGGCGCCACCGCTGCCGGCGCGCTGATCTCGGCGTGTGGCACCGGGAACAAGCCGGTCGCTGCGCCCGCGCCCGCCAACTCCGGGGCGCCACCGCCTGGCATGGATAACGTCGTGGTGACAGAGCCGATTACCTGGCGTGGCCCCAACGGAACGTTGCAAGGTGCCTGGGCGACGGCAGCGGAGCCTCGGGGCACGGTATTGGTGATTCACGAGAACAAGGGGCTCAACGACTGGGTTCGGTCCGTCGCGGGACGGCTTGCGGGCGTCGGATATTCGTCGCTGGCCATCGACCTGTTGTCGGAAGAGGGTGGTGCGTCCGCGTTTAAGGACCCGGCCGAGGCGACGGGAACACTGGGCAGGATCGCGCCGGAAAGATTTATCGCTGACCTGAAGTCCGGAGTGGACGAGATTCTGCGACGGGTTCCCGGCAAGCCCGCCGGCGCGGTCGGATTCTGCTTCGGCGGCGGCCTGGTTTGGCAGCTGCTGGCGGCGGGAGAGCCGAGACTGGCCGCCGCTGCCCCGTTTTATGGTCCGCTTCCGGACAATCCTGATTTTTCACGATCCAAGGCCGCGGTCCTGGCCTTCTACGGAGAGCTCGACGAGCGCGTCACGGCGTCCAAAGATCAGGCCGCCGACGCCCTGCGGCGGGGCGGGCTGCTGCATGAGATCGCCGTCGAACCGGGCGCCGATCACGCCTTCTTCAACGACAGCGGACCGCGCTACAACGCGGCCGCGGCGGTGGATGCCTGGCAACGCCTCCTCGGGTGGCTCGGCCAGCACATCGGCTAGATGGCACCTAGACTGGCCGGTCATGTGGTGTAGAGCGGTAGTGGTGGCGGTGGCTTCCGGCGCGGTGTCGCTGGCTGCCGCCGGGTTCGCGTTGGCCGATGATGGCGATGCGCCGGCTCCGCCCACTCCTCAGTCGCCGGTGGCCGACTTGCTGCCCGGAGGCGCGAAGACAGCGGTGGCACCGTCGGTGGCCAGCGATGCGCTGTCTGCCGGATTGCCGGCGCCGGTCGCGGGGTTGGGGGCACCCGGTGGGCCGTTGTCGGCCGAGGGACCGCTGTTGTCGCCCACGGGCCCGCTGTCGGCCAACGGGCCCCTGACGGCCTCCGGCGGTCCGTTATCGGCTGATGGCCCGGTACTTTCACCGACCAGTCCGGTGTCACCCGTCAACGAGATTTGCGGATCGGGTTCGCTGCTGAAGTCCGTGACCGACAGATTCTCGGGAGTGATCCCCGAGAGCACACTGGCCTCGATGCAGAATCAGCACCCCGTCGGCACCGCAAACTGCCCCGCGGCGCCGACGGCAGATGATCAAGCTCCGCCCGCCGATCAACCCGGGAATTAGTCGCTCGGTAATCTGCGGCGGTGCGGTTCTGTGATCGGGGGATCACCCGTTTCCTCGCCGAGCCCCCTCTGCCAACCATTCTTGGCTTACTTGATTCGGTCTACACCGAAACCTTCCACGCCCTCACTTGATTTTTGGGCGTCACCGGGAGCATCATCACTTTCTGATGTGAACTGAGTCACAGTCAAACTGGCGGTGCTCATATGAGGGGCCAGGCACTGGGTTGAGCAAGTGGCGGGGTATCGGCAAGCGCGAGGAGTTTGACGTGGTGGTCCGGGGTATCAAGGCATTCAAGAAAATCATGCAGACAACGTTTGATCCAGAGTTGGTGATTCCCGAAGAGGTCAGGGTTACGGAATTTACCGGCGACAACAGTTTGTCACGGAAAGACCTTTGTCAGCATCCGATTCCTGCCGATTCCCTGATCTGGAAATATTGGGGGCGCTTTGATGTGATGTATTTCGGCAGCGGGGTGTTGGGCCCCATTGCCGGGGCGTGGCCGCAGATGGGGCGGGGGACCGCGGGGTCTGTCCTGTTCAACGGTGACAGTTCCTTCCGGGCACGCGCCAAGATATACAAGAAACGGCGCCAGAGATCCCGCGAGTACATTTACGGCTCGGTGTATGACCCTCCGGAAGACGCCAAGAAATATGGGCTGAAGACCCGGAATATGCATAAGTCCGTCAAAGGCACACTGCAGGATGGCACATTTCATGCATTAAACGCGGAAACCTTCTACTTCGCGCATGTCACCTTCTTTTATCACCATTTGATGGTGGTGACCGAGCGGCTGCATTTCGATGGGGACATGCCGCGGGCGGTGAAGGAGCAGATATTTGAGGAATCCAAGGAGTGGTACAGCATGTGGGGTGTGGACGATGGTCCCCAGCCAGATACCTACGACGATTTCGAGCGGTATCTGGAAAATGTAGAGCGTAATCATTTAGTGAGATCGCAGGTGACTCAGCTCATGCTGGAGCAATTCATGGAGCGTCGCCTGGCGCCGCGGTGGTGGCCTACGGCCATGAAGAAATTTGTGTGGCCCTGGCTGGTTGGGCGGCGGCAGGTCGTTGTCAGTAGTTACCCGCCCCACGTGCGCGAGCTGTTCGCATTGGAGTGGACCCCCGAGGACGAGGAGATGCTGCGCCGGTTTATGGATATGTATCGACGGTGCTATGCGGTCCTCGAGCGTCTCCTCCCGGTGAAGTGTTTCTACTTGCCGACCGCGGTGAGAGGTTTTGAGAGGGAAGGGATCGATCCACGCAACATCACCCTTGAATCCGCACGGCAAGCACTTCGGGACAACCGGGCCCGGCGTGCCCCGCGCAAAGACGCGCCGATAGAGGGGGCGGTGGCTGCCGGCCAATGAGGTTCTAGTACCGCCGGTTTCGCCCCGACGGGACTACCTGCCCGGTGCGGCCGGCCAACCCTCCGCGTGCCGATCGGCGCCTCAAATCGCGCGCTCAGCTAATCTTGCCCGGTGGGGCTAAAAGGGTGGACATCGCTGAGCGCAATGGTCGTCGTCCTCGTTCTCGGGCTGACCTACCTTTTCGGGCAGGCCTACTGGAGCAAGCGCACAGTGTTCGGCGACCCCCAACCTGCGCATGATCTGCCCGCGTACGCCGAGCTTTTGGTGCCCGTGCACGCTGAGCGGGCGGGAGAGCTGCCGCGTCCCGAGAATGCGGTCAAGTGGAGTGTGGACGGCATCAAGCTGCCAGCGGGACATGTGATCGTCGGCCCTGCAGGCCGGCCACTGGCCTGGGTAAGCGACACCGCGGTGGTCGACATCCAATCTCTCTGGGTTCGGCTGGCAGGCCGATTCGACCGAACTGGTCTGTGGCCCTTGGCATCTCGCGGATTGGGTGGAGATTTACGCCGGCCGTGGTCGGATCCCGAAGACCTGCGACACCTCGCCGAGCCGGGAGATGTCGGTTCCGTCGATATCAAATCCTTCCTGGCCAAAGAGATTTCATCGGCCGGTGCGGCAACCGTCGATGTGCCCGTTGCGCCCATCACGCTGGCACAGCGCACCCAGCCGCCGCAGCGTGCGCTCCCGCTGACCGGCGATCATCTGCCGCAGGGCTCATTGCTGATCCTGGCACCAGTAAGCCGTCCGGCCGACGCGCTGAACGCCCTGGGCTGGGCCCATGCCGTGAACTACGGCGTCGCCGATACGGAGTTGTCGGCCGTGCTGCGCTCATGGGAAGACCGATTCGGCGCCGTGCTCACGACGGTTGATTTCGATGCCATTGAGGTGGAGGTGACCCGCCCGCCGGGCGCCGACCTCGCGGTTCCGGTCGGCTATGAGCACTATGGCTTCTGCCCGGACAACATCGATCAGGGTGCGGGCACACTGAGCGCTTACGCCCGCCAGATCAGTGATACCCGAACCTGGGATTTCTGGTGGGACTAGCGCCTGGCCGAACTATTCTGGCCAGAACAATGCGGGGTGATGGGAGGGTGTTAATGCGTTACGGCAGTGCAGTGGTGATGGGCGGCGCGGTCTTGGCTGGCGCATGTTTCGTTGGTTGCTCGTCGGGGGAAGGCGTGCACCGAGACTCGTCTCAGACCAGTCAGCGGGTATCGAACTCGGCGAGCGTCACCCCTGCGGCCGGGCCTCGCGTCGTCGTCAACGGGGCCGTCAGGACGGTCGAGAACCGCGTCGAGTGTGTTACTGCCGGGGAGATGACCTTTGTCAATATCGGCAGCGATAGCGACGGCATTGCCGCCAGGCTGACGGCGGGCGAGAGCCCATCGCTGGAAAGCCTGACCCTCGGCGTCATCGATGGTCAGCCGGTGATCTATAGCCCGTCGAATGGCGGGGCCAAGCCTGAGGTCACGAAGTCGGGCCGGTCCTACAAGATTGCCGGACCGGCAACGGCCGGCCTGAGCACGCCCGCGACCTTCCAGCTTGAGTTCACCTGCCCGGCCGGGAGATAACAGAATCATGTTGAGCGCGTAACGCACTGTGCCGATTACGGCCCATAAGTCAGCATCGGTGTTCTCAAGGAAATACCCTGGGTCCTATGACTACAAATGTCGGGCAGGACCTCGTCAAGCACCTCTGGAAGTCAGCGGTGGTGTCAGGAGTGTTGGCGGTAATCGTTGGTGCCGCCATATTGATATGGCCCCAGATCTCCGTGTTCGTCGCGGCGATCTTCTTTGGCGTCTACCTATTGGTATCCGGTGTTGCGCAGATCGTGTTCGCCTTTGCGTTGCCGGTGTCGTCCGCGGGCATGCGGGTGCTGCTGTTCCTCACGGGGGCGGCTTCCTTCGTCCTCGGTGTGCTGTGCTTCAAGGATGAGCTGAATTCGATTCTGTTGCTGGCCATCTGGATTGGTGTTGGCTGGATTGCACAGGGCATCGCGGGCACCATCACGGCCGTCGGTGATAAGGATATTCCCGGACGCGGATGGCAGATCTTCAGCGGCATCATCTCCACCCTCGCGGGCATCGTGCTCATCGTTTACCCGATCAGCTCGATCGTCACCCTCACTCTGGTAGTGGGCATCTGGCTTATCGTGATCGGCGTGATGCAAATCGGAAGCGGTATCGGCATTCGCGCGGCCACCAAATCGGCCGTATGACGGGAGCGGTGTGCCCCGGCTCGTTCGATCCGGTGACCCTTGGGCACCTGGATGTGTTCGAACGAGCCGCGGCGCAGTTCGACGAGGTGATTGTCGCCGTGCTCATCAACCCGAACAAAGCGGGCATGTTCACCGTTGACGAGCGCATCGAGATGATCCGCGAGTCCACGGCCGACCTGCCCAATCTGCGGGTCGAGTCGGGGCAGGGTCTGCTGGTGGACTTTGTCAGGGAACGGGGCCTGAACGCGATCGTGAAGGGACTGCGTACCGGCACCGACTTCGAGTACGAGCTTCAGATGGCTCAGATGAACAAGCACATCGCCGGGGTCGACACATTTTTCGTCGCTACCGCGCCCGCGTATTCGTTCGTCTCGTCGTCGCTCGCGAAGGAGGTGGCGACGTACGGGGGAGATGTCTCGGCGTTGCTGCCTGCTTCCGTTCACCAACGACTTCTCGGGAAACTGCGTGGCCAGGCACAATAGAAAACAGGCCGCGCAGAAATAGCCGACACACCGGTCAGCTAGCACGGTCACAGCAGTCACACCAGGCACACTGGTAACAGTGGAAACTCGCGTGAAGGGTGTAGCCGTGTACCGAGTATTTGAAGCGCTCGACGAACTGGGCGCCATTGTGGAAGAAGCGCGCGGCGTTCCGATGACCGCCGGATGCGTCGTGCCCCGCGGCGATGTCCTCGAACTGATCGATGACATCAAGGACGCGATTCCTGGCGAGCTCGACGACGCCCAGGACGTCCTCGATGCGCGTGACTCACTGCTGCGTGAGGCCAAGGAGCATCACGAGACGGTGATCGGCAACTCGAACGCCGAGGCCGAGCAGACGCTCAGCCATGCCCGCAACGAGGCCGACAGGCTGCTGGCCGACGCCAAGGCGCAGGCCGATCGCATGGTCGCCGAGGCGCGTAACCACGCTGAGCAGACCGTCGGCGAGGCGAGGGAAGAGGCGGCGCGCACGATTGCCAACGCCAAGCGTGAGCAGGAGAGCACCATCGCACGTGCCAAGGCCGAGGCGGACCGTCTGGTCGATTCCGGTAATGCCTCCTACGACAAGGCCGTGCAGGAGGGCATCAAGGAGCAGCAGCGCTTGGTGGCCCAGACCGAGGTCGTCCAGGCGGCTCACGCCGAGTCCACCCGGCTGATCGACGCGGCACACGCCGAGGCCGATCGGCTGCGCGGTGAATGCGACATCTACGTCGACAACAAGCTGGCCGAGTTCGAGGATTACCTCAACGGCACGCTGCGTTCGGTGGGCCGTGGGCGCCATCAGCTGCGTACCGGCGCGGGTACGCACGATTACGTGCAGCGTTAACTCGCGATGAGCCGCTGGGGGGAAGAGCGTTAACATAAGTAACATGCCGGGACCTTTCGTTCTTGATGTCCTGGCCCTTGGGCTCGGGCGCCGTCCCGGGTCGATGCGGGAGATTGAGCGCACCTTTGCGAGCCCGGTGCGCATCGGCAACGACCTCATCGCGATCCCCGAGGGCACGGACGTCGATATGGACCTGCGGGTGGAATCGGTGTCCGAGGGCGTTCTCGTCACTGGAACGATCACCGGTGATCTGGCTGGGGAATGCTCACGCTGCCTGGAACCGATCACCGGACACGCGGATGCGACCATCACCGAGCTTTTCGCGTATCCGGACAGCGAGACCGAGGCGACCACCGAGGAAGACGAAGTGCATCGGGTCGTCGACGGTCTGGTCGACCTCGAGCAGACGATCGTCGACGCGATCGTGCCCGACTTGGAGCTTGCTCCGGTGTGCCGCCCCGACTGTCCGGGGCTGTGCCCCGACTGCGGAATCGCCTTGGCGACAGCCGAACCGGGCCATCATCACGACAAGATCGATCCACGCTGGGCCAAACTTGCTAACTTCGGTGATGACCAGTGAGTCCGACCCCCGAACATCGTCACGACGACCTGCGCGCGGCGATCGGTGTACAGCTCGGCGATGAGCTGCTCACGCTTGCGCTCACGCATCGCAGCTATGCCTACGAGAACGGTGGCCTGCCCACCAACGAAAGGCTGGAGTTTCTCGGGGATGCCGTTCTGGGTCTGACGATTACCGAGACGCTTTACCACAGCCACCCGGACCGTTCGGAAGGCGATTTGGCGAAGTTGCGTGCCAGCATCGTCAACACCCAGGCGCTTGCCGGGGTCGCGCGCGGGCTGACCGGCGACGGATTGGGCGCCCATTTGCTGCTGGGCAAGGGTGAGGAGAACACCGGTGGCCGTGACAAATCGAGCATTTTGGCCGATGGCATGGAGTCGATTCTGGGTGCGGTCTACCTGGAACACGGTCTGGAGACCGCGCGCGCGGTGGTGCTGACGTTGTTCGGCGAGCTGCTGGAGACCGCGCCCAAACTCGGCGCCGGCCTGGACTGGAAGACCAGCTTGCAGGAGCTGACTGCGGAAAAGGGTTGGGGTGCGCCATCGTATGCGGTCACCTCAACCGGGCCCGACCATGACAAGGAGTTCACCGCCACGGTGATGGTCAACGACACCGCACATGGCGTGGGTGTGGGGAGGTCAAAGAAAGAGGCCGAACAAAAGGCCGCCGCAGAGGCATGGAACAGCATCAGCGGCGATGAGCCTCTTGGGGGAAGAGCAGAAGGCGGCGATGAGCCTCTTGAGGGAAGAGCAGAAGGCGGCGATGAGCCTCTTGAGGGAAGAGCAGAAGGCGGCGATGAGCCTCTTGAGGGAAGAGCAGAAGGCACGGTGAGTGCCTGAGCTTCCCGAGGTGGAGGTGGTTCGCCGCGGACTGCACCACCACCTTGTCGGCAAGACCATCGCATCGACGCTGGTGTACCACGAGCGTGCTGTGCGCAGACAGTCTGGCGGGGCCGTCGAACTGGCCGGACTGCTTGCCGGACAACAGATCAGCGGTACAGGCCGGCGGGGAAAGTATCTGTGGCTGACCTTGGAAGGTTCGAGCGGCGCACAGGCCCTGGTGGTGCACCTGGGAATGAGCGGACAGATGCTCATCGGGCCGATCTCCAGGCCTCAGCATTTGCGTATCGCCGCGACCCTCGATGACGGATCGGTATTGAGCTTCGTCGACCAACGCACATTCGGCGGCTGGATGGTGACCGACCTGGTCACCGTGGACGGCAGCGAGCTTCCCGAGCCGGTCGCGCATATCGCGCGTGACCCACTGGACGAACTGTTCGAGATAGGCGCCGTTGTCACCCGATTGCGGGGGAAGCACACCGAGATCAAGCGCGCACTGCTCGATCAAACGGTGGTCTCCGGCGTCGGAAATATCTACGCCGATGAAGCTCTCTGGCAGGCGCGGGTGCATGGGCGACGCCTCACCGACGGCATGAGCCGGGCCAAGCTCACCGAAGTGCTCGACAGCGCTGCCGCGGTCATGCGCCTGGCGCTGGCTCAGGGCGGCACGTCATTCGACGATCTGTACGTCAACGTCAATGGTGAATCCGGTTATTTCGACCGCTCGTTGGAGGCCTACGGGCGCGAGGGCGAACCGTGCCGCAGGTGTGGACGCGCCATGCGCCGGGAGGCCTTCATGAACCGGTCGTCCTACTTCTGCCCGAGCTGTCAACGGCTGGTTGAACCGCGTTAATAGCGCGTCAATGGCGCCACATGGGCGCGTCAAGGGGTCGTAAAGAACGCAGGTAGGGCCCTTGGCCGGGGCCATGATCTTGGCCGTGACTGATTTTTGGTACCTCGTCCTTACGGTCGTGGGCTTCGCCTTGTGCGTCGCTGTGGTGCGTGGATTACAGGCGCTGTCATGAGCGGCACCGTCAACGCTGCCGTCGACATCTTGCTGATTGTCCTGTCGGCGGCCCTTGTCGTGTATCTGGTGGTGGCTCTGCTTGACCCGGAGAGGTTCTAACGGTGAATTCCGCTCTGGCCGCCGGTCTTCAGATCGGCTTCGTCATACTGGCGCTTGCCATCGCGTATGTCCCCCTTGGGGACTACATGGCGCGCGTGTTCACGGGCCCACATTCACTTCGTGCGAGTGGCTTATCGACCATCAAGCACTCACGTGTCGAGCGCCTCATCTATCGCGTCGGTCGAGTGGATCCTGAGACCGAGCAGACATGGGTGGGATACACCCTGTCGCTGCTGGGGTTTTCCTTCGCGAGCGTGATTTTTCTTTATGTGCTGCAACGTATCCAGGGAGTGCTGCCACTTTCGGGTGGTCTCGGCGCGGTAAGTCCCGCGGTCGCGTTCAATACCGCTGTCTCCTTTGTGACGAACACCAACTGGCAGTCGTACACACCGGAAACCACCATGAGCAACCTGACACAAATGGTCGGGCTGGCGGTGCAGAACTTCGTCTCTGCCGCGGTGGGACTGACGGTCGCGGTCGCGCTCATCCGCGGCGTCGTACGCACGACATCCGGGGGCGAGCTTGGCAATTTCTGGGTCGATCTGGTCCGGGGCAGCCTGCGGATCTTGCTGCCGCTGTCCTTCGCCGTCGCCTTGATCTTGTTGTCGCAGGGAACCATTCAATCGGTGTACACGCACTTCGAGGCGACGGCCCTCGACGGGACGGCGCAGCACATCGCGCTGGCTCCGGTGGCCTCGCAGGAGGCCATCAAGGAGATCGGAACCAACGGCGGGGGCATTCTGGGCGCTAATTCGGCACACCCATTCGAGAACCCCACGCCGCTATCGAATGTCATTGAGATACTGGCGATTCTCATTATCCCGGTGTGCCTCACCCGCACCTACTCGACCATGGTGGGTGACAAGCGTCAGGGTCTTACCGTGCTGTCGGTGATGGGAACTCTCTTCGGCGGCATGCTGGCCCTGGTTACCTGGGCCGAATCCAGCCCACGCGGTATTGCCGCGCAAGCAGCGGGCGCGATGATGGAGGGCAAGGAAGTCCGGTTCGGTATCCCCGGAAGCGCGCTGTTCGCGGTGTCCACCACCGGCACCTCTACGGGGGCGGTGGATGCCGCGCATGACAGCTTCACCGCCGCGGGCGGCGGAGCGCTGATACTGAATATGCTCCTTGGTGAGATTGCGCCGGGCGGTGTGGGCACCGGCTTGTACGGAATTCTGGTTCTTGCCATCATCGCCGTGTTCGTGGGCGGCCTGTTGGTCGGCCGGACACCGGAATTCCTCGGCAAGAAGATCGGTCGCCGCCAGATCACCATGGCCGCGCTGTCTGTGCTGGTCATGCCGGCGCTCGTGCTTGTCGGTACCGGCATTTCCGTAGCGTTGTCGACAACGACGGGATACCAAGGCAACAGCGGTGATCCGGGTACGCCGTCGTCCATACATGGATTCTCCGAGGTGTTGTACGCGTACGCCTCGGCCGCCAATAACAACGGAAGCGCCTTCGGCGGCCTCACGGTGACCAGCCACTGGTTCCAGGCTTCGCTCGGCATGGCGATGCTGTTGGGCCGCTTCCTGCCCATCATCTTCACGTTGGCGCTGGCCGGATCGCTGGCCACCCAGCGGAAGACGCCGGCATCGGCCGGGACCCTGCACACTCATGGCCCCATGTTCGCTGGCCTGCACACCGGCACAGTGCTTTTGGTGGCCGCACTTACCTTCTTCCCGGCGCTGGCGCTGGGACCGATCGCCGAGGCAGTCCTCTAGTGTCCAAGAGCAAAAACGCAGTGGTAACCACCGGAGTTTTCGATCCGGCCCAGTTGATCAAGGCACTGCCGCTTGCGGTGCGCAAGCTCGATCCCCGGCACATGGCCCGTAACCCGGTCATGTTCGTGGTCACCGTCGGATCGGTGGCCACCACCGTGCTGGCCGTGCTGCATCCGTCGATATTCGCGTGGGCCATCACCGCGTGGCTGTGGTTCACGGTGGTGTTCGCGAATCTGGCCGAGGCAGTGGCCGAGGGCCGTGGCAAGGCGCAGGCCGCGAGCCTACGAGAGGTCAAGCGCGACACCGTCGCCCGCAGACTGGTCGGGGACGGTAACGGCAATGAGAACGAGGAAGAAGTCCCGGGCAGCGCGCTGCGGCCGGGTGACCGCGTCGTGGTCGAGGCGGGGCAGGTAATACCCGGTGACGGCGATGTGGTGGAAGGCATTGCCACCGTGGACGAGTCGGCCATCACCGGTGAGTCCGCACCGGTTGTCCGTGAATCCGGTGGCGACCGCTGCGCCGTCACCGGTGGTACCACCGTGCTCTCGGACCGCATCGTCGTGCAGATCACCGCCGCCCCAGGAGAATCGTTTGTAGATCGGATGATTGCGCTTGTGGAGGGTGCTTCGCGTCAGAAGACCCCCAACGAGATCGCACTCAACATCTTGCTGGCATCGCTCACCATCATTTTCTTGCTGGCGGTTGTCGCGCTCGGACCCATGGGGAATTACGGCGGTGAGCAGCAGGATCCGATCAAGCTGATCGCGCTGCTCGTCTGCCTGATCCCCACCACAATCGGTGCGCTGATGTCCGCGATCGGCATCGCGGGTATGGACCGCCTGGTGCAGCACAATGTGCTGGCCAAGTCCGGACGTGCCGTCGAGGCCGCCGGCGATATCGACACACTGCTGATGGACAAGACCGGCACCATCACCTTCGGCAACCGTCAGGCCACGGAATTTCTGGTGGCACCAGGTATTCCGCACGAAACCTTGGCTGCGGCGGCCCGGGCCTCGAGCCTCGCCGACGAGACCCCGGAGGGACGCAGCATCGTGGAGCTGGCGGCCGGGACGATCGAGGAGTCGGTGGCCGGTGAATTCGTGGCCTTCACCGCTTCCACCCGAATGAGCGGATTGGACACGGTCGAGGGCAGGCAGATCCGCAAGGGCGCCTCCGATGCGGTGTTCACCTGGGTGGCAAGTCTTTCCGGTGTTCAGGAGGACGACCCTGTGGTGGTCGCCGTCCGCAAGATCGCAGACCAGGTTGCGAGCGAGGGCGGCACCCCGCTGGTGGTGGCCGATCATGACAGCACCGAGACCCGGCTGCTCGGCGTGATCAGGCTCTCGGACGTGGTGAAGCCCGGTATGGCCGAACGTTTCGCCCAGATGCGGGCCATGGGTATTCGCACCGTCATGGTGACGGGCGATAACCCGTTGACCGCCAAACAGATCGCCGCCGAAGCCGGCGTCGACGACTTCGTCGCCGAGGCGACCCCCGAGGACAAGCTGGAGCTGCTCCGCAAGGAGCAGCAGGCGGGCCGGCTCGTCGCGATGACCGGTGACGGCACCAACGATGCCCCAGCCCTGGCGCAGGCCGACGTGGGTGTAGCGATGAACACCGGCACCTCGGCCGCCAAGGAAGCCGGGAACATGGTGGACCTGGATTCCGATCCCACCAAGCTCATCGATGTGGTGGCCATTGGCAAGCAACTGTTGATCACCCGCGGCGCGTTGACCACCTTCTCGTTGGCCAACGATCTCGCGAAATACTTCGCGATCCTGCCGGCTCTGTTCAGCGGTATTTATCCGCAGCTCGGCGCCCTCAACATCATGCGGCTGGCTACCCCGCAATCGGCGATACTCTCGGCCGTCGTGTTCAACGCCCTGGTGATTATCGCGTTGGTCCCCTTGGCGCTCAAGGGGGTCCGCTATCGGCCGGTCGGTGCGGGCGAACTACTGCGGCGAAACCTGTTGATCTACGGCCTCGGTGGGGTGATCGTCCCCTTCGTAGGGATTTGGCTCATCGATCTGGTCGTGCGTTTCATTCCGGGAATTGGGTGAGTTGGCAATGACGAAAATCTCGATCGCGTGGTTGCGTCAATCTGTGGCAGGGCTGGTGGTGCTGCTGGCGCTGACGGTGGTGTTAGGCGTCGCCTATCCGGCCGCGGTATGGCTCTTCGGGCGCATCGACTCCGGTTCGGCCGAGGGTTCGCCGCTGAAGGACCGCAACGGATGTGTCGTCGGGTCCGCCATCATCGGTGTGGATCCACAGGCTTCCGGCGCGGACCCCTACTTCCATACGCGAACCAGTGGTGATCCTGCCGCTGGGGCACCCTCGAACCAGGGGCCCAACAGCGAGAAATTGAAGGCGGATATCGATGCCCGGCGCGCGACCATCGCTGCCCGTGAGCGCGTTACCCCGGCGCGGGTCCCCGCTGACGCGGTTACCGGTTCCGGCTCGAGTCTGGATCCCGATATCACTCCCGAATACGCGGCACTACAGATACCGCGTGTCGCGGCGGCGACGGGCCTGAGCCAGGCCAGGGTGAAAGAGCTCGTGGATGCGCACACGTCCTCCCGGCAATGGGGCATTCTGGGAGAGCCGCGTGTCAACGTCCCCACACTGAACGTGGCACTGGGTCTGACCGGCCCACCCTGCCGATGAAGGAGAGACGGTGCCTGACGGTCTTCGCGCACGCGGGACGTTGCGGATCTACCTGGGGGCCGCGCCCGGTGTAGGCAAGACCTTCGCCATGCTCAACGAGGCGCATCGCCGGGCCGGGCGCGGAACTGATGTGGTGGCCGCGGTGGTAGAGACCCACGGTCGTAGTAAGACCGCCGAACTGCTCGATGGGCTGGAGCTCATTCCACCCAAGGAGATGGTCTACCGCGGAACAGCGATGTATGAGCTGGACGTGGACGCCGTGCTGGAGCGCAGGCCGGCCCTGGTGCTCATCGATGAGATGGCACACACCAATGTGCCGGGCAGCCGAAACCCCAAGCGTTGGCAGGACATCGACGAGATCCTGGATGCGGGGATCGACGTGCTGACCACCATCAACGTGCAGCACCTGGAAAGCCTGAATGACGTCGTCGAACAGATCACCGGGATCGTGCAGCGCGAAACCGTGCCTGACGCAGTGGTGCGCCGGGCCGAACAGGTCGAGCTTGTCGACATCACGCCGGAGGCGTTGCGGCGCAGAATGGTTCACGGCAATGTCTATGCGCCCGAGAAGGTGGGCTCGGCGCTGAGTAACTACTTCCGGACCGGCAATCTCACCGCCCTGCGCGAGTTGGCGTTGTTGTGGCTCGCCGACCAGGTGGACGCGGCGCTGGCCAAATACCGCTCCGACAATAGAATCACCAAGACCTGGGAGGCGCGTGAGCGTGTGGTGGTCGCGGTCACCGGCGGGCCCGAATCAGAGACGCTGGTGCGCCGGGCTAGTCGTATTGCCGCCAAGTCGAGTGCCGAACTTCTCGTTGTCCACGTGGTGCGTGGTGACGGCCTGGTGGGGGCCTCCACGGCGGTCATGACGCGGGTGCGTCGGCTGGCCAACGACATTGGAGCCTCCGTGCAGGCGGTCACCGGTGACGATGTGCCGCAGACCCTCTTGGACTTCGCGCGCGGCGTCAACGCGACTCAGCTGGTACTCGGCACCTCACGGCGTTCGCGGTGGGCACGGATCCTCGACGAGGGGGTGGCAGCCGCCGTCATCCGGGACTCCGGCGCCATCGACGTCCACATGGTGACGCACGGGCACACCTCCGGACGGCTGCGCAGCTGGTCGGTGCCGCAGGACGGACGTAAGCGGCTCATCATCAACTGGCTGGCCGCGATTCTGGTGCCACCCGCCACCGCGTTATTCATCCATTTCTTTGACACCGCCTTCGGGGTGGGCAGCAAGAGTGCCCTGTTTCTCATTGCGGTACTAGGTGTTTCACTGCTCGGCGGCGTCTCGACTGCGCTGGTCTCCGCGGTAATTTCCGGGCTGCTGCTCAATTTCTTGTTTGTTGCGCCGAGGTACAGCTTCACGATCGGCGAGACCGATAACGCACTGACCATTTTGATGATGATGGTGACCGCGGTCGCCGTCGCGGCGCTGGTGGATGCGGCCGCCACGCGGGCGCGACAGGCCCGGCGTGCCTCCCGTGAGGCAGAACTGTTGGCGCTCTTCGCCGGCGGGGTCCTGGTGAATTCGGATCTGTCGGCACTGCTGGAACGCGTGCGGACCACCTACAACCAGACCGCGGTGAGCCTGCTGTGCGCGGAGGGACCGGCCGTGGCCAGCGTGGGGGAGGACCCACCCACGCGGGAGTCGGAGGCAGATTCGGTATTCCGGGTGGACGATGGCGCGTATGCGTTGGCGCTCAACGGGCCACCGGTGCCGTCGAGTGATGCCCGGGTGTTGCAGGTGGTCGCGGGAACCGCAGTCGGTCTGGTGCGTTCCGCACGCCTGGCCGAGGAGGCGTCGCAGGCCTCCGCTCTTGCCGAGGCGGACAGACTGCGCCGGGCGCTGCTCTCGGCAGTCAGCCACGACCTGCGCACGCCACTGGCTGCCGTCAAGGCAGCGGTGTCGAGTCTGCGTAGTCCCGATATCGAGTTCTCGCCGGAGGACACCGCCGAATTGCTTGCCACCGTGGAGGAATCGGCCGATCAGCTCACGGCGTTGGTGGGCAATCTGCTGGACTCATCGCGGCTGGCCGCGGGCGTCGTCAAGCCCCGGGCGGTGCCGGTGTACGTGGACGAGATCGCGCAGCGCGCCCTGTTGGGAGCCACCGAGAACGATCGCAAGCGGGTGCACCTGGACTTGGGCGGTGCGGTGGTACGGGCAGATCCGGGTCTGCTGGAACGTGTGTTGGCCAACCTTGTCGACAATGCGCTGCGATACTCACAGGGCGAGGTGCGGGTCAGCCACGAGGAGGTGGATGACCGCACGTTGGTGATCGTCGCCGATCACGGTAAGGGGTTGGAGGCGTCCAAGCGCGGCGCGGCCTTCGATGCTTTCCAGCGGCTCGGCGATCGCGACAACACCGTCGGTGTGGGGCTTGGTCTTTCGGTGGTGAAGGGTTTTGTGGAAGCGATGGAGGGCACGGTGAATGCGACCGACACGGCTGGCGGCGGACTGACCATGATCGTGGATCTACCCAGCGCTGGTTCCGCTCCTACCGGGGCGATCCGATGACCCGGGTGCTGGTGGTGGACGACGAGCCGCAGATTCTGCGCGCCATGCGCATAAACCTGTCGGCACGCGGATATGAGGTAGTGACAGCCTCCTCCGGCGCCGGAGCGCTGCGCGCGGCGGCCGAGACCCAGCCCGAAGTGGTCATTCTGGACCTCGGATTGCCCGATATGGACGGCACCGAGGTACTCGCCGGGCTGCGTGGCTGGACCGACGTGCCGGTGATCGTGCTCTCGGCCCGCACCGATTCCGCGGACAAGGTGGAGGCGTTGGACGCCGGTGCCGACGATTACGTGACCAAACCCTTCGGCATGGATGAGTTTTTGGCCCGGCTCCGGGCCGCGGTACGCCGAGGCACCCCTGACAGTGCCGAGCCCGTGGTCCATACCGAGACCTTCGACGTGGATCTTTCCTCGCACAAGGTGATCCGCGACGGCAGAGAGGTACACCTGACACCCACCGAATGGTCGATGCTGGCTGTGCTGGTGCGCAATCGTGGAAAGCTGGTGGGGCAGAAGGAGCTGTTGCACGAGGTATGGGGCCCGGCGTACAGCTCCGAAACTCATTACTTGCGTGTGTATCTCGCGCAGCTGCGGCGCAAGCTGGAAATTGACCCGGCGCACCCCAAGCATCTGCTCACCGAGGCGGGGATGGGATATCGCTTCCAGGAGTGATCCGTCAGAACGGCGGACGGCCGAGATCGATCTGCTGGACGTCGGGGTCGCAACCGGGCCGGTACTTGGGTACCAACTGCCCGTAGGTGGCGCGGAAATTGTCGGCGCCTACCTTCTCCACGTTTTCCGGCGACGCGAGGAGGACGTAAATACCCATCGGGGTAATCCGCTTGGTGAAGCAGGTGTCGACCACGGTGTACGTCTGACGCATGGCGGATGTCGGCACGATCTTGGGATCGCCCGGCGGGATGTACACCAGCTCCTCGATTCGGGGAGCCCACGAACCAGACAACAACTGCGCCCGTACCTCGCTGTACGGACGCAGCAAGAGTGACTCTAGCGCCACGATCGGCTCGGCCGCGGCGGTTTGCGCCCAGAAAAATGAAGCGCAGAAAGTCGCCGCGGCTGTGATGGCGGCGATTACATAGCATTGCGGGCGTGACGTCATTATGGGTAGAGCGTACGGGCAATCGGCGCTACACGGGGCACAGCTCCCGGGGCGCGGAAGTGCTGATCGGATCGGAGACGGTGGACGGGGTCTTCACCCCCGGTGAGCTGCTCAAGATCGCTCTCGCGGCTTGCAGCGGAATGTCCAGCGACCAGCCGCTCGCGCGCCGTCTCGGCGAGGACTACCGCGTGCGCATCGAGGTCAGTGGCCCCGCCGATCGGGAGCAGGAGCGCTACCCGGTGCTCGACGAGAAAATGGTGATCGATCTGAGCGGCCTCACCTCCGAGGAGCGCCAGCGGGTGCTGACCGTCGTGGAACGTGCCGTCGACCAGGTATGCACCGTCGGACGGACGCTGAAGGCCGGAGCCGAGGTGAACTTCAGTATTGAGCCCTGAGGTTCGCCTATCCGCCTGGGTGCACGGGCACGTCCAAGGAGTCGGGTTCCGGTGGTGGGTGCGATCCCGTGCCCTTGAACTCGGCCTGACCGGATATGCCGCGAACACGCGCGACGGCCGGGTACATGTCGTCGCGCAGGGTACGCAGGTCGCATGTGAACAGCTGCTTGCCACGTTGAACGGCGGTGAAACGCCAGGTCGCGTCGATCTCGTCGTGGATAGCTGGCACGAGCCCGGCGAGCCCATCTCCGGGTTTAGCGAGCGATAGCGCCGAGACCGGTATTCTGGCCCGCTGTGCACCTCAAGAGTCTGACGCTGAAGGGCTTCAAGTCCTTTGCTTCGCCGACGACTCTGCGCTTGGAACCCGGCATTACTTGTGTCGTCGGCCCTAATGGTTCGGGTAAGTCCAATGTCGTGGACGCCCTGACCTGGGTGATGGGTGAGCAGGGCGCCAAGGCGCTGCGCGGCGGCAAGATGGAGGACGTCATCTTCGCCGGCACCTCCAGCCGTGCTCCGCTGGGGCGCGCGGAAGTGACGCTGACGATCGACAACTCCGACCATGCGCTACCGATCGAATACTCCGAGGTGTCGATTACCCGCCGCATGTTCCGGGACGGCGCGGGCGAGTACGAGATCAACGGCCAGACCTGTCGACTGATGGACGTGCAGGAGCTGTTGTCCGATTCGGGCATCGGCCGTGAAATGCATGTGATCGTGGGCCAGGGACGGCTCTCGCAGATCCTGGAGTCCCGGCCGGAGGATCGCCGCGCCTTCGTCGAAGAGGCGGCCGGTGTGCTCAAGCACCGCAAGCGCAAGGAAAAGGCCGTCCGCAAGCTCGAGTCGATGGCGGCCAATTTGGCGCGGTTGACCGATCTCACCACCGAGCTTCGACGCCAGCTCAAACCTCTTGGCCGCCAAGCGGAAGTCGCACGCCGCGCTGCCACCGTGCAGGCGGACCTGCGTGATGCCCGTCTGCGTCTGGCCGCCGACGACCTGGTCTCCCGTCGTGCGGATTTCGACGGGACCAACGACGCCGAGACGGCGCTACGCAAGGAACACGCGGAGATCACCGACAGGCTCGAGGTGGCAACCGCGCTGCTGGCAGAACATGAGACGGCCCTGGGTGAGCTGTTACCGCAGGCCGAGCTGGCCCAGCAGACCTGGTTCCGGCTCTCGGCGCTGGCCGAGCGCGTGAGCGCCACGGTCCGGATCGCCGGGGAGAGGGCCAGCCACCTCGATGAGGTGGCGGCCGCACCGACCGGACCCGATCCCGAGGAGCTGGAAGCACAGGCCGAGCGTGTCGCGGAGCAGGAGCGCCTGCTGATCGCACAGCTGGAAACCGTTACCGAACAGTTGGCCACGGCCAAGGCCGAGTTATCCGCCCGCGAATCCGCGGTCGCCCAGGCACAGCGTCAGCACATGGCCGCCGTCGCGGCCGAGGCGGATCGTCGGGAGGGCCTGGCCCGGCTCACCGGCCAGGTCGACACCATGCGTACCCGGCTGGAATCCATTGACGGTCAAGCGCAGCGGCTGACCGAGTCGATCGTTGAGGCGACGGTGCGCGGCGAGGCGGCTCAGACCGAGTTCGACACCGTCAAAGCGCGGGTGGCCGAACTCGATCAGGGCGAGGTCGGGCTCGACGAGCACCACGAGCGTTCGATCTCGTCGTTGTCGATCGCCAATGAGCGGGTTGCCGAGCTGCAGTCGGCGGAACGTCAGGCCGAACGCCAGATCGCCTCACTCAAGGCGCGTATCGACGCACTGGCCATCGGTCTGGAACGCAAGGACGGATCTGCGTGGCTCGCCGAGAACCGCAGCGGCGCCGGGATTTTCGGATCGATCGCACAACTGGTCAAGGTACGGCCCGGCTATCAGGGAGCCATCGCCACCGCGATGGGGCCGGCCGCGGACGCGGTGGCCGCGGAGAACCCCGCCGCCGCGCACGAGGCGGTGAAGGCCCTCAAGTCCTCGGATGGCGGCCGCGCCGCGATCGTGTTCGGCGACTGGCCCGCACACACGGGTGCCCGCCCCGCCGTCACGCTGCCTCCTGGCGCGCACTGGGCCAACGATCTGGTGGAGGCGCCCCAGCGGCTGGCGGCTGCGGTGTCGGCGATGCTCGCCTCGGTGGTGGTTGTCGACGAACTCGGTGCCGCTATTGACGTGGTGCTGGCCAACCCGCTGCTGCGGGCGGTGACGATCGACGGAGATCGGGTCGGTGCCGGCTGGGTTGCCGGCGGCTCGGACAAGAAGCAGAGCACCCTGGAAGTTCAGGCGGCCATCGAGGCTGCGAGAGAAGAGCTGCGGGCCACCGAGACTCAGGTGGGGGAGATCTCCGCCGCGTTGGCCGGCGCACTTGCCGAGCAGACCGCGCGTCAGGACACCGCCGAGCAGGCGTTGGCAGCGCTCAACGAATCCGACGCGGCAATCTCGGCGGTGTACGAGCAGCTGGGGCGTGTCGGCCAGGAGGTTCGGGCTGCCGCCGAAGAGGTGAAAAAACTCACTCTGCAACGCGATCAGCTGGAGCGGGGCCGCGCCACGACGTTGGAGGAGCTGGCCGAGGTCGAGTCGAGGCTGCGCAACGCCGAAGAGGCGCCCAACTTATTCGACGACGAGCCGCTGGACCGCGACGATATGGCCATCGAGCTGGAAGAGGCCCGCTCCGTCGAGATCGAGGCGCGCCTGGCAGTGCGCACCTCCGAAGAGCGAGTGAACTCCGTTCGCGGTAAGGCTGATTCGTTGCGCCGGGCCGCTGTAGCCGAGCGTGAAGCACGGGCCAGGGCGGCGCGGGCTGCCGCGGCACGGATGCGCGCTGCGGCCGTCGCCGCGGCCGTGGCCGAATCGGGACGCATGGTGGCGGCTCGCCTCGAGCATGTGGTGGCGGCGGCTTCCGCACGCCGGGATGAACTCAGTGCGACCCGGGCACAGCACACCTCGGCGATTGGCGCGGTCCGCGATCAGGTGCGCGAGCTCACCCAGGCGCAGACGCGCCTGACCGACGCGCTACACCGTGACGAGGTCGCCAAAGCCCAAGCAGCACTGCGCATCGAGCAGCTCTCCGAGCAGGTGCTCGAACAGTTCGGAATGGCCGCGGATGACCTCATCGCCGAGTACGGCCCGCACATCGAGCTGCCGCCGTCTCAGCAGGAGATCGATGAGTACGAGCAGGCCCGAGAGCGCGGCGAGCAGGTGAGCGCACCGCTGCCGATGCCCTTCGATCGCGATACCCAGGAACGGCGTGCCAAGCGTGCAGAGAAAGACCTGCGCGAGCTGGGCAAGGTGAATCCCCTTGCCCTGGAAGAGTTTGCGGCGCTGGAAGAGCGGTACAACTTCCTGTCCACGCAGCTCGAGGACGTCAAGGCGGCCCGCAAGGATCTCCTCGATGTCGTCGCCGACGTCGACGAGCGAATCCTGCAGGTGTTCACGGAGGCCTACGCCGATGTGGAGCGGGAATTCAAGGGTGTTTTCTCGTCACTATTTCCCGGTGGTGAGGGACGACTGGTGCTCACCGACCCCAATGACATGCTCACCACGGGTATCGAGGTGGAAGCGCGGCCGCCGGGCAAGAAGGTCAAGCGCCTCTCGCTGCTGTCCGGCGGCGAGAAGTCGCTGACCGCTGTTGCCATGCTGGTGGCCATCTTCCGGGCGCGACCCTCGCCCTTCTATGTGATGGACGAGGTCGAAGCGGCGCTTGATGACGTCAATCTGCAGCGCTTGATCGGCCTGTTCGAGCAACTCCGCGAGAAGTCACAGCTCATCGTCATCACCCACCAGAAACCGACGATGGAAGTTGCCGACGCGCTCTACGGTGTCAGCATGCGGGATGACGGCATCACGCAGGTGGTCTCGCAGCGCATGCGCGGGCTAGAGACCCAGCTCGCGAGCCAAAACTCCTAGCGTCTTGGCGCGGTCGGCCGGATCACCCAGTACCTGAATGGCGACCTGCGTCGCGCCGGCATCCCGGTGCTCCTGCAGCCGCGCAGCAATCTGTTCCGGTGTGCCATAGGCGATCAGGGTGTCTACCAGCTTGTTGCTGCCGGGCTTGACCAGATCATCCGTGCTGCCGGCGAACCGCTCCAACATGGTCAGGTAGTTGGTCAGGCCCAGGTAGAGATCCAGGGCCTGGCGGCCCAAGGTGCGGGCCTCGTCCGCGTCCGTGGTGAGGACCACCTTCTGTTCCGGCACGATGACCGCATCTGGCCCCAGAAGTTCACGCGCCCAACGGGTATGCGAAGGCGGCGTGAGGTAGGGGTGTGCCAGCGCCGAACGCTGCGCCGCCAGTTTCAGCGACTTCTCCGCGAGTGCGGCCAAGGCCCGGCCCTCCTGAGGGATACCGGCCTGGTCCAGCACGTCGAGGTATTCGACCAGCCCGCTGTACGGCTTGTAGGCGACGCCACTGTCGATCTCGGGGTGCCCGGCGCCGATGCCCAGGATGAAACGCCCGGGATGCGCCTGCTGGATCCGTTGCCATGACTGCGCGGCCTGCTGTGCGGGCGCCGACCAGATGTTGACGATCGCGGTCACGATCCGGATCCGCTCGGTGGCGGACAGTAATGGATCGATCCACGGCAAATCGGCAGGCGGCGAGCCGCCCAGCCAGGCGGTGTCAAAGCCAAGGCTCTCAACGGTCCGCAGCAGGTCCGCGTCCACCGTCGCGTAATGAGTGAAGAATCCGAACGGGGCGAACTCCGGTGTGGTAGTCACCTCACGGCGAACGCGGTTGTCCGCCGCTGGTATTCCCTAACCGACTATTTGTCGGAACCGCAGGTGCAGCTGGCGCCACACTGACAGTCGGTGCAGGTGCAGTTGGGGTTGCCACAGGACCCAGTCTTTTCGGACTCCATGGTCTCATTGCTAGTCATGCATATGATGCTACGCCCTGCGGGCTAATTACTCGGCGGTTCCGAAACGTTGGTGCGCCACCAGATCGCCGCGCCGACCGCCACCAGCCCGAGGATGAACAACCACGGCCACGCGCCGTGCAGATAGACCCAGCCGGAGATGGTGCGCTGAATCTTCCCGGCCGCGTTGATAATCGGATCGTCGGGGTTGCCATTGGCGTGGAACAGCCTGACTTCGTAGCTGCCGTAGTAGCCGACGTATGCGCCGACCACGATGAGGATGGCGCCGCTGACCCGGTTCAGGTACGGCAATGCGCGGCGCATCGCCTTCAGCAGCATTGTGCTGGCCAGCGCCGTGGACACCGCCAGGGTCCCCACCACCAGGGTGATGCCGGAGGCATATGCCAGGTAGACCATGACGCCGTCGAACAGGGAGCCACTTTCGAAGGTCGTGCTCGTCACCGCCAGGAACGGGCCGATGGTGCATGAGAGCGAGGCCACCGCGTAGCCCACCCCATAGCCGAACATCGAGCCCAGCCGCGTCGTGGGTGCGTTCGCGTCCAGCATCTTGGGCATCAATGCGATGATGTCGCGGCCCGCCAGCAGCCAGAGGCCCAGAATCACCAGGCCGATTCCGAAAACCACTGTCACAAAAGGTAAATAACGCTGTATGACGGAGGCCACCGAGACCGTCAGCAGCCCGAAGACGGTGAACACCGCGACGAACCCACCGGCCATCACCACCGTGGCGATGACCGCCCGGGCCAGTGCCTGCGACTTCCCGATCTCGGCACCGGGCCCACGCACCACGAGCGCGAGGTAGACCGGCAGTAAGGCGAAGCCGCACGGGTTGAGCGCGGCGATCAGCCCCGCTGCGAAGGCCAGAGACGTCAGGTCAGTGCCTTCACCCGGTCACTGAGCTCCTGTTCGGACATCGACGATGTGGGGTTGTTCACAAAGTCCGAGGTTCCGTTGGAGTTGATGAACAGGTACGCGGGTTGCCAGGGCACCCCGAACTGCCGCCACAGCGAGCCGTCGGCGTCATTGAGGTTGGTGAAATGGAGGTTGTAGCGCGAGATGAACGCCTCCATTTCCCCGACCGATCCGCGGCCGGAGATGCCGACGAACGTGACGCGGGGATTGGCCGCCGACACCGCACTCACATGCGGCCCCTCGCCATTGCAGAACGGGCAGTATGCCGCCCAGAACCACAGCACTACGGGTTTGCCCTTGAGGCTGGCGCCGTTGAACGGCGCACCCGACACGGTGGTTCCGGTGAAATCGAGTAGGCCATCGGCGCGTGCACTGGGGGCCCGCACCAGACCAGCGGATACCAACAACACAGCGACGACCACCGCAACGGTGCGCGTCAGCCCTCGAACCTGCTGGGCCCGAAACTTTTTACGTCCCCCGAATTGGATATTCATGCCAAGAACCTCCTGGGACCCAAAACACACAGCCAACACGGTGTGACTCCCGCAGTGTATGACGGGTTTCCCGTGTTTAGCGGGGGCTTGAACGGGGACGCAGGGAAATTCGCCGCAGATCCGCGATGGTGCTGACGTCGGCGCAGTGCATGGCGATGCGTAGCTCGTCCAGGAACTGCTGTAGCCAGGCGACCACGGCCTGGGGCGACTGCACCGCCGGAGCCAGGAGCGGCAGGGCAACCGACACCACGCTGGCGCCCAGTGCGATCGCCTTGGCGGCGTCCATGCCGGTACGGATGCCGCCCGATCCGATCAGGGGCATATGCGGTAGCTCGGCATGCACCTCGACCAGGGCTTCGGCGGTTGGGATGCCCCACTCGGCAAGTTCGGGAGAGGTGATCGCGCCGAACCGCACGAACTGCTCGACGCGCGCCCACGAAGTGCCGCCGGCGCCCGCGACATCGATCGCCGCCAGTCGGCATCCGCCGAGCCGGCGTGCGGCGGCCCCGCTGATGCCGTGGCCGACTTCCTTGAGAAGCACCGGGAATTCGACCGCATGGGTCAGTTCGGCGAGGCGATACACCTGCCCGGTGAAGTCGGTATCGCCTCCGGGTTGCACGGCCTCTTGCAGGGGGTTGGTGTGCACCGCCAGCGCGTCGGCACCCACCCGCCGTACCAGGGAGTTGAGCTGAGCGGCCGGGGCTATGTTGCCCAGCTGTGCGAGCCCGATATTGCCGATGAGCAGGATGTCGGGAGCGACCTCACGTACCGCGAAAGTATCGGCGCTGTCCGGTTCCACCAGCATCACCCGCTGCGAACCGAGCATCATGCCGATGCCGAGCTCCTGGGCGGCCGCGGCCAGGTTTCGGTTGATGGTGGCCGCGAGCTTCGCGCCGCCGGTCATGGCACCGATGAGCACCGGAGCAGCCAGCCGCCTGCCCAAGAACTCGGTGGACAAGTCGACGCCGGCGAGACTCGAGTTGGGTAACGCCATATAGGGCAGGTCGAGCCGCTCCAGTCCCGTGGTGCGGGTGACGTACTGCACTGGATCGCTCAGGCAGGCGTCAATGTGGCGCTTCTTGCGTTCCTGTAACAATGCCCTGGTGCCTCTTGAAGTGTGGATCGCCATTGCGATCGTTGCCGTCGTGGTTGTTGCCGCATTGGTCTTCGGACTGGTGCGTTACCGCTCCCGTCGTATCAGCCTGACACGTTCGGACAAAAACACGGGGATCACCGAGGGCGCCACACCGACCGACCGATCCGGCGGATACACCGCCGGTTCCACCATCACCTTCAGCGAGGGAGGCGCGCAAGCGGCCCCGTTGCCCACCGTGGGTGATGACGCCGAAATTCCGCGCGACGCGCCGCGGCGCACCATCTCGAACGTCCAGCTGCCCGAGCCCGCTGCGGAACCGGAGCCCGTTGAGGTCTCGGAGCCGGCTGAGACGGCGGAGGCGGCCGTGCCCGGTGAGACTGTGGCCGAGGCCGAGGCCGAGGCCGCGCCGGAGCCTGAACCCGAACCCGAACCCGAGCCGGCCCCGAAGCCTGAGCCCGTACTCGATGACATCGCGCCGGTTGCCGGACGGCTCGACCGGTTGCGGGGACGTCTGGCCAGTTCTCAGAACGCGGTGGGTCGGGGTCTGCTCGGGCTGCTGGGCGCCGGCGACCTGGACGAGGAATCGTGGGAAGAGGTCGAGGACACCCTGTTGATCGCCGACCTCGGCACCGCGGTTACCGCCTCGATCGTGGACAGGCTGCGCAGTGAGATGGCAGCGCGCAGCGTGCGCACCGAGGCGCAGGCCCGGGCGCTGCTGCGCGAGGTACTGATCGACGAATTGCAGCCCGAGCTTGACCGATCGATCAAGGCGCTGCCGCACAACGACAAACCGTCGGTGCTGCTCATCGTCGGTGTGAACGGCACCGGCAAGACCACCACGGTCGGCAAGCTGGCGCGTGTGCTTGTCGCCGACGGGCGCCGGGTGGTACTGGGCGCGGCGGACACGTTCCGTGCCGCCGCCGCCGATCAGCTGCAGGCCTGGGGGCAGCGCGTCGGTGCGCAGGTGGTTCGGGGCGCCGAGGGTGCCGACCCCGCCTCGGTCGCCTTCGACGCCGTCGATGCCGGTATCCGGGAGGGCGCCGACGTGGTGGTCGTCGACACCGCCGGTCGATTGCACACCAAGACCGGCCTCATGGACGAGCTCGGCAAGATCAAGCGCGTCGTGGAACGCCGCGCAGATGTCGACGAGGTGCTGCTGGTATTGGACTCGACCATCGGACAGAACGGGTTGGCGCAGGCTCGGGTGTTCGCTGACGTGGTAGACATCACCGGGGTGGCACTTACCAAACTTGATGGAACAGCCAAGGGCGGCATTGTCTTTCACGTGCAGCGCGAACTCGGCGTGCCGGTGAAGCTGGTTGGCTTGGGGGAGGGGCCGGACGATTTGGCCCCGTTCGAGCCGCCCGCCTTCGTCGACGCTCTACTGGGCTAGACGACAACCGGTAACAGACGCGAAACACACGCGCGCCCTCTCGGAAACATCCGCTGCGCATTGTTCCTAGCGCAACCTGCTGAGATTTCCTGAGAGGAATGCCGCTAGTGGATGGTTTCCCGTCAATGGGTGTCCCGAATACCGGGGATACCGCGTGGATGCTGGCCAGCGCCGCGCTGGTGTTATTGATGACACCCGGTCTGGCCTTCTTCTACGGCGGCATGGTCCGCGCGAAGAACGTGCTCAACATGATCATGATGAGTATCAGCGCCATGGGCCTGGTGACGGTGCTGTGGGTGCTGTACGGGTACTCGATGGCCTTCGGGAACGACGTCTCGGGCCTGTTCGGCAACCCGGCGCAGTTCCTCGGACTCAAGGGACTCATCGGTGGCAACGCCGCCGAGGCTGTGGTGGCCGACCCGGCCAACGGCGTCGAGGCCGCCGAGGTGGTCAACATCCCCTTGGTCGGGACTCTCCCGGCCACGGTGTTCGTGGCGTTTCAGCTCATGTTCGCGATCATCACCGTCGCCCTCATCTCCGGTGCGGTCGCCGACCGCCTGAAGTTTGGATCGTGGCTGCTGTTCGCGGGCTTGTGGGTCACCGTCGTCTACTTCCCGGTGGCGCACTGGGTGTTCGCCTTCGATGGTGCCGCTGCGGAGAAGGGCGGCTGGATTGCCAACCAGCTCAAGGCAATCGACTTCGCCGGTGGTACCGCGGTGCATATCAATGCCGGTACCGCGGGTCTGGTGTTGGCCTTGATCCTCGGCAAGCGCAAGGGCTGGCCGGGCACGCCGATGCGGCCCCACAACCTGCCGTTCGTCATGCTCGGTGCGGGGCTGCTGTGGTTCGGCTGGTACGGGTTCAACGCCGGATCGGCCACCAGCGCCAACGGATTGGCCGGTTCGACCTTTGTGACCACCACCGTGGCCACCGCCGCCGCCATGCTCGGCTGGCTGCTCACCGAGCGGATTCGCGACGGGCACGCCACCTCGCTGGGTGCGGCATCGGGAATCGTCGCTGGTTTGGTGGCCATCACGCCGTCCTGTTCGTCGGTGAATGTGCTTGGCGCCCTTGCCATTGGTGCCATCGCTGGCATCCTGTGCGCATTGGCGGTGGGCCTGAAATACCGGTTGGGCTTCGACGACTCCCTGGACGTGGTCGGTGTGCACCTGGTGGGCGGAATTGTCGGCACATTGCTCATCGGTTTGTTCGCCGCGCCCGAGACCGGAGCGGCAGTGGCGGGCCTTTTCTACGGCGGCGGTCTAGAACAGTTGTGGCGTCAAGCGGTTGGTGCCGGGGCGGTTCTGCTCTACTCGGCGATAGGCACCGCTATCGTTGCTTTCATCGTGAAGTACACCATTGGCCTGCGCATCAGCGACGAGGGAGAGGCGGCTGGCGCCGACGAATCCCAACACGCTGAGGGTGCATACGACTTTGTCGCACTGGGAAGTGGTTCGGTCATCGGCCGCCACGTCAGCTCGGGCAGCTCGGACTAGGGAGAAAGAGGAAGACATGAAGCTGGTCACCGCGATCGTCAAACCGTTCACACTCGAAGATGTCAAGACCGGCCTGGAGCAGGCAGGCATCCTCGGCATGACGGTGAGCGAGGTGCAGGGCTACGGCCGGCAGAAGGGCCACACCGAGGTGTACCGCGGCGCCGAATACTCGGTGGACTTCGTGCCGAAAGTTCGTGTCGAGGTAGTGGTGGACGATAGCGCCGTCGACAAGGTGGTGGAGGTCATCGTGACCGCCGCACGGACCGGCAAGATCGGCGACGGCAAGGTGTGGGTGAGCCCGGTGGACTCGGTGGTGCGGGTGCGCACCGGCGAGCGGGGCGCCGATGCCCTCTAACCGCTCAGTACGACAAACGGAACGGTAATCACATGGGCGCCGCAACGGACCTCGTGGCCGCCAGGGCGCAGCTGCTCGGCGATAGCGGTCGGCTGAATGCCGCTGCTATCAGGGAGGCGATGACCGACCTCAATGAGCTGTGGCTGACGACAAAGGCCGCCGAGGTCGGCATCACCGACTCCAGTGGATTCGCCATCGTGGCACTCGGTGGATTGGGTCGCCGCGAAATGCTGCCGTACTCAGACCTGGATCTGGTGCTGTTGCACGACGAGAACATTGCGCCGGAAACTCTCAGCGAGGTGGCCGACGGCCTGTGGTACCCATTGTGGGACGCCAATATTCGGCTGGATCACAGTGTCCGCACGGTTGCCGACACCTTGCATGTGGCCGGGCAGGAGATGTCGGCGGCCCTGGCTCTCCTCGACGCCAGGCATATCGCCGGTGATGCGCAGCTGTCCAGCCTGATGATCGGCGGCGTGCGCCAGCAGTGGCGTTCGCAGATCCGGACGCGACTGGACGAACTGGTTGAGTACACCCAGGCCAGATGGCGGCGCAGTGGCGAGATCGCCCACCGCGCCGAACCCGACCTGAAGTCGGGCCGCGGGGGCCTGCGTGATGTTCAGTTGTTGCGCGCGTTGGCCATTGCCCAGCTCACCGACAGCGGGCTGGCCAAGTCCTTCGACGGTGCGCATTCGGTGATTCTGGATGTGCGCACCGAATTACATCGTGTCGCCGGGCGGGAACGCGACCAGCTGCTGGCTCAGTTCGCCGACGAGATCGGTGCGGCATTGCGCATCGGTGATCGCTTCGATCTGGCCCGGATGCTCTCCGATGCCGCTCGTACCATCAGCTATTCGGTGGATGTGGGTTTGCGCGCGGCCGCCAATTCCATTCCGCGGCGCGGTATCTCGGCGTTGCGGCGTACGGTTCGGCGTCCGATCGACGAAGGGGTGGTGGAGCATGCCGGCGAGGTGGTGCTGGCCCGCGACGCCCGCCCTGAGCGTGACCCATCGCTGATCTTGCGGGTGGCGGCGGCGTCGGCGACCACCGGTCTGCCGATTGCGGCGTCCACCCTGGCACGTTTGGCCGAGTCGGCGCCCGAACTACGCACGCCGTGGCCCCGTGAGGCTCTCAAGGATCTGCTGGTGCTGCTGGAGTCCGGGCGTCCCGCGTTGGCCACCATCGAGGCTTTGGATCGAACCGGGCTGTGGGGCAGGCTGTTTCCTGAATGGGGACCGGTGCGCGACCTGCCCCCACGCGACATCGTCCACATCTGGACCGTCGACAGGCATCTCGTCGAGACGGTGGTGCAGGCCAGCGCCTTCACCACCAGAGTCTCCCGGCCCGACCTGTTGGTTCTCGGCGCGTTGGTCCATGACATCGGCAAGGGCCGTGGCGGTGACCACAGTGTCGTCGGCGCGGATCTGGCCGTGCAGATCGGCACCAGGCTGGGGCTATGGCCCTCAGACGTCGAGCTGCTGTCCAAGATCGTGCGGTACCACCTGCTGCTGCCCAACACCGCGACGCGGCGCGACTTGGCTGACCCGGAAACCATTGATGGCGTGGTCAATACACTCGGCGGTGACCTGCTGCTTCTGGAGCTGCTGCAGCAGCTTGCCGAGGCCGATTCGTTGGCGACCGGCCCCGGAGTGTGGGGCGACTGGAAGGCGTCGCTGATCGGAGAGTTGGTGCGCAAATGCCGGCTCGTGATGCGTGGAGAGCAGCTGCCCGAACCAGATCCCATTGACCCGGAGCTGCTTTCATTGGCCGCCGACGGGGGAGTGCAGGTGCGGCTGGTGCCGGCCGGTTCGCCGCACATGTACATCGTGAGCCTGATCGCGCCCGATCAGCGCGGCCTGCTCTCCAAGGCTGCCGGGGTGTTGTCGCTGAACTCGCTGCGGGTGTTTTCCGCCTCGGTGGCCAGCCATGCCGGGTCGGCCATCAACACCTTCGAGGTGTCGCCACGGTTTGGTTCGCCTCCGGCGGCCGGGCTGTTGCGCCAGCAACTCATCTCGGCCATCGATGGCGATACCGACATCATCGCGGCCCTCGATGAGCGCGAACGCGAGTCCGCGCAGTTCGCCACCGGCGTCGTCGGGGACACCACGCCGGCGGTGCCCACAAACTACGCGCCCGCGCCACCCCGCATCCGGTGGTTCGAGCCTGCCGGCAACGCCGACCAGCAGATCGTGGAGATCCGCACGTCCGATGCGCCGGGTCTGCTGGCGCGCATCACCGCGACACTGGAGCGTCACGGCGTGGACATCGCGTGGGCCAAGGTCAACACCCTCGGCTCTTCGGTCGTCGACACGTTCTGCCTGAGCACCGGACCCGAGCAGGCGGTATTGGAAGCGGCGATCGCCTCGGTGCTGCCGGCGGTCGCGCCGCAGCCGAAGAAGGCGGCCGCCTCCTAGCGTCGACACGCCGTTTGTTGACGCATCGGTCGAGTAGCTCGCGCAGAACACGGCGTGTCGGCAGGAAGAGGGTGGCCAGCTAGGCTGGTCGACGTGTTTGAATCGCTGTCTGACCGGTTGACCGACGCCCTTGCCGGCCTACGGGGCAAGGGACGTCTGTCCGACGCCGATATCGACGCGACCTGCCGGACCATCCGGCTGGCGCTGCTCGAAGCCGATGTGGCCCTGCCCGTCGTCCGTACCTTCATCACCCGCATCAAGGAGCGCGCCAAGGGCGCCGAGGTGTCCGGTGCACTGAACCCGGCGCAGCAGGTCGTCAAGATCGTCAACGAGGAGCTGATCGGCATCCTCGGTGGGGAGACCCGCCAGCTGGCCTTTGCCAAGACTCCGCCGACCGTTGTCATGCTCGCGGGTCTGCAGGGTGCCGGTAAGACGACACTTGCCGGAAAGCTCGCGAAATGGCTTAAGGGACAAGGGCATACCCCACTTCTGGTGGCCTGCGACCTCCAGCGTCCCGGTGCCGTCAACCAGCTGCAGGTGGTCGGTGAGCGCGCCGGCGTGTCGGTCTACGCCCCTCATCCCGGTACCGCGGACGGAGGCCTGGAGGTCGGCTCGCTGGTCGGCGACCCGGTCGCGGTGGCTCGCGATGGCCTGGCACATGCCAAGGCCCAGCACTTCGACGTGGTGCTCGTCGACACCGCCGGCCGTCTCGGCATCGACGCCGAACTAATGGACCAGGCGGCCCGCATTCGCGATGCTGTCGACCCCGATGAGGTGCTGTTCGTCCTCGACGCCATGATCGGCCAGGACGCGGTGAGCACCGCCGAGGCCTTCCGTGAAGGCGTCGGGTTCACCGGCGTGGTGCTGACCAAGCTCGACGGCGACGCCCGTGGTGGTGCCGCGCTCTCCGTACGCGAGATCACCGGGACGCCGATCCTGTTCGCGTCGACCGGGGAAAAGCTGGAGGACTTCGACGTCTTCCACCCCGATCGGATGGCCAGCCGGATTCTGGGCATGGGTGACCTGCTGTCCCTGATCGAGCAGGCCGAACAACACTTCGATGCCGAGCAATCCCTGGCAGCCGCCGAGAAGATCACCTCGGGGGAACTTACGCTCGAGGACTTCCTGGAGCAGATGCTGGCGATCCGCAAGATGGGTCCTATCGGCAACCTGCTGGGCATGTTGCCCGGCGCCGGCCAGATGAAGGATGCGTTGGCCGCCGTCGACGATAAGCAACTCGACCGGGTGCAGGCCATCATCCGCGGTATGACACCCGCCGAACGGGCCGATCCGAAGATCATCAACGCCTCCCGCCGGCTGCGTATCGCCAACGGCTCCGGGGTCGCGGTATCCGAGGTCAACCAGCTGGTGGACCGCTTCTTCGAGGCGCGCAAGATGATGTCGTCCATGGCGGGCCGCATGGGCATGGGCGCCATCAATCGCAAGAGCAACCGCAAGGGCGGCAAGAACAACAAGAAGGGCAAGAAGGGCTCACGGGGCCCCACTGCGCCGAAGCTGAAGGGTGGCTTCCCCGGTATGGCTGGGCTTCCCGGCGGAATGCCGGCCGGATTCCCCGACCTGTCCGGTATGCCCGAAGGTCTGGGCGAACTGCCCCCGGGTCTGGCCGATATCGACATCTCGAAGCTCAAGTTCCCCAAGAACTGAGCCCGATGCGCGCGCACCTGCGTGGACGTACTCTCCCGTCCGAGGAGCCAATCGATCTGTGGGTGCACGACGGCGTCATCAGCATCGAGCCGATTGCGGACGCCGACACCGTCTTTGACGGCGGCTGGTTGTTGCCCGGACTTGTCGATGCCCACTGCCACGTGGGAATCGGTCCGCAGGGGCCGACCTCGCTCGAAGAGGCGGTCGCGCAAGCCGAAGCCGAGCGTGAGGTGGGTGCCCTGCTTCTGCGCGACGCCGGATCACCGGTGGATACCCGTGGTTTCGACGAGCGAGAAGACCTGCCGCGGATCATCCGGGCGGGCAGGCACCTGGCCAAGCCCAAGCGTTACATCCCAGGGCTGCCCCTCGATATCGAGGACGACGCGCAACTTCCGGAAGCTGTTGCGCTCCAGGCGCGTTGGGGTGACGGTTGGGTGAAACTGGTGGGGGACTGGATCGATCGCGCCGTCGGTGATCTAGCGCCGCTATGGTCGGACGAGATCCTCAAACAGGCCATCGATGCCGCGCACGCCAATGGTGCACGTGTCACCGCGCATGTCTTCGGCGAGGACGCGCTGCCTGGCCTCATTCGCGCCGGCATCGATTGCATCGAGCACGGCACCGGTCTCACCGACGACACCATCGCCCTGATGGTCGAACATGGCACCGCGCTCGTCCCGACCGTCATCAATATCGAGAACTTCCCCGGTATTGCGGACAAGGCCGGTAAATACCCGAAGTACGCGCAACACATGCGCGATCTGTATGCGGGTCTGCACACGACCTTCGGAAACGCGTACGACGCGGGTATCCCGATCTACGCCGGTACCGATGCCGGCGGCTCGATCGCGCACGGACGCATCTCCGATGAGGTTGCCGCACTCACCAGGATTGGCATGAGTCCCACCGATGCGCTGGGTGCGGCCTCGTGGCGGGCGCGTGATTGGCTGGGCCGGGCGGGCCTGGACCACGGGGCCTCGGCCGATCTCCTCGGATACCGCGCGGACCCCCGGACCGGTCCGGGGGTGCTGGCGCGTCCAGACCTCGTCATGCTGCGCGGGCAGATTCGATAAAGTGCCCGGCATGCGTTGTGCCGGGGTGGTGCTGGCGAGCTGGATCTTGGCGGTCTCGCTCCCGGCGTCGGCGCACGCCGAGACGCTGTGCCGAGACTTCAACGCCATGGATGACGCAGCAAAATCGGCCGCTGTTCAGGAGGCGGCCGCGGGCGGCAATGCGGTGGCACAGATCTCGCCCAGGGACGCCGTGGCGCTGGCCGAGGCGATGTGCCGGGTCCGCACCGGCGAAACCGTGCTCCAGGTGCTTAACTCAAAGAGCTAGAGCGAACCGACACTGCTCGAACCGTCATTGACAAAGCCCCAGTCGAACAGGCTGGCGGCCTGATCCCAGTACGTCGGGCCCCCCTCATGTACCAGGCCGTACATCATCGACACCACCAGGCGCTTGCCGTCGCGCTCGGCGGCCACGACATATGTTTTGCGGGCGATATCGGTGAAGCCCGTCTTGCCGCCGATCACGCCGGGATAGCGGTACATCAGCTCATTCTGATTGTGCAATCCGCGCCCGGGGAACGGCGCGCTCGGCTGGGCGGTGATCTCGGCGAACACCGGATTGGCCAGCGCGGCCCGGAAGATGACCGCCAAGTCGTGAGGGCTGGTGCGCATGTCCATGCCGGGTGCATCCAGGCCGGACGGCGAATCGGTGTGCGTGGAGGTGGCGCCCAAGGCAGCGGCCTTGGCGTTCATCTTGTCGACGGTGGCTTGCCGCCCGCCGAGCAGATGGGCCAGGGTGTTGGCCGCGTCGTTGCCGGACTCCAACAGCGCGGCGTCCAGCAGCTCCCGCGCGGTGTAGGTCTGTCCCGCCTTGATGCCTACACAGTTACATTCGGCCTTCGCGTCCGCGGCGTCGGCCACCACCGTGGCGTCCATCGGCACCTCATCGAGCGCGACCAGCGCCAGCAGCACCTTGATGGTGCTGGCGGGGGCGTGGGTCGCGTAGGGGTCGCGGGCGGCCAGGATCTGGCCCGAGTCCAGATCTGCCACCAACCAGGCCTGCGCGGGTCCCTCGGGCGGCGGGGCAGCCATGTCCGCACGGGCGACGCCGACAGGGAGTGTGGACAAGAACAGGACGCTGAGCACCGCCAGGGCACGGATTCGCAGAGTGGACATCGGATCCGACACTAGCGCAGGGCGGTTTCCACATGATCCAGGTCCAGCGATTCCACGAACTGCCGCTGTTGATACAGCTCTCGCAGTCGATCATGTGGAATAGCTTGCAGCGCAGACTTTTTGATCTTGTCCCCACTGCCGGCTGCCCATGCGCTATCCCAGATCATGGCAAGTGTGCGGGCGCTGTCGGCCATCAGGAGCCCCGTTTGCTCACCAAACCGGGACCACAACCCGTCTTGGGTTGCGACCACGGGTTTGCCTCCCAACGCCACGAAGGCGTCCACCAGCTGAGTCGGCGGCAACCGCTGGGCCGATCGGTCCATGAGTTCGACGGTCGCCAGTGCCGCGTGCTGGCCATCGTCTATCAGCTCCAGATCGCCCAGCGTGGCGAGGTCCGCCGGTATGGCGGCCACCAACTGCCGGGCGTATCGGTCGATCATCTTTGACTCGTAGCACGAGTGGACACCGGCTCCCGTTCCGTCCGGATATCCGTCTGCCAGGTAACTGCCGTGCAGCGGTTGCGAGGCGTCGCCCACGTAGTGCGCCAATAGACCCGCCGCACAAACGAACTGGTCGACCTGCCTACTTTTGGCGAAGCCAACCATCGCGTCGTAGAACTGCCACACCCGGAATGGCAGCAGGCCGCGTTTGTCCGGCGTGCGGTGTCCGCGCTCGTCGTAGAACTGCTGCCATTTGGTCACCGTGAGATTGGCGATGTCCTGCAGACACAGGTCCCGCACGATCGAGCCGTCGGGCCCGGGTTCGTCGATATCGGCGTAGTGGCATGGGTGCTCGGGGCCCTGTGAGCGATACCCGACGATGTGATCGTCGCGGCCGCCCACCACCTTGTTTGGCAGGTTCTTCCAGACCAGATCCGGCACGTCGGCCAGCGGAATGATGCCGTCCGGGTTGCTGCGGGCCTCCTTGAGGCGCTGGGCGATGGATTTGGGGTCCAACTCGGACAGCGAGAAGCTGATGGCGTCCAGATTGGCCTGCATCAGCGTCTTCAGATTCGGTGAGCGGATGGCATCGAGAGTGAAGGTTGCGATGCTGTAGTGCCCGGTCTGCCCCCAAAACGGCTGGGCGCCATCTTGTTGCCCGACGACAGGTTCCACGTCGAGGAGATTGCACACCGTGCTCAGGCTCGTTGCGAGCGCAAAATTCAGCGTGCACCGGGTGGCGTCGTCCAGAAAGGCCTGCCCACCCCATTCCACGGCCAGCGGCGCGGGTCGCGCACGGTTCTCGGTGAGGTGCCAGACCATCCCGGAGTCGCCGGGAACCGTTTGTGGCCCTTGTGGATCCGGGGCGATGAGAAAGTCCGACACATACTCCGAACCGCCCACCGACTTGTATCGATAGAACAGCGCCATGACCTTGCCCGCCACCAGGCCGGAGCTTGCGCCATGTGCCACCACGGGCTGGCCGATCAAATCCAGCCCGTTGGTCATGTCGCCGGTGTCGACCATCGGGCCGATATCGCCGATGCCGTAGGCGGTAGAGGTCCAGTCCCCAGCGTCATCGACGTCGACGAGTCCGATGTCCAGCGTGAGGTAGGTGTTCGTCATCGAGAAGGGGTACACCTCGCCGAAAGGCAGCCTGGTGAGCTGTTGTCCGCTGGATACGCCGATCCGGGAGCGGGCCAGACCTCGCACCATGTCGATCTCTTGCCCCGCGGGCCCGCACACGTGCCGGTTGGTCAGTGCGTACAGCGAGTGGCCGTCGGAGACCAGGCAGCCCGCGGTCGCGGTGTGCGACTGGTTCTGGACATCGACGACGACGGGCAGGCCGCCGCCCAGCAGTGTGGTGGGCCAGCGCGCCGGGGCCGGGTGCCGCGGGGTGGTGGTGGACACGGGCGCCGGATCCACTTGCACCTTGCACACCGGGACCACGCGCCCGTCGGGCATGAACAGTTGCTTGGGCACATAGTCGTACGGGGTCAGCGACTTGGGCGCCGCCCAGTCGCTGATGAAGACCATGACGCATGGCCAGGAAAATCCCTGCTCCACCCGCGAATTGACGAGTGTGCGCGCGCCGCCGGGTTGCTCACGAATCAGATAGCGACCGATAGCCGTCCCTACCACGTTGGGTTTGTTGGTGAGGTGGTGGTGATAGAGGTCGCGGGCCGCCAGGAGATCGGTGACCGACAGGGCTTGCAGGTTGTCGACCGTCGTCGGACTGTTTTCGGGCGTGCGGCTCATCCTTGATTCGTAGCGTCTGCGAACCAGAGGGCGGTGCGCATCGGGTAAACACAGGATGAATCGCAGCTGGGAATGCCTTGGGAACATAAGCGGACTGCAGTCCGTTTATGTGGTCATGACACATCACGTGCAGTTTGGTTTGGACACCTTCGCCGACGTCCCCGCGGGCATGACCAACCCCGAAGCGATCCGTGCGGTCGTGGAGGAGGGGGTGCGAGCCGACCAGGTAGGTGTCGATATCTTCGCGATCGGCGAGCACCACCGCGCCGAGTTCGTGGGGGAGTCGCCCGAGACGATGCTGGCCGCCATCGCGGCTCGTACCGAGCGGATCACCCTCGCGACCGCCGTGACCGTGCTCAGCACCGACGACCCGGTGCGGGTGTACCAACGCTTCGCGACCCTCGACGGTATCTCCAATGGGCGAGCCGAATTGGTGCTCGGCCGGGGATCGTTCACTGATTCCTTCCCGCTGTTCGGCTACGACCTGGCCGACTACGACGAACTCTTCAACGAGAAGTTCGATCTGATGGCCAAGCTGTTGCCGGGGGCGCCGGTGACCTGGTCGGGCACGTTGCGCTCGGCATTGGACAACGTCGAGGTTTACCCCAAGACGGCCGAGGGGCTGCGGGCCTGGGTCGGAGTGGGCGGATCGCCCGAATCCGTGGTCCGCAGCGTGCGGTACCGCATACCGATGATCCTGGCGATCATCGGCGGCAATCCGATGCGGTTTGAGCCGTACGTGGACCTCTACCGTCGCGCCCAGCGCGAGCTAGGTGTCACCGAGCCGATGCCGCTGGGCATTCACAGTCCCGGGCATATCGCCGAATCGGATGAGGACGCGATCGCGCAGTACTGGCCAGGATTCCGCGAGCTGCGCACCACGATCGGACGTGAGCGGGGGTGGCCGGCCCCGCGCTACGAGGATTATCTGGCGGAGGTGAAGGCCGGCTCGTTGTACGTCGGGTCGCCCGACACCGTGGCGGTCAAGATGGCCAAGACCATTCGCGGTCTCGGTGCCGACAGGTTCAGCTTGGTGTATCAGGCCGCACAGCCGGGGTTGGGCATGCAGAACGTGGAGCTCTATGGCACCGAGGTCATCCCGCGCGTCCGGGAGCTGTTGGCCAGGGACGCTGTTGGTGCCGCCTAGGCGAAGTTGTAGGTGGCCAGCGCCTTTGCGACCACTTGGCCCGCGGAATCGCACACCGTGACCTCGATGTTCGATAGCCGCTTACCGCGGCGGACCACCTGGCCCACCGCGGTAAGGTCGGCGGCGTTGGCCGCGCAAACGTAGTTGACGGCAAGCGAAGCCGTTGCGCCACCGAACTTCTCGGGCACCACGTCGTCGGCCCATGCCGCTGCCATGGCGGCGGTATCGGCGAGGGTCGCGATGGCGCCGCCATGCACGGTCTGGCCCATCGTCGCCAGCTCGGATTTGAAAGGCATGTGCAACACCGCGCGATCGTCACCGATCTCGGTCAGCGTGATTCCCAGATGCTGACATAACGGAGAGTTCGGGACGAATTGCGTGATGATTTCGGTCCGAGTGGGCATGCTCACAAGCTATGACATCCGCTTGGACTCTCGACGAAGTTTCCGACCGCCTGCAGATTCAACAGCTCTTGGTCGACTACGCCACCGCCATCGACACCCGCCAGTTCGATGATCTGGACGAAGTGTTCACCAACGATGCCTATATCGACTATCGCGCGATGGGCGGTATCGACGGGGAGTACCCGGACGTCAAGGCGTGGTTGGCGCAGGTGTTGCCGGCGTTCCCGATGTACGCGCACATGCTGGGAAACGTGTCGATCACCTTCGATTCGGAAGGTGGCGCAGAGCGTTCCTCTGCGCAGGTCCGTAGCCTGTGTTTCAACCCGATGGTGCCCGCAGGCGATACCGAACAGGTGCTTTTCCTTGGGCTTTGGTACGACGATGCGGCCGTGCGGACCCGGCACGGTTGGCGCCTGACCCGGCGGGTCGAGACGAAATGCTTCAGCCGACTCACCTAGCCGCCCAACCCACCGAGACGTCACCTAGACGCCGACACGCCGTATTGTGTGCGGGCCACTCGGGCGATGCATCAGAAACCGTAGTTTCGGCGGGATTTGAGCTGGTAGGCGCCGGTCTGGCACAATGGCCCGGTCCGCGATTTGGCTAAGGCCACCAGTGGTCAGACCCACGCGAGGCAAAACCGGATCATGCACTCCCGCATGAATCGCCGAATTGCCGCGTGATACCTCAAGGAGAATTTGTAGTCATGGCTGTCAAGATCAAGCTCACCCGCCTCGGGAAGATCCGTAACCCCCAGTACCGCATCCAGGTCGCCGATGCCCGCACCCGCCGCGAAGGCCGTGCCATCGAGGTGATCGGCCGGTACCACCCGAAGGAAGAGCCCAGCCTGATCGAGATCGATTCCGAGCGCGCGCAGTACTGGCTGTCCGTTGGTGCGCAGCCGACCGATCCGGTGCTGGCCCTGCTGAAGATCACCGGTGACTGGCAGAAGTTCAAGGGTCTGCCCGGCGCTGAGGGCACCCTGAAGGTCAAGGAGCCCAAGCCGAGCAAGCTGGACCTGTTCAACGCCGCCCTGGCCGAGGCCGACGGCGCCCCCACCGGCGAGGCCATTCAGCAGAAAAAGAAGAAGGCCCCCAAGAAGGACGAGAAGGCCGAGGCCGCCGAGGCCGAGGCTCCGGCCGAAGAGCCGGCCGCCGAGTCTGCTGACGCCGCAAGCGAATAGGACCTCAGATGAGTTCTGTTGTGGTCGATGCCGTCGAGCACTTGGTGCGAGGAATCGTCGACAACCCCGATGATGTCCGCGTTGACCTGGTGACGAACCGTCGCGGCCGCACCGTGGAGGTTCACGTCCACCCCGACGATCTCGGAAAGGTGATCGGTCGGGGCGGGCGCACCGCCACCGCCCTGCGTACCCTCGTCGCAGGTGTGGGCGGCCGTGGCATCCGGGTCGACGTGGTGGACACCGACCGGTAGCTCCATGGAGCTAGTGGTCGGGCGTATCGCCAAGGCGCACGGCGTCACCGGCGAGTTGTCGGTGGAGGTCCGTACCGACGATCCCGACGAGCGTTTCGCTGTTGGTTCGGTATTGACCGGACGGCTGCCCCGTGGCGGTGGCAGCCGCCGGTTCACCGTCGAATCGGTGCGTGAGCACAGTGGGCGGTTGCTGATCAGGTTCGCTGGCGTATCCGATCGTGACGCGGCTGATGCGTTGCGGGGAACCCTTTTCATGGTGGACACCACCGATCTCCCACCGATCGAGGATCCTGACGAGTTCTACGATCACCAGCTCGAAGGGCTCGCGGTGCGGACTCTGGACGGGGCCGCCGTCGGCACCGTTTCCGAGGTCTTGCATACCCCCGGTGGGGAATTGCTTTCGGTGCGTGGGTCCGAGCGGCGGGAGATTCTGGTGCCGTTCGTCTCCGCGATCGTCACGTCGATCTCTTTGGCGGACAAGGTTATCGAGATTGACCCCCCGGAAGGGCTGCTGGATCTGTCGTGAGAATCCCGTCATGAAAATAGACGTCGTCACGATCTTCCCGGAATATCTGCAACCCGTGCGGCAGTCCTTGCCGGGCAAGGCTATTGACGCTGGTTTGGTCGATGTCGCGGTGCATGATCTGCGGCGCTGGACGCACGACGTGCACAAGTCCGTCGATGACTCGCCATACGGTGGTGGGCCCGGCATGGTGATGAAGCCGACGGTCTGGGGCGATGCGCTGGATGAGATCTGCACATCTGAAACGCTTTTGGTGGTGCCGACGCCCGCTGGCTACCCGTTCACCCAGGAGACCGCCCGGCAGTGGTCCACCGAAGATCATCTGGTGATCGCATGTGGGCGGTACGAGGGAATCGACCAGCGCGTCGCCGACGACGCCGCGACACGGATGCGGGTGCGCGAGGTGTCGATCGGTGACTACGTACTCAACGGCGGCGAGGCCGCTGCTCTGGTGATCATCGAAGCGGTGTTGCGTCTGGTTCCCGGTGTGCTGGGCAACGCGCTTTCCGCACAGGAAGATTCACACTCCGAGGGAATGGCCAGCCTCTTGGAGGGGCCGTCGTACACCAGACCGCCGAGCTGGCGGGGGATGGATGTGCCACCGGTGCTGCTCTCGGGAGATCACGCCAAGATCGCGGCCTGGCGGGCCGAACAGTCGCGTCAGCGCACTGTTGAGCGGCGCCCAGATCTACTCGGTTTCGATTCGCCCACCGGGGAACATGGTGGCGACGGCCTGAGTTAGCGTGTTGCGCGCCGTCACATCGTTGGCGGTCTGCAGTGACGACACCACCACGATGAATCGCCGGTCCGGGCCCACGACGCCCGTCGAAAGGTGCATCCACGCCGAGCCCACGCAGCACATCCAGCCCTGCTTCACCGCGACGGGTTCGCCGGGAATGCCGTCGGGGATGCCGAAACGCTGTGGGTACCCGTCGATGCCATTGGGTGTCGAGCGGCTCAGATCGTCCACGATGATGTTTGCCCGCTCGGGGGGCAGCCCGCCCGTGCCGGAGAGCAGCATGTCGTAGTACTGGACCAGGTCATTGGCAGTGCTGATGGTGTTCCACCACATCCCGTCGGAGGGCACGTTGGTGGAGGCAAGCCCATACCGCGCGGCCACGCGGGTGATGATCGAATTGCCGCCACCACGCTGCCAAAAGACCTCGGCCGCGCTGTCGTCAGAGGACTGCAGCATTCGGTCGAAGGCCGCACGATCGGCGGGGGTCAGGGTGACCTCGCCCTGCGATTCACGCATGAGCAGGTCGTCGGCGATGAAAAGCTTTGCCACCGATGCGATGGCGATGGTGCTGTTGTTGCCATTGGATACGACCGCACCCGACGCGCGATCCTTGATCACGGCGGTCAGCGTGGCGCCGGCGCTCTTGGCCTGAGTGGTCGCCGCGGCGGTGCGCTCGGGGAGCGTCTCAAAAGAGGTGGGGCTCTCCACCTCGAAGACCGGAGGCGTCTCCGCGGGAGCGCTCACCACGGCCAGCACCGGAGTGGCCGGATCGCTACGCACGGACGCCACACACCCAGAGGTCAACGCGGTCGCTGCGGTGAGCGTCAAGCCCACAAACAGATGCTGGCCGCGCATGACGTGGACCCCCTCTGCGGTCAGAATCTGGCTTTGTTACCCGTGGTTACCCATGTGACGGGTGTTCCGGTCACGGTAGCCTACTAGTACTTCCTGGATAACTCCTGCCCAAGGGGTGCTCTGGTGGGCGATTTCACTGGAAGGGCTTCTGTCTGGCACAATTGACTAGCTGTCTGCCGCTGTATCGGCGAACCCAGACAGGATTAAGCAACTAATGATCGGCTGAGGTGCATTTTCGCATGCCACCCGGCCGCGCGACCGCGAGGATGTATCACCGATGAACACGCTGGACTTTGTCGACCAGGCGTCGCTGCGCGAGGACGTGCCTGACTTCCGTCCCGGCGACACCATCAATGTGCACGTCAAGGTGATCGAGGGCTCCAAGGAGCGTATCCAGGTCTTCAAGGGCGTCGTGCTGCGTCGTTCCGGCGGTGGCGTGAGCGCGACCTTTACCGTCCGCAAGGAGAGCTACGGCGTTGGCGTCGAGCGCACCTTCCCGGTGCACTCGCCCAACATCGACCACATCGAGATCTTGACCCGCGGTGCGGTCCGTCGCGCCAAGCTGTACTACCTGCGCGAGTTGCGCGGTAAGAAGGCCAAGATCAAGGAGAAGCGCTGACCGAGCCGGGACACTGGCCCCGCCCCGGTAGAGGACGTCCATAGTGTCCTATGACGTCTACTTCGTGCGTCAGCATCCTCCCCAGGACTTCGAACACGTTCCGGAGAACGAACATCCGCTGAAGGAATCGTCGGATCTGCGTTCCCGGCTCGTCGCCGACATGAACGCGCCCGAGGTTTTCGAGGGCTCGGACGGCACCTGGGAACTCACCGACTCCGTTACCACTGCGCAGGTGAACTATGCGCCGGACGGTGTGGGTATGGGAGTTTCGTACGGTTCGGCGACGTCCGGTGAATTCGACTCGCGCATCGAGCATTTGATGCGACTGGCGAAGATCATCGAAGACGAGACTGGACTTACCGCATGGGATCCGCAGGCGGAGAAGGTTTTCGGCGATGTGACGTTGGATGACTCCCGTCAGTCTCTTGGACAGTTCGAGACCGTCGGCGACAATGTCGAGCACGACGCCGCCGAGAAGGTGTCTGCGGTGGACTCCGCCGACGAAGACCCGGCGCAGGATTCCAAAGACGCATCCGACTCCGATGAGGGCGGATCCGGAATGCTGCGTGAGGTGGGCGTTCTGCTGCTGATTGCTCTGGTGCTTTACTGCATCACACAGAACTTCATCGCCCGGCCGTATCTCATCCCGTCGGAGTCGATGGAACCGACGTTGCATGGATGCCGTGGATGCACCGGCGACCGGATCATGGTCGACAAGGTGGTCTTCCGATTTTCCGAGCCGCAGCCCGGCGAAGTGGTTGTCTTCAAGGGTCCGCCGGAATGGAACGGTAACTATCGGTCGATCCGTTCGTCCAACACCGCGGTCCGTTACGTGCAGAACGCTCTTTCCTTTATCGGTGTGGTTCCGCCCGATGAGAATGACCTGGTGAAACGAGTTATCGCCACCGGTGGGCAGACCGTGGAATGTCGTCCCAACACGGGCCTGACCGTCAACGGTAAGAAACTGAACGAGCCCTATCTTGACCCGGAAACCATCGGTCCGAATATCGATGGCTGCTGGGGTTTCCCGTTCGGCCCGGTCAAGGTGCCCGAGGGCAAGCTCTGGATGATGGGGGACAACCGCACCCATAGCGGAGACTCCCGTGCGCACTGCCAGAGCCGGGATCGCGACGCCGGACTCGACGTCGATATCGACCACAAGATCTATTGCACCGGCGACCCGAACATCGGCACGGTGCCCGTGGCCAACGTCATCGGCAAGGCGCGATTCATCGCATGGCCGCCCGGTCGTTGGGGTGCGGTCAAGACGGTTAATCCCCAGACCTAGCTTTCGCGGGATGAGTACCAGCTGGCCGCCACGCACGGTGATTCGCAAGGCATCCGGATTGCGAACGCTCGAATTGACGCTCGACAGAGTGGGTTTAGGCCCGGTCGCCGGTGTGGACGAGGCGGGACGTGGGGCCTGCGCGGGTCCGTTGGTGATCGCGGCCTGTGTGCTGGGCTCCAATCAGCGTAAGAGCCTCGCCGCGCTCAACGACTCGAAGAAGCTCACCGAGAAGATGCGCGAGACGCTGTTTCCTCTCATCTGCCGGTACGCCGAGGCCTACCATGTGGTGTCGGTGCCTGCCGATGAGGTGGACCGCATTGGCGTTCACGTGGCCAATATCGAGGGAATGCGCCGGGCGGTGGCAGGTCTGGGCGTAAAGCCCGGGTATGTGCTGACGGACGGTTTCCGGGTCCCGGGATTGCCGGTGCCGTCGCTGCCGGTGATCGGGGGTGACGCGTCGGCGGCCTGTATCGCGGCGGCCAGCGTATTGGCGAAGGTGAGCCGGGACCGGGTGATGGTGAACATGGATTCCGATCACCCTGGATACGGATTCGCGGTACACAAGGGGTACAGCACAGCCGTCCACACCGAGGCATTGCGGCGTCTGGGACCATCGGCTCAGCACCGACAGTCGTTCGTGAATGTCCGTAACGCGTCCATGGGAAGTTCTTTGATGCGGCCGCTTGCGCCAAGAGAATCGGATACAGGGGGATAATGGAAGGCCTATGAGCGCCGAAGACCTCGAAAAGTACGAAACCGAGATGGAACTCTCGCTATATCGCGAGTACAAGGACATCGTTGGGCAGTTCAGCTATGTGGTGGAGACTGAACGACGGTTTTACCTGGCCAATAGCGTCGAGGTGATTCCGCGGAACACCGACTCCGAGGTGTACTTCGAACTGCGGCTGTCCGACGCGTGGGTCTGGGATCTGTTCCGGCCGGCACGGTTCGTCAAGCACGTGCGCGTCATCACGTTCAAGGACGTCAACATCGAAGAGGTCGACAAACCAGAGCTGCGCCTGCCGGAGTAGATCTCCTGCAGACGCAGCTCGGCCGTGGGGTGATTTACGGGATGCTGACGCAACCGACGTTGTCGACGCACCCGCCGCCACCGCCCGGTCCGCCGTGACCGCCGCCGACACCCGGAATGTGGCCGCCACCGCCCTCGGGGCCGCCGCCGGTGGGTCCGCCCGGGATGCTTCCGCTGCCACCTTCGGGGCCGCCGCCTCCAGTCGGGCCACCGGGAATGGCGCCCGAGCCGCCGTCTGGCCCGCCACCTCCAGTCGGTCCGGGGGCCGGAGTGCCCTCGGGCGCGCCGCTGGGTGCGGGCGTGATGGTCGTGGTGGTCGTCGTCGTGGTGGTCGTTGTGGTGCTGGTGCTTGGGGGACCGCCATCGTTATTGGTGCCACATCCGGCCAAGGCTGCGCCGAGCGCGATGGCGCATCCGGCAAAAACCTTGGCGGGCTTAACTGTTCGCGTCTTCATGGGATGCTCCCGAGTTAGATGTGTGGGGCTTCTTTGATTTTGCTTTTTTCGTTGCCGAGGGTCTTGCAATAGGCCATCGCGGAATTCTTGGCCGCCGTGGTTTGCAGACCGCTGGGCTCTTGTTGGTTCTCGTCCTTCAGCATCTTGGTGACCGCATCGTTCTGTGCGTTGTCGTCTTGGGTGAGAAACTCCTTGCAGGTGGTGTCACCCCCCTGATTGATGACGTCGGAACAACCTGCCAGCGAAACAGCCGTGACCGCGAATGCGGCCACTGCGAACTTCTTCGATATGGACGGAATCACTACCGACCCTTCTGTTGAGGACTGTTGGGATGTGTGCCGGTCACCGTCGGCCGGTGACCAGACGCACGAGGAACAGCAGAATGCACGCACCGACCAATGCGGTGATGAATGTCAGGACCCAGCCAAAGCCGTAGGTGCCGACATCGAACAGGCTCAGCAGGAACCCGCCGAGCAACGCGCCCACGATTCCCACCACGATGTTCAGCAGCAGGCCCTGCTGAGCATCGGTGTCCATGATCTTGCTGGCCACCCAACCGGCGAGCCCGCCGATCACGATCCATGCGATCCAGCCGATGCCAAAACCGAGATGCGCTGCCGCGACGTTCGCGGCCAGTGGTGAAATCATTTGTGGTTTCCTGACTCTCGTGGGTATGGGCGCGCTGCTGCGGTGTCGGTCCTACTTCTCGGCGTCTTCCCGGGCCTCGTGCACAGCGGCCTCGGCGCGGGCCTTTTCGGCTTCGGCTTCCTTGGTCGCCACCTCGCGCTGAGCCTCGGCCTTGTCCTGCTGTGCCTGGCCTTCGCGTTCCAGCGACTCGTCGCCGGTGAGCTTGCCGGCGGCCTCTTTCACTTTGCCCTTGACGTCTTCGACGACGCCCTTGATCCCGGCTTCGAATCCGCTGTCCTTGTTGTCATCGCTCATGTCTCGCTCCTTTTCAGTGCGTGTGTGCGGTGCAACCGCTCTTGGTTACCCCGTAGTGAGGCAACTGAAACAACCGTAGCAAGGGTTGTGTACTACGTAAACTACTTAGTAAACAAATAGGCGCTGGCCAGGTGTTTAGCTGGCCGAGGTACCGTTTTGTGGACGGCGAAGCCGCCACGGGGACGCCGTCATGGCCCGAGCCCAGAAATGCACGGTGGGAGTGACGGACGCAGTGGACGAGACGGAAAGCGGAACGGTTGCCGGTGGCGCTGAAGGGCGTCGACCGCGATCACTGACCCGTGCCGAGATCCTCGATACCGCGATAGCTCTGGTGGACAGCGAGGGGTTGGATCAGCTGACCATGCGGCGGCTCGGTTCTGCCTGTGGCGTGGAGGCAATGGCCCTGTATCGCCACGTGCATGGCCGTCAGGACCTGCTCGGCGGAATCGTGGACCACTTGGTGGACAAGCTGTACGACGATCAGTTGGCGGCCCGCCGGCAGGAAGATGGTTGGCAGGACTACCTGGTGCGGCTTGCGCACGGGGTGCGGGAGATCGCCATTGGCCATCCGCATCTGTTTCCGACATTGGCTACCCGGCCGCCGGAAGCCCCGTGGGTGCGGCCGCCGCTGCGGAGCATGAAGTGGATGGAGACATTCCTGGACACGCTGATCTCCTACGGTTTCGACGATCGCGCCGCAGTGTCGGCCTACCGTGCCTACACCACCTTCCTGCTGGGCCAGCTGCTCTTGGAGGTGTCCGCCCGCGGAGCCTCGCTGAGTTCGGTCGAGGACGAACTGCCGGAGAAGACGTTGCGCAGCCTGTCGAGCTATCCCAACCTGCAGCGCATGCAGAAACAACTCAGCGAGGATCACAGCGCGACCGAGTTCGAAGAGGCGCTCGAATCGCTGCTGGACCGGCTGGAGAACGGCGCGCCGCGCTAACGTTCGGCGTGTGGCTTGCGCTGATCTGTTGGGATCGGGCTGATTTCCTGGCGTTGTCATGGGAGTTGCCGCCCGGGAGGCCGCGTTCGAGTTGCGAGCCCGGTGTTTGTGCCCCATCCTCTGCCAATGGGTGCTTTGCTGACGAGAATGATCGCCATGACTGTGCCGGTAGTTGTGGTAGCCCTGCCGATGGGCTCGCCGGGCGCGACGGTATCGGGGAGTCCGGTGCACTGTGCGCCGTCGAAGACGGCCAAGGATGTTTGCATCGCGAATCACGATGCCGAGATCAAGTCGGCGCCCAATGAAAAAGACTTGCCGGCCCCCGCATCCGGAGCGATCGGCAAGGTCGCGCCGGTGGTTCATCCGGTCAAGATGTGGAACTAGGGAGTTGTGCCGCTTAACGCAGTAGTCGGTCGACGATTTCGGCGAGGTATTGCTCCACGTTATTCAGGCCTGTCTTTCGATACTCCGGGTCGGGCACGAGGACCAGTGACATGACGATCCGCATCAAGACATCTGCGGCAAATTCGGCCCGGGGAGCAGATAGCGGGCCGTTTAGGTGTTCATCCTGAAGTTGTGCGGATATATATGCCCGTCCGAGGACTTGCCCGGGCGGCTCCTGGTCGCGCCACATCCGGATAACTTGGTCCGGTTCGGATCGAATGATCCACTGCAAGGCGGGTATTCGTGAAGCGTTGTCGATCATGCGGATCGCGATGGCTACCGCCCGGCGCTGAGGGGTGTCGGTATTCTCGGCATATTCGGTGATATCACGGAGCGCTTTGCTGATTTCCCGGCGGTATGCCGTGTCTATCAGGTTTTGTTTGGAGCCGAAGCGCCGGAATACCGTCATCCGGGACATATGCGCGCGGTCCGCGACCATATCGATGGTCAAGCGCTGCTCACCGCAGGACCCGAGGACCTCGATGGTCGCGTCGAGGATCCGAATGTCGGAAGCGGGGAGATCGGCGGGGTCTTGCGCCGTCGCCGCTGCGACGACGTCTGGCCAGTTCATCGCTCCGGTATCCGGCATGGCATCGATGATCCCACCTCGCGCGAGTTACCAGCGCGCGCCGGGGCTTGACTAATGTTACTAATACAGTAACTATAGTAACATGAATTACCTGGATCAGGCCTTGACCTCGACATACAGCGCGTCTGGCGTACTGCTTCCCGGCACCGGCGGCGTACCGATCGCGCCAGAACTGCACGCGAATCCGGTAGTGGCATGGGTGTCGATCGTGCTGGCGTACGCAGGCGCGGCAGCCGCACTCGCGTGGGCGCTGTGGAAGCTGGTGAAGCACCAACAGATGCTGCCGTTGGTGCTCTTCGCCGCAGGACTCGTTGCGGCCAACATCGAGCCGTTGGGCGACCTGGTGGGCTCAATCGTCTACGCCAACGACACTCCTTGGTTCGGCTACACCGTGATGGGCCGGCGGATGCCGGCCTGGATCCTGGTCGGGGCGTCGTCGTACGTCGCGATCGGTGGGTACATCGCCTATCGGTACATATCCCAGGGCAGATCCCTGCGCGACATCTTCGTGTTATCGGCCGTGTACGTCGGCATTCCGGAGATCGCCATCGAAATGATTTGGCATTACACGGGAATCATCGCGTACTACGGTGACAATCCGACTCGCGTCGGGGGGATTCCGCTGTACTCGATTGTGCAGAACACGACGCTGCTGCCGGTGTACGGCATCGTGATCTTCTATACGGTGAAGTACCTCAAGGGTCCTCGGCTCTGGCTGTTGGTTCTCTTGATTCCGGCGACAACCATCGGCTACATCGTGGGCGTCAGTTGGCCTGCCTACCAAGCGGTTCAGTCCTCGGCGCCGGCGCTCGTGACGTGGATTGCCGCCGCTGCGGTGATTGCCGCGTCAATTCTGTCGACATATCTACTCTTGCAAATACCGGAACTGCGCAGGATTCGTGAGGCGGCCGGTACGGCGACGGCGCATGCGCAGCGTTCGGTGGTGACGGCGTGAGTTCGGTGACGTTCAGTCCGGCCGATATCGCCGGCCTGCCGACTGCACCTGGGCCGTCGGGCATTGCGGGTGCGGGCGCCCTGGTGCGACTGATCCGCGACCCGTGGCTCTACCCGCTTACGTTGACCGAGAAATATGGCGACGTCGTCTCGATCCCCACGCCATTCGTGAAGACCGTTTACATTGGTCATCCCGACTGGGTCGACCATGTGTTGGTCAAACATCCCGATCGCTACCGTCGTTCGGACATGGTGGCCAAGCAGATGGTGCCGCCCAAAGTCGGACATAACTTCTTCGCCTTCGCAGACGACCAGGAGTGGCAACGGGGACGTTCGCTCTACCGGCCGAGTTTCACACAGAAAAACCTTGCCGAGCTAGGGGATCTGTTCACGGAGTCGGTGACCGGGCAAGTGGACAGTTGGGCGCAAATGCCGTGTAGCGCAGACGGCTACCTCGATATCGAGGAGATGACCCGGAAACTGGCGTTGATCGTTCTGTTCAATGCCATGTTTGACGAGTATTTGTCGCCACGCATGCTGGAAGCCTCCGTGACCAAGAATGCGATCAGCTTCGGGATGTTGGCGACCACGGTGCGGGTGGCCATGTATTCGCTCCCGGCGTGGGTTCCCCGGCCACTTCAGCGCCGCATGGACGGTCTGCTCGAAATAATCATGGGTGGCGCCGATCAGCTCATCGAAATGCGGCGCCGTCACCCGACCGAGCGCACTGACATCCTGAATCTACTCATCGGCGCCACGTATGACGATGGTCGCCCGTTGGAGAACGACAAGATTGCCGTCGAAATCGCCGGAATGATCATCGGCGGACATGAGACCACGGCGGCCGCGCTGGCGTGGACATTCGCGCTGGTGTCCGGCCATCCGGACATCGAGCGGCGTTTGATCGATGAGGTCGATGCACTGGGCGGAAAGCCAGTGACAGTTGCCGATATGGCCAGGCTCCCGTTGGCCCGAGCGTGTTTCGACGAAGCGCAACGTTTGCAAGGGGGATTGGTCATCAATCCCAAAACCGCGCTGGTCGACGACGAGATGGGCGGTTATCGGATTGCCGCAGGAACGACGATCCTGTATTCATCGCTTGCGATGCAACGTGATCCGCGGTTCTGGCCCGAACCGGACCGGTACAACCCCGATAGATTTTTGAACAACGAAGCCGATTTGCGGGCGTTCGTTCCCTTCGGACGTGGGCAGCGGCTGTGCCTGGGCATGCGAATGGCCTATATCGAAGCGGTGCTCACCATCGCCACGGCATACCAGCGCTACCGATTCGAACTTCCTAAAGGGTATGAACCCCGGCATCAGTATCGAATGTCGATGGGACTCAAGGGCGGTTTACCCGCCAGGATTGTTCGACGTTGATGGGTACTCATTGGTCACCGGTCGAGATTGCGCTGGTCATGGCGGGCGTACTGGCTGACGGCGATATCGCTGGCCGAACAGGTAGATCCGTCCGCGCGGTGTCGGCTCAGCGTCGGCGTCTTGAACGTAAACGTGCAATACGACTTGGGCTGTACCCGCATGGCCACAGAACTCCTGGCAGCGCCAAGCCCCTGTTCTCGGTGTTGCAGCGCTTGCCCGTGCCTTAGTTGCTCCTGGTCCAGTCCTGTGGATCGATCGTGGATTGTGGATAACGGCCTTCGGTGCGGCCTTCGTGTTCGGCAGATGTCGGAAGCCACGCGGATGGTGATGCCATGACGACCACCACGCGTGCACAGATCGGCATTCATGGAGAGGATCTGGCCGCCGACTACCTCCGGCGGCACGGGTTCACAGTTCTCGATCGCAATTGGCGATGTCGGCACGGGGAACTCGACATTGTCGCGGTCTGCGGCGATCTACTGGTCTTTGTCGAGGTGAAGACCCGAACCGGGCAGCGATTTGGAACTCCCGCGGAGGCCGTGACGTACGCCAAGCTGCGCAGACTGCGGCGGCTCGCGGGTATCTGGCTCGCGGCACAGGGAGGTTCGTGGTCGTCGGTGCGCATCGACGTCATCGAGGTAAGGCTGGCCGGAGCCACACCGGAGCTCACCCACATCCACGGGGTGGGATGAGATGGCGCTGGGCAGAGCGTATTCCGTCGCGGTCAAGGCGGTTACCGGCCAGACTGTCGAGATCGAGGCGGACATAAGTGCCGGACTACCAGGAGTGCACCTGGTTGGACTGCCTGATGCCGCGTTACAGGAATCCCGCGACCGGGTGCGCGCGGCGATCACCAATTGCGGGTTCACGTGGCCGGCGTCCCGACTCACCTTGGCTCTATCGCCGGCGACACTGCCGAAGATGGGGTCGGTGTACGACCTCGCGCTTGCCACCGCTGTGCTGTCGGCCAACAAGGCGATTCCACCAGACCGGCTGGAAAAGACCTTGTTGCTTGGTGAATTGGCGCTTGACGGGCGAGTGCGTCCGGTTCGTGGTGTGTTACCGGCAGTACTGGCGGCAAAGCGTGACGGATGGCCGACGGTCGTGGTGCCGCAGGCCAACCTGGGAGAGGCGGGGCTGGTCGAAGGTATTGAGGTACTGGGAGTCCGGACATTGCGCCAGCTGACGGCGTGGCTGTGTGCTGACGGTGAGCTGGATCCCGTGTCACAGTCGGAACACCGGCACGTGACCGAGGCTCCGGACATGGCGGATGTAGTGGGCCACGCGGATGCCCGCTTCGCCGTCGAGTTGGCTGCGGCCGGCGCACACCATCTGATGTTGACAGGGCCTCCCGGAATTGGGAAAACAATGCTGGCGCAGCGTTTACCGGGCCTGCTGCCGCCGCTGAGCCACGAAGAGGCGCTCGAGGTGACAGCCGTGCATTCCGTGGCGGGTCTCTTGACGGCTCAGCGGCCGTTGATCACCGAACCGCCGTTCGTGGCACCGCACCACACGTCCAGTGTCGCCGCGCTCGTCGGCGGTGGTTCAGGCACGGCAAAGCCCGGTGCGGTCAGCATGGCCCATCGCGGGGTGCTGTTCCTCGATGAGTGTGCCGAACTGTCGACCCCGGCGCTGGAGGCGTTGCGGACCCCCTTGGAGGATGGGGAAATTCGACTTGCGCGGCGTGACGGCGTGGTCACCTACCCGGCTCGATTTCAACTGGTACTCGCGGCGAACCCGTGTCCGTGCGCTCCGGCGAATCCGCGGGATTGCACGTGTCCGGCGCAGCTGCGTCGCCGGTACCTCGGCAAGTTGTCGGGGCCGCTTCTCGATCGGGTCGACCTTCGGGTCAAAATGCACCAGGTCAGCCAAACGGCGCTCAATGACGCGGCCGAGGGCACAGCGGTTGTCCGTGAGCGCGTACTGCTGGCCCGTGAACGGGCTTCGCGACGATGGGCCGACTACGGATTTCGGGTCAACGCCGACGCCCCGGGGCCGTTGTTACGCAGGGAGTTCCGGCCATCACGAGCCGTTATGGAACCGCTGCGCAATGCGATGGAACGCGGTTTGATCAGCGTGCGGGCGCTCGATCGATGCCTACGTGTGGCGTGGACATTGGCCGACCTCGGCGGCCGGGATCTGCCGGCCGCCGAGGATGTCAAGCTCGCACTGACCTTCCGGGACAAGCGATGAGCAGCGCCACGGCCGACTGGGCATACCTGTCACGTGTGAGTGAGGCGCCCAGCGCCGAACTGGCGGCCATGGTGTCGGTGTTCGGTGTGCGGGAGACCGCTGCCCGGGTTCGGCGATTGGATGTTCCCGACCAGGTCCGGGCTGTGGTGCGGGCCAGGCACGACGTCGACCGCAGTCGTGAGGATCTGGAAATTCTCTCGCGCTTGCAAGGGCGCCTGGTGACGCCCGACGATGCGGAATGGCCGCACTGGCAGTTCCAGGCATTTGCGTCGGTGGATACCAAGCGGATGCCCAATGGAAGAATGCCGCTGGCGCTGTGGGTCGTGGGCGAGCGTTCGCTTGCCGAGGTTACCTCGCGAGCGGCGGCGCTCGTCGGGACGCGAGCCTGCAGTGGTTACGGCGAACACGTTACGGCCGAACTCGCCGCCGGCTTGACGGCCCGGGAGGTGGCGGTGGTTTCGGGGGCTGCGTTCGGCATCGACGGTGTTGCGCATCGTGCCACGCTGGCCTGTGATGGAGTCACGGTTGCGGTGCTGGCCGGTGGTGTGGATGTGCCGTACCCGGCAGGGCACTCCGGTTTGCTCTATCGAATCGCCCGTCATGGGCTGGTGGTCAGTGAATACCCGCCTGGGGTGCGGCCCGCTCGACATCGATTTTTGACCCGGAACCGGTTGGTGGCCGCCCTTTCCGGTGCGACCGTGGTGGTCGAGGCGGGCGCGCGTAGCGGAGCCGCCAACACCGCCGCCTGGGCACGTATCTTGGGCCGTCCCGTCGGGGCGGTGCCGGGCCCGATCACGTCTGCGGCGTCGGTGGGCACCCACGTTGAGATCGCTGAACGCGGAGCTCAGCTTGTTGTGTGTGCTCAGGATGTGGTCGCGCTGGCGGGTCGGCTGGGCGAGTTTGCGGCGGCGCCCGATCGCCCCGGCAGTGTGGTTGACGGGCTCGGTGACGATGAGAAGCGCGTCTACGAGGCCTTGCCGGGCCGAGGCAGCACGACGGTGCGGGAGTTGGTGCGTGAGTCGGGACTGAGCGTCGGCCGGGTTCAGGGTGCGTTGGCGATTCTGGAGCTCGAGCAGCTGGTGATCGACGTCGCGGGGGACTGGAAGCTGCATCGCACCAATATGGTTCGGTAGATAGGTGACCAGTCCTGCTGGTGTGCACGAGAACTCACGTCCGAACTACCACATGTCTCTCAAACGCACCGGCTTGCGAGCGTGCATGTCTTCATCTAGTTGATCATGTTTTCAGAGCAACTCCATCTGGAGCGGTCTGATTCGGACGTGCGATCGTGGGGTGCAAAAAAATCCAATGTGGCAGGCGTAGAGGGCCTTTCGGCAAGGACGCACTGTGGGGCACACCCACTTCCTATTGCCTTGTGGCAGTGCATAATTGCTGGTGCTCGCCAATTACATTGCGTTGTTGCCAGATCCCAGGCATATTGGATTTGGGTGCTTTCAATGACTGCGACACCCATCGGGGAGCTTTGGCAGTGTTGCCATCGTCGGTCATAGGGCCTGAAGTGCACGAATTCACTTCCGGCAGAGATCATCTCGACTGAGATGCACAGGGAATGGCGTGTCAACTGTGAGTTGATAGCCTTCAACTATGTGTTGGAGGTCACATTGATGCCATACCCCGGTAGGGTATGAAGGAAATATGGCATCTGATCCGAAGTCCGCCTGGACGGCACTCAAAGAGGGTAACCAGCGTTTTGTCGGGGGTTTTCCGCAGCATCCGAGTCAGAGCGTTACGCGGCGGGCGGAGTTGGCCAATGGTCAGAACCCGCAGGTCATGTTGTTCGGGTGCTCGGAT